>Ga0302326_10008188_pt1 | contig 23109 bp, 16 predicted proteins | sample Palsa_T0_3_FD_202264 | JGI IMG/M metagenome (GOLD analysis project Ga0302326, IMG submission 202264) | Peat permafrost microbial communities from Stordalen Mire near Abisko, Sweden - Palsa_T0_3 | ecosystem: Environmental > Terrestrial > Soil > Palsa > Peat permafrost | place: Sweden: Abisko... | reverse complement strand
GTCCCCGGGCTGCGCTGCAGGGGCCTCGGCGGCGCCTGCGACGTGCTGCGCGGCGAGGAGACCAAGGCGATCGGCTGGCTATCGCTCAGTCCAGACCACCGGCGCGGCCACCGCCTGGTCTGCCAGCCCGGCACCCATCCGAAATGGCTGGTGATCGAGGACGGCCACGTCGTCCGCTTCCTCAGCGCCTTCACCGGGGAGCTGTTCGCGGTGCTGTCGGCGCACAGTATCCTGCGCGACGACGGCCAGGCGCACGATCCGGCCGCGTTCGAAGCGGGATTGGCCGCCGCCGGGGAGGGCGATGCGCTGCTCAATCGGCTTTACACCGCCCGCTCCCGCGTCGCCGGCGACGGGGCGGCGCCGGAAAGCACCGGCAGCTATCTGTCGGGTCTGCTGGTCGGCGCCGAGGTCGCCGCGACGCCCCGGCTGCTGGGGCTGGTAGGCGAGCGCGTGCTGCTACTGGGCGACAAAGCGGCTTGTGACCGTTACGCCGTGGCCCTGGATCGGCGCGGGGTCGCCTTGGACCTGGCAGATGGCGAAGCCGCGGTGCTGGCCGGCCTCGTCGCCATCGCCCGTCTGCGGGGGCAGCTATGAGGCTCGACGAAGCGCTGAAGCTCTGTCCGGTGATCGCCATCCTGCGCGGCGTGCGGCCGGACGAGGTGCTTGATCACGCCGCGGCCTTGGTCGAGGCCGGCCTGCGCGCGATCGAGATTCCGCTGAACTCGCCGGACGCCTTTGCCAGCGTCGCGCGGCTGGCGGGCGCGTTCGGCGAGGCCTGCATCTGCGGCGCGGGGACGGTGCTGACCGCGATGGAAGCGGAACAGGTCGCGGCGGCGGGCGGCCGGCTGATCGTTTCGCCCAACACCTCGCCGGCGGTGATCGCCCGCGCGGTCGAGCTGGGCCTGACGCCCGTGCCCGGCTTCGCCACGGCGACCGAGGCGTTCGCGGCCATCGACGCCGGCGCGCGGCATCTGAAGCTGTTTCCGGCCCGCAGTTACGGTCCCGATCATCTGCGCCAGCTGCGCGCGGTGTTGCCGGCGGACGTCGCTGTGCTGGCCGTTGGCGGTGTCGGGCCGGCGGACATGGCCGCCTGGTGGTCGGCGGGCGTGAGTGGCTTCGGCCTCGGGTCCGAGCTCTATCGGCCGGGACAGACGCCTAAGGAAACCGCCGCCAAAGCCCGCCGCGCGGTCGAGGCGGCGGCAGTCGAGCCAGCGACATGAGCACGGAGCGCGATCTGTTCATTCACGTCGCCACCCGCAGCTGGGAGCACCCGGAAACGATCCAGCTCGGCCGCCTCCCGGCCCGCGCCACCCTGACGCCTTACCCGGACGTCGAGAGCGCCAAGGCGCGCGGGGCCTCGCCCTGGACCATTTCGCTCAACGGCGACTGGCGCTTCACCCTGGCGCCGCGGCCCGAGGCCGTGCCCGACGGTTTCGCCCAGCCCGGCTTCAACGACGGCGATTGGGCCACGCTGCCCGTGCCGTCGAACTGGACCATGCATGGCTTCGACCGGCCGCAGTACACCAACGTGCAGATGCCGTTCGACCTGGCGCCGCCGCACGTGCCGGACAACAACCCGACCGGGCTCTACCGGAGCTCCTTCACTCTGCCGGACGGTTGGGACGGCCGGCGCGTGGTGCTGCACGTCGGGGCGGCCGAGAGCGTGCTCTACGTCTGGCTCAACGGCGCGGCGGTGGGCATGGGCAAGGACTCCCGCCTGCCGCAAGAGTTCGACCTGACGCCGTTCCTGGCGGCAGGCTCCAACTGCCTGGCGCTGGCGGTGGTCAAGTGGTCGGACGCCTCGTTCATCGAAGATCAGGACCAGTGGTGGATGGGGGGCGTCTTCCGCGACGTGTTCCTCTACGCCACAGATAGCACCTACATCGCCGACATCTTCGCCGAGGCCGCGCCAGACGCGGCGTTCGCGGATGGCCGGCTGACTGTCACCACTCGGCTTGGCTTCACCGGCGCGCCGCAGGACGGCTGGACCATCCAGAGCCAGCTGTACGACGCCGCCGGGCAGCCGGTGCTGGACGAGCCGCCGGCCAAGGCCGTGCGCGCCGATAACCGCCGTCACAACCCCTACGGCGGCCCGCTGTCGCGCATCGTCCAGACCGCCGAGGTGGCGCGGCCTAGCCTGTGGTCGCACGAGACGCCCGAGCTCTACACCGTGGTGGTCAGCCTGATCTCGCCGGACGGCAAGCTGGTCGAGGCCACCTCCTGCCGGGTCGGTTTCCGACGGGTGGAGCTCGGCGACCGCGAACTGCTGATCAACGGCCGGCCGGTGATGATCCGCGGCATGAACCGGCACGAGCACGACCCGGTGCGCGGCAAGGCGATCACACCTGAGAGCATGCTCGCCGATGTGCGGCTGATGAAGCAGTTCAACGTCAATGCCGTGCGCGCCTCGCACTATCCCAACGCCGAGGCCTGGTACGATCTTTGCGACGAATATGGGCTCTATGTGATCGACGAGGCCAACCTGGAGGCGCACGCCTTCTTGCACGACCTTTGCCGCGACCCGAGATACGCCGCCCAGTTCGTCGAGCGCGGGCTGCGAATGGTCGAGCGGGACAAGAACCATCCCTGCGTGATCGCCTGGTCGCTCGGCAACGAGAGCGGCTACGGGCCGAACCACGACGCCATGGCCGGGCTGATCCGGGGCCTCGATCCCAGCCGGCCGCTGCACTACGAAGGCGCGAGCTGGGCGTGGGACGAGAGCTACACGCCGATCCGGCCGGGCCTGCTGGCCGATCCGGCCAGCCGCTCCGGCAAGCGGGCCAGCGACCTGATCTGCCCGATGTATCCGCCAATCGACGCCGTCGTGCGCTGGGCCGAGGCTGACGATCCTGGCGACCGGCGGCCGATGATTCTGTGCGAATACTCCCACGCCATGGGCAATTCGAACGGCAGCCTCGGCGACTACTGGGACGCGTTCGAGGCCCATCACGGGCTGCAGGGCGGCTTCATCTGGGAGTGGTGCGACCACGGCCTGACGCGTCACACCGAGGACGGCCGCGCCTATTTCGCCTATGGCGGCGACTTCGGCGACGAGCCGAACGACAAGAACTTCTGCTGCGACGGCATCGTCGGCGCCGACCGGCTGCCACACCCGGCGCTGTGGGAGTTCAAGACCCTGGTCCAGCCGATCGCGGTGCGCTGGCTGGACCAGGCCGCGGGCGAGGTCGAGATCCGCAGCAAGCGCGACTTCACCAGCCTGGCCGACTTGGGCGGCATCTGGTCGCTGGAGGTCGACGGCGCGCCGGTCGCCGAGGGCGGCCTGCCGCGGCTGGATACGCCCCCGGGCGAGGCCGTCGCGGTCACCATCCCGTTTGCGCGGCCGACGCTGCGCGCCGGACAGGAAGCATTCCTGATGCTGCGCTTCACCTTGGCTGACGCCGCGCCCTATGCCGCCGCCGGCCACGAAGTCGCCTGGGCGCAGCTGCCGCTCGCGTTGCCGACCGCGCCGGCCAAGGCGCGGGCGTCGATCAGCGCCGCTCCGTTGATGGTGCGCGAGCAGGACGGACGCACCAGCGTCAGCGGCGATGAGTTCCAGCTCAGCTTCTCCGCCGAGAGTGGGCTGGAGCGGATGGTCTGGCGCAATCACCCGGTAATCGCCGCCGGGCCGCGGCTGCAGCTCTGGCGTGGGGCCACCGACAACGACGGCATCAAGGCCATGCCGCCCCGCAACGGCCGCACCCTGGCCCGCTGGCGGGACGCCGGGCTCGACCAGGTGACCGTCAGCCCGACCGAGTTCACCGTGAGGGCCGAAGACGGCTTTGTCACGATCCGGCTCGAGCAGGTCGCCGCCTGCGCGGCCTCAGCCAGGGCGGTCGTCTTCCGGCACAGCTACCGGATCGACCCCACCGGCCGCGTTGCGGTCGACTGCGCCTTCGCCGTCGATCCCGCTGTCAGCGACCTGCCGCGGCTCGGCGTGACCCTGACCCTGCCGGACGCGTTCGAAGAGATGCAGTGGTTCGGTCGCGGGCCGGGCGAAACCTATGTCGACCGCAAGCGCGCCGGCTGGATCGGCCGCTTCGCCGGCACTGTCAGCGACCAATATGTGCCCTACGCCGTGCCGCAGGAGCACGGCAACAAGACCGACCTGCGCTGGATCGAGGCGGCCTCGCCGCATGCCGCCGTGCGCTTCACCGCCTCGGCGCCTTGCGAGGGCTCGCTCAGCCGGTTCGCGCCGGAGGATCTGTTCGCCGCGGCCCACACCACAGACTTGAGCCCCCGCGCCGAGGTGCGGGTCAACCTCGACGTCGCCCAGCGGGGCCTCGGCGCCGCCAGCTGCGGCCCTGACACGCTGGAGCGCTATCGGATCGCCGCCGGTGAGCATCGACTCGGGTTCGAGATTTCGATCTCCAGCCGCCAGACATCGCTGTGATCCGTAGCTTCCCAGCTCACGTCATTGCCGGCCGGAGCGCGAAGCGCGGAGTGTCGGCAATCCGTGGTCGCCGCTCAGCCGCCGCATCCATGGACAGCCGTGGGACAAGCCCGGCCATGACGTAGTGGTGGTGCGAACAAGTCGGCCTGCTCTAACCGCCTGACGCGGCCCGCGGCGGCTCCAGCCGGGTGAGCCAATAGTCGGCGTCGTACGTCGGATCGTCGGTCAGATAGCGCCACAGCTTGATCCGGTTGACGAACTCCAGCCGCCCGGTGTCCTGCTCGAACCAGGGCTCGGGCGTCATCAATATGTCCTCGACCGTGTCCCGCGCCGGGGCCGACTTGCGAAAGAAGATTGGCCGCTGCGCGTTCGGCTTCGGCAGATCGTCGACGTCCCAGCACCGCACCTGGCTGCCGCTGGCGTGCATGCGGATCTTGAACATGAAGCGCACGTCGTCCGACAGGTTGACGCCGCCGCCGTGCCAGACGCCGTGATGCAGGAAGAGCAGCGTCCCGGCCTCACAGACCATGTGCTGCTGGCCGACCATGTTCTGGTAGCGGCCCAGCGCCACCTCGCTGACCTTGCGCAGGTGGGTGCCGGGGATGAACCGGGTGCCGCCCATCGGCCGGGTGACGGCGTGTGGGTAGTACATCACCTGCACATCGAACGAGAGCCGCGGGTCGATCGTCGAGTCCTGATGGGTGTGCTGCGAGACGTTCTCGCGGTGCGCGGCGGCGTAGTAGCGGGGCGGGAAGGTCACGTGCAGGAAGTGGTGGTCGAACACCGGCGTCTCGCCCAGCAGGCTCCGCAGCGCCCCGCGCACCAGCGGCAGGTCCAGCAGCTTGGTGATGGCGCTGCCTGGCGCATAAGCCTCGGCGAGCGGCGTGCCGGCCGGGACCTCGGGGATGCGGCTGGAGGCCAGGGTGTCGCCATAGACCTCCATGATCTTGCCGCCATCGGACAGCTCTGGAACCTGGCCGGCCTCGGCCATGAACTGGGCGTTGATCTCGGCAGGCACAGCGCCATCGAAGCGTAGGAAACCGCGGGCGACGAAGCTCGCCATCTGGGTGGAGCTGAGCAGCAGCGGTTCCGTCATGGCCGGGCCTCGACAAGCTGTTCGAAGAAGAACTCATACTTCAGATAGGCCAGATCGAACTCCTCGCCGCGGGGGTGTGGCAAGAGCTGCGAGGCCTGAAACAGCCGCCAGCCGTCCCGCAGTGCGGCCACGCCGCTGACGTAGGGCGGCGCATCGTCGTCGCCGGCCATGTGCAGCGTCTCGCCCGAGCCATCGTACTGCGCCCAGGCCAGCACCGGCGAATCCAGCGCCGAGTTCTTGAGGTAGAGCACGAGCACCTTCTGGCGCAGATTGGCGTTCATCCGCTCCAGCCTCCATCGATCACATGCACCGCGCCGGTGGTGAAGGCGCTCTCGTCCGAGGCGAGGTAGAGGGCGAGATCGGCGATCTCGCTGGGTTGGCCGAACCGCCCCATCGGCTGGCGCTCGACGAAGCTCCTGCGCACGGCCTCAGGGTCGCCCGGCAGGGCGGCCATGCGCTCGTCCAGCGACGCAGTGGCGACCGTGCCGGGGCAGATGACGTTGCAGCGCACGCCGCGGCCGACAAAGTCGGCGGCGATCGAGCGGGTCAGGCCGATCACGGCGGCCTTGGTGGCGCTGTAGGCGAAGCGGTTGGGCACGCCTTTGAGGCTGGAGGCCACCGAGGCCATGTTGACGATCGAGCCGCGGCCGCGCCGCAGCATCCCCGGCAGGGCGGCTTTGCAGACGTGGAACATGGCGGTGACGTTGAGGTCCCAGGAGAAGCGCCAGTCGTCGTCGCCGCAGTCCAGGATCGAGCCCTGGTGGACATAGCCGGCGCAGTTGAACACCACATCGAACTCCGGGTGCTCGGCGAACAGCTGGGCGATCGCGCCGGTGTCGGTCACGTCCAATTGCCGGACCTCGACGCCCTTCAGCGTCGCCAGCGTTGCCTTGTTGATGTCGGTGGCGATGACCCGCGCCCCTTCGCTGGCGAAGCGCGCGGCAGTGGCGCGGCCGATGCCCTGTCCCGCCGCCGTGACCAGGCAGATCTTGCCCGCGAGCCGCCCGGTCATGTCGCCGTCCCGACCATCGGCCTAGCTCCCCAACCGGAAGCGGGTGCAGAGCACGAACTGCAGCGGCCGGTCGGCCTCGTCCCACTCGTGATAGGAGGCGACGATGGTCCCGTCGGGCAGCTGCGCCACGCTGGGATAGCCGATGTGCTGGTAGGGGCCGGGATGGCGCCAGTCGATCCGCCGGCGCCGGGCGCTGGCGTTCGGTCCTTCGGCGTCCGGGGCGCCCGGCACGCCGCCCTCGCGAATGACGAACTCGTTCTTCACGTCCCAGGTGACGCCGTCGTCGGAGACGACGCCGCGCACGCCGTAGGGCGGTCGGCGATAGCCGTAGATCACCAGATAGCGGCCGTCCTGCAGGGCGATGGTCTCGGCCGGGAAGCCCCAGACGTTGGTCCACTTCGGCGGCGTCCAGGAGAAGCCATCGTCCTCGGAGACCACGAACACCATGTTCTTGGAATCGCCGGACGGATTGACGTGGGTGCGCAGGAACGACACCAGCCGCCCGTCTTTGAGCCGCAGCATCGACGGCTCCTCGTAGTCGATGATCGAGGCCGGGTCGTAGGCGAGCGTCGAATAGTATTCCCAGTTGTCGCCGCCGTCGTCGGAGCGCATCAGCGCCGAGCGGGTGGTCTCCCCCTCGCCTTCCTCCTCGTAGCCGCGGATGCGGCCGTAGAGCCCCATCAGGATCGAGCCGGACGGCAGTTGCCAGCAGCCCAGGCGGCAGCCGCCGTGCTTCAGCGGGCGCACGTTGACTGGGATCGGATCGCTCCAGGTCTTGCCGCGGTCCTTCGACTTGACCACGAAGGCGCCGAGCCAGGCCTTGGTCTTGAAGGTCCAGCTCCAGTCGCCCCATTCGTCGGTGACCGGGCCGGTGCTCCAGGTGACGCCTTCCGGCTTCACCCCGCGCTTGAAGAAGCCGGTGATGGTCATGTTGACCAGCCAGGTCCCGTCGGCCAGTTCGCAGATGCCGCAATCCCAGTTGCCGGTGGTGTCGGTCCAGGGCAGCACCACAGTCGGCGGCGACCACGTCACGCCGCCGTCGCTGGACTGGGCGATCAGGGTCTGGCCGGAGTCATGATGGATCGGGAAACGTTCTTCGTTGAACACCGCCACTAGTGTGCCGTCGCGTAGCACCCGCGTGGCGATCTGGTTGATGCAGTGCTCGCCGTGGCGGAAGATGTCGTGGTGGCTGACGTCGCGAATGGTCACGGTCTGGTCCTCCCCGGGAAGCTAGCCGTTCTGGATAGCAGCGCTTCGCGACGGTTGGCAGTAGCGCCGGCTACCCTAGTCCCAGATCGACTTGAACGTCCCGCCGCCATTCAGCAGCTGGGCCGGACTGCGCTTGTCGATGTGGCCGATCAGGCCCTGGTAGACGCCGTAGCCGACCAGCTCCTGCAGCCGCGGCGAAAAGCCCTTCGCCAGCTCGGGCCCCAGGCCCAGCTGCTGGTTCTCCTGCTGGCGGATGAAGCCGGCGCAGTAGTTCATGGCGACGCCAGTGCGGCGCTGGTCGGTACGGTTCGCGCCACCGCCGTGCCACAGCGAGCCATCCCAGATCAGCACGCTGCCCGCCGGCATTTCCGCCGGGATCGTCCTGTAGGCGCCGCCGTAGTCGGGGTTCGACTTGCGGTGGCTGCCAGGCACGAGGCGGGTCGCGCCGTTGGCTTCGGTGAAGTCGGTCAGCGCCCACATCGAGTTGCAGACGATGGGTCGGTGCGGCTTGTCGAGCGGGATCACCATGTCGTCGGCATGGATCGGCTGGGCGATCTCGCCCGGGTCGATCGCGATCGACGACAACGAGGAGATCAGGCAGCCGGCGTCGAGCACGCCCTCGACGATCGGCAGCACGCAGGCGTGCGTCGGGACCTGCGCGAACACCGCGCCGTGGGCCAGTAGGTTGTAGATCCGCACAGTGCGATGGCCCTCGAAGCCGTTCATCGCCGGCTTGGCGCCGAGGTCCCGCTCCAGCCGCGGCAGGGTCTCGTTCAGCGCCTCGATCAGCGCCGGCTCGATGGCGTTCTCGACGATAGTGAAACCGTCGCGCCGAACGCGTTCGATGTGCGCTTCACGGGTGGTCTGGTCCATGACGGCGCCAGGCCGCACCTATCGCACCTGGCGGAAACAGGTGCGGATCTCGTCGACGTAGGTTGCGGGCTGCTCCCAGGCGGCGAAGTGGCCGCCCTTGGTCAGCTCGTTCCAGTGGATGATGTTGCTCATCCGCTTTTCCGCCCAGCGCCGGGAGGGGCGGAAGATCTCCTTCGGGTAGATGCTGACCCCGACCGGCAGCTCCAGCTTGGTCGAGGCGAAGCTGGCGAAGCTCTCCCAGTACAGCCGCGCCGACGAGGCGCCGGTCGCCGGCAGCCAGTACATCATTATGTTGTCGAGCATTTCGTCCGGCGTCAGCGCGTCCTCGGGCGCGCCCTTGTTGTCGGTCCAGGCCCACATCTTCTCGTAGATCCAGGCGGCCTGGCCGACCGGCGAGTCGGTGAGCCCGTAGCCCAGCGTTTGCGGCCGCGTGCCCTGCTGCTTGGAGTAGCCGCTGTCCTTGTCCTGATAGTACTGCATCGCCGCCAGCGAGGCCTGCTCGGCGGGCGTCGGCGGCTCTTTCAGGTCGTCGGCGTCGGGGAACACCAGCGGCATGTTGACGTGGATCGCCGCGCAGCCTGGCGGCCGCATGACGCCGATCGCCGTCGTCACGCCCGCGCCCCAATCGCCGCCCTGGGCCACCCAGCGGGTATAGCCGAGGCGCTCCACTAGCTGGGTCCAGGCGGCGGCGATGCGCGGCACGCCCCAGCCGGTTCCGCTCGGCTTGTCGGAGAAGCCGTAGCCCGGCAGCGAGGGGGCGATGACGTGGAACGCATCGCTGGCCTGGCCGCCGTGCGCGGTGGGGTTGGTCAGCGGCTCGATCACCTTCATGAACTCCAGCACCGAGCCCGGCCAGCCGTGGGTAACGACCAGCGGCATGGCCTGCGGATGCGGCGAGCGAACGTGCAGGAAGTGGATGTCGAGGCCGTCGAGGGTGGTCTTGAACTGGCCGAGCTGGTTCAGCCGGGCCTCGCAGCGGCGCCAGTCGTAGCCACCCCGCCAGTGCTCACAGAGCGCCCGCACCTTGGCCAGCGGCGCCCCCTGGGTCCAGTCGTCCACCGTCTCGCGCTCGGGCCAGCGGGCGCTGTCCAGCCGGCGACGCAGGTCGTCCAGCGCGGACTCGTCGATGTTCAGGCTGAACGGGGTGATCTCTTGGCTCATCTTCCGGTCCTTTCCGGCGTCGGCTACGCAACCGCTCTAGCACCGGCGGCACGGGCGGCGCCACGAGATGTGGCGCGCCGTTGACGCCTGGCGCGGGCCAGGCCACGGTCGCGCTTATGGCGGCGATCGAGCTTGAGCTGGAGGCGCACCGGGCGCGGCCGACGCACGGCGAGCTGACCCTTCAGTCCATCCTGGCCGCCGTCATCGTCGCCGCGATCATGGGCGCGGCCTACCCCTACATGGTGCTGAAGCTGGGGTTCGGTCCGAACGTCTCGATCGTCTCGGCCTTCCTCGGCTACCTGATCCTCAGCGTCATCGCCCGCAAGAGCTACGACCGGTTCCAGAACAACATCGTCCAGACCGCGGGGACGTCGGCGGCCTCGACCGCCTTCATGTGCGGCACCCTGGCGACGTTCGAGATCCTGCGGGCGGACAAGGCCGCGCATTTCACCGTGAATCCGACGCCGCTGCAGACCTTTCTGTGGCTGACCTGCGCCTCGCTGCTGGGCGTGGTGCTGTCCGCGCCGATGCGCCGCCATTTCATCGTCGATCAGAAGCTGCCGTTCCCGGACGGGATGGCGGCGGCCGAGACGCTGTTGGTGCTGGATCCGCCGCGCGACGGGCCGGCCGAGCAGCGCAACGTCGCCCGCAAAGCGGCGATGGTGATGGGCGTCTGCCTGCTGGCGTCCGCCATCCTGATGCTGGTGCGCAACGACTCCAACCTGCTCAACCTGATCCCCGGCGGCTGGGACACCGGCGCGCTGACCCTGGGCGCGGCCGGCGGCGCGTTCACAGTCGCGGCGATGGGCGTCGGCGTCGGCTACAGCCTGCTCAGCCTCGGCAGCGGCATGATCGTCGGTCTGCGGATCAACGCCTGGATGATGCTCGGCTGCGCCCTCGGCTGGATTCTGACGCCGCTGCTGCTGATCCAGAACCACGTCCTGCCGGACCACCCCACGCGCAGCCAGGTGTTGCAGTGGGTGCTCTGGCCGGGGCTCGGCATGATGGTCGCCGGCGGCATGACCACCCTCGTCTTGCGCTGGCGGACGCTGGCGCGGGCTTTCGCCGGCCTGCGCGACGCCAGCGGCGAAGACGTGCCGCTGAGGTGGATCGCAGGCGGCGCAATCCTCCTCTCCATAGTGCTCTGCTTCGTCCAGCAGCTGTTCTTCGGCATGCCCCTCTGGATGAGCGCGGTAGCGATCCTGTTCTCGATCCCGCTGATGCTGGTGGGGCTGCGAGCGCTGGGCGAGACCAACTGGGGCCCGATCGGTGCGCTGTCCAACCTGACGCAGGCGCTGTTCGCCGGCATCGCGCCGGGCAGCCTGGTCGCCAATGTCGTGCCGTCGGGGACCGCCGGAACCATCGCCAGCACCTCCGAGGGTCTGATGCAGGACTACCGCGCGGGCTACATCATCGGCTCGACGCCGCGCTCGATGTTCATCGCCCAGATCATCGGCGCGCCGATCGGCGCGGCGGCGCTGTCGTTCACCTACCCCCTGTTGGTGAAGACCTACGGCCTGATCGGCGACCACGCACAGCTGGCAGCGCCAGGGTCGCGCCGCACGGCGGCGTTCGCGCAATTGCTGGTGGCCGGTATCGACAAGCTGCCGCCATCGGCGCTGTGGGCCGGGCTCGCAGCGTCGGTGCTTGGCTGCCTCTTCGCGGCGATGGAGCTGAACGAGCGGGTCAGACGCTGGACGCCGTCGCCGGTGGCGCTCAGCCTCGGCCTGCTGCTGCCGTTCTCGTCGATCTCGACGATGTTCCTGGGCGCCGTCATTGGCGCGGTCTGGCTGGCCCGCCACCCCGCCAGCGCCGCCCGCTACATGATCGCCGTCGCCTCGGGCTTCATCGCCGGCGAGGCCATGCTCGCCGTGGTCGCCCCGGTGCTGATCGCCATGGGCGTCGGGTCGGCGTCACACTGACCGGAGCGCATGGTCGTTCAGCACGGCGCCTCGAACGACTCGCACTGCGCCAGCAACCGGTCGGCGGAGGCGCGGATGGTGCGGGAAACGTCGATCTCCGGGCGCTGGTGCAGCCAGCCGGTCACGGCCAGGCCCCGCACCAGCAGGAACATCGGGATCAGCGCCACGGCGTCGTCGCCGAGGTCGCGCCGGGTCCGGTAGCCACGCACGAAGGCGTCCTGGATCGTCTCGAACCGCGGCGACTGCCGCTGATGCCACAGCGCCACGGCCATGTCGTAGACGTGCCAGCCGAAGGCGCAGTCGTCGAAGTCGATCACCGTCAGCTGGTCGCCGCCGACCAGCAAATTGCCGTCGTGCAGATCAGCGTGAATCATGCCGAACGTCGACGGATCGCGGCCGTAGCGATCCATCGCACCACGCAGGCGGTCGCGGGTCTCGATCGCCAGCGCCCGCTCGCCGGGCGTGAACACCGGATGGTCCCAGAACGGACCCCAGAACGGCGCATCGCCCATCAGCCCGTTGCGGTCCACGGCGTGGCGCGCGAACCCCGGCGGCGGGCGCCAGCCGCTCGACTGGTTGTGCATCGCCGCCTCGATCGCCCCCAGCTGCTCGAAACAGCGCGTCTGAAGGTCGGGGTCATCGCTGCGCCCGAGCACGTCGGCCAGCAGCTCGCCCTCGATCCAGCGGGTCATCCCGGCTTGCCGCTGCTGGCCCAGCGCCGGGACCGGCACGCAGGCGTAGTCGCCGCCGCCGCGCGTCGGCAGCGGGATCGGCACGGCGATACCGGCCTCGGCCAGGGCGCGCGTCCACACCCGCTCGGAATTCAGCTCCTCGAGCGTGTGATAGCCGGGGCGGTGCAAGCGCAGCACATAGGCTTCGCCGTCCCGTCGGTCGGTCACCTTGAAGGTCACGTTCTCCGACAGCGCGACCAGCTCGAGCCCGTCCGGCTCGATCGGAAACGCTTTCAGCGCCTCCACCGCCGCCGGCGTGAAGACCTCGTCGATCCGCGCCTTATCCATGCAGTTCGGCGACCGTCGCGTCGAACGCCTCGAGGAAGGCCTCGGCGTCTGCCTGCGAGAACACCAGCGGCGGGCGGATCTTGACCACATTGCCGTTGGCCCCGGCAGGCGCGGTGAGGAAGCCCTTGTCCTTCAGCCGGTTCGACACCTCGGCGGCCATGGCCGGATCGGGCGTCTTGGCCGACCGGTCGCTGACCATCTCGACGCCGATGAAGAGGCCGTGGCCGCGCACGTCGCCGATGGCGTCCCAGCCCGGCTGCCGCTTGGCCAACGCCTGCTTCAGCGCGCCGCCCACCGCCGCGACGTTCTCGATCAGGCCGTCGCGTTCGATCACGTCCAGCACCGCCATGCCCACCGCCGCCTGCAGCGGGCTGGAGGCAAAGGTGTTGAAGTAGCGGGTCTTGGCGCGGAAACCCTCGACCAGCGCTCGGCTCGCCGCTGTGGCCGCCAGCGGCAGGCCGTTGCCCATCGGCTTGCCGGTGACGACGATGTCGGGCGTGAAGCCGGTGACGTCGTAGCCCCACCAGCCGCCGGTGCGGCCATAGCCAGCCTGCACCTCGTCGGCGATCACCAGGCCGCCGGCGGCGCGGACCACCTCAGTCGCCCGCGCCATGAAGCCGCGCGGCACGTTCGGCAGGCCCTCGTTGGCGAAGATCGAGCAGACGATCAGTGCGGCAAACCCGCCGCCGTCGCGCTCCAGGCTCGCGATCGCCGCACCCAGGCGTTCGAGATAGGCCTCACAAAGCTCTGCCTCGCTGAGGCCGGTTTCCAGCGGCCGATACAGCTGCGGGAACGGGATCGCGCGCAGCTCCGGGTTCTTCGGCCCGGCCGCGCCCGATCGTGTCATCTGGCTGATCAGGTCGCTGTTGCCGTGATAGGTGGCGTCGGTGAAGACGACGCCGCGCTTGCCGGTGGCGAAGCGGGCCATCCGCACCGCCACCTCGTTGGCCTCGGTGCCGCTGCAGCTAAAGATGACGCTCTCGATCTGCGGCCCGTGCAGCGCCGCGAGCCGCTCGGCAAAGGCGACGACGCCCTCGTGCAGATAGCGATTGTGCACGTTCAGCGTCGCCTGCTGGCGCGTCATCGCTTCGACCACATCGGGGTTGGCGTGACCGACGCAGGGCACATTGTTGTACATGTCGACGTAGCGGCGGCCGTCGGCGTCGTAGAGATAGGCGCCCTCGCCGCGGACGATGTGCAGCGGCGCGCGGTAGAACAGGGCCGCGCCGGCGCCCAGCGCCTGATCGCGACGCGCCGCCAAGCCAGTAGCCGTCATCGATGGTCCCTCATCCGACGCGATATCGCGACCTCGCTAGAGGCAGGGAGCCGGCGAGGTCAAATGACTTCGCCGGCTGAGCCACCACCGCGGCTTCAACACGGCTGAATCGCGAACTTCCTCGCCCGAAAAGCGCTTGTCGACCTCAGACTTTGTCATCGTGAATAAGCGAGAAAGCGGCGGCCACCGGCCGTTGCGCGCGGGCTTCGCCACAATTCGGGCGCCTATATCACGGGTCGATTAGCGGCAAAGCGACAGGCCTGAGACACTTGCGGTAACGCGAAGCGGCCTTGCCAGCGCCCCGGAGTTGTCGCAGCGTTCAAACTTGGAACGGCGGCCGAAACGGGGAAGCCGGTGAAGACCCTGCCGCGCGATCCGCTGCTGTTGCGCGCCGCCGCACTGGCTTCCTGCGTCCTGCCTGGGCTTCGCGAGAAGGATCGCGGCGCGGGCGGGCATGACGCCTACTTCGCCGGACTGCAGGCGGCGCTGAAACGGGCCGGCGTCGCGCAGCCGACGCTGGTGGTCGACCGCCCGCGGCTGGAGGCCAATATCGCCGCCGTACGGGCCTCGCTGGCGCCGACGCGACTGGGGCTGAGGGTCGTCAGCAAGTCCCTGCCCGCGCCGGCGCTGCTGGACCTGGTGCTGGCGGGAACGAAGTCGGACCGGCTGATGGTGTTCAACGGCGTGATGCTGGATGAGATTGTCGCCTGCCAGCCGGATACCGACGTGCTGCTCGGCCGGCCGCTGCCAGCGGCGCAGGTGGCGGACTTCGTGCGTCGCCACGCCAACAGCCCGGCGCCGGCCGCGCGGCCGCAGTGGCTGGTGGACAGCGGCCCGCGGCTCGCGCAGTACGCCGAGATCGCCAGGGCCAACGACGCGCCGCTGCGGCTCAACCTGGAGATCGACGTCGGCATGCGGCGCGGCGGCCTGCCCGGCCTCGAGGCGCTGTCCCAGGCGCTCGATCTGATCGGCGCCGAGCCGTTGCTGCGGGTCACCGGCCTGATGGGCTACGACGCCCACGCCGCCGGCGCGGCCTCGCCCGCGGCCGAGGTTGGCCGAGTGATGGAGCGCTATGCCGCGGCGGTCGGGCTGCTGCGCGAGAAGCTGGGCGACATCGCCGGCATGACCCTGAACACCGCCGGCAGTCCGACCTATGCGCTGCACCTGGCCGACCCCTACGCCAACGAGGTCTCGATCGGCTCGGCCTTCGTCAAGCCGACCCATTTCGACCTGCCGACCCTGGCGCACCTGCAGCCCGCCGCCTTCATCGCCCAGCCGGTGCTGAAGGTGATGGACCCGGCGCTGTTCCCTCGCCGCGAGGGCCTGACCGCGGCGCTGAACACGCTGGACCCGAACAGCCGGCGCGGCTTCTTCCTCTACGGCGGTTACGGCGATGCGCGGCCGGTCTCGCCGCCGGGGCTGCGGTTCAGCCCGCACTATGGCGGGCGGGCGATGCTGGCGGGCTCGGCCAGGGTCGAGTTGGCGCAGGACGACTTCGTGTTCATGCGGCCGACCGAGAGTGAAGGCGTGTTCCTGCAGTTCGGCGACATCGCCGTTTACGACGGCCAGGAGATCGGCGCCTGGTGGCCCACCTTCCGCATCCACGCATAGGGGACGCCCTTGGCTGACGCCGCATCGCCCATCGACCGCGAACGCGTCGGGGCGCCGGGCCTGAACGCCCCGGTCGAGATCATCGTCGATCGCTGGGGCATTCCGCACATCTATGCGGCCTCGGCGCTCGATGCCTTCTTCGCCCAGGGCTGGAACGCCGCGCGCGAGCGGCTCTGGCAGATCGACCTGTGGCGCAAGCGCGGGCTGGGGCTGCTGGCGGAGAACTTCGGGCCCGACTACGTAGCGCAGGATCGGGCGACGCGGCTCTTCCTCTACCGCGGCGACATGGACGCGGAATGGGCGGCCTATGGGCCGGACGCGAAAGCCTGGTCACAGGCGTTTGTAGCCGGGATCAATGCCTACGTCGGGCAGGTTGGGTCCGGGGCCGCGCCGCTGCCGGTGGAGTTCGAGCTGACGTCGAGCAGGCCGGCGCTGTGGCAGGCCGACGACCTGGTGCGGGTGCGCAGCCACGGCATCAGCAACAACGCCGAGTCCGAGGCGCTGCGGGCCCGCGTGGTGGCGGCGGGCGGGCTCGAAGCCGACCGCATTCGCCGCAAGATCGATCCGCCGCACGAACTGCGCATCCCCGAGGGGCTGGATCCGGCCGACATCCCGGCCGACATCCTCGCCACCTATGTGCTGGCGACCAAGGAGGTCAGCTTCGCACCCGCCGCGGACGTAGCGCCATCGCTGGCCGATCTGGTCGAGGCGGCCGCCTCGCAAGGCTCGAACAACTGGGCGATTGCGCCGTCGCGCACGGCCACCGGCCGGCCGATCCTGGCCAGCGACCCGCACCGGGTGCTGGGCGCGCCGTCGATCCGCTACCTCGTCCACCTCGACGCGCCGGGGCTGACGGTGATGGGTGCGGGCGAGCTCCATCTGCCCGGGATCACCATCGGCCACAACGACCGCGTCGCCTTCGGCATCACCACCTTCATGGCCGACCAGGCCGACCTCTACGTCTACCAGCTGAACCCGGAGAACCCACGCCAATACCGCTACGGCGACCGCTGGGAGGAGATGCGGTTCGTCACCGAGACGGTGGCGGTGAAGGGCGAGGCGGCGCGCGAAGTGGAGCTGGCGTTCACCCGCCACGGCCCGGTGCTGAAGACTGATCCCGAGGCCGGCCGCGCCTTCGCCCTGCGCTCGGTCTGGTTCGAGCCGGGGACATCGTCCTATTTCGCCGCCGCGCGCTACCAGGCTGCCGCAGACTGGGCGACGTTCAAGGAGGCGCTGACGCACTGGGGCGCGGCGGCGATGAACTTCGTCTACGCCGACGTCGACGGCAATGTCGCCTGGATCCCCGCCGGGCTGATGCCGCGGCGACCGAACTGGGACGGGCTCATGCCCGTGCCCGGCGACGGCCGCTACGAGTGGCAGGGCTTCTGGCGCCAGGACGAGCTGCCCGGGGTGGTCAATCCGGCCCGCGGCTGGGTCGGCACCGCCAACGAGATGAACTTGCCGCCGGACTATCCGGCCGAGCAGCGCAAGCTCGGCTTCGAATGGGCCGACCCCTGCCGGATGGAGCGGATCGACGCGGTGCTGTCGGCCAACGACAAGATCAGCATCGACGACTGCCTGGCGCTGCAGACCGACGTCTTCTGCGGCTCGGCGGTGCGGGCGACCGCCCTGCTGCGCGGGCTGACGTCGGACGACGCCGAGGTCGAGCAGGCCCTGCGGTTGCTGGAGGCCTGGGATGGGCGTGAGACGGTCGACAGTCCCGCGGCCGCCATCGCCGAGGTTTGGCTGAACAAGCACCTGGCCCCTCACACCGCGGCGAGGATCACCACGCCCGAGGCCGCCAAGCTGATCGCATTCGGCTCGCCCTATGCGGTGACGACCTACCTGCAGGCGCCGGGTCCAGCCCTTGGCGACGACCCGGCGGCGGCGCGCGAGGTGGTGTTGCGCTCCAGCCTGCGCGCGGCGCTGGACGAGCTCGCCGATCGGCTCGGCCCCGACCAGTCGGCCTGGCGCTGGGGTGACCTGCACCACGCCCGCTTCGTCCCGCCGGCGGCGCTGCTGGCCGACGACGATCTGCGCGAGCGCATGAGCCACGGCCCGACGCCAATCCCGGGGTCGGCCTTCACGGTGCGGGCCGCCACCTACCGGATGGACGACTTCGCCGCGATCAACGGCGCCAGCTTCCGCATGGTGGTCGACGTCGGCGAGTGGGACAACAGCCGGGTGATCAACTCCCCCGGCCAGTCCGGCGACCCGGCCAACCCGCATTACAACGATCTGTTCCCGCTGTGGGCCGAGGGCAGGTACGTGCCGATGCTCTGGACCCGCGCGGCGGTCGAGGCGGCCGCCGGCCGGGTGATCCAGCTCACACCGGAGACTTGACGGCGCTCACATCGCGCGTCGATGCACGCAAATTGCGCGAACGTCCGCGGCGCGGCGGTTTCGCTGGACCTGACCGCGACGCTGCCCTCAGGCTTGGACATCGAGCGTGCGCGGCTTTCCGGGAGGACGCCATGGATCAGGTCGGGCAGGAAGAGGTCGACGCGCTCACCCGTGTGATCCAGTCCAGGCTGGATGCTTAGGACGCCAGCGATCGCCGACGGGCAGGTGCTGGCCCCGCCGCGCACCTTGCTGCGCGTGCTCGGACTGCTGTTCGGGTTGGCGGTGGTGGTCGGCTCGGTGATCGGCTCCGGCATCATGCGCGCGCCTGGCGTGGTCGCGCTCGGCATCACCAACCCGACGCTGATCCTGCTGGCCTGGGCGGTGGGCGGCGCGGTGGCGATGCTGATGGCGATGCCGCTGGTGGAGGCCGGATCGTCGATCCCCCACGCCGGCGGCGCCTACCCGATCGTCCTGCGCGCCTTCGGCCCGGTGGCGGGCTTTCTCACCGGCTGGGTCGCCTGGCTGCAGAACGCCGCCGCCGCCGGGTTCATGTCGGCGGTGTTCGCCGAATATGTCCACCGCCTCGGCCTGGCGCGAGGCGTCCCTGCCGGCGTGCTCGGCTGCGGCCTGATCCTCGCCGTGGCAGTGATCAACTGGGCCGGCACGCGGATCAGCGGCGCCTCGCAGACTATCGCCAGCGCCCTGAAGGGCGCGGCGTTCCTGGTGCTGGTGGTGGTCCTGTTCGCCTCGCCGCGGTCGGCGGCCGCCACGCCGCATCACCCGCTGGCCGCGATCACCAGCGTCGGCGCCCTCGTCATGGCGATCCGGGTGATCTACCAGACCTACGCCGGCTGGGAGGCGGCGATCTACTTCTCCGAGGAGGTGCATCGGCCCGACCGCAACGTCGCCCGGGCGACGCTCTGGGGCATCGGCGGAGTGAGCGTGATCTACCTGCTGATCAACGCCGCGGTGCTGCATGTGCTGAGCCCTGCGGCCATCGCCGGCTCGCCCCTGGCGGTCGGCGACGCGGCGAAGGTCTCGCTCGGCGCGGCGGGCGATACGGTGATCACCGCGCTCGGGATCTTCTCGCTGGCGGCGATCGTCAACCTGCAGATCATGTCCGCGTCGCGGGTGACCTACCGGATGGCCCGCGACGGCGCGCTGCCGCCGGCGCTGGCGGCGGTGTCGCCCGGGGGCGCGCCGGGCGTCAGCGTGGCGTTGATGGTCGGCGTGTCGTTGCTGTTCGCCGCCACCGGCACCTACGAGAGCCTGGTGCGCATCTATGCGCCCTGGTCGATCGGCGCGATCCTGATGATCTGCCTCTCGGCGATCAGGCTGCGCTTGACCGAACCAGATTTGCCGCGGCCCTGGCGCATGCCGCTGTTCCCCTGGCTCGCGATTGTCGCCGTGGTGGTCCAGGCCGGCTTGATCGGCCTGCTGGTGTGGGACGACCCGGCGAACGGCGCCGCCTCGGCCGTGGTCGCCATCGCGCCCCTGCCGATCTACCTGCTGCTCGCCAAGCGGTGGCGCGAGCAGGCCGGGCGTGCATGACGGACCTCGGCCCGGCTCGCCCTCAGTCCGCGATCGGGCGATCGGCCAACCGGCGGCCGATCGCCTCGTCCGCGGCCGCGGCGATGGCGTCGGCGTCGAGGCCGTAGACGCGGAACAGGTCGACCAGGTCGCCGCTCTGGCCGAAGCCCTGGACGCCGAGGGGGTGGATCGTGTGTCGGCGCACGCCGCCCAGCCAGCTCAGCGTCGCCGGGTGGCCGTCGATCACGGTGACAATCGCGCCGCCCGCCGGCAGGTCGGCCAGCAGGGTCTCGACGTGGGCGCGGGCGCCGCGATCGCCGCCGGCCCGCGCCTTCTGCGCCGCCAGCCAGCCGGCGTGCAGCCGGTCGGGCGAGGTGACGGCCAGCACGCCGAGGTGCGGGTAGCGCTCCATCAGCTGCATCACCGCTGCCGATACCTCCGGCGCGACCGCGCCGCAGTAGGCGATCGCAAGCTGAGCGCTGGGGTCGGGCCGGCGCAGCCAGTAGCCGCCGTCGATGATCGCCTGGCGGAAGTCCCTATCCAGCTCCCGCTTTGGCTGCTCGAGCTCGCGGGTTGAGAGGCGCAGATAGATCGAGCCGCCGTCGCCGGCCTGCATGTGCCGCAGGCCCCAGCTCATGATCGTGGCCAGCTCGTCGGCATAGGCCGGCTCGAAATAGCTGAGGCCGCCCTGCGCCATGCCGATCAGCGGGGTGTTGATCGACTGGTGCGCGCCGCCTTCAGGGCCGAGCGTGATGCCCGACGGGGTGGCGACCAGAATGAAGCGGGCGCCCTGGTAGCAGGCGTAGATCAAGGGATCGAGGCCGCGGTTGATGAACGGGTCGTAGACGGTGCCGATCGGAAACAGCCGCTCGCCCCAGAACTTGTCGGCGAGGCCCAGCTGGCTCAGCAGCAGGAACAGATTGTGCTCGGCGATGCCCAGCTCGATGTGCTGGCCCGCCGGCGCCATCCGCCACTTCTGCGGGCTGGGCACCTTCTCGTCCTGGAAGGTGTCGGCGCGCTCGACGGCGTTGAACACGCCGCGACGATTGACCCAGCCGGACAGGTTGGTCGAGACCGTCACGTCGGGCGAGGTGGTGACGATGCGCTGGGCCAGCGGCGTCGGCTCGCGAGCGATCTCGAACAGGATTTTGCCGAACGCCTCCTGGGTCGACAGCGATGCGCCTCGCGGCGTGGGCAGCTCGGGGATATCGATGATCGGCGCGGCGGGCGTCGACTGGCGGCGGGCGAACGGCGCGGCGGGCAGGAAGTCCTGGATCGCCTGCGGGTCGTCCAGCCCGGCGAGCGGATCCCATTCCCCGCCCTTCGGCACGCCCATCAGCTGCTGGAAGATGGCGAGCTGGCTCGGGTTCATCAGGCCGGCGTGGTTGTCCCTGTGGCCGGCCAGCGGCAGGCCGTGGCCCTTGATGGTGTAGGCGACGAAGCAGTGCGGGGTCGGATCGTCGTCGGCGGCGGCGAAGGCCTCGAGGATGGTCTCGAAATCGTGGCCGCCGAGGTTGGTCATCAGCTCGGCCAGGCTGGCGTCGTTATGGCTGTCGAGCAAGCTCTTGAGCCCGGCGACGCCCCCGAGGTCGAGCTTCAGGCGTTCGCGCCAGGCCGCGCCGCCCTTGAAGGTCAGCGCCGAATAGAGCTGGTTCGGACAGGTCTCGATCCAGTCCAGCAGCGCCTCGCCGCCCGGCCCGCGCCCCGCCGCCTCCAGCTTCTTGCCGAACTTCAGCGAGACCACCTTCCAGTCCACGGTCTGGAAGAATCCGGCGATGCGGTGGAACAGGGCGTCGTTGACCACCCCGTCGAGGCTCTGGCGATTGTAGTCGACGATCCACCAGAGGTTCTGGACGTCGTGCTTCCAGCCCTCCAGCAGCGCCTCGTAGATGTTGCCCTCGTCCAGCTCGGCGTCGCCGAGTATGGCGATCATCCGACCCTGGGCGTTGACACCGGGGGCGGTCAGGCCATGCAGCCGCACGTAGTCGCGTACGATCGAGGCGAACAGGGTCGCCGCGACGCCGAGGCCTACCGACCCGGTGGAAAAGTCCACGTCGTCAGCGTCCTTGGTCCGCGAGGGGTAGGACTGCGCCCCGCCCAGCGCCCGGAACCGCTCCAGGTTCTCGCGCGTCTGCCTCCCCAACAGGTACTGGATGGCGTGGAATACCGGCGAGGCGTGCGGCTTCACCGCGACCCGGTCCTCCGGTTTCAGCGTGTGCAGATAGAGCGCAGTCATCAGCGTCGAGACGCTGGCGCTGGACGACTGGTGGCCGCCGACTTTCAAACCGTCGCGCGAGGGCCGCAAATGGTTGGCGTTGTGGATCGTCCAGGTGGAGAGCCACAGGATCTTGCGCTCGAGCTGACGCAAGGTTTCGAGCGTCGCCGCATCGAGCGTGGGAATGTTGCGGGCGCGCCGGCTATGAACTTCAAGCGTGGTTATGGGCGTTGTCCCGTACGGCGATGGCCGGCCCTATATAGCCTCCGCCGGGTCAGGTTGGCACGTAGGCGCCGCCGTTGACGTGGACGACCTGGCCCTGGACGAACTCGGCCGCCGGGCTGAGCAGGAACTCAACCACCGCGGCGTAGTCCCGGTCCTGGGTCATCCGGCCGGAGGGATTGGCGCGGGCGGCCCGCTCGAACAGCCGCGCCGCCGCCTCTTGGCTGCCCAGCATGGTGGCCACCGAAGTGGTGTCGACCAGCCCGGGCGCGACGGCGTTGATGCGCACGCCCCGCGGCGCGAGCTCAGCCACCAGATAGCGCACCAGGCTCTCCGCCAGCGCCTTGCCGACCCCCAGCGCCGCGTAGTTGGCCTGCGGCGTGCGCGCGCCGGCGCTGGAGATCAGCACGACGCTGCTGCCCCGGCTCAGCCGCGGCAGGGCGGCCCGCACCAGATAGAGCAGCGCCAGGCCGTTGACATGGATCGCCTGGGTGAACCGGTTCAGGTCCGCCTCCAGCAGGCTGGTCGGATAGATCATCGCGGCGCTGTGGACGATATGAATCGGTCCATCGTCCGCGACGGCGGCTGCCTGCGCCATCAGGTCCGCCGCGCCCTCGATCTCGCCGACGTCCGCGCGAACCGTCGTGACGACGGCGTCCGTCGGCCCAAGCCTCGCCTGGGCGGCCGCGGCCGCCGCTTCGTCGCTGACATAGCCGAGCACCAGCGCCTCTCCCGGCCGCGCCAGATGCTCGGCGATCGCCAAGCCGATGCCCTTGGTCCCGCCCGTCACAACAATGGTCATGCCCGCTCCGCGCCTTTCGGCCAGAGTTAGGCGCTGCGGCGCGCGTTGTCAGGTGGCGGCCTAGCCTCTATTTCAGCGCCAGCGGATTGACCGGGGACCCGAAGCCGTTGGTCACCTCCAACGGCGGGGCCGACAGCATGAAGCTGTAGCGGCCGTCCTCGGCGCAGTCGGCGGCCAGGGCCTCGAGATTGAACATCTCGCCCAGCGGCATGCCCATGTCGCGCAGCGCCAGCATGTGGAACGCCAGCGGCATGTCCGACTGCAGACCCTCCAGGTGCAGGATCTCGACCGCCATGTTGTCAGCGCCCACGGCCGCCAGCGACTTGTCGTGGGCCCACTCGGCGCAGGTGTAGCTGAGCCCCGGCTGCATGCCCATGAAGGCGACGCGATCCTGGTCCTGAGTAAAGCGCTGCATGTGGCCGGTGCGG
>Ga0302326_10008186_pt1 | contig 23116 bp, 28 predicted proteins | sample Palsa_T0_3_FD_202264 | JGI IMG/M metagenome (GOLD analysis project Ga0302326, IMG submission 202264) | Peat permafrost microbial communities from Stordalen Mire near Abisko, Sweden - Palsa_T0_3 | ecosystem: Environmental > Terrestrial > Soil > Palsa > Peat permafrost | place: Sweden: Abisko... | reverse complement strand
AGGGCCCTCTCACTCCAGCATATTCGCAAAAACTCCTAAAGCTACATCGGTATTCTCAGTTACGGCCGAGGATGCGAGTGCCTTCTGATCCACCGATCAATAGAGTCTGATCGCGGTCGCACATCCTCGAAAAGTGCCCTCCTGCAGAGAAAAATGGTGGTTACCACACACACCACACCCCCTACCGGAAGGCACTATTTCGATGCGCGTATTTTGCCACAGTCTCGACCGTCTTGACGTGACTTTCGACGACGAGCATCTTGTGGCCAACGCTGGCTTGATGTTGCCGGCGACGTTGGCCAAGCACCTCGGATTGCGGGAGTTCTTCGACGAGCATGTCGATCTCGGCGATGGGGCCGGACGGGGCCAATGTCGGCCACAAGGCGATGACCCTCGTCCACTCGGCGGTGTCGGACCGGCGGGTACTCAAGTTGCTGCGACAGTGGCTGCAAGCCGGGGTGTTGGTCGATGGCGTCGTCACCGAGACGGTCACGGGGACGCCCCAAGGAGGGTTATGTGCAGCTGCACATAACGACCCCTATGAGCAGCGCTGGGTTATGCGCAGTGTTGACCCATCGGGCCTGGTGAGGGCCGGGTCGGCGATCGAGCGCTGCGCATAATCCTGGACGATTCTGATCACCGGTTCGGCATGGTGCCGGGCCTGGATGATCAGGAGGTCGGCTGTGACGATGACTGTGTCGGCGCTGGTGTCGGGTCTGGACGCAGAGTTGAGGCGTCTGGGCTACAAGGACTCGACATTGGTTTGGTATCGGGGCTGCTGGCGCCGTTTGGAGAGGTTCTTCGGCGCCCGTGGCGTCGAGGAATTCTCCCTGGATATGGCGATGGAGTGGGTCGATGAGTCGTGCGGCTTTTTCGACAAGGAGCGATCGGGCACGCTCAAGGCGAATGACGTCTATTTGTTCAGGGTCGCCCAGATGCTCGGCGACTACGCAGTGCATGGGGCGGTGCTGCGCCGCTACAGCCGGTCCGTCGACAAGCTGTCGCGGGAGGGCGCCGACACGGTCGCCCGCTTCGAGGCGTGGCTTCGGGCCGCGGACCGCGCCGCATCCACGGTGCGCACGTATGGAACGGTGGCCGGGGAATTCGTCGCGTTCACGGGCGCGCGCGGCGGAGTAGCTCACTGCGACGCTGCCGCGATGGATGCGTTCGTCGCCACGCTCACCGGCTACCAGGTCAAGACGGTCGAGCAGAAACTGTGCGCGCTGCGCTCATTTCTTAGGTTCGTATCCGCCGAGGGCCCGCTCGACGCCGCCGTTCTCGACGCCGTCCCGGCCGTGCGCTCGAGCAAGCAGGCCGGAGTTCCATCGATATGGGGGCCAGGCGAGGTGGCCCGGATCCTCGACGCGATCGACCGGGGCAACCCGTGCGGGAAGCGGGACTACGCGATCGTTCTGTTGATCGCCAGGCTCGGACTGCGCAGCATCGACGTCAAGCGGTTGGAGTTCGGCGACTTCGACTGGCCGGGCAACCGGTTGTTCGTGACGCAGGCCAAGACCAGTGGCCGAGTGCAGTTACCGTTGTTGAAAGACGTCGGTTGGGCGGTTATCGACTACATGCGCGTACATATCGCCTCGACGGCGATAAAGGATGCAAAGGGCGTCTACCGGATCGCTCGCACTTCTCTCAGCGGTGAGCAGTCCAACTTCGACACTGGTTCCAATCAGGCGGAAGCAGGGGAACTGGCAAGATTCGCTGGCGTTGGCGTGGTTTCGACCATCATTTACGCCGCCCTCTTCCTCGTGCTGCACCCAGTCATTGGGCCTGGGGCGCGAATACTGCATCATTAGCCATCTGTACCATCGGCAATACTGTCGCCCATGGCAGGGTGACATTCAGCGGTCGACATGCTGCGAAGCGAGCGGTTCAATTGGCTGGCAGCGCGGTTGTCTTCTTGACTACCGTCATTCTCACCACGACGGCGCTCGGAGTAGCGGTGGTTCTTACGCCCGGGGAAGTACTGTCGGAGTTATTGGCAATCGTGGTCGGGACTGCTTTGGCGGCATTTTCATTGTCTTAAAGTCGTGGGTGTTCCGCACCCATATTTTGCGCAACTCACGAACGCGTGACTCTTCCCGCTGCATCGCCGATGCGCTTGGACGAATACCCCCGCCGTTGGCGCCAGAGCACCCAGACGGCTCCACCGACAATAAGTACGCCGGCAGCCGCAGCTGCACCGATCACTGCCGCTGAATCACCCGCGCCGCCAGGCGAGGCTCCTGCGGCGGAATGACGAGGAGAAGTGGGGGTCGAGCTTGTTGTAGAAGACGTGGGCGTAGAAGTCGTCGAGGTCGTGGAAGTCCTAGCGGTGAAGGCAACAACCTGATCTGCGCTTGTTACCAGGAAGAGACCGTCGCCCACGCTCGGAGTCGGGAAATGGTTGGCCGGCAGGCCAATCGAGACCTGTTTTGTCACCTTGCCAGTGCTCGGGTTGAGCCCGTACAAGACTCCGTTCTGTCCGATGGTCCATACGAGACCAGCGGCGACAATCGGAGGTCCACCACGGACTCCTGAGCTCCAGAGCAGGTGCAGTGCGGCCGGGGACTCAGTGGCACCTACGGCGATGATACCAGTCAGGCAGGGAACGAAGACCGTCGTCCCGACGGCAGCACTACCACCGTCAATGTCGTCACCCTGAGGCCAGGGATGCCTCTTGACCGCCGATGCCGCCCAAGTCTGAGCCGTTGAGCAGATAGAAGATACGAGATTTCTCGGCAAGTACGACCTGGCCGTCAGAGAGGAGCGCTGGTGCCATGGACATATCGAGCTCAGCCGCGTTGTTCTCGGGCCAACTGCTCGGTGCGAAGTACTGCAAGAGGGCGAGTGACGACGACAGCTCGAGGACCGAATCGCTATCGTCATACGACTGGCTGGCCGAGTAGACGGAGCCATTCCCAGCGCTGACCAAGATGTGGCCGCTGCCATCGATGATGGGTGCTGCCCCGCCCATCCATATTGCTCCTTGGCTGTCGCCCGCTGCCGCGTCTACGGTGAAGAAAGCTGGGCGTTTCACCAGCTTCGTTCACCGCGACGACCCGACCCCGATAGGCGGAGCAGTCACCGTAGTTACCGCCCATACCAAAGACCACCTGGCCGGCATCGAGGTCAATCCAGTGCGTTGTAAGAGAGCGGCGGGATCGCTGCTGGGTGGATCCACGTCTTGGGTCATCTCGATTTTTCCGATTGTGGTATTCGGTCCAACCAACGTATGGGCTGGGGTGCCGTTCACCAGCAGGTCGCCCACCACGAAGATCTCAGATTGCGCGGTATCGATCACCGGGGTGCCGGTGATGCCGACGCTTGGCGTGATATCCCCGGCAGCGAAGTGGCAGGCACGGGAGTACCGATATGCGAAGACCAGATGACCGAACCAGTCGCAGCGCGGCGCAGTTTCCGGTCGTCGGATCGCGCGTACCGAAGATCCACGTCCGTACCGCCGTGCGGCCAACCCTCCTCGATAAATGCCGCCAACGTGCCGGACATCGTCGGTGGGGGTCGCAGAATCGACGGCGGTGCCAACCGGCCAACCACCAAAGGGGGGAGGGCCGGCACAGCAACTTCGCCCCCGATACTTACCAGTACGCCAGATTCATGTTGTGCAGAGATGCGATCGGCTGTCCGGTCGACGGCCAGTGCCTTCGCCGAAGATCCAAGGTCCAAACGACTCGAGGGATATCCACTGTCCTATTGGCAGGGTTTAGATGTAGATCCAGGAAACCGGCGACTGAACCCAAGGCTTGTGCCGGATACGGTGGGTCGGCCTTCACCTCGCTCAAGTCTCTGTCGTAGTCGAGGGCTGCGATGGTATTGCCGACCGTCGGATCGACGGCGCCGTGGGTACGTCCGGCGACCTCATATGCGACCTCGAGTGCAGCGAAGAGCAAAGGGCTCACCCCCACGGCCGCCCCCGCATGAGCGCGTAGCATCTCTAATTCTGAATCACTTCTGAATTACTACACGCGAGGTCGATGGCATAGACTTCAGACCGAAGTATTCGCTACGCGGCGTCGGCTACGTTTTTATCTGGCACTACAACGAATACCGTTGCGCCAATGGCGTGGAACGATCGTACGGTAAGGAGGCCCTGGCGACTGGCTATCACGCCACTCACTAGGTGCCCCCTGAGGTAACTGTGGCTGACTTCGACGTAGAGGTTGGGGTCGTCGTCGTGGTTGTCCTAGTAGCAGGTGTCGTAGTGGTCGTGGTTGCATCGGATGACGATGAAGTACCGTCATCCGACGTAGTGGTTGGTGTGGTCGTGGTCACCGCCGAAGACGTCGAGCCGTCGCTCGATGATGTCGTCGTGGTCGTGGAACTCGACGCCGCGCTGCTTGCGCCAGGGTGCTCCTTGGCCACCACTACTCCGATCAGAGCCGTAGATGCAGCGGCTGCTATCACGGCCGAACGGGTCATGCGCCGAAGGCGCACTTTGGCTCGTTGGCGAGAGTCGGGTGAATGCGGTCCAATAGATGGATTCATGGGTTGCCTCCTTAGTCCGTGTAGTCGTATCGAACCATCGCCGGTTATCCGCTGCCCGAGTGCCTCCTGTGCATCGGATGTGGCTTTAGTGGTCGGGATATCGGCTCGGATCCTGAAGGCCCCACGCGCGAATTGTTTTGCGCAGTTGCACCCAGCGTGACCTGCGAACGGTAATCGAACCGCTGTGCATTACCCATTCGAAGGTTCCATCGCCAGTAGCGCCCTCGGACAGCGGACCATCGCCCAGGGTACTGCGACTGGGATCGAGCACTACTTTACGGCGAGCGCATCGACACATTCTGAGCTCAAGGATCACGGATAGGATCATCCGGAGTAGTGGAACCCGGACCGGTCGATCTCGCCCACGTAGGTCGAATGACGCGAGCGTATTGGCATCCTCGACTCGAACAAAGTACTCGCGAAGTCATTGTGGGGGGCCAGAGGTGAGTTGGACGGTTGCGGTTTCTGTCAGCCCTGATGTAGTCGTCCAGGCGACGGTCACTTTGTCACCAGGGGCATAGGGCTCGAGGAGTTCGCTAAGCCCTTCAGCCGAGTCGACTGACTGGCCATCGACGCTAGTGATGACATCACCGGCGGCAAGACCAGCCGTCTGGGCAGGCGAACTTGTGACGACTCCAGCCACTGTTGCTCCTGATACGGAGCTGCCACCTATTTGCGCGTTTGACTCGAGTTCCACGCCGAGGAACCCAGTTGTACCGATGTGAATGGTCGATGTGGAGGTTCCGGCTTCGATCTCTTTGGCGATCGAGATGGCTTCGTTAATTGGAATGGCGTAACTCTGATAGCCGGAGGATTGCCCTCCAGTCGAGTATGAGAACCCAGCGGAGGCAGCAGTGTCCATTGCGATGACTTGGCCGGAGCTATCGACGAGTGACCCGCCCGAATCGCCCGCTTGAATGTCGGCATTCGTCTCAATGAGCTCAGTGAGCTGTTCTGAGCTGCCACTGCTCTCATCGCTGGCAGTTATTGACTGGTCGAGGGCGGTCACTGTACCCCCGGCGGCGCTGGGTGTGCCACCGGTCCCCCCAGCATTGCCGATTCCGACGACGGTCTCGCCCACCGAGACATTGGAGGAGTTTCCGATTGACGCCGTTTGCAATCCGGAAGCGTCACGGAGTTGGAGTACAGCAATATCCTTTGTTGTGTCGTAACCGACAACGGTCGCGGTATAGGTCTTGCCGTTTCCTATGTCGGTGACACTAATGGAGGTTGCCCCATCGATCACATGGTTGTTAGTCAGGATTTCACCTGAGGACGTGAGCACTATCCCGGTACCGGCTGCCTCTTCCTCTTCGTAACCGAGGGTCGTGTCAATGTCGACCAGTCCGGGATCAACTCTGTCCGCGATCGATGAGACATCGGTAGAGCCCGAAGCGGTCGATGATGATGAAGGCGACGTCCCCGTAGAGGTCGATCTTGATCCTGACTTGGATGACGTCGACTTGGAGACCGAGGACGCCGCTACGGAAGAAGAATCACTCCAGGCCACATGGCCGAGACCGAGGCCTGCTGCTAGGGCGACGATGGCGGCGGCACCGCCTAGCGCGCTGTTGCGTAACCGGTGGTGTGACTTGCCGGGTGGACTGCCCCGGCCTACAGGCCGAGACCCCTTTGGCGGTCCCCCGTGCCCTGCGTCGTCGCCCGTCGTTGCTGGCAGGGGATCCCCGGCTGATGTATCGCGGGAGTAAGGGGCGGATGAAAGCTCAGGTGCGAATGTCGAGCCATCGTACTCGGTCGCCTTTGCTGTTGGTACCGACTCGCCCGGGTATTCAATGGGTACTTGTAAAGGGGAACTGTCCGGCTCCGATGCGAGAAACGGGTCACCCGCAAGGTCTAAACCGCTCTTATCCGTTGCGTTGGAATGCTGGGATTCATCGTCATTCATTGCACTGTCTCCTTACGAGTAACCAACTTGGTACGTCTCGCATGTCCTATTGGAGCGCGCGGGACTTCGGGCCAGGTCAAGGAACGGTATGAGCAAGATAAGTGTTGTATCTGGACGACAGCCGGATGATGCGAGAGAAAATGATGGATCTCGAGCTCGTGCGGAACCGTGTTACGTCTGGAACGCTGGCGCGCAGACTCATTCCCCAAAACTGCAATTGAACTTACGCACAGCGGAGGTCTGGCGCACCTCAATGTTGTGGTCGCAGAATGCGTTCGTGAAATAGCAGGTAGTAGGTGAGGAAAAAGAACACCCCGAAGATGCCGGCGCCGGCGAACAGGATGGCCAGCATGGAGCCACCCCGGGTGCGGTTGAGTACGACCCGGAGTGGCAGCAACGGATGGATTACCCGTGTCTCAACGACGTAGAAGGTGGCAAGGAGAAGCACGCCCAGGACCAGGAAGCCGACGGTGAAATGATTGCTCCAAGCCGTGGTCTCGGCGTGTGAGAACCCGTAGACGAGTGAGAACAGGCCCCGGCCACCAGGACGATTGCAGGGATGTCGAGTGGGTAGTGATCGGTCGCCTTGTCGTTCTTGAGCCACAGCACGGCTCCGACGGTGGCAATTTCGGCGAAGGCCAAGTTTACGAAGAGGGTCCAGCGCCAGGACGCGTACGACGTGAGGATCCCGCCGAGCAAGAGGCCAATTGCGCCGCCCGCTCCGGCGATCCCGCCATAATCTGCGAGTGCCTTGCCACGTTCGCGTTGATTCGAGAACGTGGTGGCCCATCGCGCCGGGGTGGGGGTAGGAACGGTCTATCGACGATTCCCGAACAAGGAACCGTTGGTGGAAGCCCTCTTCGAAGAGGCGATCGACGGCATTGTGCAGATTGCGGTTGAGGCCGCCTCCATTGCCAGCTCATGGGACGGGCTGGTGTTCTTCATGGAAAGGGCCAGTCAGCGGCAGGCCGAGGACCTCGGATTGCGCGATGTAATGCTCCACAGCAAGTACGGGAGAGACCGGGTGGCGCAGGCTCGGGATCGAATCATTCCGGTCGTCGGGCGATTGGTGGAGCGTGCGCAACACGACGGACACCTCCGGACTGACATCGTTGCCGCCGACATCCCAATATTGAGTTCATGGTCAATGCCGTTGCAGGATGAACGAGTGACCTAGCACCTCAACTCTGGCGACGGTACCTGACCATCATTCTCGATGGCCTTTCGAATAGGGACGTACCAACGAGGGAGCTGCCTCCCCCGCCGGATGAGGGGGTAGTGGAGGAAGCACTCACCTCACCTCGAGCCGACTGAAAGTAGATGTGAGTAGTCGATGCCCGACCGGGTCGAGCAAGAGGTGAAGTCCGGCACCCACAAGCCTTGGGGGCAAGCTGGGTGGAGTGGGAATCGAGGTCCGGACGCGGGGAGCTGCCGGACTTGGTGTTGAAGTCCGATACTCGGTGAACGCGGTCAAATCGTCATCGGACGGATTTCAGATTATGGCCCCATGACTCACTCCGATCGATCATGAGTACAAGTATTGCCTGTGAATATCGATGAACTGCATTCTCCCCATCAGCGGAGGCACAACTAACAAGGGAAGAATGAGTCGAACGCGAGCGGGAAGTGGCATCGGCCTAGGCCGAGGGCGTCGAAGCAGGGTCCGTGCCCAGTGCAGCCACCGAAAGCCGCCTCCTGCGGACGGATCGACGCTGGACGGGGGATCGAGCGGCGGCGAGACGGTAGGTAGGTCGATGCGCTCGGCCGAAGCCGGTGGCTCCGCGTAGGGATTCAGCCGTGTTTGCTTTGTTGGCATCGCCCTGCACGCACGGTGACGATGGTGGCACAGCGTTCGTGATGCAACAGCACATCCACCGAGTCCGATGCGCGACAGAAGGGCAAGAGCGTCTCAGTGCTAGCTCCAAGGGTTCACGGTTCCACGATGGGGGGTTTGATTGCGGCACAGCCGCTGTCATCGCTGGACCAGAGCAGTTTGGAACGAACGCGACACGTTCGCCGGCCCGGCCCCCGCCGCCAGCAGGTCCAAGCTGCCGCGCCCAGCCCGAGCCAGAACTGCTCATAGCTGGGCACGAACGGGATGACCGCCGCGGCCAGGCTGATGCTCACATAGCTGTCAGGGTCCGCGCCCACCACGTGCACGGCTACGAACACCACCGTGATAAGGGACAAATTACGGTGAACCGCGTTGCCGGTTGACAATGATCCCCAGCAGCACCACAGCAGACAGCAGCAGCAAAGAGTGATCCCGGCCGCCCGGCTCGCAGAGCACAACGCCGTGCTCGCGGTGATCTCGCTCACCACGGGTCGACCCCGGCCAGCTCATCCGGTAGTGGTTTGCCAACCGTCACAAGTGCCTTTCGGCGCTGTCGGCGGCGACAATGTTACCTCACGGCGTCTTAGAGATGGATGAACCGGTGCGAGAGAAGCTCACTTCTGACCGAGTTGCACGGGTCGCTGATCTTGGTGAACTTCAGCGTTCTGCCGTGAAGCCCGAAGGTGTACTTGCCGGGGCTCTGACACGTTTCTGGCGAGCCAGCCGGTACGGCGGGCTGTGCGAACGAGATCGTAGTGCCTGAGATGGTGTACGTACCGCTGGCGAGTTTCGTACCGTTGAGGGAATCCGTGTCGGTCCCAGCATGGAACTCGATCCTCCACGCGCCCTTGAGACTCGCAGGTTCCTTGATAGTGGCCCGGTACGTTCCGGACGGCACGCGCGAGGTGCCCGAGTCTGCAGTGCTGGCAAACGCGGGGGTTGGGGCGATAGCGAGTGTGAGTGTCGGGACAATGACGGCGATCCAACGCTTGAACATCGGTACTCCTAATTGGTGTGAGTAGGGACGGGGACTTGTTCGGGCCGCCAGGCTGACGTGGACCTGGTCTTGCCCCTGGGCTGCAGCCGAGCGGATGCAGGCTCGGGCCGTCGGAAGCCGGATTGTCTACCTCTGTTTTCGCTCACCACGTCGTTCGCGAATACTCGGATTCGCGGATAATCAGTCATCAAGATGTCCTTTCGCCGTATCCGGGTCATGGAAAGGATGGGCCTCCTTCGCACGACGGGCTGGTTTATCGCCGATGGTCAGCAGCACGGCATCGTCGGCTCCGAGAGGGGGATCTAGGACCTGCATCTCCAAAGAGTGCCCGACGAATCTTGGGGATTCTCCAACGTTGGCTGTGAACTTCCTATTGACGTTGGGGTCGGCTAGCCAAAAGCCCGGTCATCTCTGCCACATCAAGGCATCGTCTCGGGGGCTGTAATCGTCTGCACGTTGGTACTCATCGACAGTCATTTCACAGCCTGTGTGAAGCCACGCCACAGTGCCTCGCCGTACATTCTGAACAATGATCATCCGTCGTAGGCCTCGAGCATTGTCCATTAGCTCCGGCTCCTGCCGGCTTGCTCGTTAATTGACCGTCTTGATCCCACTACGAGGTCAGGATGTACTGGCACATCTAACTGGAGTCTGGCCGCCACTTTCACGACCCGCACCATCGGAAGAGGCGGAATGTTCGGTTCCTTTCCGGCCATGGGGCGGCTTGCAGTGTGTCACGTGTCGCACGGATGTAGACGACTCTGCCGGTAGGCCTGTGTGTTTCCCTTAAGGAGGAGTACCGTGCTCGACGACAGATCGTCGGATACTCCTCTTCGTTCTATCGGGGGAGGACACACTTGAACTGGCTGAGTTCTCTTCGCTCTTACATGGGACGGATTGGCACATACTCTGCAGGCGAAACTGGCTTGGAGTGTCAGGTGTGCACCTTCCTCAACGGTGATGGCTCGGTCATCCTTGGGTGGAGCAGTGCCGGTCTCGCGCTGGATTCTTCGTGGCAGAGTGCTGATGTCGATTTGTTCTTGGCATTAACCGACGAACCAATGATCACGCTTCTACGCCCCAACACGGAACATGATTTCACGTGGCTGCAGCCGATCGAACATCGATCCTCTGGAAGACCACTACAGGACTGGGTGAAGTCCCGCCTCACGGTCGACGGGTATGTGGCTGGTCGCATCCTGCTTCGTAGAGCACACAGGAAACTGCATTGGCCTACCGGACACGCATCGGATCGATGGCGAGACACGATCCGGGCTCATCGGTCCCACCAACGAGTCCCTCAATTTCGTAGCACTGGGACCTGGCTGCACGTGCATCGGGTCGCAGCCCAAGCTGGGCTCGTCAACGACAAGCGTTTCGTCGCTGCAGCGCTGGCAATATTTAGGATTGCGTTTGAAGACGCCGTGGCCGAGGGCCTGCTTGCCCGAGATGACGTCAATGGTGGACTGATCCACTGACGGAACTGTGCGATCCCGCGTGTCATTACACAAGGTGTTTGCGGGTCCCATCATCGAGACGGAGGGTCTCTGTTGTAGTAGGTCGAGCGGTCGAGGCTGACGATCTAACACATAGCGCTTGGAGCAGCCCAAGTTGTTCAGTGCTTTGACAACCTGGAACTTGCTTTTTGGGTCGGCGCCACCCTCCTCGAAGAGGGTGGCGGGCAAGAGTGGCGGTGAGAATCTCGGATAGCTCTGATTTGTTCCGTTGGTTAGGCCGCTATGTCTCCACCTTTCCCTCTGCTGCATCGGCCCTGTCGTTCGGAGAGCACGGGGTTCTCACCCTTGTGGCCCTGGGTGTCGCCATGTCGTTCCGAGTCGCAACGATGGACATTCGATTGCTCCGGGTTATGTCCGCCTTCCTCGCGATCAGTTTCGGTGTCATTGGGTTCCGCTGTTATGTCGATCTCTCCCGGCGCCGTGTCGTAGCGGCCAACGTCGAGGCACCCCCTAATGTGGCCTCACCGTGTTGATTGACGAGGGCCATGAGAAACATGGCTCGGTGACCCGAGTCATTACCGATGATCCCATCGACCCAGGCGGCGAAGACCATGTACATGTGGCCATCTGTCACGAAGAAGCTTGGACCACCAGCTCCAGAGGCAGTGTTCGAGGAAGCCGAAACCTTTTCGACACCGTCAGAGGCGCAGGGACCCAAGGGCGACGCGCAGGTCGTCTCCGCCATGGTGTACTGCGCCGTGGCCCAATGATTGCCACTGAAGAACAGGTAGAGGACCCCTGATACCTCAACGAACGCCGGACCCTCCACAGTCCCATCCTCCCAGCTCTCGTTTGCTGAGAGCAGTGTGCTGGTCGGCCCAACGAGTTCGGTGTCGTCCGCCGACAGGCGCGCCGAGAGGATCGTCTGCGGTTGCCCGCCTTCTCCGTCGCTTTTCCACACTAGATAGTCGACCCCGTCAAATCGAACGACGGACGGATCAATCGAGCCACCCGCGCTTGCTTGGCACAAGAAGGGTTCATCACTGATGTCGACGAAAGGTCCGAGCGGGGAGGAGGAGGTAGCGCGCCCAAGGCATTGCACCCCCTCGGCCTCGTCGTAGGCGCTGAAGAAGAGCTCGTAACCCCCATCGGGGGCGACAGTCACCGATGGCGACCAGACGTAGCCTCCGGTCGCCCAGGAAGGGAGGACGGACATGGCATCGCCGATCGCCTTCCAGTGGGTGAGGTCATTGGACTCGATGACCGGCACGTTCTCGCCGTGACTGTTGGTCGAATAGGCGTAGTAGGTGTGGTCCACGACTAGGACGGTCGGATCGGGAAAGTTCTGGTCGTAGACCAACGTGGCCGTCTGTGCGGTGCCGGTGAACTGCGCTCGAGAAGCGTCAACGCCTGATGGAAAGAGCGAACTGGCAATCAAAACAACCAGAGTCACTACGGCCGCTCGGTAGGTCCATCTTCTCGAGACGTGGAACGCCATCTGAGGATGATGGGTGGCCCTGTTGTTGGTCCGCTGTGAGCCCACCGATTCCCCACTGAAAGGCGGGATGAAGCGTCAAAAGGAGAGGTGTTCGCATCCAAGAGCCATTTCGAGCTGCGCACTGGGGAACGCGTGTTCTGTCCGGCCTGCGCATGACCTGGATGTGTGTCGGATCGCGAAATCCTTAGCGTACTCACAGGCGACATACGGCGGGCCGATATGGTCCGTGGTTCTACTTAGCCCATGTCCATCCGGGGATCCGTTGCTGTACCAGAGCATCCGATCGATCTCACTGATGAACTTCCACTGGTCGGAGAGGAGGAGGCTTTTCCTGTCGACCCTCGAAGGCGAAAGCGCAAATTGGTGCTCATCGGTGCCGCTGTCATTGTCGTTCTTGGCGCGGCGACCGGGCTGTCGCTGTGGCTCACCGGCGGTTCGTCGACCACGGGGCTGGTGGTCACGACCGAAGTGGCCAAGGTGACCACTGGCACCATCAAAGAGACCGTGGCCACCTCGGGAACACTTGAACCGGCAACCCAGGCCAGCCTCAGTTTTGCTGTCTCGGGAACGGTGACGGCGGTCGATGTCAAGGCTGGCCAAAACGTGACCGATGGAGAGGTCTTGGCCACGGTTGGCACAACCGCGCTCCAGGCCGACCTCGACTCGGCCCAGGCCCAACTCGACTCGGCGCAAGCGCGTCTCTCGAGCGACGAGTCATCGTCTGCTGCCACTACGCAGATCGATTCTGACGAAGCATCGGTCGCCTCCGCCGAGTCGTCCCTCACGTCGGCCAACACATCGTTGGCCGACGCGTCACTGACCTCGACCATCTCGGGGACGGTCGCCGCGGTCAGTCTCATGGTCGGCGAGCAGGTCACAGGCTCGGGAGGTGGGTCGAGCGCCAGCGGCAGCTCGGCGCTTTCGAGTTCGTCGGCATCGAGTGCCACATCAACTGGCTCGTCGAGCTCTACGACGTCACAGATCTCGGTTATCGGGACGGACTCCTACATTGTAAACACCACGGTCGACGATACCGAGATCGGACAAATCACCGACGGGGACCAGGCCACCATCACCCCGACCGGCTCGGCCACCGTGTCCTACGGCACGGTGGCCTCTATCGGCCTTATCGCGACGGAGAGTTCCGGCGTGGCCACGTTTCCCGTGGTCGTCGACGTCACGGGAGACCCGAGTGGGCTCTACGCCGGCTCAACGGCCAGTGTCTCCATCATCGTCAAGCAACTGAACAATGTTGTCGAGGTCCCGACGGCGGCCATCAGCTACAGCACCGGCGGCCAGGCCACGGTCACCCAGGTGAAAGACGGGAAACAAGTCAGCACCGCGGTGAACGTCGGTCAGTCCGAGAGTGGTGAAACCCAGATCACCAGTGGCCTCGTTTCGGGTGACCGCCTGGTCGAGCGGGTGGTGAAATTTACCGGTGGAACGGGTGCTGCGAGAACGGGTGGACTGGGAGGGTTTGGCGGCACCGGCGGGAGCGGCTTCACCCCGCCTTCAGGATTCGGAGGATGAGTCAGCGAGTGACCAGCTCACCCGGGTCGAGTGAGCGCGCTGTACGGACCGACGAGCATTTCTTCCCTGGGAGCCACTTGGCCGAGATACAGATGGTGATCGAGCTCGAGCAGGTGACCAAGGTCTACCGCACAGGAGCGATCGCCGTCGCCGCGCTACGTGGTGTCTCCCTCTCAATCAAAAGCGGCGAGTACGTCGCCATCATCGGCCCCTCGGGCTCGGGCAAGTCCACCCTCATGCACATTCTGGGTTGCCTCGACACCCCGTCATCGGGGACCTTCCGCTTGGCGGGAGAAGACGTCAGCTCCATGAGCGAAGCCGCCCTCGCCACCGTGCGCAACCGCCGTATCGGCTTCGTCTTCCAACAGTTCAACCTCTTGGCTTCCGTGTCAGCTTGGCAGAACGTCGAGCTGCCCTTGACTTACGCCGGCGTTGGGCGTACCGAGCGCAAGGATCGGGCCATGACCGCACTGGCCAAGGTTGGACTGGCCGGACGGGTGCAACACCGACCCGGTGAGCTCTCTGGAGGTCAACAGCAAAGGGTGGCCGTGGCCCGGGCCCTGGTGACCGAACCCGACTTGATTCTGGCCGATGAGCCAACGGGAAACCTCGACTCGGTCTCGGCGAGCGACGTGCTCGGGCTGATGGACGAACTGCACCAAGCCGGTCGCACCCTGGTCCTCATTACTCATGACATCGAAGTGGCCTCGGCGGCGGGACGGGTGGTCGGGATCCGTGACGGGCTCATGACCGAGAATGACAACCGCGACCTTGAGAATGTGCGATGAGCTGGCTCGAGACGCTCCGAACCGGCATCAACGGGATCCGGAGCCATAGGCTCCGATCCGGCCTCACCGTCTTGGGCATCCTCATCGGCATCGCCGCCGTCATCCTCACCGTTGGTCTGGGTGAGGGAGCGCAGGCTCAGGTGGGATCGGAGATCACTTCGCTTGGTACCAACCTCCTTACGGTCTCTCCCGGGAGCTCCACCTCGAACAGCGGTATTAGGGGCGGGTTCGGTACGGCCTCGACACTTACCATGGCCGATGCCACGGACCTCTCGTCAAAGACGGTCGCCCCCGACATCAAGGCGGTGGCGCCGACCACTTCTTCGTCGGAGACGCTCACGGCCGGAAGCAGTAACTGGTCGACGACGGTGGTCGGTTCGACCACATCGTGGGAGACCGTGCGCGGTCGCACCGTCACACAGGGCAGATTCCTCGATAACCAAGACATCACCGATCACTCGGCGGTTGTCGTCTTGGGATCGACCACGGCCTCGGAACTGTTCAGTGGGAGCGATCCGGTAGGGCAGACTGTGGACATCGCCGGGGTGCCTATGGCGGTGATCGGCGTGCTCAACACTGTCGGATCCTCGTCGACCTCTTCGACCGCTTCTGACCCCGATGATCAGGCGGTGGTGCCCATCACCACGGCCGCGGAGAGGATTTTCGGAGGAACCTCGCGCAACTCAGTGAGTTCGATCGTCATCCAAGCCCGGTCCTCCTCCGATCTCACCGCCGCCTACCAAGAGGCCGATCACCTCCTTCTCAATCTGCACGGGATCACGACCGCCTCGGACGCCGATTTCTCCATTACGTCGTCGGCCTCTTTGCTTTCGACGGCCACCTCGGTCGACAAGACGCTCACCATTCTTCTCGCTGGCGTGGCCGGCATCTCGCTGTTGGTCGGCGGTATCGGGGTCATGAACATCATGTTGGTCTCGGTGACCGAACGCATCCGGGAGATCGGCCTGCGCAAGGCGCTGGGGGCCACTCCGGGACTCATCCGGCGTCAGTTCCTCGTCGAGGCTTCGGTATTGGGTCTCGCTGGTGGTGCGTGCGGCGCACTGCTGGGCATCATCGGCGCTCTTTTCTTACCCGGGGCGGTAGGTGACCCCATCACCATCAGTCCGCCGGCAACCGCTCTGGCCATCTTGGTGGCTCTCGCCATCGGCGTCGTCTTCGGGGTCTATCCGGCCAGTCGGGCCGCCCACTTGGCGCCGATCGACGCCCTGAGGAGTGAGTAGGTGGAGGTGCCGAGGAGATTGCTCTCTGCAATCCAACATCACTCCTTCACCCGCCGGGCAAATGAACCCGTAAACGCAGTCCTAAAGGAGACGACCATCTTGATGAAGGGTTCTCGCGACGCTAATGCCGCTCGGAGGTGGGGCGGCGCCATCATGGCTGTCCTCCTCGGTACGGTCATCGTCGGGCTGTCAAGCGACGCTGGGGCCGCCTCATCCCCGGGATCAGGTGGCGTGGCCAGCGGAAGCGTAGCGTCGATCTCGGGCACGACCATGGAGGTACAAAGCACGAGCTCGGGCCAGACGACTGTCGAGTGGACCTCATCGACGACCTTCTCTGAGAGGGTCACTGAGACCGAGTCGGCCGTGGCCGTCGGAGACTGTCTCACGGTCACCGGCACGCCGGCCAAGAAATCCAAGACCACGGTCACCGCTCGCTCGATCACGATCAGCCAACCCTCGTCAACGGGGAAGTGTGCCACCGGCCTCGGGGGAGCCAGCGGGACGGGATCGCTCGGCGGAAGACCTTCGGGTACCAGCGGTCCACCCAGCGGAGCGGCGGGATTTCCCGGTGGCGGGAGCGGTCCACCCAGTGGATCCAGCGGCAGCGGTTCGAAGGGTCGCGGATCGTTTGCCGGCGCAAATGTGACGATTGCAAGCGGCGAGGTGACAGCCGTCAATGGCACCTCGGTCTCAGTGCTGGGGACCCTACTCAGTGGCTTTGCGCAACCAAGGAAGGGTGCCAAGAAGACGAGCGCGCCGAAGACGCAGAAGCTGAAGATCACGATGGGCACTTCAACCACGTTGTCCGAGACACAGTCCACCGCTGCCTCCTCCCTCGCCGTCGGGGACTGCGTGAGCGCCCTCGGCCAGTCCGGGAGCACGGGAGGGATCACCGCGACGACGGTAAGTATCACCTCAACCGGCGGCAAGACCTGTTCAGTCGGACCTAGCGGAGGGCCTTTTGGGGGTGCGTAATCGGAGCGAAACTGGTTGGCGTCGGCATGCGCGGCGACCCGCGGTGATTGGAGCGACCGTCCTTGTGGTGCTATTGATCGGAGGCGCCACGGCGTGGGCGGCCGGTGGATCATCTAACTCGGGATATCGCATGACCGCGGTGGTCCGGGTCACGGTAGGCAAGAGTCTCGAGGTCGTTGGGACGGTCGAACCAGTGAACGATGACTCGGCGTCGTTCCAGGTAGCCGGACAGGTGGCGAGCGTCAGTGCCACTGTCGGAGAGCAGGTCGCCGCGGGCCAGAGCTTGGCTTCGCTCGACCCCACGGCCTTGAGTGAATCGGTCTCCTCGGCCCAATCCACCCTCGACTCCGATGACGCCCAGCTGACGGAGGACGAGGACAGCCAGACCTCGAGCACCACTGCGACGTCGACCACCACTGCGAAAGCTGCGACAACAACGACCACAACCGCCGTCTCATCGTCCGGCGGATCACCCACCAACGTGGGTGGCACCGGCACCGGCACCGGCACTGGCACCGGCACCGGCACCGGCACCGGCACTGCTTCGACTGCCATCAGCAACGACCAAGGCACCTTGGTCGGTGACCAGTCCAAGGAATCCGCCGACCAACAGCAAGAAGCGGCCGACCTCTCAGAGGCGGAGTCGGTGTGCGAGGCGTCGAGCACGTCGCCACCACCCGCCACCTCGACCACGACTACGACGACCACCACGACGACAGCCACTTCCCCGACCGGTGTGGGGACGAGCGACACCAATGCGTGTGCAAGCGCTCTGGATCAGGTCTCGACCGACCAACAGCTCGTGGCCAAGGATCAGAGCACCGTGTCCGCCGATGAAGACACGCTGGCCAAGGCGTTGTCGAGCGAGGCATCCTCGTCCTCACCATCGAACACGTCGGGAACGACGAGCGCAACCACGCAGTCAGGGACCTCGACCTCTACTTCGGCTGCCTCAGCGACCCCAAGTGCAACTTCTGGGGCGAAGAGCGGGACCTCGGGCACGGTGGGATCTGGATCTACGGCTTCGGATAGCGCGGAGCAGATTGCCTCCGATGAAGCGGCTATCGACACCGCCAAGGCAAACCTGGTTGACGCCCAACAGTCTCTTGATGACGCAGAACTCTCCAGTCCCATTTCGGGGACTATCGCTTCTGTCGGAGTGAGCGTCGGCGACACCGTCAGCGCCGACTCGAGCACGGACGTGATCGTCATTGTTGGCACCCAGTCCTACGAGGCGACAGGGACGCTGTCGAGTACACAGGTGGCGTCCGTCAAGGTGGGTTACTCGGCCCAGGTGGCAGTTGATGGGAAGACGGGCACGCTGGCGGGCACCGTGGCTCAGGTCGGACCCGTCCAGTCGGGCACGTCCGGGTACACCTACCCCGTCGTCGTCGCCCTGCCGGCCACGATTACTAGCCTCTATTCGGGTTCGACGGCGAATGTCGCTATCAGCACTGGTCAAGCAAAGGATGTTCTCGCCGTCCCGTCGTCTGCCGTTATCATCCAAGGAACGCGGTCCTACGTCCTCACGCTCTCTTCTGGAAAGCAGCTTGTCGACAACACGATTAAAACCGGCATTGTCGGCGGTACCTACACCCAGGTCCTCTCGGGGCTGAAGGAGGGTGAAAGCATCGTGCTGGCTGACTACTCCGTCGCCGTACCCTCGTCGAACACGACAACCGTGAGTGGCTTCGGCGGTAGCGGGTTCGGGGGAGCTGGTGGCGGATTTAGCGGCACGCTGCCGTCAGGGAGCGCCGGCGGGTTCGGAGGTGGGTGACACTGCAGGGCCAACTAGCAACAGTGCTCGTCGCCTTCCCTGACGAGCACCCGCCACGCCTGTTGAGGTCCGACGGTGCGTTAGCCGACTAGCCCGGACCGAGAGGGTGTTGCGGATGTCTCGGAGAGTACACCGCCAAGTACGAACACCGGCCGACTGCGAGCACTGCGCTGTGCAAACAAAAAGCATTGGCCGTACCCGCCGTTCGTGCCCTCGCAGGGCGATCTGATTCACCCCGTCTTCAATTGCCACTTGTTGGGCGTGGTGTCCGAGTTGATGGAGTGCCGCACCGAGGCGGCGGCTGCCAAATCTTGAGAGGCGTAGTGGCCGAAACCTCGGTATCCTCGCGACCGTCGCGTGGCCCGAGCCATACGATCTATTGGCGAAGGGCCAAGTGGTCGAGCTTGGTGCTCTCGAGACGAAGCTCTCCGCCAGTAACTCGTCATCGAGTACTGCGACAACCACAGCTCCGGCACTCCCGATCACGGCGGACCAGCAGAACCTCCTGTCTGAAGCGGCGGTGGAACAGGACGCCCGATTAGGCTGACGTTGGCCTTTCTCGCAATATGTACCCGACGTGTCTGATGGTATGAATCAGCGATGGTCCAAAGGGATCGAGCTTTTTGCGCAGGTAGAAGACATAGGTTTCGACAATGTCCGGGCTGCCTGAGAAATCATAGGGCCAGGCATAATCAACGATTCGGTGCTTCGAGAGGACTTGACGAGGTTTCAGTAAAAAGAGTCGAAGAAGACCAAACTCTGTTTCAGAGAGATGGACGGGATTATCGGCCCGCCAGACCTCACGGCTTTCTTCATTCATGACCAGGTCGGCAAAGCGAAGTCGTAACTCCTCGCCCGCGCGCCTGCGAAGAATGGACCTTATTCTGACCACGAGCTCGATCATGGAGAAGGGTTTCCAGAGGTTGTCGTCAATGCCCGACCTCGCTTCAGGGGCACGACCGTGGGCATCCTTCTTTGCGGCCAGATATAAGACGGGCGCATCATGCCCGCTGGCACGGATGCGGCGGCGGAGTGCACGATCGTGGAGGTCTGCAAACTCGAGGTCGAGAACGACCAGATCAAATGCTCTCTCGGTTGCCAGCTTGAGCGCGGCCCGTCCCGAGCGCACGATCTCGACCTCAAACCCTTCGTGTCGCATTACAGTTGCCATCGCCTGGGGGACGTAGGCACCGTTGTCGACGACAAGAATGCTCGAAGTTCTCACCGGTATCATAGACACCGCGCCCCCAGATTTGAGATGACCACCGTCGACCACCATGTGGTCAATGGTGGTCGACGCAGTTATCGGGCCGCTGGCACTCGGCTGAGAGTTGCCTCGCTAACGCGAGGGTGGGGTCCAGGTCCCTACGTCGGCAGCGGCATCGAGAGCGAGATAGAGAGTCTCCGGAAAGATTGCGAATGCGGCGCTTTGCCGAATTGTCCAAAATGGACTCCATCCGAACCATTCTGTATCCCCAGGCGAGAATAGGTACCTCCCGCGTCTCGGTCCGGGCAATCGAGGACATGCAGCGAGCTTCTACGAGCCTTCACAGCGGAGCAACAGGAATCCCACTCATGATTAACCCGGGAGGTGAGATGGTGGCCAAGGAAACTCGCGTGTTGGTGGTCGATGACGAACGTGGGATAACCGACCTTGTGGCGATGGGCCTGCGTTATGAGGGGCTGACGGTGCAAACCGCGGAAAGCGGCAGGGAAGCGCTGCGCGCCGTGGAGACGTTTCAACCGGACCTGCTCATTCTTGATGTGATGTTGCCCGATATGAATGGATTCGAAGTACTGCGGAGACTCTCACACAACCAGCCCAGGCTGCCCGTGGTGTTCTTGAGTGCACGCGGCGAGCTTGAGGACAAGCTTCGGGGTTTCACCCTCGGAGGGGATGAGTACATCACGAAGCCGTTCAGCATGGAGGAGCTCGTCATCCGCACCGAAGTCATCCTTCGACGGATCCAGCGATTGCAGAGTGAAAGCGCTACCTTGGAGTTCGAGGATCTCATGCTGCACGAGGAGCAGCATGAGGTTCGCCGGCGAGGAGTCCTGCTCGACCTCACCCCGACCGAGTTCAAGCTATTGCACTACCTACTGGTGAACCGAAACCGGATCATGTCGAAGACCCAAATACGTCAGCGTGTATGGGAATACGACATCGATGGGCATGACAACTCAGTTGAGACATTCATCAGCTCTTTGCGACGAAAGATGGAAGCGCATGGTCCTCGCCTGATCCACACAGTCCGAGGGCTAGGGTACCGCTTACGCACCCCAGATACCTGACAATGCCGCTGCGCACCCGCCTTCTTCTGGCCCTTATCGGTGTTGTCGTGGCTGGCCTGGTGATTTCCGATGTCGTGACCTACACCCTGTTGCAGTCGTATCTGCAAAACCGGATCGATCCGCAACTTGCCAGCGTATCGAGCTTCGTCGAAACGAGCAAGGGGCTCGGCCCGACTGTGCCTCAAGGTGTGATTCCCCCGGGATCCGCGCTTGTGCCCAAAGTCTCTAGCCCGCGTGAATCCAACGGCATCGTGCCCGACGGGACCCTGGGAGCCTTGATCACGTCGGACGGTCGGACGAAGGGTCGCATCGTCTCGTTCAGCTTCAGTAACAAGAAGTTGGTCCCGCCTCGCCTGCCTCACCCACTGCCGGCCCTTAATTCGAGTGGCACCGCGGTGTTCGATGCGAAGAGCTCGGAATCGCACCCGATCTCCTATCGCGTACTCATTCGCTCCGTGCCCGGCCACCGTGAGTACGCCATGGCCGCCATCCCACTGACCGAAGTCACTATCACGCTCGACGACCTTCGTCTCATCATGCTCTTGGTGAGCGCCGGGGTTCTGGCCGGCTTGGGGGCCGTGTCATGGTGGATACTGCGACGAGGATTTCGTCCCCTCGAAGACATCGCCACGACGGCGGGGGCGATCGCACAAGGCGACCTCGGCCGACGAATTGCTCAGTCCGATTCGCGCACCGAGGTCGGGCGCCTGGGTCTGGCGCTCAACGCCATGCTGGGGGATATCGAGGCAGCCATGGCCGAACGGGCACGGGCCGAGGCTCGCCTGCGGCGGTTCCTGGCTGATGCATCACATGAGCTGCGCACGCCGTTGACTTCAATCAGGGGATATGCGGAGATGTTCGACCGAGGGGCCAGCGAGCGGCCGGCGGACCTCGCCACTTCCATGTACCACATCCGCCACGAAGCGGACCGGATGAACGCGCTCGTCGAAGAGCTCCTTCTCTTGGCCCGACTCGATCAGGAGCGCCCTCTCCGCCTTGAAACCATCGATGTGGCCCACGTGGTTCGGACCGCGGTGTCCGCGGCCCAGGCCGGATCGAAGAGCCGTCCGGTCGTCCTCGATATCATCCAAACAGTTGAGGTGAGGTGCGATGGTGAGCGTCTCCGCCAGGTGCTCGACAACCTGCTGGCCAACGCCCTCAACCACTCGCCGCCCGAAGCTGCCGTAAATGTGCGCGTCTGTCGCATGGACGGCGGGCGAGTTCGGATTGAGGTGGCGGACCACGGACCGGGCGTTGTGCCCGAGGACGCGGAACGAATCTTCGAACCCTTCTTCCGCACCGATTTGGCGCGGGTACGCGACACCGGGGGTACCGGTCTCGGGCTCTCCATTGTGGCCTCCATTGCCTATGCCCACGGCGGTCTCGTCGGCGTGGACCCCAATGACGGGGGCGGAGCGCTGTTTTGGGTCGAGTTTCCGGCCGACGTGGACATTCCGTAAAGGGAGCGAAGCCACCTATTCGAACTGAAATAACAAATGCCGAGTTCGAACGCCAGATAGAGAGTGCTACGCCGCCATATTCGCGAGGTTGATGCGTTCGGCTGTTTGTGCACAGCTGTCGCATGTTTCCCGCCGGATTCACTATTTGTAACCCAGGCCGTAGGGTTGCTAACGCGAATGTCGCACAAGTGTGCAGGAGTGCGCCGACGCACACTATGGCCGCATCAAACCGCGCTGCCTCAAGTGATTTCCTCGCTTGCAACATCACTAGAAAACACACAGCAGACATGGATACAACTCCAATCTTGTCGTCGTACGCTGAACTTGCAATAGTCCAAGGTTGTGATCCCAGCCTCCTGGTGATCTGAGATGCAGCCAGCCCTTTGGGTCAACCACACTGTCCGAACCGAATGGTCGTCTTAGGCCCTGTTGGCCCAGCAAGGGCGACCGGTCGTTGTCGGTGAGAAAGGAAGCGGGAGTGAATCTGTACGGAATCTCCGGAGTCGTGCTCGCCGCGGCAGCGCGCCATCCCAAGGGTGGTCCAGTTACGCTCATACTCCCAGTCCTAATTGTTGCCGTTGTCGTCTACCTTGTAGTCCGGCGGCGCCGGGCACGCGCCCGTCCGAGCGTGACCCGACGTTCGTTCGAGTCTCTCGAGATCAAGAGCGTAATGAGTGAAGCGGCATTAGTAGCAGCGAGGTCGCCCCAGGTCCATGTTCCCCGAGCAACTTCACGTGCGGCTGTCTCCAGGGCGCAAGGGTCCACGGACTCACCGGCGATCCATCTCGACAGCCTCACCAAGACCTACGGCGACCGCAGGGCGGTCGACGGGCTTACCTTCAGCGTTGGACCCGGCACCATATG
>Ga0302326_10008183_pt1 | contig 23121 bp, 20 predicted proteins | sample Palsa_T0_3_FD_202264 | JGI IMG/M metagenome (GOLD analysis project Ga0302326, IMG submission 202264) | Peat permafrost microbial communities from Stordalen Mire near Abisko, Sweden - Palsa_T0_3 | ecosystem: Environmental > Terrestrial > Soil > Palsa > Peat permafrost | place: Sweden: Abisko... | reverse complement strand
AGGCGACAGCGATCTGGCAAGCATTTTGACGCCTTCAGCTTTGTTTTTTCATGATTTATTGCGGGTCTAGAGTGCGGGGCACGAGAAACGTGACGTAAATCTGTATTAGTCCGCACATGGGCTGGGCGGTTTTGATTTGCGCGCCGAGTATTTTTGGGCACCGCGAAGGAATAACGCCTCAGGGCAACGGCGGGGTCCAGTCCGACGCCGTTCGGGACAAACTGCGCTGCTCGAAGCGCGGTTCCGGAACCGCTGCAAGAGCGGGGCTAAACCCCGCGCCGGCTAAAGCCCGCCGTCCTATGCCAAATCGAACTTCTCCTGATGCAGCAGCGGATCGCTCTTCACCAGCACCGTCCGCCCCAGAATCTCTTCGATCTCCTGCAGGTATGAATTCTGATTCGACTTCAGCACCTTGGCCACTTCCGGATTGACGCGCAGCATCACGCTGTTGCCTTCCACCGCGCGCGCAATTTTCTGCGCTTCCACCAGGATTTCGCCGATCACGGTTTGCACGCTCTTCACATAGCCCGAGCTTTCGCAATAGGGGCAGGCCACGCACAGCGTGCGCTCCAGGCTTTGCTTGACGCGCTTGCGGGTGATGGCTACCAATCCGAAATCGTTGAACTGCAGAATTTTATACGGCGCGCGGTCGGCGCGCATGGCCTCTTCCAGGACCTGCATTACCTTCTGCCGGTTCTTGCGCTCATCCATGTCGATGAAGTCGACCACGATGATGCCGCCTAAGTCGCGCAGACGGATCTGGCGCACGATTTCCTTAATAGCGTCCGTATTGGTTTTGACGATGGTATCTTCGAGGCGATTGGACTTACCGACATACTTACCCGTGTTGACGTCGATGGCCACCAGGGCTTCGGTCTGATTGATCACGATGTGACCGCCGGTTTTGAGCCACACTTTCGGGCGCAGCGCCTTCTCGAGTTCCGCGGTGATGCCATATTCGTCGAAGATAGGCGTGTTGCGCGTATACAGCTTGACGCGGCTGACGAGCGCGGGCTGGAAGCGCTGCACAAAGCCCAGCACGTTCTCGTAGACTTCTTCGTTATCGACCCAGACACTTTTGAACGTGGAGGTGAATTGGTCGCGCAGGATGCGCTCGACGACATCGAGGTCGTGATGGATGAGGGCGGGCGCGGGGCGCTTTTCGGCCTTCTGGCGCATGTCCAGCCAGAGGTTGTAGAGGAAGAGCATGTCGGCGCGGAGTTCTTCTTCGGTGCGGCCGTCGCCGGCGGTGCGCACGATGTAGCCGCCGGGGATGCCGGTGCGGTTCGCTTGCAGCACGCGCTTCAGGCGCATGCGCTCGTCGTCGGAAGGGATTTTGCGCGAGACGCCGATGTGGTCGACGGTCGGCATGTAGACCAGGAAGCGGCCGGGCAGGGCGATGTGCGAGGTGATGCGCGCGCCTTTTTGTCCGAGGGGTTCCTTGGCGATTTGGACGATGATTTCCTGGCCTTCGCGCAGCAGGTCGCTGATGGAGGGCGTGCCGGATTTTTCGGCGCGGACGGGTTCCGGACGGGCGGCTTGGCGGACTTCGGTGCGGGCTTCGGGGCGGGGTTCCGGCTTGCGGTTGGCAGGCGGAAGCGCCTGCTCCACCTGCTGAGGGTCGGCGGCATCGGGGCGGCCGCGGCGGCGCATGCGGCGGGAAACGCGGTGCGGGTATCGTCCACCCTGCTCGCGGAGGGTAGCGGTGAGGCTGGTGGGGATGCGGGCGGGCTCCGGGCCTAACTGATCCTCCTCGGCGGGCTGGTCTTCGGCGGGTGGGGCAGGCGCTTCCGCCTGCCAATCGGTAGCTTCGGCGGCCTCGGCAACTGCGGCAGGCTCCTCCGGCGCGGTGGCGGCTTCTTCAGGGATCTCCGCGGATTCTACGGCTGGCGGCGCGGCCTCCGGCTCAGCAGCGATGATGGGTGCTTCGGGCATCTCGACCGCTTCCTCGGCTTCCGGGATCGCGGGCGGTTCAGCCGGTTCAGCGGCTTCCGGTTGGCGGGCGGAATCGCCTGCCGTACCTGGCTCACCGCGATATTTGGCGAGCGATTCACCGGGGAGCACAACCATATCTGGCGCCGTGTCTTGCGCGGTATATGCGGGCGGCTCCGGCTCGGCCTCCTCGGCCTCTTCGGGGGCGGGCGACGGCGCGACCGGCGGACTGTACTGCTGTCCCGGCGAGAAATACTTCGATTCGGGCAAGCCGCGGCCCTTGGGCCGGCGGCGACGGGACCGGCGTCCGCCACGGCGGTCGCGATCATGCTGATCGTCGCGCCGCGCAAATTGCTCGGGAGCTACCAGCGCCTGCGTCGCCGGTTGGGGGGCGGGCGCAGCGGGAGCGGCAGGCTCTTCGGCAGGGGCTTCGGGCGCGGACAATTCGGCTGGTGGGGGTGTGCCGGCGAGGGGTGGCGGCGGGACCGGTCCTTTTTCCATCTTGAGGACCTTCTCTTCGACGCTGGTTACGATTTTGTCGTACTCGTCGTTGTCCTCGAAGAAGTCCGACACGTATAGGAACGCGTCGCGGTCCAGGCCGATGTCCACAAAGGCCGACTGCATGCCGGGAAGCACGCGCGTGACGCGTCCTTTATGAATACTGCCGGCCAGCGAATATTCTTTTTCGCGTTGATAATAAACTTCGACTACCTGATCGTCTTCGAGCACCGCCACGCGAGTTTCATGGCGATTGGCCGAAACAATTAACTCTTTTGACATTCTTTCTCCTCCGTTGGGAACCGGCGCGGACCGGTACGGAAGGAAGGCGGCTACCCTGCGTGGGTCTCCAGCGGCGCTCCGCGAACGAGGCGGCGAGCGCCATGGAACATGTTTAGAAGCTCACGCTGGCCGGGGCGCGATTACTGCATACACAGGCTGAAGCCTGCGCCACCACACCGGCCGGGGAACCAACTCCTCATCACCGGAGGGTGCGCATCCGGCGCGTTTGCCCTCCGGGAGTCTCAAACGGCTCCCAACAAAAAACTTGCCCACCCTGCGGGCGGGGATTGGCAAGCGAAACCGCCTGCCCACGTTAATTTACAAACCTTCTGAGCCGGACATTGTTGACCAGCCCCAGCATCAAAAAATTGGACAACACACTCGATCCACCGGCGCTCATCAGGGGCAGCGGAATTCCGGTAACGGGCATCCGGCCCACCACCATCCCGACGTTCACCAGCACGTGAAACAAAAGCAACGCGGCTACTCCCATGCAGATATACATGCCGGCCTTATCGGAGGCCGTTTGGGCGTTCTGCACAATCTGCATGATCAAAACAAAATATAATGCCAGCACCACGATCACGCCGACGAATCCATGCTCCTCGGCGAAGGCCGAGAAGATGAAATCGGTATGCGGAACGGGGAGGAAGCGAAGCTGCGTCTGGGAGCCTTTCGTCACTCCTTTACCCCACATACCGCCGGCGCCAACTGCAATCTTGGATTGGATCAACTGGTACCCGTTGCCGCGCGGATCGCGGTCGGGATCTAGAAAGCTGACCAATCTCGCCTTCTGATAATCCTTTAAAACAGTCCAGCCGGCAGGAAGCACCAGCAAGACCAATACGCCGATAGCGATCAAATACTTCCGGCGCATGCCGGCCAGAAACATCCCTACTATAAGGACCGGCACGTACGTCAGGGCCGTTCCCAAATCGGGCTGTTTCATGACCAGAGCCATGGGCACTAACACCAGCCCCGCGATCTTGGCCATATCGCGGCCTTCCAGATCTTCGGTCTTCAGCTCCGTCAGGAAGCGAGCTACTAACAATATTATCACCAGTTTTACGAATTCCGACACCTGCAAATGAAAGCCGCCCACCACCGGGATCCAGCGCCGGGAGCCGAAGGCCTGTTTGCCGATCAACAGCACGCCGAGCAGGGCCACCACGGACAGAATGTACATGAGGAAGACGTGGTTCATCAGGGTGTGGTAGTCGAAGGCGAGCGTCAGCCACATCAGCAGGAGCCCGGCGGCGATGTAGACGATCTGTTTCCACCAGGCGTCCTGCCAGACGGTGCCGCGGGTGGCGCTGTAGATCTGCAAGACCCCCACTCCACAGATCACCAGGGAGATGACCAGGAGGGTCCAATCGAGATCGCGGGGCCTTAAATAGCGAGTCATGGTTTTGGGGCGGCTGAGCGGGCGAGGGGGCGAGCGGGCGAGGGGGCGATCCCGGCTTCGTCGCCGTCGTCTGAGCTGAAGTACGCCGCTTCGATAATTGGCGATTCCGGTTCGGCTGGGGACGGTGGCGGCGGGGGCAATTCGAAATGCAGGAACTGTCCGATTCCGGTCGCAGACGAGATCGCCCCCTCGCCCGCTCGCCCGCTCCCCCCCCCAGCCGCCAAGCGGGCTTTCTTATCGAAGTAGGCCTTCAGCACGTCGCGCGAGATGGGAGCCGCCAACGGCCCTTCGGCGCCATGTTCGAATAGGGACACCACTACGATTTCCGGGGCCTCGCGCGGCGCGAAGCCCACGAACCAGGCGTTATTCGCGAACTCTTTCCCCTTCTTGCCCTTCAGGAATTCGTCGGAGGCAAGCTGGGCGGTGCCGGTCTTGCCGCAGACGTTCAGGCCCGGAAGTTGCGCGCGCCCGCCCGTGCCGCCCTCGTTCACCACGCCCCAGGTTCCATAGATGACTTTGGCGACATTGTCCGGCGAGATCGGCCAACTGTGCTCCTGATATTTGCCGCCCTTGACCAGGTGCGGCTGATGCCACAACCCGCCGTTGATGAGCCAGCTATAAGCGCGCGCCAGTTGCAAGGGCGTCACCGTTACGGCGCCTTGGCCGATGGCCACCGAGATGGTTTCACCGGCGTACCATTTTTCGCGAAAGTTGCGGATCTTCCATGCCGACGACGGCACCACGCCCTCGGCTTCGTGCGGCAGGTCGATGCCAGTCTTTTGCCCCAGTCCCGCCTGGTTGGCGTAGAAGGCGATCTTGTCGATGCCGGTGCGGTCGCCGACATTATAGAAGTACACGTCGCAGGACTGCACGATGCCTCGGTGCAGCGAAACGGCTCCATGACCGCTCTTCAAGTGACACTTATGATAGTGTCCATAAAACGATGCGCCGCCTGAGCAATGCACCGTGAACTGGTCGTCGATGGCTCCGGATTCCAGGCCCGCGATGGCCACGATGGGCTTGAACGTGGAGCCGGGCGCATCCTGGGCCTGAATGGCGCGGTTCAGCAGCGGATGGTCGGGATTGTCGGCGATTTCGCGCCAATCGGAGGACTTGATGCGTACCGCGAACTTGTTGGGATCGAAGGTGGGGCGGCTGACCATTGCCAGCACTTCGCCCGTGCGCGGGTCCATGGCGACTACCGCGCCGTTCTTGCCTTCCATGGCGAGCTCGGCGACGGCTTGCAAATCCAGATCCAGGGTGAGCTGCAGATCTTTTCCCGGAACGGCATCCTTGTTGGCAAGCACCTTTTGGGTCCTGCCGCGGTTATCCACGACCACCTGGCGCTCGCCATCCACGCCCATCAGGCTATCGTTGTATTGGCGTTCGATGCCGAACTTACCGATCACGGCGCCTTGGTTGTATTTCGCCAAATCGGGCGCATCCAATTCCTGCTCGCTGATTTCGCCGGTGTAGCCGATCACGTGGGCGGCGAATCCGTTTTGCGGGTAGAGGCGGCGCTGGGCGGGAATCAGCTCCATTTCGGGAAAGAAGTCGCGGTGCGAATCGACGAAGGCCAGGTCGGCGGGCGTGAGCTCTTCTTTGATGATGATGGGGTCGTACTTGGGCCGGGACGTGAAGCGCTGGACGCGCGCCGCCAGATCGCCGTAATCCAGATTCAGGCCGTCGGCGATGGTGCGCAGGTGTTCGCTCTTCAACGTTTCGCGCGTGAGGATAAGGCTGTAAGACGGGTGGTTATCGACGATCACGCGGCCGTCGCGGTCGAGGATCTTGCCGCGGGGCGCCGGGATGGGCAGTTGTTTGATGCTATTGCGCTCGGCCTGCTCGTCGTAGAGTTGGTGGGTTTGGATCTGCAGGTTCCAAAAGCCGGTGATAAGGAACAGGAAAATGGCGACGCCGGCGTACTGGAAGACGGCTATTTTCACGGCGGCGAATTTGACGTCTTCGCGGCGGGCCTGTTTGCCCAATAGCGTGGGCTGGTGGTCGAGTTCGGGGCCGGTGGCTGGCGGGTTCACGGGGCTTGGGGGCTTTCTGTATTTAGTGTATCAGGAGGCAAGCTCGTGCACTACCCTTTTATGGGGCCAATCCAGCTCTGGTAGAATGCTAGTAAATGAAGTATCGCGTTTACCTGGAACAAGACGAGGATGGGGTGTTCATTGCGACTTGCCCCGCTTTGCCCGGGTGTGTCTCCCAAGGCCAAACGCGTGCCGAAGCCATGGAGAACATTCGCGAGGCAATTGAGGGCTACATCTTAAGCCTGAAGAAGCATGGCGATCCGGCCCCCCCGAGCATCTTCGAAGAGGTCATCGAGGTTGCCGGCGGATGAAATTGCCGGTCGTTTCCGGCAATGACGCCGTCAGGGCATTCAGGAAAATCGGGTACGAATTCGATGTCCAGCACGGCAGCCATATAATTCTTCGTCACAGCAGCCCGCCATACCGCCGCCTATCCGTTCCCAACCACAAAGAACTGGCGAAGGGGACACTGCGAGCGCTCATTCGAGACGCCGGCCTTACCGTAGAAGAGTTCTCGCGGCTTCTTTAGCGATTGTCGGCGGCAACCAGCGCGGGCTGCGACATGTAATCTTAATATTACAGTTTCGCTTGACGCTTGGTGCACTTACCCCGAAGGAAGTCCGCGCTTATCCCAACTTATGCCGGTTTTGATGTAACTCGATTAGCGCAGTGGTACGATCTCTAATATTTTCCGTTTGCAACGCTTGCGTTTTCGGGTATGATCTATAGTTCAGGTATTATCCATACTTAGTCTATTGGAGGGGAGACCGATGACGGAATCGCAAATCGTTCAGACCTTGGCCTCCGTGTTCCGGCCCGTGAAGATCGGGCGGCGCGCCGGCGTGTGGAGTGTGCTCCTGGGACTGTGTTTGCTGCCGGGCGTGGCACATGCTATCGACTGCTCGAACCTGCCGACGTCATTTACCGGCAACCAGTTTCCCTCGGGCGACTTCTTCAGTAACTTCAATAACCCCTGCTACACCATCAATCTCGGGGCGGGACAAGGACAAAACGAGTATGGCGACCTCAACGCGCAATATTACACGCTCTACTACCAGGTCGATCCGCGGTATCAACTGATTCTGGTAGGCGCTTTTCCGAACTCGCGATACTATTCGGTGTCCCTGAACGACGCGCACTCCGCGCTGTCGCAAACCATTTTGGACACCAACATCGTGCCGCTGACCTCCCAGTATGTGAATCCCTTCCAGCCTGGAGTGCCCTTTCTCGCCGGGCAACAGTATGCCATACCCATAGGTTTTGGAGGAACCCCGGGCCAGATGCAAACCGGCTGTATGATGAACGGCTACAACGTCGACGTAAACGGCCTGGACGGAACGCAGCGGCATCCGGGCATCGACTGGAATATCGACGGCGGTTTTTTCCAGCAATATCCGAACTTCGACGATCACGTAGTGGATAACGCGCAGCACACCAATCCAAACACGGCGGGTTCCGTGCTGATACGGGCTTACTTGGACAGTACGCCTTTGAGCTACGCCACCAACCCGCATATCATCGTGCGCGACGTTGCCTCGGGATGCGCATATCCGGCGGCTTATGCGCTGAACACCCTGCAGATGGTGACGGCCCAAGGAAGTACGGGCCATTCGTGGATGGACCAGAATCAAGTCGCCGACCATCAGACTTACATAAATCATTACGTGCCTAAATGGTGCAATGCGCCGATAGCGCCGCCGAATCAGCTTATATGGGCGCGCCCGGAGGAGTACGTGCCCTGGACGAACCCGGATGCCGCTTATACATCCGCAGGGGTGCCAGCCGGCCTGCCTGCCACTCTGGCCGCCGCGGGCGAGGTGCTGCGCATTCGGGTGCGCGTGCCGGCCACGCCGCCCACGCCATGCACCAACGGCTGCTCGCGGTCCGGGAACGAACAGATGCGATACATGAGCCTGTCGTTCCGGGACTCGAATGGGAATGTCTTCGCCTCCGTCGCGGATAGCGCATTCACCCAAGACCCCAATGGCTATGCGACACTGATCGTGGGCACTGGCGCAACCATTCCAGCGTGGATTACTCCGGCGAATGGGTATACATTTCTGGACTTGACGGCTGCCCCTACCTATCAACAGTTGAGCACGATGACCATGCGGCACATGATTCCGGGCGCCGGATTCAATTGTGCCGGCCAGTTTATTCCCTATCGCACCAGCGCGGAAGTGCCCGCGGGCAGCCTGATGAGCGACTACATGCCCGTGGTGGACTATCCGGCGGCAGCTACCTTGCCGCAAGCTGCGGTCCCGCTGGTGGGACCGGCCGCCTGCGCCGTCTTTCCAGCGGGCCAGCCCGGAATCCGTCCGGCTTGCGGCGTATTGCCGAGTCCGCCGCCCGCGATCGCCGCGGTGGTCACGCAATGCCCGGCGCCGGGCTGCAGCGCGTTTGCCGCGCAACCGAATCCGCCGGTAACCATCGCCGGCCAGGGTTTCGGGAGCTTCCCGAACGGATTGCCTTTCACGGGAATTTCAGGCTATATCCGCATCACCGACGTCACCCAAAACTGGATCGCCGGTTACACGGGGAGCACTTGCGGCATATCGATCAGTTCCTGGTTCCCCGAACAGATTCAGCTTGTGGCGAATCTCGGGCAAAGTGGAACGTGCCCGCTGGTGGCCGGGGATAAGGTGACGGTGGAAGTGTGGAATCCGCAGACAATGGTGGAGACGGAGCTTAAGGTGACGGTCGCGGCTCCATAGTGACTCTAACGTTCCGACGCCGGGGCACGGCGACGCTACGCTCATTCAGAGGTCGCGCACAACCCTGAAGCCGATGTGGCCTGTAGAGGTGTCTGGCGCGGTCCCGGTTCGGGCCGAGTTGCGATACCGCCAACAATACGATGCGTGGCAGAGATAGGAGCCGCCCTTCATCACCCGCCTGTCTCCGAACGGCGGTCCGACCGGCGCGGCGCGAGTGGCCTCCACGTGCCAAAGGGGGTCGAAGTAATCGGCGCACCACTCCCAGGTGTTGCCCACCACGCTGAAAAGCCCAAAGCCGTTCGGAGCGAACGCGTCCACGGGTGCCAGGCCAGTGAAGCCATCTTCGCCGAGGTCGCGATCCGGAAACGTGCCCTGCCAGATGTTGCACATGTGGCTCCCGGCGGGCATCAAGTCGTCGCCCTACGGATAGGTCTTTTGATCGAGGCCACCCCGCGCGGCGTATTCCCATTCGGCCTCGGTCGGGAGACGGTAACCCGCCCAAACGCAGAAAGCCAACGCGTCGTTCCACGAAACGTGCACCACGGGGTACCGATCGCGGCCGGCGAGCGATGTGCCCGGGCCTTCCGGATGGGACCAATCCGCGCCGTCCACGCGCACCCACCAGGGCACTCCGGGCATGGCGGGTCCCCGTAGAACCTCTGCCACATGGTTGCGGAAGACGAAAGACCAGCCGAGACGCTCTGCTTCGGTGCGATATCCGCTCTTAGCCGCAAACTCCGCGAACTGCGCGTTGCTCACCGCGAACTTCGAAATGTGAAAGCCACCCAGCGTAACCTGCCGCACCGGACCCTCGCCGTCGCACGCAAAGGCCTCCGGCGATTCGCTGCCCATGTGGAAGCGGCCGCCATCCAGGCGAACCATATCTTCCAGCGAACCCGCAGTCGCACGGGGCCGATCGAAGGACGCTTGGATGGAGGTTGCGAGCTGTGCAAGGCGGCGTTTGCTGGGAATGCAGCAAGGCGACGGCAGAACGGGCGGCACGTCAGGAAGCCTGGGCTTGGGCGTCCGCAACATAGCGGATGTCGGCTTGGGAGCGCATCTCGGCGACCGCACGCAGGTACAGGCCTTGTTGGTTGCGCATGGTGAACGCCGCTTCGATGTCCACCCGAACTTCCTCGAAGGCCGCCGCGCCGGCCGGGACCTTCGCGCGCAGATCCGCGATGTGGAACCCAAAAGGAGTCGTGAAGATGCCAGTGCGCTGTCCCGGCTCCAGGGCGCTAATGGCTGCTTCGAAGTCCTCCACCATATGGCCGGCCGGGAGCGTTCCCAGATCGCCGCCAGTGCCCTTGCAATCGGAGTGGCGCTCGGCGGCCTCGGCGAAGGGGACGCCGCGCTCCAGATCCGCCAGAGCGGCCTGGATGCCGGCCTCCGCCTGCTCTTCAGTCTGCTCTTCGTTGATGTGTTTCACGATGTGGGCCGCGTGAAACATTTCCGGGAGGCGGAAATTCTCGCGGTTGGCCCGGTAGAAAGCCTCGATCTCCTCCGCGGCGGGCTTGGGCGCGCCTTCCACGATTTCACGCGTCAGGCGCTCGACGCGCAGGCTGTGCTCGACGACCTGCCGGAGGCTGCTGTCGTCATATGCGGTGCGGCAGCTTCCATTCTTCTTGATTCGTGCCACCTGTTGCTCAACCGAGGCCGGATCGACGGGCCGCTGGTCGCGGGCTGCTGCCTGCGCGAGCAGCGTTTTGTCCTGGGCCGAGCGTTCGCCGGCCGCCCGCAGCCGCTTGGCGCGCTCGCCCTCGTCCGCAACGCTTTTCCAACGGGGATCGCGGGCGATCTGTTCGGACTCTTGACGGATCAGGTCTTCGGGCACGACTTGTCCGTTTACAAACCAGGGCATGAGATCCCCTTGTTGTTGACGAGTACCATAACTCCGCCCGTCATGTCCGGGACCGCTATGTCCCGGAAGTGGCCACAGGGCGACTGCCCGTGCAGGTTCTCTATCACTATGTCTCCAGGGAAGGGGCCCGCGCCGATGTAATACGGATTCGCGAAGGTTCCATCACCCTTCCCCAGAAAGATGCCCAGCGTGCTGCCGCCGCCGCCCTGCGACATGACCAAGTCGGGGATGCCATCGCCGTTCAAGTCGGAGATCGCGATCACGGTGGCCCCAAGGGTGACGTTTGCGGAATAGATCTCTGTCTGGTAGGTGTACGCCCCGCTGGCGTCGGCCATGTATACGAAAGCGCCCCCGCCCGCCGATGCCGCTACCACGATATCCAGCTTCCCGTCCCCGTTCAGGTCGGCCAGCGCGACCTGCCCGGGGTTTATTAGAAAGCGCCCGTCCACCGCGTGGATCGCGGTCTTGGTGAATCCGCCGTGCCGGTTGTTCCGTAGCACATAGATGTAGCTGTCTTCGGTTAGCGTGAGCACTAGGTCCGTCCAGCCATCGCCCTTAAGGTCACCGGCGGCGATGTTGTTGGCGGCCAGGTCTGGTATCATTTGCACCGGCGCCTGAAAGGTGCCGTCGCCGTTACCCAAAGCCAACAGGTTGCCGGAAGTCGCGAAGTCCAATTTGCCATCGTGGTTGAAATCGCCCAGCGCGAGGAAGCCGCCGGTCGGCGTGGCGGTGGTGCTTTTCTGCGTGAAGGTGCCGTCGCCATTGCCAAGGTACGCCACCACCGTCCCGTTGGATGGCACCAGCAGATCGGGGATACCGTCTCCATTGAGGTCGCCGGTGATCAGGCAGCCGGCATCGGGCAGAGCCAGCGTGGCTCCATATTCGAAGGGGTGCAGAACCCGCCCGGTTCCCAACAAAATAGAGACGCCTGTGGGTGTATTCACTGCCAAGTCGGGATGTCCGTCTCCGTTGTAATCGGCGGCCGCGCCGCAACCCGCGCCCCCTTGGATAGCCATCCATTCGCCATCCTCGAACTTGCCCTGGCCCAGGTTCAGCAGCACGGAAACGGTGCCGTCGGCGTCCTGGAAGGCAAGATCCGTGAGGCCGCCGCGCCGCAAATCCGCCAGCGCCACACTCGTCTTCGTAATGCCGCTCGGCAGCGGATAAGACACCGGCTTGCGGAAGGTGCCGTCGCCGTTGCCCAGCGCAATGTACCCTTCGCTGCCCACCAGATCCGGAATGTGGTCGCCGTTGACGTCGCCGATGGCGATTTGTTCGACCGGTGAGATCTCCGCCTTGGTGGGTCCGGCAAAGCCGCCGGCGCCGTTGCCGAGGTAGACCAGCACGAAGTCGGGAGCGTAATCGGACCCGTAAGCGGCCAGCACGATATCGGGGTGACCGTCGAGGTTGAGGTCTCCGATCGAGATCCAACTGCCGGACAGAGGCGTGGTCGTATAGGCCTGCGGCGGCTGAAAGGTGCCGTCGCCATTACCCAGAAGGACGACGAAGCCCGTGGGCGTGGTGATCGGCAAGTCGAGTTTGCCGCCCCCATTAAAGTCGGCTGTCGCTACCACGCCGCCGTCGGGCTCGGCCATGGGCGTGAGCACACCTGTGGCGAAGACCCCGCCGCCCTTGCCGGCGAAGAACCAGATGCCGCTCTCGCCGGTGCTGAGGGCGTCCGGGATGCCGTCGCCATTGAAGTCTCCTAGTACGGCGTTACCGGGGGATTGATCCGTGCCTCCCTGATAGAAAACTGCGGGCTGGAATGTGCCGTCGCCATTGCCAAAGCAGACGGCGATCCCGGACGGGCCGTCGGCGATTCCGGTCGAGAAGACCAAATCGACCTTGCCGTCTCCATTCAGGTCGATTGGTACGGGGCTGAAAGCGGTGCCCATCCCGACCTGGGAAGCGGGGCCCTGCCGGAAAGTCCCGTCGCCGTTCCCGAGGAGCACCTTGATCTGATCGTTGACTGCGGTGATCACGTCCGGAACCCCATCGCCGTTCGTATCGGCGACGGCGATACCATACGCCCCAAGAGCGTAGTCCCGCCGAGCGAAAAAGGACGGGCGCGAGGCGCGCGCCGACACTGCGGCCGCCAAGGAGCCTAAGGTACAGGCGACACAAATCAGGCATCGCGTCACGGCATTCCTCTCAGCACGCGAGCCGGCCTAGTCGCTCGGGCATGTCGATGACGTGCTTTGCAACACGTAATTTAGCCAGAGCGCCAAGGCGTTATTGTAGCCGGTCTGGACCTTCGGATACACGATCCCTAGCTCGTTGTTTGTGTACGATGACGGGTTGTAAGCGGCGACGTACTGGCCAGCAATGGCGCCTGCGTAGCCCGTCTCGGGGTTGGGCGGGTTGTTGGACAGCCAGTAGTCGTTTCCAGTCTCGCCGAGATTGGGCGGCAGGGTCCCAGTATTCGCGGGGGCAGAGGGTTGGTAGTTGTAGAACTCGAACTGCTGAACGCCACCGGCGGCTGGCTCTGTCGATCCGGATGCCCAAAAGCTGTAGATGCCAAGCTTGCCTCCCCCAAATGGACCTTGCTCACGGGACGCGGTGTTGACGGTGTTATCGACCGTGCGGAAGGCGACCGCGTGGCTTTGAATATCTTGCGTATTTTGGAATTGCCAATATTCGTCTTGGGTGTGCAGGACGTAGGGCTGATACTGCTGCCAGCATGCCAAGCCCTGGGGATTGGTCAAGGGGAAAGTCGAGAGCCTGCGCTGCTGTGAGTTTTGGGTACCCACGTATATGGCGTCCATAATGGACTCGCGTCCCGCCAAATAGCTAAGCATGTCGTTCGGGTTGCACCTCCAGCCCTCGTTGCCCAGCGCCAAGCTGTAGAGGAACGGAAGAAAGTCCACACTGGAACAGACGTAGGACCGAGGCATCTGCGCCGGCCTGGTGGCGGGTATGCTGATATACAAGGGAACGCACATGACCTCGTCGTACAGCGCGCCGCCCTTGGCGTGCAGGCCGTGGGAAACCGCCGTAGTCGCCGTGGTCGGCCGTGAAAATGATCACCGTGTTGTCGGCGAACTGTCCGCCTTGCGCGCTTCCCAGGTTGTCCAATACCACCTTGACCTGTAGGTCCACGCAGGCCTGCATCCAGAAGTAGTAGTTTAGGAACGTGTACCAGCCATCCGCGTCTAACACCTCTCCGGTCTGGGAGTTCATCGGCGCAAGATAACTCGTCTGAAGGTCGGGTTTGCCGGTCTGCGACACTGGGTCGTAGGGGGTAGGCAGGTCGGCGTTGTTCCATGGCGTGTCAAACCCGCTGGTGTTGCTTCGGTACAGGTCTTGGGGGGTGGCGCTGGACGAGTACAGAAGGGGGCTCGATAAGTTCGCCGGGTTAGTTGGGAACGCGGCCAGCGTAGTCTTCTCCGGGGAGGCTGGGGAGTCGTTGCTATTGTACGTGGGATCCGCGCCGTAGACCACTAGCGGTGGCTGGAACCCGGTCGTGTTCGGATTGAAGGGAGTGGGCTGCAAAAATCGCCGGTCGGCGCGGTGCAGGGGCTGCCCTGAGTTAGATCGAAAGAATACGGGAATTGCGTAATGTCGTGAGGATTGATGAAACTGACCGCGGCAAACCACTTATTGGCCGTGGGGGCGTGGCTGTTGATCCAAGTGGCGAACGCACTCGCGGTCGCTGCGTCGTTTAGCTGATTGTAGGAGGGCGGCGTCAACCCCGGCGCGTAGGGCGGAGTGTCGGTGTTGGCGTTGTAATACGGCACGTCGTTGCTCCCTACCGGGTCACCCACCGTCGTGTTTCCCGTGAAATTCCCGAAATTCCCGGAGGCGCCCTCATGGCTGCTCAGGCCGCTCGGGGATGGGTATGGCCATGGGTACGAGCCGCCGGTGGGCGGGGTCGGAATGCACCACGCGTCCTGGAAGCCGTAGTCGCTGGGCCCCTTGCGCCCCGGGTTGCACACGTACTGGGATTCGCTCTCCTGCGGGTTGTCCGATAGGTGCCACTTGCCGATCCAGACGCAGTCATAATTCAGGGCCGGATTCGACTGCGAGAGAACGTCTCCGATGGTCGGGAACCCCTGCCCCGGCGTCAAAACGCCGCCCACCATCTGGTTCCAGGGCTGAAGGGACGGTGGGAACGGGAGGTTAGGGTTCGTCGGCCCGTCCTGGGTAGCAAAGATGCAGGTCTGCTGCGAATACAATCCCGTGAGAAGGGTTGCGCGACAAGGCGAGCAGTCCGTCGCCGCGACGTTGTAATTCGCGAACACGTAGGACTGCTTCCTGATCGACGCGATGCTTGGCATAATCGCGTCAAGCGCCTCTTGCCCAGGCAGGCCCGACCCTAGCGGGGTGTTCGTGGGTATCCATCGCGGGGCGCGCATCTGATCCACGATAATCATGAGGATGTTGTACATCGGATAGCCGGGCGAGGGCGTTGTGGAGAAGCCATAGCAACTCGTGTTTAGGCAGCCGCTCAGGTCGCGGGGCGCCATGGCGGCGTGGTGCTTCGGACCCTGCGAGCGCCGGCCAAAGAGCCACCGCCGCTTGCGGTATCCGGGCGTTCCGGGATTGGGCGTCGGCAGTCCAGCAATCGGTGGGGGCAGCACGCCTGCCGCTATAGTGTCGGCGGCGCAAGGCTGGACGTTGCCGAACGAGTCCAGGAAATAGGGCGTAGGCGGCGGCGACTGGGCCTCAGCCGCCGGTGCGAGCGCGCCCGCCACGGCCGCGGCTCCGAGGGCGCCAATGAACGCTCGGCGGTTTACGCCGGCTTTAATCTGCTCGTCGCGCTTCTCTTCCATTCGTGATCCCTCCGCGATTTGCTTGATTCTACACCCGGCGCGCGGGAGGCGTCAATGCATTTCCGTCAATTACAATGCACTTTTTTCGCTCTAGCCAGAAAAAGCGACCGTCGTTGCAATAATTGGTGCTGCTCCTCACACGTTCATGCGGGTTCCCGCAGCCTATCCAGGAAATGAAACAAAGTCACTCCAACAACCGCGTTCAATAACCCAAGCACGAGCGTGCGCTGGATTTCGAAAGGAATCTGGCGCCCCAGCAGGCCGCGCGCCAGCACCCAATACAGGAATTGGTGGAAGAAATAGAAGAAGAACGTCAACAGCAGCCGGATCACGGAGTGCTCCACGTCGATGCGCAGGCCGACCGAGGCGGCGAAGTATCCGACCAGCGTCTTGACGATGCCGTTCATGCCCAGGAACTGTTTCACCGTCAGGGAGTCCTGGGCCAGACCGATGACCGCGCCAATGAACAGTCCCTCGATCTGGCTGCGGCGCATCAGCGCGAAATAAATGGTCACCAGCAACGGCAGTTCCAGGTATCCCAGCACGTCCCAGAAGCGCGGCACGTAGACCTGGAAGAGGATGGCGGCCAGCGGCACAAACAGCAGCACGCGCGCCCGGAAACGCGAGACCTGCTCACGCTGGTTGCCGACCAGGTAGCGATCGCCGTAGTCGGTCATTGGGGCGGAGTCTGACCGGGGGGAACCGATCCGGCGAGGGGGCGAGCGGGCGAGGGGGCGACCGGGTTAGGCGGCTTTGTCGTTTTTTTCTCCGCGGCCGCCGGCGAGCTCGACGGATCAGCCGCCGGCGATTGCAAAGTGGCTGGCGCCGCCGCGCCGGGCGCCGGAATCTTCAAATTGAAGTCGGGGGGCTTCGACCCCGGCGCGCCCTCGCCGAATTTGTGATTCTCGGCGGCGCCGATCTGCCGGTATTTCTGCAGCAGCTTGTCGGCGTCCGTGCCCGCCGGGCCGGAGGGCTGCGCGGCCTGGTCTCCCGGACTTGCGGGGGGCGCGGTGCCGAGATACATCGGCGCATTGGCCGGGGCTACTTCGGGTATGGCCTGATGCACACCTTCCAGCACAATCAGCACCGCTTCCAAACCGCGTTCGAGACCAGCCGGTTCCAACAGAACTTCCTGATAGGGCGAACTGGGGCGCACCACGCGCGCCACACCCACGGGAAACCCTTTCGGAAAAATGCGGTCGTCGCCCGACGTGTAGAACATCTCGCCCACCGCCACTTTCTCTTCGCTGGGCACGTAGTCCACTTTGCAAGCGCTCTGGCCCAGACCTTTGAGGGTGCCCACGACGCGGTTCTTCTGCGAAACCACACCGGCGGCGAACTCGGGGTCGGTGATCAGCATGACTTCCGAAGCCGTCGGGTAAGCGGCGATGACTTTGCCCACGATGCCATCCGGGGTGACCACCGGCATGCCCCTTTCCACGCCCGCGATGGAACCGCGATCCACGAAAACCACCTTTGAAGTGGCGCCCGCGCCGGCGGCGATCACGCGGGCGGCGATGGTCTTCGATTGGGTGTGCTGCTGAAAGGCTACCAGTGCTTTGGCGGCCTCGCCGGTGGAAATCTCGCCCTTCAGGAAGTGGTTTTCCATTTTCAGGCGGTCGAGCTCGGCCTGCAGGCGGCGGTTGTCCTCGCGCGCATCGTGCATCAGAATATAGTTTTGGAAGAAGCCGGCGGTCCCGCCGCGGACCGTCTCCAGCACCTTCGCCAGCGGCGTTATGGCGGTGACGGACCAGACGCGCACCATGCGCACGTCGCGATCGTTGCGCACCTGCACCGCGATCAGTACGAGCTGCGCGAAAATGACCAGCAGCAGGACTGTGATATTGCGGTAGCGATTGAGCAGCGTTTCCATTGCTAAAGCCGTCGTCGCCTACAAACGGGGCGACAGCTTCCTCTAATCGATCGATATCTTCCTCAGCAGCCTGAAATCGCTGAGCATTCTGCCGGTGCCCAGCACCACGGAGGCCAGCGGGTCGTCGGCGATCGATACCGGCAGCCCAGTCTCCTCCCGAATGCGCTTGTCGAGGTTCTTCAACAAACCGCCGCCGCCGGTGAGCACGATGCCGCGGTCGCTGATGTCCGCGCTCAACTCCGGCGGCGTGCGCTCCAGGGCCACGCGGATGGCGTTGACAATGGTGGCCACGCACTCGCCCAACGCTTCGCGGATCTCGCTGTCGTCGATGGTCAGCGTCTTGGGCACGCCCTCGATCAGGTTGCGTCCCTTAATTTCCATCGTCAGCGGCTTATCCAGCGGGAAGGCGGAACCGATTTCCATCTTGATGGCCTCGGCCGTGCGTTCGCCGATCAGCAGGTTGTACTTGCGCTTGAGGTACTGCATGATGGCGTCGTCCATCTCATTGCCGGCCACGCGCACTGAACGCGAGTAGACGATCCCCGACAGCGAAATCACCGCCACATCCGTGGTGCCGCCGCCGATATCCACCACCATGTTGCCGGAGGGCTCGGTGATGGGCAGGCCGGCGCCGATGGCCGCCACCATGGCCTGTTCCACCAGGTGCACCTCGCTGGCCTTGGCGCGATACGCGGAGTCCATGACGGCGCGTTTTTCGACTTGGGTGATCTCGCTGGGCACGCCGATGACAATGCGCGGATGCACCAGCACTTTGCGGCCGTGCGCCTTCTGAATGAAATAATTCAGCATGCGCTCGGTGACTTTGAAGTCGGCGATGACGCCGTCCTTCATGGGCTTGATGGCTACGATGTTGCCTGGGGTGCGGCCCAGCATCTCCTTGGCTTCCTTGCCCACGGCTTCCACCTCGCCGGTGTTCTTGTTGAGCGCGACGATGGAGGGTTCGTTGACCACGATGCCCTTGCCCTTGGCGAACACGAGGGTGTTCGCGGTGCCCAGGTCGATGGCCAGGTCCGATGAGAATAGACTGAATAGAGAGCGTAAATTCATTGATTAGAATGTTCGGTATAAGTAGAAGGACATCGGCTCAGTGTCGCGAAGACGAGCCATCTAAATGCTAGCATATTTTGTGCCCTCCGAACGCTTGTTGACCCGCCGCGCGCTGCTCGCGGGAGCGGCGGCGCTGGCCGGCTGCGCCCGCCGCAAGAGCCGCGGATTCCCGGGATATGCGTTTGTGGCCAACGCCGGCGCCCGCACCGTGGCCGTGGTGGATTTGAACACCTTCGTGCTGGCGAAGCAGCTTTCGCTCGAAGGCGCGCCGGGCGCAATACTGTCGAATCCGCTGCGGCCGGGCGTGTACGTGCTGCTGCCCGAGAGCGGAACCGTTTGTGAGATCGACGCGGCCAAGCTGGCGTTGGTCCGCAAGACGCGCTTGGGTTCGGCGGTTGGCATGCGCCTCGCGGCGGACGGAAAGTCTCTCTGGGTGCTGCAGGCGCGCGCGTTAGCGAGGTTGGAAGGCGGACGTCCGCGCGCCGTCGAATCGATTCCGCTGCCGGGCGCCGCCACGGACTTCGATCTGTCCGGCGACGGCTATGCGGCGGTGGGCTTCGGCGCGGAACGCCGGTTGGCGCTGGTGCGGTTGAGCACGGGGAAGATCGAACACCTGATCGACGCGGGCTGTGAACCGTCGCTGGTGCGATTCCAGGGCGATGGCAAGCAGGTGTTGGTGGGCAGCCGCGCGGACCGCTGTCTGACCATCTTCGACGCGGCCAGCGGGCGCACGGCGGTGCGCCTGCCGCTGCCGGTCGAGCCCGCCAATTGCTGCTTCAATTCCGATGGCGGCCAGATGTTCCTGACCGGTCCCGGCATGGATGCGGTGGCGATCGTGTTTCCGTACCAGACCGAAGTGGGCGAGACGATTCTGGCGGGTCGCACGCCAGACGGGATGGCGGTTTCCGGGACGCCGCAATACCTGTTCGTGGCGAACCCCGAATCCGGCAGCGTTACGGTGCTGGATATCGATACGCGCAAGCTGGTGGGCGCGGTGACGGTGGGTCAGGAGCCACGCCGGATTCTGATCACGCCGGACGATCGATATGCGCTGGTGCTGAACTGGCGGTCGGGGAATATGGCGGTGATCCGGATTGCGGCGTTCACCCAGCGCCGGCACCGGACGGATCCGGCGCCGCTTTTCACGATGGTGCCTGTGGGGGCTGGGCCGGTGGCGGCGGCGGTGGTGGCGATGTCATAGAAAGGGTACACTCAGAAAAGGGGTAACGCCGTCATGCTCTCTCCTGTGGTGAGACAGCCGGGACTGGTAACGGGCGAGCGGTTGACCGTGGAAGAATTCCTGCGCCGCTGGGAAGATCTCCCTGAGCTGAAGAACGCCGAACTCATCGATGGAGTCGTGTTCCTGCCTCCACCCGTCGGCTTCGAGCACGGACGCGTCAGCTCGCGGATCATTTCGTGGCTTGGTACCTACGCATACGCAACGCTTGGATGCGATGCGGGCAGTCGCGGTACGTGGTTGATGTCCGGCAGCGTCCCGCAGCCCGATGCTTACCTTCTGATCTTGCCTTCATATGGAGGACAGTCCAGAGACGAAGGGCCTTACGGATCTGGCGCGCCCGAGTTGGTGGCGGACGTCTGCGACACATCCTCTGAGGTAGACTTTGGGCCCAAGTTGGCGCTCTATCAACGCGCCGGTGTGCGGGAATACATCACAATCGAGGTCTTTTCAGAGCGCCTGATCTGGCGCGTGATCGAGAACGGCGCTTACGCGGCACGGACGCCCCCCGCTGACGGCCTTCTCCGATCACATGTCTTTCCTGGCTTGTGGCTCGACGTGCCGGCCTTTTGGGCCAATGACGGCGCGAAAATGTTGGCGGCGCTGAATGCGGGCCTTGCCTCCGAGGAGCACCGGACGTTCGTTGCGCATATCGGGTTAAAATCGGAATAGGGGTAACGCCGTCATGCTCTCTCCTGTGGTGAGACCGCCGGGACTGGTAACGGGCGAGCGATTGACCGTGGAAGAATTCCTGCGCCGCTGGGAAGAACTTCCCGAGTTGAAGAACGCCGAACTCATCGATGGAGTGGTCTACCTGTCCTCACCTGTTAGCCTCGAACACGGCGACCTCGATTCTCTGATGCACTGGTGGCTTGCGCATTACGCACAGGCAACGCCTGGATGCAGGAGCGGAAGCAATAGCACATGGGTTATGTCGGGCAGCGTTCCTCAGCCCGACGCACACTTGCGAATCCTGCCCTCGCACGGCGGACAGTCGGGGAACAAAGGGCCGTTGGGCGCCGGCGCCCCCGAGCTAGCGGTCGAAGTGTGCGTGACATCCAGCGAACTCGACCTTGGGCCAAAACTGTCGCTCTATCAAAGGGCCGGCGTGCGGGAGTATATCACCGTCGAAGCGCGTGGACGGCGCATGATCTGGCGTGTGCTCGATAACGGCTCCTACATCGCGCAAACGCTCCCTGCGGACGGCATTTTCCGATCACGCGTCTTTCCGGGCTTGTGGCTCGACGTGGCGGCTTTCTGGGCCAATGACGGCGCGAAGATGCTCGCCGTGTTGAACGCGGGCCTCGCTTCGGAGGATCACCGGACTCTCGTGGAGCGCCTCGCAGCGGCCAGGTAGGCGTGCGCGACACGACACGGCCTCCAAACACCGCTCCCCCTTTGTGTCGCGGTATTGTGGTTCTGATGCCCGATGAGCTTGTGAAGTGCGCGGAATGCGGTGCGCCCATCAGCCGCGCCGCTACGCAATGTCCAAAGCGCCAAACGCGAAGACCGCATGGCGTACCATGCTATGTGTGCAGGGGTGTTCTTAAGGCGAGCCAGTCTGTCGCGGTCGACAGGACGAAGAGCCTGGGCGCGACGCGGCCCGGCTACGGGGAATACGGGGGGTACCACGACGAGTGCTTTCGGAAGGCCTTGGGGCTTCCTCTTCCAGAGACGATCAAGTGCGGACACTGCCAGACACCGGTCAGCTACGTTGTAACCTTTAAGTTCATTGATGCCGTGTATGGGGCGGGACAATATGTCACCCAGGTCAGTCCCTGTCCAAATTGTGGCAATCCAAGGCTACCGCAGCCGCTGGAGGATTGCGCGAAATGCCGGCTGTCGATTGTCCTCGGTCTCCATTCCGCCTATCGCGAAGCCGTTCGCGATAGCTGGGACGGCAGTGAAACAATCAAAATGTTCCACGCTGCCTGTTACACCGTACCAGCAGCCGAGACCGAGCGCGTTACCGTTGCATTCTCGACTCCAGAACGGCTTGGGGACTGGAATAATTTGAAACTGTCAGGCGGAGGGTGTCTGCTGTCGGTGGCAGCTTTCGCCCTCGGGTGGCTCTATTGGCTGCCGCTAAACTGACGCCGGTTCCCGTACTACTGTGTCGGGAAATTCTGCCCTTACGTCTTCTTCCCTTGTGCGGCGACCGCTTCCATGGCCGCCTTCACTTTCTCCGGATCGCCGAGATAGTAACTGCGCAACGGCCGTAAATCGCCGCCGAGCTCGTAGACCAACGGCATCCCGGTAGGGATATTCAGCCCTACGATAGCTTCTTCGGAAACATCGTCGAGATACTTCACCAGCGCGCGCAAGCTGTTGCCGTGCGCGGCGATCAGCACGCGCCGGCCTTCGCGCACCGCGGGCGCGATGGTCGAATGCCAATACGGCAGAAAGCGATTCACCGTGTCCTTCAGGCATTCCGTAAGCGGCAGTTCCGGCCCGGTCAAATGCTTGTAGCGCGGGTCGCGGCCGGGATAGCGTTCGTCGTCCGGAGTGAGCGCCGGCGGCGGGATGTCGTAACTGCGGCGCCAGATCTTCACCTGGTCCTCGCCGAATTTCGCGGCGGTCTCGGATTTGTTAAGACCCTGCAGCGCGCCGTAATGGCGCTCGTTCAAGCGCCACGAACGGTGTACCGGAATCCACATCAGGTCCAGCTCGTCGAGCGTCACCCACAGCGTGCGGATGGCGCGCTTCAGCACCGAAGTGTAGGCCACGTCGAAGGTGTAGCCTTCCGCCTTCAGTGAAACGCCCGCTTCGTGCGCTTCCTGGCGGCCTTTGTCGGAAAGATCCACATCGGTCCAACCGGTAAAGCGGTTTTCTTTATTCCAAACGCTTTCGCCGTGACGCAGCAATACGAGCTTGTGCATAACCGACGCTCCTAGCGGCGAAACGCCTTGCGCCCGGCGAACTGCGCCGCCGCGCCCAAGTTTTCTTCGATGCGCAACAACTGGTTGTATTTGGCGATGCGGTCGGTGCGGCTGGCCGAGCCGGTCTTGATCTGGCCCGCGTTGGTGGCCACCACCAGATCCGCGATGAACGGATCTTCGGTCTCGCCCGAGCGATGCGAAACCACCGACGTGTAATTCGCCGCCGCCGCCATATGCATGGTCTCCAGCGTCTCGGTCACCGTGCCGATCTGGTTCAGCTTGATCAAAATCGAATTGGCGATGCCGCGCTGGATGCCGCGCGCGAAGATCTCCGGATTAGTCACGAAAATATCGTCGGCAACGAGCTGGATCTTGCCGTCCAGCGCATCGGTGAGCGCCTGCCAGCCATCCCAGTCCTCTTCCGACATGCCGTCTTCAAGCGAAATGATCGCGGGATACTGCCGCACCCAATCGGACCAGAATTCCACCATTTGGTCGGACGTGCGCTCGCTCTTGTCGGACTTTTTGAAGACGTATTTGCCATCCTGGAAGAACTCGCTGGCG
>Ga0302326_10008182_pt1 | contig 23123 bp, 18 predicted proteins | sample Palsa_T0_3_FD_202264 | JGI IMG/M metagenome (GOLD analysis project Ga0302326, IMG submission 202264) | Peat permafrost microbial communities from Stordalen Mire near Abisko, Sweden - Palsa_T0_3 | ecosystem: Environmental > Terrestrial > Soil > Palsa > Peat permafrost | place: Sweden: Abisko... | reverse complement strand
AATGGAGAGAAGGGCATTCTTGATTTCGCGGGCGATGCGCCGGCCCGTCGACATCGGTTCGCTGTAGTTGAGGTACGAATACGGCGAACCGTCGATGAAAGGGTTCGTGCCCGCGACGATGCGAGCCGAAATTTCCATGATGTAGAACTTGGCCTCGGACGTGATGATCGTCTCGATGCAGAACGCACCGAAGAGGCCCTTGGGGCCGCAAATTTCCTGACTGACGCGAACCACGTCCTCGCCCATTCTGTAGGCTTCGGCAAGCATCGACTCGCGCAATACGAGGGGCGCGTTTCCAACCACGACGTAACTCGGCTCGATGTTCATGTGCTCTTGCGCGGCCGCGGGAATGCGCCCGAGCGAATCGACGTTCGTCTCGTAGCGCCGGTCCATGCTCATGATTTCGAGTTTGCCGGTGAGCGGCGAGTAGAAGTAGTGGATGTAGGCGGGGACCCCGATGATGTACTCTTGCAGGATGTAATTCTGCCGCGCGAGCGAGGCCGCTCGTTCCTCAAACGCCGCCGCGTCGCGGACGAACAGGTATCCCTTGCCGCCCGCGGCCCCGTACAGCTTGACGATGACCGGCCGGTCGATCTCGGCGCCCGTCGTAAACTGGCGAGGCAGGGTGAGCCCCGCACGCGTCAGCCATTGGCGCTGCAGTTCGCGGCTGGCTTCCCAATCGAGTACGGCTTTGTTGCCGAAGTACGGGATCGACATCTGCTTGTGTTCTTCGAGCGACAAATAGGCAACGAAGGAGCCGTGCGGCACGATGATGATCTTGCGCGATTCGAGTTCCGGCACGAGACCCATGAACTGTCCGTAGTGATCGATCGAGATCACCTCGTTCACGAACGCGTACGAGCGGTAGAGCCGCTCCGTCTCGCGATTGGCGATCGCGAGGGTTCGAAAGCCCTCGTCGTGTGCGCCTTTGAGAATCTGCAAAGCGGAGTGCGATCCGAGCGTGCAGATGGTGTAGAAGTCGCTCGTCTTGGCTTGCGCCGGCGTGAGCAGCAGTTCGGGTGCGATCATCCTCGTAACGCTTTCTGGAACGCGGGGTTACACAGCAGCGTTTCGGTTGCGGCCTCAACCACGGCGGCGCCGGCCGGACGTCCCGGCTCGACGCTCAAACGCCACGCTGTGAAGCGCTCGAGCGAACGTACTCCCGGCAACGTCCGTCCGGCAACGCGCACGAAGCCTTGGGTCGCGACGGCTGCTTCAGAGCCGATTTCGTCGATCCAAACTTCGCCCGCTTCCGGCTGCGCGGTCTCGCGAATGCGCAGGACGTGCTTGTTGGGATTGTAGATGGTTTCCAGGCTGCCGAACGTGGTCACGAGGCTTTCCGCTTCGGCCTCTTCGACCGCGCACCGATAAAGGTCGGAGCGCTCGAGGCCGGTGAGCGGAATTCCCAGACGTTGCAGCGTCGTCAACGCGGTTCGTGCTTCATTATCGGGTATGGCAAGCGCGACTTCGAGACAGCGAATCATCCAGCGTGCTCTTCACCGCTCGCCCGGCGGAATCCGCCGTTCCGCTTGCCGCAGCAAGCAACCGCTCAGGCACGTGCGAGCGCTGCGGCAAGTCCCTGGAATAAGGCGATACCGCCCGACGGCGAAAGCATCGTCTCCGCACTGCCGCGCGCACGTTCGCGACTGGCGTCGTGGTGCATGTACGTCCACGCGTCACGTTCGGCGTGCGGCATAATCGCGAGCACGTTGCCGCGCGCGTTCATGAGCCCGGCCGCACCGAGAGCGGAGCCGTTCGGAACGCTCTCGGGCGTGATCTCGCCGCGAGCGTCGCAATACACGAACGCGATGAGGCCTTCGCGTTCGATCCGTGTGAGCACGCCGGGCTGCGCCGCGAGCCGCCCTTCGGCGTGCGAGGCCCAGCCGGGGATGACCGTCCCGGGCCCGAGCGATGCCGTGATCGCGCAGCGCTCCGGAGCGATTGCGAGTTTGACGTAGACGTGTCGCGAGCGGAATTTCCCGAGCGGCGCGTTCCGCGCAAATCCGGCCTGCGCGCGCGTGGCGCCGTCGAGTTGCGGCACGAGACCGCTCTCGAGCAAGATCTGGGCACCGTTGCAGATCCCGAGCACCGGCTTGCCGCGTTCGGCGCCTTCGCGCACCGCCGTCATCAACCGATCGTGGGCCGCGATGGCGCCCGCGCGAACGCGATCCTCATACGCAAAACCGCCCGGCAGCACGTATGCGTCGTAAGCGCGCACGCCGTCGAGCTCGGCATTCCAATGTACGAGGCTCGCGTCTAGGCCTACGGCTCGACACGCGCGTAGCGTCTCATCCTCGGAATTCGTTCCGGGGAATACGAGGATGCCGACGCGTGCGCTCATGCGCTCGTCTCGGCGATCGCGTCAGCATAGAAATCCTGCAGCGGCGCAGACCACGCTGCGCGGAGATCGGAGAGCGAACAGTCGATACCGCCGGGGCCGCGTAGCACCGGTTCTGCAAGCGTTTCGCCGAGAAGTTCGTACGGCGCACCGTTTTCCGCGCATAGCGCTTCGAACGCGACGGCGTCGCTCGTCTCGACGAGAAACGAACCCGTTTCGCCGAATGCGGAACGCAGCGTCATCGCCGCATCCACACGAATCCCGATCTCGCAGCCGCCCGCGAACGCCATCTCGGCAAGTGCGACGAGCGTGCCGCCGTCGGAGACGTCGTGCGCCGCAAGCACGAGCCCGCGATCGTGCGCGGCGAGCAACGTTGCGATCTCCGCGCGTAGCGCGGCGTAGTCGATCGCCGGTACGGATCCCGCCCGAGCGGTTTCGGCCCCGAGCACCTCGGCAACTGCGCTGCCGCCAAGCGATGCCGCGACGTTGCCCAAGCGGAACAGCGCGGAGCCCGCGCGTTTGAATTCCATCGTCGCACTCTTGGAGACGTCGGCCATCGCGCCGACGCATGCGATGATCGGCGACGCGGGCACGGCGCGTCCCGTCGAGGACTGATTGTAGAGGCTCACGTTGCCGGAAACGAAGGGCACCGCAAGCTCGCGGGCCGCGCGCGCGATGCCCTCGATGCCCGCGACGAACTCGCCCATCTGGCGCGGATCTTCCGGGTTACCGTAGTTCAAGCAGTCGGTCAACCCCGCCGGGTGCGCGCCGACTGCGACGACATTGCGCACCGCTTCGCACACCGCGTGCTCGGCCGCGCGACCGGGAGCGATCGCGGCGTAGCGCGGGTTGCCGTCGACGGACAGCGCGCAGCCGAGCGGCGCGCCCGCGACCGGAACGATCAGGCCCGCGTCCGCGTAACCGCATTGAATCGACGTCGTTCCGCGCACGACCGAATCGTAGCGCTCGAAGATGGGTTCGCGCGAGCAGACGTCGCGGTGCGCGAGCACACGCGCGAGCAGCGCTCCATATGCCTCCGTGCACTCTAGCTCGACGCCGGTCGGGCCGGCCGGCTCGGGCACGGGCTCGAATGGCCGATCGTAACGAACGCCGCCGGTCAAAAATCCGATGTCGACGCGCATGACTTCTTCACCGCGATGCATCAGGACGTAGTCGCTCCCCGAAGAGATCGTACCGATGACCGCGGCGCGCGCACCGCGCGCGATCGCCGGGAGCGAGTACTCCTCATTGTAGATCGCGAGCAACGTCGGCGTAAACTCCGGCGGCACCGCCCACGCGAGCCGCTCCTGTGTTTCGCCGACGGCGATGACCGCAGGCGGAAGATTTTCTTGTGCCGTGGGACACGCGTCGAGGTCGACGATCGCACCAAAGCCCCCGCCCGATGCAAGCTCAGCCGTGCAGCCCATGATGCCCCCCGCGCCCAAGTCCTTGAAGCCCACCGTCAGCTTACGTTCGCGCAGCACGTCGAAGACGCGATACGAGGCGCGCATGATGACGTTCTTCAGGAACGGATCGGGAACTTGGACCGCACCTTTGTTCTGCTCCGCATCGTCTTCGTCGAGCACGAGCGACGAAAACGCCGCGCCTCCGAATCCGCTGCGATCCGTGGCTTTGCCGACGAGCACGATGTCCCAGCCGGCAGCGTTTGGGGGCGCCGAGCTGTGAATGATTTCGGATTCTTCGAGCAGCCCGAGCGCAACGACGTTGACCAGGCAGTTGTCGCGAAAGCCCGGATGAAAATAGACGTCGCCTGCGATCGTCGGCACGCCGATCGCGTTACCGTAGGCGGCGATTCCGTCGACGACGCCTTGCGCCACGTAGCGGCAATGTGCGTCGTCGCGCGGTCCGAAGCGCAACGGATCCGCGATCGCGATCACGCGCGCACCCATGCAGAGAACGTCGCGCACGATGCCGCCGACACCCGTTGCCGCGCCTTCAAACGGCACGACTTGCGAAGGATGATTGTGCGATTCGTGCGCGATCACGATGCCGTAGCGCTTACCCTGCCACGACCCAAGGTGTACGATGCCGGCGTCCTCCGCAGGACCTTGCATCACCGTCGGGCCTTCGGTCGGAAGCCGCTTTAAGAAATGACGGGAGCTCTTGTACGAGCAGTGCTCGCTCCACTGGGCGTCAAACGCGTGGGCCTCGACCAGCGTAGGATCGCGGCCGAGCTTCTCCGCGATTTGACGCATCTCGGCGACTTTGAGCGCGAGCCCGTGACCGCGCAGTTCGCCCTCGAGCTCCGCCTCGCTCGCGCCGCGTGCGCGAACGGTCGCGGTCGCGAGCGTACCTTCAGCCAACGTTTGGTGACGGGGGCGGAGGTGCGTTCAACTGCGCGTCGGCCGCAACGATTGCGGATCTCGCGTTCGCCTGCACGAGCATCGTGCGCCCGAACATCACGGTGTCGTCCATCGCGAGCGTCTTTGCGACCGCGAGCGCGAGCTCGTCCGGTTCGAATTCGGTCGCATCGAAGGTGGGGGTCGGCGTCGCCGCCGCAATCATCGCCGCAAGCTGCGGACCCGACGCTACGTAGATCAGCCGCGCGAAGGTCGCGTCGAGCTGCTGCACGGTCTGCAGGACGAATCCGGGCATAAGGTTGGTCGAAACAACTTTGCGCACGCTCTGCAATCCGAAGACGTTGATGGCACGCACGACCGGATCGAGCGCGGGCACGGCCTCCGTGCCGTCGGAAATCAATGCTACCATCCCGGGACGCATCGTCGGAAATCCACCCACGATCTCGGCTACGGTCTCGTAATTTTCGCGCACCTTATCGAGGTCCGCCGCGGTGACCTCGGGCAAATTGCGATAGAGCTGCTTGTCGAGCATGAGGTCTTCGCGGCCTTGCGGCCAAACGCGCCACGAATCGTTATCGATCACGTCGGCGATAACGAGCGAGCCGCGGCCTTCGCCGCCGACCAGTCGCCCGAACTCAATCTTCAGGTCGACGAGCAGCGTCTCGCGCCGGCGCCACGCGTGCGCGAGGATCTCGTAGGTGATCCGCGCGACTTCGGTCATCATGCCGAGTTCTTGCGGCGCGGCGAGCCCCCGGTGCACGATCTCTTCCGCTTCGATCAGCGGGTCGTGATTTGCGTCGTCCTTGAGAAAGAACTCCACCATGCGCGGGGAGATGATCGCGCCGCGCGCGATGCCGGGCTTACGCCGCACGAGCGATCCGGCCGCAACGCCGCGCACGACGACCTCGAGCGGAATCATGGTGCAACGCCGCACGAGCATCTCGTTGTCGTCGTCGTCTTCGCCGCCGGAGAGATAGTGCGTGGGCAACCCGCACAGATTCAGAAGCCGGAAGACCCGCGCCGTGGTCTTCGCGGCGATGCGGCCTTTGCCGGGAATCTCGTCGCGGCGAGCGCCGTCACCCGCGGTGATGTTGTCCAGCGCTTCGACGACGAGCACGTCCGGCTGCCCCGGCTTCTCGTAGAGTACTTTGGTCTTGCCGCGCGCTACTTCGAGACCTTTGTTCATACCGATTCCGCCAGCTCCCGCGGTTGCGGGAACGGCGCGAGCGACTTGATCCGGCGCGCGAGATCTCGCGCACGCTCGGGTGCGTCGCCGATGTGACCCGTCGGATCGAGCAGCGCTCGAATCTCGGCCGGGTCGAGGACGCGGCACAGCGCTTCGTCGTCGGCCAGCAGCTGCGCGAGCGGATTGTCGCCGCCCGCCGCGAGGCGATCGTACGCGCGCATCGCTGCAACGCGGACGGACTCGTGCAGTGCCTGACGGTCACCGCCGGATTTCACAGCCTCCATCAACACGGCTTCGCTACCCGCAAACGGGCCGAACGTGCGCAGATTCTGTGCGATCCGGCGTTCGTCGACGCGCATCCCGTCGACGATGCGGCGCGCGAGCGACAACACCTCGTCGGCGCACAAGAATGCCTCGGGCAGAATCGATCGCCGGTTCGCGCTATCGTCGAGCGTGCGTTCGAGATAGTTGGTCGACGCGTTCTGCCACGCGGTATCCGCGTAACCCGGCAACAAGCGCGCGAGCGAATCGATGCGTTCCGACAACACCGGGTTGCGTTTGAACGGCATCGCCGAACTGCCGACCTGCTTCGTCCCGAACGGTTCGAAGAGTTCGCCGAAGCCGGGCGACGAGAGGATACGAACGTCGGCCGCAAACTTCGAGAGCGACGCGCCCACGCCGGCGAGCGACGAGAGCATCAGGTAGTCGAGCTTGCGCGGGTAGGTCTGGGTCGCGACGTCACGTGCCGTGAGGTCGAAGTGCGCGAGCACGTCGTCTTCTTGTTCCCTCGCCGTGCGCCCGGTACCGCGCAGCAAGCGCTCGTAGGACGCGGACGTTCCGACGGCTCCGCGAATGCCTTTGGCCGTCAGCGCGTCGTACGCGGCGCGCAGCTGCGCTTCGTCGATGAGCAGATCTTGGGCGTAGACCGCCAGCCGGTAGCCGACCGTGGTTGGTTCGGCCGGCTGCAAATGCGTGAAGCCCATGCAGACGAGATCGGCGTACTGCTCGACGCGCGCCGCGAACGCACCGAGCAGCGCGTGCAAGCTCTCGCCGAGCATGCCGAGCGCACGCCGCATGCGATGGGTCTCGACCGTGTCTTCGATATCCATCGAGGTCGCGCCGAGATGGATCTTGCCGCCGCCGATTTTTGCCTGCGAGGCGAAGACCGTGATTTCGGCCATCAGGTCGTGTCCGATATCGCGTTCGATCGCGTGTGCGGCCTCGAGGTCGATCTCGTTCGCGTGTGCGGCGATGTCGTCGGCCTCAGCTTTTGTGATCAGTCCACTGCGTTCTTGCGAACGCGCGAGCGCGACCCAAACCGCGCGCCACAACCGCCGCCGCTCCCGTTCGGAAAACAGTGCGCGCAGCTCGGCGCGGCCGTACCGCCACGAAAACGGAGAGGCATACTTCGTTTCGTCCATCTCCTCCGAGCGCTTTCGCCTCACGTTCGAACCCGGCCTGGCCGCTCGCGCGCGAAAAAAAAACCGAGCGCCGTAGCGCCCGGTCAGATTTTTGCCCGTCACAGTGTGTGCTTAGTGCGTGCCGGCCTCGGCGTAGAGGTAGTCGAGCAGGAGCGTCCCCGACGACGCGCTCGGCGTCGGCGAGCCGTAGACGATCTCGGCGTACAGTTTCGAACCGGCCGCCGGAACAAATGCGCCGGTAGGATCGGCCGTCCGCGGGTTGCCGATGTTTGTGTCGACGGTGTAGGACGTGGTAACCGCAGCGGTTGTGCCCGACGCTGCCGCTAACGTTACCGAGCCCGTGGTGCCGCTGAGGGCTGCGTATGCGGGCAACGCACACACGTAGCGAACGAGGCCGCCGCCGGGCGTCGCGCCCTTCGCGGCAAGGGTACCGCAGGTCGACCGCACGTCGTAGCTCGCCAAGTTGGCGCCGCCGGTCAATTCGATTGCGATCTTCGGGGCCGTGCCCGGTGCGGTCGCTCCCGGGGTCACGAGCGCGTACAGCACGATCGCGCCGTAATCTGCCGGCACGATCTGACCCGGGTTGCCGCTCGAGTAGTAAAGCGCCGGCGTCTCGCCGGACGATAGGAAAATAATTTGGGGCGCGCCGCTGCCAGTAAAGGTAATCGAATGCGAACCCGCCGGATTGGCAGGCGGCGCTCCCGACCCTTCGGTCTTGGGATCGGTCCCCGCATCGACCGCACTCTGCGTGTCGGTCGCCGTGTTGTTGATGCCGCTATAGGTGTCGGTCTTGGAGACGACGCCGCCGTCGAGAAGGATGCCTGCGACATCGGCACCCGGCGGGTTTTGGGTCGAGCTGTTGACCGAGCCGCCGCCGGAGTTGTCCGGAATGGCGCCGGGCGGAAGTGACTGTCCACCAGATCCACAGCCGACGAGTGCGATACCGACCAGTCCAGTGAGGGCCAATCGTGCGAGAACACTACGCATGTAAGGAAAACTCCTTGAAGTTAGGAGCGCGAGAAATCCACTGCCTCGTTGCCCGTGGCAGCAACCCAATCCTGTTCTCAGGCACCGGCCGCGGTTGCCAATTCGACCACGATTCGGGGATCGTCCGCGCGCCCCGTAACGACCGCCTCAAAGCCCCGCACGGCCCGTTCGAAACCAAGCCTCGCGCGCCGTTCTCCGAGGCGCCGGGCCACCGGCACAAGCTCGCGCTCGCGCCACTTGCCGCGCGGGGGCAACGCGCCTCCCGGCCGGGCCAATTCCCATACGAGCAGGTACTCGGCCGCGAGCGCGGCCAACAGGGGCACGGCCGCACCCCGCGCATCCGAGGCGAACATCTCGCTTGCGAGGGCCAGCGCGTCGGCCGAGCGGCCCGCCACCGCAGCGCTCGCGAAGTGGTACGCCCGCACGTCCTCGGTGACGATCGACTCGCGCAAAACGTCGTCGAGGGTGATCGCCGTGCCCGCGAGCGCCAGCTTCTCAAGGTCGGTCCGGACCGACCCCAAGTCGGCTTCACTCCGCACGAGCGCCGCGGTCGCTGCCGGTTCCGCCCGCGCGCCCAGTTCCGCCAGCGTCTCGCGCACGAACCGGTCGCGCGCGTCCACAGACGGCGTCGTGTCGATGCGCATCGCCGCCCGGCCCAGGGCCTTGGCGATCGGCTCGGGGCGCTTCGAGGCCGGCGAGATCAGGTCTTCAATCACCAGCGTGTTGCCCTCGGGAACGCGCTCGGCCACCGCGATGAGGGCCCGGCGCGGATCGGCGCGCAGCTCGTGCGCCCCGCGGACCACGACGACGCGCCGCGTCCCGAGAAACGGCAGCGCCGAAACGGCGGCTTCGACGGCGCCGAACGCCGCGAGTTCGGTGGCGACGAAGCGGTCGAGATTGAGCTCGCGTTCCATCGGATCTAAGAGCGACTCGATCACGACCGTCAGAGCCCGCTCGGCAAACAAACGCTCGACGCCCTCGATAACGACGAGCCTGCCGAGCGATGGCCGCTTGTCGACGAACTCGTAGAATTTCACGAGCTAAGTATTCTTCGAGAATGAGGCGCGAAGCGCCGCGAGCGCGCCGAACGACGGCCGTGTAGCGAGATCGGGAATCGAATCCTCATACGGCGCTCGCGCGACACCGTACTCGGTGATGATGCCCGCGATCAGCCGGCCCGGCGTCACGTCGAACGCCGGATTGTACGCGTGCGTCTCGGGCGGAGCGGTCGCGCTGTCGCCGAAGCGGCGCACTTCGTCCGCAGCACGTTCTTCGATGTGTATCGCGCTGCCGTCGGCCAGGGAGAAATCGATCGACGACCGCGGCGCAGCGACGTAAAACGGAATGCCGTGATGTGCCGCAGCGATCGCGACGCCGTACGTTCCGATTTTATTCGCGGTATCGCCGTTACGTGCGATGCGGTCGGCTCCTACGATAACGGCCGCGACCGATTTCGCGCGCATCGTGGCCGCCGCAGCGCCGTCGACGATCAAGGTCGCGGGAACGCCGGCTTGCGCGAGCTCGAACGTGGTCAGGCGCGCGCCCTGAAGCAGCGGTCGCGTTTCGTCAACGTACACATGCAGGCGTTTGCCCGCCTCGTGCGCTGCGATGATCACCCCGAGCGCCGTGCCGAAGCCGGCGGTGGCGAGCGGCCCCGTGTTGCAGTGCGTGAGGACTGCGCCGGCCGCCGGCAGCAAGGCAGCGCCATACTCGCCGATCGCGCGATCTACCGCGCGCTGCTCCTCGTGAACGGCCCGTGCCTCATCGAGATAGGCGGCGTGCGGAGCTGCGAGCACGCGATCGACCGCCCACGCAAGGTTCACCGCCGTCGGCCGCGCCGCACGAATCCGCGCCGCCGCTGCCGCAAAGTCGGCTGCGCCGGAATGCTGCAGCGCCGCGAGCGCGACGCCGTACGCACCGAAGATACCGATGGCCGGCGCGCCGCGAACCGCGAGCGTCGCGATCGCGGTGACGATCTCGCCCGAGTTGCGGGCGCTCCCGCGCACGAGTTCGCCCGGCAGGGCACGTTGATCTATGTAGCCGACCGCGGGCTCCGCGTCCGACCACCACACGATGTCCAAATTCACGACCGGCGAGGTTCGCCTCCGTTCGGAAGCGGCCCCGTTAGTCGATCAGCGAGCGCCGACCGGCGTCATCGAGGCGTAGCACGCGCGGCAATACACCGGGCGATCGCCTCGCGGCTTAAACGGCACGGTCGTCGCGGTGTTGCACTGCGCGCACACCGCATCGAACATCTCCCGTGACGAGCCGCCCTGCGGGCGGGTGCTCTTGCGCTGCGTCCTGCAGTCGCGGCACCGCTGTGGCTCGTTTTCGAATCCCTTCTCCAGGTAAAACTGCTGGTCGCGAGTCGAAAAGATGAACTGCGTACCGCAGTCCTTACAAGTAAGATTCTTATCTTGCACCGGAGCCCCCAAAATGGTCGAGACGGCCACGCCTGAAGCAAGCATGACCGGGGTACCGGCGAGTATAGAGGATATTTACTGCAAAAGGCAACCCACGGAACGAAAGGCCCATCCGCCGGGACTTATCCGACCGCGAGGACGCTCAAGGCAGCAATGGTTGCGTCGAAGCCTTTATCGCCACGGGCCGGGTCCGCGCGTTCTTCGGCCTGGGCTAACGTGTCGGTCGTGAGGACCCCGAACCCGATCGGCACGCCGGTCGCGAGTTGCACGTCCATGATGCCGCGCGAACATTCCCCCGCGACGTAGTCGAAGTGCGGCGTCTCGCCGCGCACGACCACGCCGAGCGCGACGATCGCGTCGAACTGCCCCGTGTCGATCAGGCGCCGCGCCGCGAGCGGCAATTCGAAGCACCCCGGGACCCGTACGAACGAACGTGCGTGCGCCGCGACGCCGCACGCTTCAAGCGCGCGGCGCGCGCCGTCTTCCAGCCAAAGCGCGAGGTCCTCGTAAAACGACGCCGACACGACGGCTACGCGCTTGTTGTGGCCCGCCGGAAGCGGATGGCCGTTACGATCGGCCTTCACGAGACCGCTTCGATCAGATGACCCATCTTCTCACGCTTGGTCTCCATGTATCGCGCGTTGGCCGCGGTCGGCGGTACGTGCATCGGGACGCGATCGACGATGGTGAGGCCGTAACCCTCGAGCCCGACGATCTTCTTCGGGTTGTTGGTGATGACGCGCATCTCACGCACGCCGAGGTCGACGAGCATTTGCGATCCCAAGCCGTAGTCGCGCTTGTCGACGGGTAGTCCGAGCGCGAGGTTCGCTTCAACCGTATCCGCGCCACGATCTTGCAGCTCGTAGGCGCGCAGCTTGTTGGCGAGCCCGATCCCGCGGCCTTCCTGATGCAGGTACAGGAACACGCCGCGGCCTTCGGCCGCGATCAATTCGAGCGCTCCATCGCGCTGCGCCGCGCAATCGCAGCGGATCGAATGCAGTGCGTCGCCGGTAAGGCATTCCGAGTGCACGCGCACGAGCAAGTTCTTGCCATCCCCGATCTCGCCCATCACCATCGCTACGTGCGCCACGTCGTCGATCGACGTTTCGTACGCGACGCCGCGGAACTTGCCGTGCTGCGTCGGGAGATCGAACTCCGCGATCCGGCGTACGAGTTTTTCGGTGCGCATGCGATGGGCGATGAGATCTTTGACCGTGATCAATCGCAGGTTATGTTTCTTCGCGAACTCGCGCAAGTGCGGCAGCCGCATCATCGTCCCGTCGTCGTGCATGATCTCCACGATCACGCCCGCCGGATAAAACCCGGCGAGTCGCGCGAGATCGACCGCCGCTTCGGTTTGGCCGGCTCGGACGAGCACGCCGCCCTCGCGAGCGCGCAGCGGAAAGGTATGGCCCGGCCGCAAGAAGTCGCCAGGACGCGAACTCGGATCGAGCAGCGCTTGGATGGTAGCCGCGCGGTCTTGGGCGGAGATGCCGGTCGTCGTGCGGTGGCGCGCTTCGATCGAAACGGTGAAAGCCGTCTCGTGCACCGCGGTGTTCTCATCGACCATTTGCGGGATGTTGAGTTCGTCGAGCCGCCTGCCCAAAATCGGCACGCAAATCAGACCGCCCGCTTCCTTGCGCATGAAGTTGATCGCCTCGGGGGTGACCATCTGGGCCGCCATCACGAGGTCGCCTTCGTTCTCGCGGTCCTCGTCGTCCATGACGATGACCATGCGTCCAGCCCGGATGTCCGCGATCGCATCCTCGATCGTGTCGAAAATCTGCTCCTCAACCTGCCCGTCCCCGAGCTGGGCGGCCAACTCCGGCAGCACCTTGGCGAGCGCCTGGATCGAACGAAACGAAGGCGTCCGGCGCCCGGCCCGGAGCAAGCTGATGGCGCTCTCGGTCAGGCCGGCACGGGTAGCAAGGTCGGCGGCGCTAAGTCCCGCCCGGTCCATCGCCCCTTGGAGGGCATCGGCAAACGAACTCATACCCTCAGCAAACACCTTGGCTTGACCTTTGTCAATACCGTGAGTCCAAAATTGACAGTTGCTAAGTCTCACTCACCAAGGTTGATGATAGGGGAATCCCCACTGTGGTCGGAGCGGCGAGCGTCAACGAAGCCCCCCTTGCGACGATCACGGGTCTAAGCGGTCCCTACGCGATCGCCGTTCATTAGCAGGCCGATACGGCATCGTCTACGGTTCGTTCGGCGCTAGTGCCGAACCGGCGCGGCCCCCGCGACGTACGCGGCGAGTTGCACGCGCGACGTCATCCCCAGTTTCGCATAAATCGACGTCAGGTATTTTTCGACAGATTTTTCGCTGACCGACAGAGCCTCCGCCGCGGCTCGGTTACTCTTCCCAGCTGCCACCAGCAACGCGAGTTCGCGTTCGCGACTCGTGAGCAGGGCCGGTTCATCGGGACTCGCGAGGCGGTCGAGCGACGCGCGCTCGAGGCGGCGAACCTCTGCGAACGCTCCCATGGCTGCGAATCGCTCCCGGGCGAGTGCGGTGTCGCCCGCCAGCTCGAACGCCTGCGTTTCCAGCAAGCGCCACCCGATGCCGGCGAAGATCTTAGCCGCGCGCAGCCCATTCTCGGCGCGCTGCGTCGCGTCGCGGCGTTCGCGTGCTGCTGCGGCGTCGAGGAAAGCGAGCAGAGCGCGATCGACGACGGCCCCCGCGCGCTTGGCGGCTGCTTCTACGAGCGGACGCAACCCCGGCACGAGATTCGGCCGCAGCCGCGCGATCGTCGCGATGGGCACCGTCATGTCGTACGTGGTCGTTATTGCGCGCGCAGCATCGGCCAGCAGCCGATTCGCCTCGGCTTGACGCCCCAGCCGCTCGAGCACCGGTGCGGACGCACACGACAATTTCACCGTCGCGCCCATCTCGCCACGGTCGCGCGCTTCGGCCAGGAGGCCGAGGTCGAGAAGCGTTTCCAGTTCGTCGTCCATGCAGGCGTGCCCAAGGATGAGCGCGACCACAGCCCGCTCGACGCGCGCGTTGAAAAGACGAGGTGCAGGAATCGATTCGACGATCGAGCGCGCCGCGCGCAAATCGCCCGCGCGCAATTCGATCTGCGCGAGGACCGCCTTTTCGTACTCGACTCCTGAGGACAACCGGCCGGCTAACTCGACGGCGCGCTCTTGATACGCGCGCGCAAGAGCGGTTTCGCCCAGGCTAAAGGCCTGGAACGCGCCATTTCCGAGCGCCGCGCGGATGTTGTCGGGCAACACCTGGAGGTGCTCGAAAATCGCGAGGCCGCGCTCGAAATCGCTCCGCCACGGCGCAGTTTCCGCGCGCTGCGCGTGCAAGCCGCTGCGCAAGAAGTACGCCTCCGCGGCGAGCGCCGAGTTCGAGTCGAGCGCCGCGAAATCGATCGTCTGCACGAGCTCCCACGCATCGTCCGTCCGGCAAGAAAATGCGTAGAAGAAGCCGAGCCGTACGCGGAGCCGATCGCGGACGAATGGACTCGCCAAAGGCCCCAATTGTTTCCACGTTTGCTCCATGAACGCGGTCGCGTCGGCCGCGCGGCCGGCATTCGACAGGGGCCCGGCGGCCATTGCGCGTGTAGCGATCGCTTCGTCGATGTCGCCGGCATCTTCGTAGACGCTGCTCGCACGCTCGTACAGACTCAGGGCGCGATCGATGCGATCGGCGAGCACCAGCATGAGGCCAGCCTTGACGAGCGCCCCGGCAACGCCGGCGACTGCCGAATAGCCTTGCGCGGCGCGCTCGTACCACGCGGCGGCATCTTCGTAAGCATGCACCGCCCGGGCTGCGTCGCCGGCCGCGAGGCAGAACGGCGCTGCCTCCTGACGGAGGTCTGCGAACCAGTGGTGGTGGGCGAGCCGCTCGACGTTGGCAGCGGCATCGAATCGGAGGGCGATCGCCTTGGCAACGTGAGCGTGAAGAGCTTTGAGTTCTCCCGGCGGAATTGCGGCATAGACGACTTCACGCGTGAGCGCGTGGCGAAAGCGGTACTCTCCGCCCGCTCCCACCGAATCGACGAGTTGCAACGCGCCGAGCCGCTCCATCGCAGCGCGGTACCGGGCGGCCGGCGCTTCGAAAATGGAGGCGAGCATGTCGATTTCAAACGAGCGCTCGAAGATCGATGCTCGAGACAGGATCGCGCGGTCGTCATCGCCGCACCGCGTGAGCCGTTCCGCTACGACAGCCTGAAGCGAGATTGGCAAAGGCGCGTCCGATCGGGTATCTCCGGAGCGAAAACGATCGACGGCGTTCCGCAACAATTCTTCCGCGAAGAGCGCGTTGCCCTCGCAGCGTCGTTGCACGTCGCGAAGCATATCGCTTGGGAATACGGTGCCGGGCGGCAATGCATCGCGCAAGAGTTCGGAGACGTCGCGATCGCCGAATGATTCGAGCGTGCACAGCGAGGTCGCGTGGTCGCGCAATAATCGCCCCAAGAGTGGAAAGCACGGGTGAGACGGAATCAGCTCGTCGTCCCGATACGTCGCGAGAAAGAGGATGCGCTGGGACGAGGCTCGCTCCGTCAGCAACACCAGTAACTGCAAGATATCGGGGTCGGCCCAATGCAGATCTTCGAGTAGGACGACCGTGGCGGCTCGCTCCCCGACGCGTGCAAACGTATCGAACAGAGCCGTCATCTGCTCGTCCTTTGAGTTCGAGGGATGCGTCAGCAGGTTGGTCTCGCCTGTGGCCTCCAACTGCGCGAGCACGTCGATCCACGGTCCGAGCGGTCGCTGAGCAAAGGGACGACACGCGCCGGCGGCAATGCGCGTTGCGCGGCGCGGGAGCAGGCGGCGGAATTCGCGCAGTAAGCGCGACTTCCCGATCCCGGCGGCTCCGGCGATCAAAACGGTGCCTCCGCGTCCGGCGGCTGCGGCCCGACGGCGCGCGAGCAAATGGTCGAGTTCCGCTACGCGGCCGACGAACTTGCGGCAAAGCACCGGCTCCGAAACCACGAGGTCGCCAGGTTCGTCTCCGTTACGGTCCCCAACCTACTGAAATCGCGCCGAAGGCGGTCGTATTGACTCTTGTCAAGTGGGCCGCGGGCTAAAAGCTTCGGTAGGACCTGGCGCACGTCTAAGAAAGCAGGTCCTCATGATGCGTGCAGCTTTCGTCGTTCTGACCGCCCTCGCGCTCGTTCCATTTACGCCGGCCGCGGCGCAGCAGCAGATGGTGCCGGCGGGATCGTATCTGAATTCGTGCACCAACATCGCGATGAATGGTCCGGTGCTGAGCGCGTCCTGCAACTTGCCGAGCAGTGGAACGAACCGCAGTTCGATCGACTTACGATCGTGCCCCGGGAACATCGCGAACATCAACGGCAACCTGACGTGCAACGGCGCAAACCTCGGCAACGGTTACTTGCCGCAAGGCTCCTACCTGCAGAGCTGCCGGAACATCTCGAAGCGGCACCACTTTATCAGCGCGAGCTGCGAGGGGCCCCGCGGCGGTCAGATCGCATCGAGTCTCGACCTTCGACGCTGCGCGCCGGGATCGCTCGTTGCGAACATCAACGGTTACCTCCAGTGCGGCGCCCAGGTTGCCGGCGGCGGTTGGAACGGCCGTTTGCCTCAGGGCTCGTATCAGGGTAGTTGCACGAACGTCGCGATGTCGGGTTCCGTGTTGAGCGCGTCGTGCACGGCACCAAACGGACAGGCCGTGCAGTCCTCGCTCGACACGAATCGCTGCCAGTGGAATTCGGGCATCAAGAACACGAACGGTCGCCTCGACTGCGCGAATTACCGGTAGGACGCGCCGCTTTGGCCGACTCTCCGAAGGACCTCCTCGATACGACGTTCGCGGCCAGCAACATGGCCTACACGCTCGAGAAGGGCGGCAAGCCCGATCCGGGCTGGCGCGAAGTAACGCACCCGCCCGACAGCAAGGTCGGCAAAGATCTCGCGGCGGCTCAGGCCTACGAGTTGATCGCTCCGAGCGGCATGCACATCATCGCGTTTGCAGGCACCGCGCACGCCGGTGACATCGCGCCGGACATCGGCAACGCCGTCGGCGTCAAAACCGAGAAGTATCTGGCCGCTGCCGAACTCGGTGAAGACTTCAAGGGCAAGGGCTACGTGATGACGGGCCACTCGCTCGGTGGCGGCCTCGCAAAGACGGCAGCAGCCGTCGCGAGCCACGGAGACCCTGCGCCAGGACAATGCGTCGCGGTCGGCTTCAACCCGGCGCCGATCGGAACGCGCGTGCTCGCGCAGCATGGAATCGACTCGAACAAGCCGCTCGAAAGCGAAACGATCACCGTCGTCAACCGCCACGACATCTTGAACCGTGTCGTCGAGGGCGGCAAACTCCACTTCCGCGACGGCGGCGACGCAATCCACGCGCGCGAGAACGCGACCGAAGTCACCGTGGTCGCCGACGGCGCAGGCTCCGCCTTCGGCATCGCGGGGCATAAGCTTGCGTCCTTGGCAGACCCGGCGAACCCCGGACACCTGACCACCAAACTCGGCGTTGACGGGACGCCCGTCGAGAAAGCGTCATTCGACCGTTACGTCAACGCGCAAATCGCCGCGGAGAGCCTGGTCGAAACGAAGACCGCGCTCCATATGGCGGCCGCTCCGAGCCTAACGAATACGCTTTCTCAAGCCGTGCAAAATGCCCGATAGCAAAACGCTTCCGCTCCTGCGCTATCGCGACGGCGGGCGCGACAAAGAGTATCGCTCGCCGGTTACGATCGTCGGCGACGTGACCGGCGTCGACATCGACGTCGTCACGATCACGATGCGCGGGCAGTCGACGCAGCTCTACGTCGACGATCTCGAGCCAATCCTCGGCGGCCCCGACCGCACGCTCGGGATTCTTTTGGACGCGGGCAAGCATCGCGACCGCGTTCGCATCGCGCTCGATTGGGACCGGATCACCTACACCAATCCTGCTCAGCTCAAGCGCTACGACGAACGAACGGGCGACCAGGCCTCGTAACGCGTCCCGCTTCTTTCGCCTACCCTCCGACGAGCCGAGTATCCCCTTTTTAACGGTATCGTGCAGATTCACTTTGTACTAAGATCGCAGGGCGAGTTTCGCCTTTAACGCCGTCGCCGCCGCGTACGCTACGTTTCGTACAGCAGCCCGCCCTGATCATGGGAGTGCCCGATGACACAAAATCACGATTTGCTTGCCGAAGATGCTGCGACGCTTGACGGTCTACGTACGATCCTTGAACCTAATAAGGGCAAGATGCGCGGACCGGCGGCTCGACCGATCTTCGATGATATCATGTCGCACACACCGTCGGCCGACGGCGTCAATTACGAAGAGGCGACGATCGCCGGCGTTTCTGGTTGGTGGTGCGTGCCCGCCGGAGCCCGGGCGCATGAGGCGATTGTGCACCTTCATGGCGGATGGTTCGTGTGGGGATCGGCCGGTGCGTACCGGCATCTCACCGGGCAGATCGCTACGGCGTCAGGCGCAGCCGCATTCGTGGCCGACTACCGACTTTCGCCGGAACACCCGTTTCCTGCAGCGCTTGATGATGCGCTTGCGCTCTACGACGGCATCGTTGAACTTGGCTTCCAACGCATCGCAATCGTCGGCGATTCCGCGGGGGGCGCCCTTGCCGCCGGCCTGCTAACGCGGCTGCGGGACCGCGGCGCGAACAGCTTGGCTCCCGCAGCTGCGGTGCTGCTCTCGCCGGTAACGGATCTCACGCTCTCCGGCGCAACGTGGGAATCGCGCAGCGCCTCCGATCTGTATTTTACGCGCGACCAAGTCGCGGAGCTGATCGCCCTTTATCTCAATGGGCAAGATCCGACGCTGCCCACGATCTCGCCACTCTTTGAAAAGCTGCACAACCTGCCGCCAATTCGCGTCCACGTCGGCGATGCTGAGATGTTGCTCGACGATTCATTGCGGTTCGTCGAACGTGCTGCGGCGGCCGGTGTCGACGCGCGGGCCGACGTCTGGCAGGGCATGCAGCACGTGTTCCCTGGATCCGTCGCAACATTGACGGCCGCGCGGCTTGCCATGCAAGATATCGGCGCATTTCTCAGCCATCACCTCGTGCCATTAGAGCCATCCGCAAGCCGCTAGCATACTTTCTAGCTTGGTTCGGTGAGAGTGTGCCCGGCGTTGAGGTAGGCTGCGAGATGTAAGCGCGATGACACGCCCAGCTTCTGATAGGCGGATGCCAGGTGCTTCTCGACCGTCTTGTGACTGATCGCGAACTCACGCGCGATTTCGAAGTTCGAGCGTCCGCTCGCTGCAAGCGCGGAGATCTCGCGTTCGCGTGGCGACAGGGTGGGCTCGCCCTTGAGAGTGGGAGCCTCGCGCTCGCCTGGCCGTGCGTCGCGGAGGCGCCGCACGTCGTGCGTTGCGCCGCAACGCTCGAAGAGCCGTAGAGCCGCCTCCGTGTCGCCGGCCAGTTCCAAAGCGGCGGCCTCGAGGAGCGGATATCCGAGGCGCCGGAAACCCTGTGCGCCTCGTGCTGCATGGGTTGCCGCCTCCTGCGCTCTTCCATCTCGCTCGTACGCGTAGGCGTCGAAAAGCGCGAGTGCCGGCCGCTCGACCAGTTCGTACGGGCCTTCGGCCGCGCGGACGAGATGTTCGCGGGCGCGGGAACGGTCGGCCCCGGCTGCGTATTTGGCCGCCGCTAACAGTGTGATAACCTCTCCCCGCAACAGTTCGCACGTGGGAATCGAACGATGCAGAACCGCTTCAGCATCACGGAAGCGCCCGCGCCGTACCAAGATTTCCGCGACACCACCACCGCAGGAGGTATCCGTCGCCGTCCAAGTCGCGCTCTCAAATACGCCAAACCACTTGTCGATCAAATCCTCGTTACCGAGATATGCTCCGATCACGGTGCCCCACGCGGCGCCCCACGCCGCGTGCAACTGTGACTCGGTGCTCACGGGCACGGCTTCTACTTCGGCGCGGGCTCGTTCGAGATTCCCGGCCATGAGGTAGCACATCGCAGCGATCGCGTGAGCGCTTTGCTCTGCGTGCTGGTTTTGCGATTCGCGGGCGACGCGCCGAGCGTCCTCGACATTTCCAAGCGCCTCATCGTGCAAGGCAAATTGCAGCCGACAAATCGCGCCGTTCAAATACGCGCTGGAAAGTGCAATGGCCGAACCCATAGCCTCGGCCGCCTCGACCCACGCCCGGTGCTCGATACGGAATCGATCGAGGTCGCCCACGGTCATCGCAATCCATGCGCCGACATTGTGGAAGCGCATTTTGATATCGGGGCGTTCTGCGCGCGCCACAGGATCGACGCGCTCCAGATGCGCCTGAGCTTCGGTTGGAAACCCGCGCGACGCCGCCATCCAAGCGAAGCCGAGGTGAATTCGAGAGATCGCGACGTATTGACGCGATTCGAGCCGGCCGAGCATCTCCTCGAGCGGCGCCGTCGGATCGGAAAGGTGCAAGTTGTAGGCTGTGATGGCTGCCGAGAGGCGACAGGTCGCCTCCCGTTCGAACTCCGCTGCGCCACGAAAAATATCGGCCGCCTCGTTACTGCAAGCGTGCGCCTCCAAGGCCATTCCGAGCGAACCACGGCTTGCGCCAATCTTCTCGACGATCGAACCGCGCGCGATCGCCTCGAGATCTGCAAACTCGAGAGCGCGTTCGTAGAACGCGATTGCGTCTTCGTGTGCGTGGACGCGGCCGGCCGCATCGCCGGCGAGATCGTTATAGCGCGCGGCTTGCGCCCCGTCTCCCGCCGCCCACCAGTGGTATGCGAGCGACTCGAGCGAACGCTTCGAGAGCGGCACGTTTTCGAGCGCAAACGCAATCGCACGGTGTCGAGGCCGTAATTCCACGTCGAGAAAATCGCGATAGATCGCTTCGCGCGTGAGGGCGTGACGGAAGCGAAAGGAGCCCGTCTCAACTTCTTCGACAAGTTGGAAATCGCGTGCGCGCCGCAAGGGTGCGAGCAAACGTTCCGGTTCGGTCTCTAACGTGGTCGCGAGGAGGTCCAATCTAAAGGTCCGGCCGATCACTGCCGCCTGCATCACGACACGCCGCTCCTCCGCGTCAAACGGACGTAAGCGCTCGAGCAAGGTATTTCGGAGCGTGTCCGGGAGTGCGTGGCGTCCTCGAGCGAGCGCGCTCGTCGAGTGCTTCTCGACGGCGCTCTTGAGCAGTTCTTCGGTATAGAACGGATTTCCATCGCTCGCGAGCACGATCGCCCGGCGCGTCTCATCGGGAAGCACAAGGCCGCCCAGAGCTTCATTGATGAACGTTTGCAACTCGACGCCGCGTAGTGGCGCGAGGTCGATCCGGCCGCCGCGCCCGTGGCGGGCGATCTTGGGTATCGCGATCGTTGCGAGATTGTCCGGAAGAAGATCGTCGGGACGATAGGATGCCACCAGCAGCACTCGCATGTGTTGCAGCCTCGCGACGGCATAGGACAGCAGATCGAGCGTCGCCGCATCCGCCCAATGAATGTCCTCGACGACGACAAGTAGCGCGTTGCGAGCTGCGAGCAAAGCGAAGCGCTCGATGATCGCATCGAACTGTTCGTGCTTCGTTGCCGCTCCAATGAGCTCAAAAGGCTTCGCATCGAGAAGCGAGAGGACGTCGAGGATCGGCCCATACGGGCGCGAGGCGTACTCGAGGCACTGAGCGGTCGCGATCCGCCAGCGCGAATAACCGAGCGATCCGCAGAACTCGGCGATCAGCCGCGATTTGCCGACGCCGGCATCGCCCGCCACGAGCACCAGGCCGCCGTGAGAAGAGGCCGCTTCTTGGCGGCGCTCGCGCAGGTAGGCCAATTCCTCATGACGCCCGATGAACGAGCCGCAGAGGACGGGTCGAACGATCACGCAGCGCTTTCGTTCGCCACCTCTGATGCGCCCCCTCGGCGCTCACAGGGCCGGTTCGACGACGCACCCGATCTTTTTCTCCAAGCGCGCGTACGACGCACTGTCAGGATCGGCGAGACTGAGAGCTCGGGTATAGAGCATGCGAGCATCGGCCGACGCATGAAGCGCCGCGGCGTTGTCTCCGGCGAGCTCGTTGTAGCGCAACGCTCGTCGAGCGTCGCCTCCGGCCCAGTAGTGGTAGGCCAATTCGGCTAGCGGCGCTGCGCCTGACGTCGCCGTCCGCTGGAGAGCCCGCGCGATTCGGCGGTGCAGCGCGCGAACGCGCGTGCTGACGAACTCCGTGTAAACGATATCGCGCACGAGGGCGTGTCTGAACCAGAAATCGGTGCCTTCCGGTGTCCCCGGCGCAACGAGTGCAAGCAAACGCGCGTTCTCGAGCGCTGCGCGGACACGCGTTTCGTCCCAACCTAGCGCGTCGACGAGCGTGGCGAGATCGAAACGGAAGCCGATCACCGACGCCCACATGACGACCGCGCGTTCGCTGCGACCCATTGAGCGCACGCGACGGATGACGTTCGCGCGGACGGCGTCGGGTATGGCCACGGCTTTACCATACGGTGTCGCGTGGCTGCGGCAAATGGGGGGCGACCCTACCATCGCCGAGATTGCGGGGAGGAAGTAGGGCCGCCCCCCATGCGCAAGCCGGCGAACCGGAGCTATCGTCGGTCAGGCAATTCGCTCTTTTCCCGTGCGAGGTTTGACGTGCGACCACCTAATGTTTGGGGCTCACTTCTTAGTTATGGACTCATCGTCGCCGCATTGAGTGCGTGCAGCGGTAACACGCCGGTGCTTACTCCACAGCCGAGTGGCAGGCCGACTAGTTCACCGATCCCGACTGCGACGCCGGCGCCGGGGCCGTCGGCAACGCCGGCGGCTTCACCGTCGCCAACTAGCGCTCCGACGATTTCACCATCCCCGAAGCCGACAGCCACGCCGACGGCAACGCCGGCTCCAACCGCAACGCCGACGACCGGACCGCCTCAGTTCATGTACGTCATCAACTACCACGATACGCCTACCGGCACCGGGTCCGCAAACGGAATCTTCGTGTTTCCCACGACCGCCAGCGGCAACGTCGCGCCCATCCGGACGATCATGACGGCAACGAGCCAATTGTTCGGGCCCTTCGACGCGGTCGATGGCTCGGGCAACGTCTACGCCGACCAGTTCAACAATCAAGGCAACCCGGAAGCGATATACGTCTATGCCGCGGGCGCGAATGGCAGCAACGTCTCGCCGGTGCGCGGGATCACCTATACCGCACCGGGTGGCTCTCTGGGTTACTTCAGGCCAGAAGGTCTTGCAATCGACAACGCCAGGCACGAACTCTACGTTTACGATTACAACTTGGACGGCATTGAAGTTTTCACGCTCGGAACGAGCGGCAATTCGACTCCGATCCGCACCATTTCGGGCAGCAACACGAACATCGTCCCGGTCGCAGGCACCGATTCGGGCATCGCATTCGACAGTGTCAGCGGCGACCTCTACGTCGAGGCTCGGAGCGGAATCCTCGTCTTCCCACAAGGCTCGACCGGCAACGTCGCTCCGTCGAGAAGCATTACGACCAGCAATTACGCGGAAAACGGCCTCGCCGTCAGCCCGAATACG
>Ga0302326_10008181_pt1 | contig 23123 bp, 23 predicted proteins | sample Palsa_T0_3_FD_202264 | JGI IMG/M metagenome (GOLD analysis project Ga0302326, IMG submission 202264) | Peat permafrost microbial communities from Stordalen Mire near Abisko, Sweden - Palsa_T0_3 | ecosystem: Environmental > Terrestrial > Soil > Palsa > Peat permafrost | place: Sweden: Abisko... | reverse complement strand
GCCGAGCGCCGGCAGATCGAACGGGCGGCGCACCCAACGGATTTCGAACTCTTCCGCGATGCGCGCCACCGCGTCGAGCACCGGCGGCGCGAGATGCGTGTGCTTGTGGGTGTCGAGGTGCGTGGGCGTCAAGCCAACGGCAAGGATTTTGCGTACCTGGGCCGCCAGCTCATCGTAAACGCGGAGGCGCCCCGTACCCAGCGCGCGCAGCAGCTTGGGGACGGAGACGGGCAGGGCAGCGTGGGGCGGCAGCACTGAACGGCCTCCGATCAGCACGAGGTGACAGCCGACATCGAGCGTTGCATTAGCCCGGGCGATGCGGACGGCGTCGTCAAACGCATCCCCATTGGCCATCAGCGTGGTAGCGGTGAGAATTCCGGTGCGATGCGCTTCGAGGATGCCTAGATTCACGTCCGGCGTGAATCCGAAATCGTCCGCATTTACGATTAGCCGCTTGCTCAAAAGATAGCCAGCTTGATACGCAGGAACTTTTTGGGATTGGCCCGTATGTCCTTGGCCAGCGATTGAAACTCGCGCATGGCGCCGTTCATGGCTTCATACAACTGCGGATTGACCAGCAATTGTCCGAGAGTGCCCTGGCCCGAGTTGATGCGTTCGATGGTGGTATCCAGCTTGGCGGCAAGAGCGTTGAACTGGTTGTAGAGCTGCTCGTCTTTCAGCAGCTTGCCGGCGGTGCCTTTGCCGGCGTTGAGATCCTGCACGAGGCGGCGCATCTCCTCAATGGTTTGCCGCGCGTCGTCGTAGAGCTGGGGATCCTTGAGCAGCTTGCCGGCGCTGCCTTGACCCTGCTGCAGATCGGCCAGCATGGCATCGATGCGCTTGAGGGGCGTGCGGACTTCCTGGTAAAGACTGTCATCGTAGAGCAGCTTGCTGAGCGTGCCCTTGCCATTGCGCACATCGGCCAGTAGCTGCTGGCCCTGCAGAGCGATGCCGTCAAGGCGGTTGTACAGCTCGTCGTCCCGTAGCAGCTTGCCGAGATTGCCTTTGCCGGCGCCGACGTCGCGCAGGATGGCGTCGGCGCGCTTGGAAATATCCTGCAAAGTGTCCAGCAGGTTGGCGCTTTGGGCCATCAACTCGGGAATATCTTGGCCCACCAGGCTGCGAATTTCGCCGCCGGGTTTCACCGGGTTGGTGCTCCGTCCTTTGGTAATATTGACGAACTTATCGCCAAGCAGGTTGGCGGCGCTGATTTCGGAAGTCGAGTCTTCGGGAATCTCCTTCATGAACTTTTCCTCGATGGCCATCTCAAACTCGACAGCGCGCTTGGGATCCTTCGAGCCGGAGAGCTTGACCGACTGAACGGCGCCGACCAGAATACCGTTGAGCCGCACAGGAGTGCTTTCGGCGATGCCGGAGGCGTCGTCCAAATAGGTATGGATTATTTCGTTGTGCTCGAAGATACCGCGGCTTCCGGTCAGCAGGAGGATCAGCAGCGCCAGGATCATCACCGCGGAGAACGCGATTACTCCGACCTTCAACTGCGACCAGCGTATTTTGCTTCGGTCCATGCTCTATTCCCGTCGCTTGACGAACTTCGCAACGTATGGCTCTTTACAAGCCTCTAGTTCTTCCTGGGGGCCTTCAAAAATCAGGTGGCCTTCGCGCAGCACCATAAAGATGGTCCGCGACGCCGCGCGGCCATCGTTTTTTTTGATCGGCTCTAAACGGCTATTATCCGGATTGTAGCGGAAATTCGCCACCAGGTTCCCGTCCTGATAACGATAAGTTACCAGCAGTGTAGTGGTTTTATTCAAATCGCGCTCTTTAACGATCAGGGCCATGATGGTATTGGCGGTGATGGGATCGAGGCCCGCGGTAGGCGAATCGTACAGCAATAGCGGCGGACCGGAGACCACCGCGCGGGCGATGGCGGCGCGCCGGCGCATACCGCCAGAAAGCTCGCTGGGGAACTTTTCCAGGGTGCCTTCCAGCTCCACGAATTTCAAGGCTTCTTGCACGCGGGGCCGTACTTCGGCCTTGGCGCAGTGGATGGAGGGCTGATTGAGCAGCGGATACGCCACGTTTTCTTCGATGCTTAGAGAATCGAACAGGGCGCTCTCCTGGAACAACATGCCGATCTTGCTGCGAACCTCGAACAAGGCGCGCTCGGACAAGCCGCTGATGTCCTGTCCGAAGACGTAGACGGCGCCGGAATCCGGTCTTTGCAAACCGAGGGAGGTCTTGAGCAGGACGGTTTTGCCACTGCCGGCGGCGCCCAGAATAATGCGCGATTCCCCCTCGCATGCCTGAAACGATACGTCCACCAGGGCAGGCACGTCGTCGAACGAGACGCTCACGTGGTCGAACCGCAGCACCGGGTTTTGCGCATTAGGCTGCATTACACGACAGCTTGGCTGACGAAAATTTTGGAGAAGAAGAAGTCCAGCAGCAGGATCAGCACGGACGCCGCCACCACGGCTTGCGTAGTGGCGCGGCCGACACCCTGCGTGCCCCCGGTCGTGCGCAGACCGTAAAAGCAGCCCACCAAAGCAATGACGAAGGCAAACGCGAATGGTTTGAGCAGCCCCTGAGAAACGTCGTTCCACTCAAGTGCGCGCCATACGCTCGACCAATACTGCTGGCTCGGCAGATTCAGGAAGAAGTAGGCGATGATCCAGCCGCCGAACATACCGATGAAGTCGGAAAGAATGGTGAGCAGCGGCAACATGACCGCGGTGGCCACCAGGCGCGGAGTAACCAGCTTCTGGATAGGGTCGGTGCCCAGGGCGCGCATAGCGTCGATCTGCTCAGTGACTTTCATGGAGCCGAGTTCGCTGGCGATGCCGGAAGAGTTGCGGCCGGCCACCATGAGAGCGGTGAGCACCGGGCCCAGCTCGCGGACCACCGAGATGGAGACGAGCGTGCCGGTGCGGCCCACCTGCCCGTATTGCGCCAGGGCGCGGGACATCTGCAAGGCCATCACAGCGCCGCTGAAGAAGCCGGTGAGAACCACGATGGGCAGGCTGCCGACACCGATCAGATCCATCTGCATGACGACGTCGTCGCCATAGTGCGGGCGGGCGGTCACATTGCGAATGGCGCGCCCGGTAAGCAGAAAGAATTCTTGAACGGTGATGAACGGCTCTTTTAGAAAGTCGAGCAAACCGGCGGATCCCCGAAACTCGATGCTACCATACCCCTATAAATCCGACTATGAAAGGACTTACCGCCGTCGCCGGAATTCGTGTGGGGCACGCGTCGAACTTCGATGCGCTGACCGGCTGCACGGCGATTCTATGCGAAGGCGGCGCGGTGTGCGGCGTGGACATCCGCGGATCGGCCAGCGGCACCGAAGAGATCGAGACACTGCGGCCCGGCCACATTACCGAGCAGGTTCACGCGATCGTGCTTTCGGGCGGAAGCGCTTTCGGACTGGAGACGGCTTCGGGCGTGCGGCGTTACCTGGAGCAGCGCGGTGTCGGATTTCGGACGGGACCGGCGGTGGTGCCCATTGTGCCTTGTGCGATTCTGTTCGATCTGGGAATTGGGAAACCCGGCGTGCGGCCCACGCGGGAGATGGGCGAGAGCGCGGCTGCGGCGGCCACCTCCGATGCGGTGAAAGAAGGGGCGGTGGGGGCCGGGACGGGAGCCACCGTCGGCAAGATTTTCGGTATGCGGCAAGCGATGAAGTCGGGCATAGGCTCCGGCCTGGTGGAGCTGAAGGGCGGCGTGTTGGTGGCGGCGCTGGCGGCGGTAAATGCCTTCGGCGACGTCCGGGATCCTAGCACGGGCAAGCTGATCGCCGGCTCCCGGCGCGCTCCGGACAGCATGGAACTGGCCGACACCGAAGCGCAGATGAAGGCGGGCGCGAGCGGCGGCTTCGAGCGCCACAATACCACGCTGGTGGCGGTGGCCACCAACGCGCAGCTTTCGAAAGTGAACGCCACCAAGCTGGCGGAGCTTGCGTCGCTGGGGATGGCGCGCACCATCTATCCGGTGAACACGATGTTCGACGGCGACGTGGTGTTCGCGCTTTCGTTGGGCGATGCACGGGCGGACGTCAACACGCTGGGAGTAGCGGCGGCTGAAGCGGTGGCGGAGGCCGTGGTGCGGGCGGTGCGGAGCGCGGCGGCGATGGGGGGACTGCCGGGCTTAGGCTAGGTCCGAACGCCCATATCGCTAACTATCGGACCATTCAGGTAGTTCCCTCGAGTCCACGTACCCAGCCGTGGAGCACGGTTGGCTTCCAAGAACAAACTCTTCGCTGTGAGACTTACTTAGGAGTTACCCTGTCCTGTTCAACCTTGGCCGGACCGTACTTAGTAGTGAGTTCCCACGTGTTACTCTGGGCGGGCTTAAGTCATATGCCATCCGGTAAGTGGCCAACTCCGCATCGTCCCACCGCCGCCGAGTGGCATGTTGTTGATCGTACCGCGTTCGCTCAGTGACGTTCTTGTTACATGTAAATTGGCGCGACTATGTGTAAATTAGCAGATTGATCATGAGTTTATTGATTAAAGGTCATGATAGAGTACTTCTTGATTGCATCACACCGGGTTGATCCCGTGTTACAAGTCTGACTAATTAAGGAGAGTATTTTCGTGAAAGATTTGACCGATAACCTAAAAGCTTCAGCGGGCCGTCGCGCATTTATGAAAAAGGGATTGGCCGCCGCCGGCTTGGGCGCGGGGCTGTTAGCGAATGGCTTACCCGCCTTTGGCCAACGACAACGACCACAACAACAGCAAGCGCGCATTGGGGGCGCTCCGCTCACGGCCGGGGATACCGCCATCCTCAGGTTCCTGGCCACCGCGGAACTCATCGAAGCCGACCTGTGGCAGCAGTATGCGGAGCTGGGCGGTCTCACCCCCGGCCAACTCCCCGTGGAGACCGCGCCGTTCACACCCATGAACAGCTATCAGGCAGCCTTCATGAATCTCGATCCCGATGGCCCGCAATATATCTCCAGCAATACCTCGGACGAGCAGAGCCACGCGTCGTTCCTGAACGCCTATCTGATTGCCAAGGGCCAGGTGCCGATTGACCTGGATGTGTTCCGCACCTTGCCGAGCAGCCAGGCAACCGGCGCCCAGCAAATCGGCCGGCTCACCAATCTGATGCAGCTTAGTGTGGACACCAGTTGGTACACCCGTTATCGCAGCACGAGCAATCCCGATTTCGGCGCCACTTTCGTGCAAGCACTGCCGCAATTGTCCGGCGGTGTGTTCACGGCGATTCCCAGGACCAATACCGATTTCGCCAATGCGGACCACATCCAGGCAATTGCCAATACGGCGGCGTTTCACTTTGGATCAATCGAGCAAGGCGGCTCAAGTCTTTACCTCACACTCGCCCAAAAGGTATCCAGTGTAGAAGTCTTGAAGATCTTGATGAGCATCGGCGGAGACGAAATAGCTCACCTCCTGGAATGGGTCGATTTTTCAGGAAACGGAGTACAGCCGCCCATCGCCCCCTTGACAGATCCGACGAATGGCTTAACCTTCCCGAACTTCGATGTAATCGAGCCCGGTGGGACCATGGTCAATCCTTTGCTGCAGACCAACCTGATCTTTCCGGTCGCGTGCGAGTTCATCAGCCCGGATCTGCCTCACTGCGCGGTGATCCGGCCAACCGCTCAGGGCCAGATCGATGCTGTAGGGGCCGCCAACTTCCTCATCGCCAGCGGGCTCTTTATCGGCCAACTGCCAGCCTTCTCCACGGCGCTACTGAGTCTGGCGGCCGAGGCAGACGCAGCTCAGCGACAGTAAGAATGGTTCGCTATTGGGAGCGCGGGTGAAGGCCTAAATCACCCGCGCTCCTTATACGCGATGCAATCGATCTCCACTTTCATGTTCTGATTGGCGAACCGGCAGGCCACCGTTGTGCGCGCCGGTTTGTCAGCGCCGAAGAACTCCATATAGACCTCGTTCATGGCGGCGAAGTCCGTGCCGTCCGCCAGAAAAACGGAGCACTTGACTACATCGGCTATGGTGGCGCCGCAGCCTTCGAGGATTCGCTGGATGTTAGTCAGCACGATATGGGTCTCGTGGCGAATGTCGCCAAGCCGCATCTCATTGGTGGCCGGGTCGACCGGCCCCTGGCCCGAGACAAAGATGAAATCGCCGGCGCGCACAGCCGGGGAATAGGGGCCGCGCGGCGTGGGGACGCCTGGCGGACTCAAACGTTCGATCATGGTTTAAAGTCCCTCCGCTTCCAGAAACCGCTCGACTTCCATGGCCGCCATGCAGCCCGCGGCCGATGCGGTGATAGCCTGCCGGTAGATGCGGTCCTGCACGTCACCGGCGTGAAATACACCCGGAATATTGGTCCTGGCGCCGCCTTTGGAAACAATATAACCGTCGGCGTCCGTGTCGATCTGGCCCTTGAATACGGCCGTATTCGGAATGTGCCCGATGGCCACGAAGAAGCCGTCCACCTCCTGCTCCCAGACGGCGCCGGTCTCCAGATTCTTCAGGCGCACGGCGGTCACCAGATGTTGCTGCGCATCGTAGATTTCTTCGACCACGGTGTTAGGATGAAACTTAATTTTGGGATTGTGGCGCGCGCGGTCGAGCATGATCTTGGAGGCGCGGAACTGGTCGCGGCGATGGACCACGGCAACCTCGGAGCCGAAGCGCGTCAGAAAGTTGGCCTCTTCCATGGCGGAATCGCCGCCGCCGATCACCATGATTTTCTTGCCGCGATAAAAGAAGCCGTCGCAAGTGGCGCAGGAGCTGACGCCATGGCCGATAAGTTTTTGCTCGGATTCGAGTCCCAGCCAACGCGCCGAAGCCCCCGAGGCGATAATCAGCGTACGCGTCTCGATCCACTCGCCTTCCACATTAATGCGGAACGGATGGCGCGAGAGATCGCTGTCGATAACGTCGCCGTGAACGAATTCGGCTCCGAAATTCTGCGCCTGCTTCTTGATGTTTTCCACCAGGTCTGGGCCGTTGATGCCCTCGGGAAAGCCGGGAAAGTTCTCGACCAGCGTGGTCAGAGATAACTGCCCGCCGGCGTGTTTCCCGAGGACCACCAGCGGTTTGAGATTGGCGCGGGCCGTGTAAATCGCCGCCGTGTTTCCGGCGCACCCGGAGCCGATAATGACAACGTTATGCATCTGAAGTTTAGATTCTACAATGTAGCACGGGGATGCGCTGGCGCGGCTGCCGCTCGATATACTGATGGTTCCTGATGCAACCAGTTCGTTATAAGGATGCCGGCGTTAATATCGATGAGGCGGACCGGGCAGTCTCCGCGATCCGCAAACTCGCCCGCGGGACTTTCACGCGCGGCGTGCTCACCGACATCGGCACGTTCGGCGCCTGCTATTCGCTTGCCGGATGGAAAAAGCCGGTTCTGATCAGCTCCGCCGATGGCGTTGGTACTAAGATCAAAGTCGCGTTCCTGACCGGCCGCCACGATACGGTGGGCGAGGACCTGGTCAATCACTGCGTAAACGATATCGCCGTGCAAGGCGCCGTGCCGTTATTCTTCCTGGATTATTTCGCTGTCGGAAAATTGGAAGCGGCCGTCGCCGGGCAGGTGGCGGCGGGCCTGGCGCGAGGGTGCCGGCAAAACGGCTGCGCGCTGATCGGCGGCGAGACTGCGGAGATGCCGGGCCTGTACGCGCAAGGCGAATACGATCTGGCGGGTTTCATCGTGGGCGCTGCCGAGCGCACCGGCCTGCTTACGGGGAAGCGTATTCGCGCCGGCGATGTGCTCCTCGGATTACCATCCACGGGGCTGCACACCAACGGGTACTCGCTGGCCCGCAAGCTGTTGTTTGAAGTGGCTGGCTATGGGCCCTCCAGCGTGGTTCCGGAACTGGGCGAACCGGCAGCCGATGCGCTGCTCAGAGTCCATCGCAGCTATCTGAAGCCGATTCGCGCGCTGGCCGGCAACGGCCTGCTGCGCGGTGCGGCCCACATCACCGGAGGCGGCCTCACCGATAATACACCGCGCATGCTGCCGGAAGGGCTGGCCGCCGAGATCGACGCGGGCGCCTGGACGATTCCTCCGATCTTCGAATTGCTGAGACATCTGGGCAACATCCCTGAAAACGACTATCGCCGCACTTTCAATCTGGGCATCGGTATGGTTCTGGCGGTGTCGCGCGCGCAATCGCGGCGCGCCGGAGAAATGCTTCTGGAACTGGGCGAGCCATTCTACGCGATCGGCAAAGTCGTGCGGCGGAAACGCGGCGGGCCGCGCGTGGTGTACCGATGAAGAAGCGCCTGGGCATCCTGCTCTCCGGACGCGGCTCCAATTTCGAAGCTATCGCCGACAACGTGGCCGCCGGAGACCTCGATGCCGAGATCGCCGTGGTGATCGGCAACCGCCCGGAAGCCCGGGGCCTCGAAGTGGCGCGGCAACGCGGCTTAAACGCTGTGTGCCTGCCTTCCAAAGGGCTGGATCGAAATTTCTACGACGCTATGCTGGCCGGTGAGTTGAAGACCCACGCTGTAGAACTGGTTTGCCTGGCGGGATTTATGCGGCTGCTGAGCGCCGGATTTGTGCGCGAATTTCCGCTGCGGATTCTGAATATCCATCCGTCTCTGCTGCCATCTTTCGCGGGCCTGGACGCGCAATATCAGGCGCTCGAGCATGGCGCCAAGGTGACCGGCTGCACGGTGCATTTTGTCGACGAATACCTGGACGCCGGACCGATCGTGGCACAGGCCGCCGTTCCCGTATTGGACGACGACACCGTGGAAACGCTGTCCTCCCGCATCCTACGGGAGGAGCATCGCATCTATACCGAAGCCATCCGCGTGGTGCTGAGCGGGCGGTGGCGCATCGAGGGGCGCCGGGTTTTGAAGGGCAGCTAGCTTACGCGCGCGCTGCCCTATGAAGTCGGAAAGCTTGATCGGTGGAATCTCGCCCCGCTCCAATTGGTGCTGCACGGCCCGTTGGTAACGGCGCAACACCTCCTCCCGGCGTGAACGCGTCAGCCGGCAGGCCGAAAGATCCACCACCAGGTCCACCTCCCACGCTTGGAAGCAGGTGCGCTGCACCTCGCCATTCAAGATCTCTTTTATCAATCGGTTGAAGCGACTGATCATTAATTCCAGGTCCACCGGCTCGTCCATACAATAATGGATATCGACGGTTGGCGGACCGGGCATTAGCTGCGCTGGCTCCCTCAGGCCTGTAATTTGTGCAGGAAATCGTAATCGATCCTGATTGCCTCCATCGCCGGCATTTCGGTAAAGGGCGGCTCCTGCTCGACGTAATACTGCTCGACGCCGGCCTTTTTGGCGGCCGCGAAGATGGGCTTATAATCCATGCCGCCACGGCCGAGTTCGGTGGGTTCGGGCCGCTGAGCACCCTGCAGGCTGACGGTCGGAGCGCCCGACTTGAAGGCCTTGATGTGCAACAGCCGATAACGGTCGGGGAACTTGTCGAGATAGGCAACGGGATCGTAACCGGCCACGGCCACCCAACCACAATCCATTTCCATCTTGACCAGTTTCGGGTCAGTGGAGCTCAGCAAGGTGTCGTACGCGGTGACATCGCCGAACTTCCGGAACTCGAGGTTATGGGTGTGATAGGCGTACTGCAAGCCGCGCTTCCTGGCTTCCGCCCCGAGTTGGTTACACGTTTCGGCGCTTCGCTTGTAGTCGTCAAGAGTCATGCCTTCGAGGACCTTGACGAAAGCTTCGAAGTCGGGCGTCGCACCGCTCAAGGAGGCCATGGCGCTCTGCGGCGGATTAAAAGATGTTACGACGTACTTGACTCCGAGCTCCTTCGCGAAATCCATGAATTGCGCCGGGGTCTTCTGAAAGTCGAACATGTGCGCGCTGCGACAAGTAAGGCCGGCATCACGGAAGGCGGCACGAAGCCCGGCGGCGGATTTCTGGTAAGTGGCGGCCAGCTCGACTTCTTTGTAACCGATAGCGGCGACTTGCTTCAGCGTGCCATTGAAGTCTTTGCCGAGTTGGTCGCCGACGGTGTAAAGCTGCAGGCCGATAGGCCGGTTGAGCGGATTAGCGCGCAGTGAATCAAAGTTCGCCATCGCGGCAGCGGCTGTTACGCCGGCAGTGCGGAGAAGGTTGCGGCGGGTTGAAGGCATACCGGCGATCTATCATAAATCGCAAATCGCACGATTTCTCCGACAGCCTTTCTCCGACAGCCTGTTGTTGCTCACTGGAAATCATGCTAATGTGATGAGCAACATTTTTGATCTGCCGAAGCTCACTCACTGTTCGAGGAGCAGATAGAGCTCGAATCGGACGAGCTCGATCGTTTCATGACCGAGGGCTCGGAGATCTCGGCCGAATCGGTAACGCATTTTCCGGAACTGATACATCCCGTGATGGGCCCGGAGGCCTACCCCGCCCATATCGCCAAATGCAAGCAGGCCGTGAGAATCCCAGTGATCGCCAGCTTGAACGGCACAACTACGGGCGGTTGGGTCGGCTATGCGAAACGAATGCAGCAAGCCGGCGCCGACGGCCTCGAATTGAATATCTTCTACGTGCCTGTGGACCCGGAGATGACCGGCGATCAGCCCATCCCGAAATGCTGCATGTAACGCAATGCGTAATCACGGGTTCGATATTCGGACACCGAATTAGCATCTCCAGTCCAAGCACGATAACACCCGACAACACAGAAAATCAAGACCGCGCGGGAGCATCCTACCGCCTGTGATGCGCCGGCAAATACTTCACCAAATCGCGAATCGTATTGAGAGAGCGAATTCGTGCGCTTCAAAATGCGGCAGTTGTGAAACTCTTAGCGACTGAGACCAGGTACCACGTTTGATTTGTAAAAGGATCGCCCTCAAGTTCTCCGCCGAAGAGCAACAAACCCTTCAGTTCAGAAGCGGGTCGAGCCCATCGACGCGGCCTAGCGCCGTTCGGGGGTGAATGAGGTCTGTTGGAGTGGACCCCAAAAGGTAGAGTCGAGGCCGGGCGTGAGCACTGACGCCGAAACGCCGCCCCGTTTCCCAGTCCCGCTCATCAAACCGGACGTGCCCGTTTCGAGCATCCGGCTTTCCGACTGACTTCACCTCCGGCTCACGGCAATGACGATCAACGGACTCGAAGAACGCCTGGTCTCGACCCAGGCTGTTTTTTTTCGGGCTATTCGCTTTGCTGCTGGCCTCCATAGGTCTCTACGGAACCATGTCTCACTCAGTCGTCCGCCGCACCTATGAGATCGGCATCCGTATGGCGCTTGGCGCTTCCCGAACCGGCGTCGTCTGGCTGGTTCTGCGGGACACACTCCTGATGATCGCGTCCGGCATGGCAGTCGGCATTCCCGCGGCCATCCGTGACGCGCGATACATCCAAAGCCAGCTATTCGGCTTGAAACCGGCCGATGCGATAACGCTGGTGTTCGCCAGCCTGCTTATGACCACGGTAGCCGTGCTGACAGGCTATCTGCCGGCGTATCGCGATTCTGGCGTGGATCCCATGGCCGCGCTGCGCGACGAGTGAATCAGAAAGTGAATCCCACCAGAAACTCCGCCTGGTTCTGACCCGACTGCAGCAGACCGGTTGCATCCGTGATCGGCGTGCTGAACCATCGCGTGTAGCGCAGCTCCGGCGAGATGTGCAGGAAGACCGCATGGATGTCGATGCCCCCGCCCAGTACAAATCCAGTAGCGCCGTTGTTCTTCACCTCGAAAGGATTCGTAGCTCCTTGCGTGATGGCCTGCGACACTCCGCTCAGCGCATCCCACGCGACGCCGCCATCCACGTACGGCCGGACCACCGGAAAGGCGAACCGGTATTTCAGCAGCAGGGGAAATTCCCAATTGCTCGCGGTCGTCTTGCCGGTGGTCAAGATGCCCGCTATATTGCCGGAAGCGCTGTATTGCAGGTGCCGGTATAAAGCATCGAATTCCACGGCGAAACCCAGCGGAAGACGCAGCTCCGCCGTTCCTCCGAAAATGTAACGCTGCGTCTGTGAGGTATAGTCGAACGTCCCGCTTTGAGTGGCGTTGACGAAATCGCTCAAAGGCACGCCTGCCTTGATGCCAGCCGAAAAGGGCTGCGCCAAGATAGAAGCCGCACTGCATAGGAATAAGAACCAAAACCGCATGTTCTACCCTACGGATATGTGCGGCGCCGGGTTACATCGGCCGCGCGCTTTGGTATCATTAACACCCGGCAGGGAGCGGGAGCAAGCATGAGCCTTTACTACGAAGACTTCGCCCTCGGTCGAATATTGGAATCGCGCGGACGCACGGTGACGGAGGCCGATATCATAAATTTTGCGGGCCTTTCCGGGGATTTCGTCGAGCTGCACACCAACGAGGAGTTCGCTCGCAAGTCTCCTTTCGGCCGGCGCATCGCGCACGGGGCGCTGGTGTTCAGCATCTCCACCGGACTCATGACACAGATGAACGTGATCAACGATACGGTGCTGGCGTTCTACGGCGTGGACAAGCTGCGATTCACTGCTCCTGTATTTATCGGCGATACGGTGCGCATCACCAAACGCGTCGTCGATCTGCGGGAGAAGGACGCGGAGCGGGGCGTGGTCACGTTCGACACCGAGGTGCTGAACCAGAACCATGAGCCGGTCATCGTCTACACCGATAAACTGCTGCTGATGAGAAAGAAATGAGACCGCTCGACGGTATCGTCGTGCTGGACTTGACACGGCTGTTGCCGGGCGCGGCGGCTACCATGCAGCTTGCCAACTTCGGCGCGGAAGTGATCAAGATCGAAGAGCCGGAGCGCGGCGATTACGCGCGCCGGCTTCCGCCCTGTCTGGACGGCGAGGGTGCCGTGTTCCACATGGTGAATCGCGGTAAGAAAAGCCTGGCGCTGGATCTAAAAAGCGCCAGTGGGCGCGCGGCTCTCCTGAGCCTGGCCGAGACCGCGGATGTGTTGATCGAGAGCTTCCGGCCGGGCGCCATGGAACGGCTGGGCCTCGGCTACGATGCGCTCCGCGACCGCAACGCACGGCTAATTTACGTGTCGATCACCGGCTACGGACAGGATGGGCCGCTGGCCACTCTCGCGGGCCACGATATCAATTACCTGGCGATGGGCGGGGCGTTGGACCTGAACGGCGCGCGCGGCGGGGCGCCCGTAATTCCAGGAATCCAGATTGCCGACCTGGCCGGCGGCGCCCTCCAAGCCGTCGTCGCGGTGCTGCTGGCCTTGGCGGCACGCACGAAGACCGGGTGCGGCCAGTCCGTGGATGTCTCGATGCTGGCCGGCGTCGCGTGGCTGCTGCCGGTCGCTCTGGGCAACTACGCGGCTCAAGGTGAAGCGCCCGCGCGCGGCGACAGTGTTCTAACCGGGCGCTATGCCTGCTATCGCGTCTATGAGGCCGCCGGCGGCCGCTCGATCGCAGTCGGCGCGCTGGAGCCCAAGTTCTGGCAGGCGCTCTGCCACGCGCTCGAACGCGACGAATTCATCCCGGACCAGTTCGCCGAGAGCCCGCGGCGCGAAGAGATCATCGCGGAGCTGACGCGCATTTTTCTGACGCGCACCTCCGAGGAATGGTTCGAGCGTTTGCAGGCGGTGGATGCTTGCGTCACGCCGGTGCGCAACGTGGCGGAAGTCGCGGCACATTTCGGACTGGGTCCGGGCGACTCGGTCGTGGTTCCGAGACTCAGCGATACGCCCGGGAAGCTGGGTGGGCGGCCGCCGCGCTTGGGCGAGCATACCCGCGAAATCTTAGGCGGTCATCATGAATAGTTCACCCGCACGTGCGCGGGAAAGAACGCCAAAGCCTCCCGGGTTACATTGGGCAGACCCTCGAGACTGATCTCACGAAGTCGCGGAAGACCCGCCAGATGGGCGATACCCGCATCCGTGAGCCCCGCACATTGCCAGAACTCGAGACGTTCGAGCGAGGCCATGCGGCCGAGAATCTCCAGGCTGCGATCGGTGATCCTGGTCTTGCCCGCATAATACGTCTTCAACCGCGAGAGGCCTGCGATATGCTCGGTGGCCGCATCGCCCGTGTCCTGGCAATACATGCACCACAGGCCTTCGAGATATTCACAGCGGCCCACATGACGGAACCCGGCGTCGGGCACGTCCATCGGCATGAGTTCCCGGAGCGCCGGGAAGCGCGGTAATGCGGAGAGCGATGCATCGTCCACGTTCTTGCAGCTCACCGCAATGCCGCAAAGCGACGGCATGGATGCCAGGGCGGCGAATCCTCGGCCGCCGAGATTGGGGCAGGCGCGGCCCCAGATGTATTCGATGGTCTGTGAACGGCTCAATGCCGCAAAGCCGTCGTTACCCGCCACGGCGCCCTGTCCCATCAACATCCGCAGCCCCGGGATGGCAGCGATATGACGCATGGCCTCGTCATCGCAGTGTTCGTCCTGGCAGCCCAGAAAACCAAGGTTGGGAAGACGCTGGAGCGGCTCCAGGCCGGCGGCGGTGAAAGCGGGACAGTGCCAGAAGAAGGTGAGCGCGAACAGCCCTTCGAGGCCGGTGAGCCCGGCGAGTCCCGCATCAGTGAATTCGCCGTCGATCAGCAAATGATTGGGCTCGGCTTCAGCGCTCATCAGCCCGTACTTGATCTCACCGCCGTGCCAGGTCTTGAAGATTGGAAACTGGTGCAGGAACCGGAGTCCGGCGTCGGTCACTCCGCGTCCGGTCTTGAATCGGCGGAGATGGCGCTTTCCAGCCAGTGCCTGAATGGCGCCATCGCCGGTTCGAGTGCCGAGCAGATTCACGTCTTCCAGATAATCGCAGAAGGCCAAATTGGCCGCGCCTGTGTCTGAGATGCCTTGCGTCCAGCAGGTCTGGAAGCGCCTCAGTTCCGTCAGATGACGCAGCGCCGCGAGCCCGCGGTCGGTAATCGGGCTGGCCCAGCCGCCTAACTCGAGATCCCGTAACTGCGGCATACGGGCCAGGTGCCTGACGCCCTCATCCGTGAGACCCTTCGAGTCGCCGATGTGCAGATGCGTTACATGATCAAGCCGCGGGAGACGCTCCATGGCGGCGTCACTCATCCCACCGGCGCGCAGACTGGGGATCTTGTGCTCCTTCATCACTGCTAAGATCGCGTCCCAGTCCTTCTCGGACTGGGGGCCCCGCACAGAGATGCTGTTGTCCTTCCAATCGATCTTGTAGAACGGTGGCGTCGCGCTCACGAACAGGGTGGCTGAACGAGGGTCGCCGGGCGATTGCGCAACGCCCTCGGTGAACTTCGCCCAACTCTCGAATCCATATGAATGTGCCACCATCCGCTGCGTATCGGCCAATGCAAGATCCGCGGTTCGGGTGTCCGATGCAAACCACGTAGTAAGCCGCCGCTGCGTCTCGATGGGCTCGTGGTCCCAGGCGAAGGAGGTCCCGTAATTCCAGTTGACCTCCCGGATGGCCATCGGGTCGCCGCCGGTGTAAGCCGCGGCAAGCTCCTTGGCGAGCCGCTCAAATTGCTCCATGCCGGACGGCCGCATGGCTTCGATGTGATGTTTCAACTTCGCCCAAGTCTCGAACCCGTATCGGCGGGCAATCACGAACTGCGCGTCGGCTAGGGTGGCATCTCGCGCCAGGCTTGGGTCGTCGAGGCCGGCGGCGCGAAACCTTTCGAGCGCATCGCTCTCACCGGCGCGATACCGCCGCAGCAGTTCTTTGGCTTGTTTTTGAAGTTGCTCCAGCGACGGACGCGCCGGAAGACGCGATGGTGAATCGGACATGGCGATCTCCTTTCAATAGGCCCGCGTCCGCACGACGGGCTGAAAGAAGATCGAAATAGTGATAGCTGATTACTCGGGGGGCTCGGCCCTTTCCCGCGGACTGGAAGCGCCCTTCGCGCTGAAGTTCAATGTAGCGCCCGGCGTTGGACAAGTCAATCCGAGCGTATAAATCCGGTCAGAAAGGAGCCCGCATGCCCGATGTTCTCGCTACCTTGGAGGCCAATCGATCTTAGTACCGCGCACGGGCTGGGCGCCGTCCCTGGACGCAACCACGTAGTCCCCTTGTTGGGCGTAGCAATCCCACTTCTGAAAATCAGCCTGTGTTACGCCGTTCCTGAACCGCTGCTACGAAGGCTCGCGCCTCCTCCTCGTTTTCCCCGAGCGGAATTCGCCAGGAACCTCCGGAGCCAAAAGTAATTCGCATCTCGCTTGCGCGCTCTATCCGGGCGCACTGGACTTCGGCGACCATTGTGAGTGGAGCCCAATGGCTTACCGTGCCATATCGTTCGTATCGTCCGTGGCGCCGCTCGGTGATCCACAACAGGCGCCGTGGAGTGGCTGCCACCAGGTCGCCGGGCGACCAACGCTTCCGGCGAAACCATAAAAGCCGGCGCGTACCGCAAACCGCCGGCTGGAAGAACTGCGCAAAAGGCATATCTCCCAGGACCAGTTCAGAGGAGCGCGCATACTCGAATTTCACGTTGAGCGGTGCGCCGAAAACGCTTGGGAGACCTGCGTCCGCTTGCGGCCGTGCCGGCAGCCAGCGGTCCTGGAACATCCTCATAAACTTCTCCACGGGACCTCGCGCGCGCGTGTTATACAGCAGTTGTTTCTGGCCGCTGTCCCAGATGAAGACGATCCAGCCGGTCAGCAGAATGCGGCCCCATTCGATGCGCTCGAGTCGATCGAGCGGCAACCGCAGAGGCTCCTCTCCAGCGGCCGGATGAGCCACCACTACCACCTCGCGCTCGGTGAGGAGCAGAATTCGCGCGGGGTATTTGCGGCGGCCGATCCAGTCCGGCTCGGCCTGCGGCAGGAACACGCCGGCTCGCAAGCTGCGAACATCGGGCGGTAAAACGAAATCAGTGGGAACCAGCGAGAGCGTTTCGATGGCGAAAGAGAAAATGTATTGTCGCGAGTCGATGCCATCCCCGTCCGTGCCGATCATGGCTCCCCGCCTGTCTGGGCGAGGCAAACAAGATAGCCGGCGATGGCCGACTGCACCTCGGTCGCAACACTGCCCCGAGCCGTTAACCTCGCCAATTGCGCCCGGTAGGCATCCGCCGACGAATCGAATCTCAGTTGAAGCTCCGCCAACGCCTGACGGGCCCAGTTCTCGACCAGACGCGCATGTGCCGAGAATGCCTCTGTGAGCGATTCTTCGAGCGCCCGCCGAAGTTGCCCGTGAATCCAACTTCGCGCCAGGCCTCTCGGGCGCAGAATCCACGGCCGGTGAAATCTCTCGTCGAGCGGCGGCGGATCGAAACGGGGCATCTCGCGAAGGGGACGCAAGGGTTCCTCTTCCGCCGAGGCATCGTCGCTGCCGAGCGCCTGGGCAGTCCGCTGCAATGCCGCTGTCAGTATCAGGGCAAGGTCCCGTAGATACGAGTGCACCTGGGTCGCGCGGCCTGCCGTCTTTGCGATGGCGGCGGCGACCGCTGTCTCCGGCTCCTTATTAAGGGCTGCGCCGGTCCATACTTCCAACAGGGCGCTGGTCGCCTGGTGAAGCGCATCGGGAGTCAATCCACGTATTTCGTCCGATACGCGCAGACAGAATACGCGGGCGTCTTCCAGTCTGCCGGCGGCCTCTCGCAGGTCGCGTTCGAGCACGAGGAGTTTCTCCTTTTGCTCCTCCGGGACGCTGACCGCGCCGTTCAGCTTAGCGTTCAGCACGGCTTCCACCGTCTCGCACAGCGCGGCGGTTTTCCTGCGTCCCGACTCCCGCGCGAACTGCCCATGCGCTTCATAGAGCGGCGCGATCTCCGCGGAGCCCCATTGCTCCAGAAGATGCGCCTGCGAATGCGCCGTACTTACCGGATGCACATCGACCTCTACACCCAACTGTGCACGGATCTGCCCGGCGGTATAGCGTAGCTCGCTCTCCAGATCCAAAGGCGCCGGCAGGTCCGCCTTGCTGACCAGGACCTTCACCGGAATGGCTGCCTCGTAAAGCAGGCTAGCCCCGCGTTCGGATCCCTCGTCCAGGGTACCGACGGGAACTATTATGGAAAACCGAGTTAGGCGGCGTCAACAACGTCGGCACAATCTTCAAAATGACCCCGGGGGCACGAAGACAATATTACACAGCTTCAACTCGACTGACGGCGCCAACCCCTTGGCTGGCTTAGTTCAAGCCGCCGGCGGCAATTTCTATGGGACAACCCAGGGGGGCTCAGGCGGGGCCAACAATTATGGTACGGTTTTCGAAATCACCTCGGTGGGCACACTGAAGACGCTACAAACCTTCAACTACACAGACGGGTCGAACCCCGAAGCCGCCCTGGTTCAAGCTACGGATGGGACCTTTTACGGGACAAGCAGCCAGGGCGGGACCAACAACGGCACCATATTCAGCCTCTCTGTGGGGCTTGCCCCGTTCGTGAAAACACTGCCCACCTCCGGCAAGGTGGGAGCAGCCGTCAAAATCCTGGGAACCGATCTGATGGGCCCGGCCGGCGTCACCTTCAACGGCACACCAGCGGCGATCACCTTCATCTCGCCTTCTGAAATCTCAACGACAGTACCGGCCGGCGCCGCGACCGGCAAGGTCCAGGTCACGACACCCGGCGGCACACTCCTGAGCAACATCGCCTTCAGGATCACGCCTTAGTCTTAGCCAAGGTTGGCCGAATCGCGGGTGGCTCAGCGCGCTTTCGACACGACGACGTTATCGGCCTTATCGGCAGGTATATCGAATGCAACCCGCCTCAACGCGACGGCGTGCACCCGCGGGGACCACGGTGGCTCGGCATGCAGAATCGTGTGTCATCACAGGCCACTCTGTTCTCACTATCGGAGCAGTGCTTTGATGTTATGCGTTAGAGGCTCGGCCAGAAGCAAGGAACGACTCGGCGCGGGTCACCGCACCGGTAGAACGGCTTTACAATGGAGCTTCTTTTCAGGAGCAAATCGTTGGCGGGCGAACTTGTGGGAGAGGCAAACAGCCTCCCGGACTTTCAGATTTCCATCGGCGGAATACCGTTCCAGGTCGAGTATGACGGCCGGGGCCCCTATGGCCCACGCGATCACAAGGATTGCTGCGAAAACCTTCGTCGGGCAGCGGCAAGCGCCGGCAATTGGCTGTCGCTGAAGCAGGCGCACGTCATTCTCCTTCATCCAAATAAAAAAAGCATCTCTCTCGCCAAAACTCCTAACGGTTTCGCGCATACTCTAGTTGAACGGCAGAACGCCGAAATGTAAATTGGAAGAGCGAGACAAATTATGACGATGAAAGAGACAGAAAGCGGTGGGACGCTCACGGTGAAAACGGGCCGGAAGCCGACCCTGCGAACGATACGGTGGACTCTAGCGGCACTTTCAGCAGCGTTCCTGATCTGCGCTGCCGATGCCGCCGAGGTACCCACAAAACGAATTCATACCTTTACCGGTGCGCCTGGGGACGGTGAAAGACCGACGAGTTTGGTATTCGGCGGCCGAGGGTCGCTCTATGGCTCTGCGGTATACGGCGGAACTACCAACGCCGGCACGGTGTTTTCGATGACGCCTCCTGCCGCGGCTGGGGGCGTGTGGACCGAAAACTTAATCTACAGTTTTTCGGTCTTAGCCAACGGTACCTTTCCCACGGCAACCGTGGTGGCCGCCGATAGTGCGGGCGTACTCGGTTTCACTGAAGAAGGCGGCAACGCCTTCTTAGGCACGGTATTTGCGTTGACGCCGCCGTCAGAGGCAGGCGGCCAGTGGACCGAGACCGATCTCTACGACTTTTCAAGCCCCGCCACCGGAGAATATCCCACTGCGCTGATCGTGGCTAACGGCGTTATCTATGGCACGACCGGGCAGGGTGGAAGCGCGAATGGGGGCGACGTGTTTTCGCTGACGCCGCCGGCGTCGCCTGGTGGGCCATGGGTCGAAACCGTGCTCTACAGCTTCGCCGGCGGTAGCGACGGGATAGGCCCACAAAGCCTCCAGATGGGCCCGGATGGCATTATCTATGGCACGACGGGCCAAGGCGGAACTGCCAACGCCGGCGTGGTGTTCTCATTGACCCCGCCTGCCGCGCCGGGGGGCAATTGGAGTGAAGGCGTGCTCTATGCCTTCCAATCCGGCAGCGACGGCAACAGTCCGATGGGTGTGACAATCGGCAGCGGTGGTGTGCTCTATGGGACAACCCTTGGAGGCGGAATCATCGCTAATGGTTGTCCTTTTGGCTGCGGCACGGTTTTCTCATTAACCCCTCCCGCGGCTCCCGGCGGCGCCTGGACCGAGGCTGTGCTCTACAGCTTCAACGGCGCGAGCGACGGCTATGGTCCACCCGCGGGCCCGACGTTGGGTAGCGGCGGAGTGCTCTACGGGGTCACTGGAGACGGAGACAACGGCGCCGGCGGCGGCGTGGCTTTCTCGTTGACGCCGCCCTCTGAACCCGGCGGCGCTTGGACCGAAACCGTGCTCCATAGCTTCCAAGGTGCCCGGCACGACGACGGGTTAGATCCCGACTCACGTCTGCTGCTTAGCGGCAATGGGGTACTCTACGGGACCGCGCTATTGGGCGGATTTGACGGCGAGGGCACCGTTTTTGAGCTGAAGCCGTAAGTTCGAAGCACTGGGGCTGGCGTGCGCGTTGGCCGTGATAGAGGAGCTGCCAGCCTTCTGCCGCCAGGCGGCATTCGATCAGGGACTGGCAACGGTTTGTGCGCTTGTCAAGGCAAAATAGAAAGTTCCGCTTTCCAGCAAAGTAGAAAGTTCCGGTTTCTCGCAAGCCCTCGGGGAGGGCGTGGTAATCTGGCCTCGTCCGCTGAGGGGTCGCGCCCACGGCGTAGAGGCAAAGCCGAGGCGACGGAGTCGGCTCCGAAAGCAATCGGCACAAGTCCTCCTAGATCGGTTGGAAACCGTGCGGAGGGCTTTCCTGTACAGGATGCCTCTCGCCGTGGGGAAGGCCTCCGATCCGAAGCCGAGGCTTTGCATTTCAAAAAAGAAAGGGCCATTGCTTTTGGTGAGATCCCCGAGCGGAGGCTTTGCATCTTGAAAACGCGAAGATGCCGGGCCGCTTTTGCCCGCCTTTCCTTATGGACTGTCGCAACCGTCATTGTCGCTCGTCTTTCTTCTTCAACCAGCTTGCACGGCCTGCCATAACTCCGGACCGCGCACCTGGCAGGGCCGTGGAGCGACGTGATAGTGCGCGCTCAACTCGATAAGTCGGGGTGGAACAGAATCTGATTGCCGCGCCGTTCGAGTACGGCTACATTTCAGATCGCTAACTGGCGCCTTTGGTGCGGTCGCTCGTCAGATCTGAAACCCAACCGACCGCCGATCATCGCCGACACAAAACCAACAGGATTCAAAACCCATAGCTGCATTGCGTTGAGATTATGCTACGAATGAGACGTGAGCATTCACGTTTCCGTTCGCATGGTCGCTTCCATGAAGCTTGCCGCCGTCCGGCGTCATGTCGCTGTCGGCGGCGTCGGAACTGCGTGGAGGCCGGCGCTCGATAAGGTGTGGGAGTTCCTGCGGACCCAACCGGGCCTGCGTACCGATGGGCACAACGTGTTTCTGTATCACCACCCCGCGCGCCGTGACCTGCCGATGGACCTGGACTTCGGCGTCGAGGTGACGCGCGCGTTTGAATCCGCCGGGGAAGTTTACGCCACCGAGACTCCGGCGGGTATGGCGGCGGTGGCGGTGCATGTGGGCGCCTACGACCGGATCAAGGAAACCCACGACGCGATTCATGCATGGCGCGAGGCGAGCAACCGGGCCTTCGCCGGAAAGTCGTGGGAGATCTACGGCGACTGGTCGGACGATCCGTCGAAACTCGAAACAACTATTATGTATCTGCTGAAGTAGAGTAGCATCGCCATCGCTTTGAACGATCAACCCGTACTTGTCGAATTCGATCCCGTCATAGTTCGGTCTGTTGTCAACTCGAAGGTCGTAGGCTCAATACTTAAGCTCTTGCAGATTATTGTTCTGCTCGGGCAAGTGCGGCCCGTTATAGACGCCTCGGCGATCCGCCGCGGAAGTGAATGAGGTGTACACACGACTCTGGCCGGCCGTTCCGGTACCCCGGGCTTTCATTCCGAAATGGAAGTCGAAACCAAGCGCGAAGGGATTCTGCGTGGGGTCGGCATCCCATGGCGCGGGGCTGGAAGTGACGCTGATCGGCGCGCCCACCGTGGTACTGCCCGCCACGATCTGGTTGAGCGATACAGCGATGCGCTTGTGAAAGAAGTCCGGCGCCGTATTGTAGTAGACAATGTTGACTGTGCCCGTGGAGACGTCGGTGGAGATCCAGGGAAAGAACTGATGGCCTGGACTCGTGTTTACCGCGACCGGCGCCGACCAGGTCGCGCCGCCATCGGTGGATGCGCTCATGTCTACTTGGGCATTGAGGCAGGTGGAGAAGGATCCCGTGCTCGGATTCTGGAACATAGTCTCGCATCGGTCCCAAACTACGAAGGTGGTCACGGTCTTGCCGTCGGACTCCGGCCGATCGGCATGCCGGGCAGCAGTGAAGACCGGCAGGTTCAAACCGCTCAGGCTCCCGCCCGCGCTGGAGGGACCAAGCGCCTGATTCTCATTGGCCACTACCGTGGGCGCGCTGCACACCGGCGCGCTGGGAGCGCCGCTGGGTTTACACAGCACAAAACGGATGGTACTTGAAGGCGGGCTGTTCTGGTCCACATAGGTGACGGTGATCCTGCCGTCCGGCCGCACTTGCACATGCGCGTCGACGGAGCCGAACTCCGGAGAGGTGTTGCTGATAATGATGGGAGTGCTGCAGGAAAGCGTGGCATTCGTGCACGCAATGAGAGTGATTCCCCCCGCGGTCACGTTATAATTCTCGAATGCGACGTACACGTCGCTCGCGCCTGGTCCAGCATTGCTGGCTCGCTCATCCACCGCCAAGCTCGGAAAATCCAGGGTTGCCGTCAGGCTGCCCGGCGGGTTCGGATTGAGGACGATAGCAGGTGTAGCTTCCCAGCAAGACTGGGCCTGCGCCGCTGTGTGCGTACCGTTCGGACACAGAGTCGAATTCAGCAGCGTCGCCGAGGCAGCCCGAAACAGGCCGACGGCGGAGACGTTGTTGGTGGCCCCGAATCTCAGGTCGGCCACAAAGAAGGCACTCCGTTGCGGATCAGCGGCGATCGCCACTCCGCCGTTACCAAGATAGGTAGTGCCCGCCGATACGATGGACGGCAGTCCTCCCTCGAACTGGGCGCTGCAATCTGTCGCAGTCGAGCGATGAACGTAGTAGCCGCTCACACTCCCGTCCCAGACGACCCCAGACGGCGCAGGCGCCCCCAGACCGGCGCCACGAAAATCGTAGGCGCCTCCCACCACCAGGTCTTCG
>Ga0302326_10008176_pt1 | contig 23128 bp, 18 predicted proteins | sample Palsa_T0_3_FD_202264 | JGI IMG/M metagenome (GOLD analysis project Ga0302326, IMG submission 202264) | Peat permafrost microbial communities from Stordalen Mire near Abisko, Sweden - Palsa_T0_3 | ecosystem: Environmental > Terrestrial > Soil > Palsa > Peat permafrost | place: Sweden: Abisko... | reverse complement strand
TCCAGGTCGATCGGCGCTGCGGCTCCGGGCTGCAGGCCGTGCTCGACGCGGCGATGCAGGTGCAGACCGGCGTCGCCGATCTGATCATCGCCGGCGGGGCCGAGTCGATGAGCCAGGCCGAGCTGTACTCGACCGGGCTGCGGTGGGGCGCCCGCTCGGGCGGGGCGATGCTCGAGGACCGGTTGGTGCGCGGCCGGGTGACCGCCGGCGGGACCAACTACCCGGTGCCGGGCGGGATGATCGAGACCGCCGAGAACCTGCGCCGGGAGTACGGGATCCCGCGTGCCGAGCAGGACGAGCTGGCGCTGCGCTCGCACCAGCGCGCGGTCGCCGCCCAGCAGAACGGGACGTTCGCGCAGGAGATCGTGCCGGTCGAGATCCGTGACCGCAAGAACGGCACCCGCAAGATCGACCGCGACGAGCACCCCCGGGTCGACGCCTCGCTCGAGACGCTCGCCTCGCTGCGGCCGGTGATGGGTCGCAAGGATCCCGAGGCGACCGTCACCGCGGGCAATGCCTCCGGCCAGAACGACGGCGCCGCCGTGTGCATCGTGACCCATGCCGACCGTGCCGCCGAGCTGAACCTGAAGCCGGTCGCGCGGCTGGTCTCCTGGGCCGCCGCCGGCGTGCCGCCCCGAACGATGGGGATCGGGCCGGTTCCGGCGACCGCCAAGGCGATGGCGCGCGCCGGGCTGACGCTGGCCGACATGGATCTGATCGAGCTCAACGAGGCGTTCGCCGCGCAGGTGCTGGCCGTGCTGCGCGAGTGGGACCTGCCCGACGGATTCGAGCGCGTCAACGTCAACGGCTCGGGGATCTCGCTCGGCCATCCGATCGGCGCGACCGGCGGCCGGATCCTGACGACGCTGCTGCACGAGCTGAGCCGCCGCGGCACTCGCTACGGCCTCGAGACGATGTGCATCGGCGGCGGCCAGGGGCTCGCGGCCGTATTCGAGAACGTCGACGCGTCCTAAGGCGAGCGCTTGGCCTCGCCGCGCCTGGTCGTCGGCGCGGACCGCGACGGTGCCGGCGCGCCGTCGGGGATGTCGTCGCTCACGTCGGCGCCGGCGATCTCCAGGCTGACGCCCGCGGGCACGACCTGAAGCCGGTCCTCGGCATGGGATGGTGGCGCCGAGCGCCGGCGGCGGCCGATCCACGGCTCGCCCTTAGCCGGCACCATCGACGCGAGCGCCGCGATCAACATCGCCGCCAGACCGAAGATGAACGCCGACGACAGCGCGTGCGAGAACGGCGGCGAGATCACCGCGGGGAAGAACTTATGGCCGAGCAGGATGTGCTGCTGGGCCGCCGACACGTGGTTGATCCCGTTGCCGAGCAGGGTCTTGACCGGGTTGTAGCCGAGGAAGGCAGCGAACAGGGTCGCGACCGGCGGCAGGTTGGCGGCGTGGGTCGCCGCCGACTTCGAGACGCCGTGCGCGGTCAGCCCGTTATAGAGCGAGTCGTGCAGACCACCGGACAGGCCGATGATCATCAGCGAGAAGAAGATCCCGATCGACAGCACCATCGCGGAGTTCATGAAGGTCGCGGCCATGCCACCGCCGGCGCCGCGTTGGCTGGCCGGCAGCGCGTTCATGATCGAGGCTCGGTTCGGCGAGAAGAAGATGCCCATGCCGAGCCCGTTGAGCACGATCACGAGCGCGAACACCGGGTAGGAGAAGTCGACCGGCAGGATCGACAGCAGATAGAACGACAGCGCCGCGATCAGCATGCCGGTGACCGCGAACGGCCGCGGACCCATCCGGTCAGACAGCGCGCCGGCGATCGGCGCGGCGACGAGCATGCCGGCGACGAGCGGCAGCAGGAAGATGCCGGCGTACAGCGGCGTGTTGGAGAAGCTGTAGCCGTGGCGTGGCAGGTAGACCCCCTGCAGCCAGATGATCAACACGAACTGCAGACCACCGCGACCGATGCCGGACAGCAGCGACGCGATGTTGCCGGCGGTGAATGCGCGGACCTTGAACAGCTCCAGGTGGAACATCGGCGACTCGGCGCGCGCCTCGACGAAGCAGAAGATGATCAGCACGATGATCCCGCCGCCGATCTCGGCGATCACCTTGGGGCTCGTCCAGCCCATCGTGTGATGGCCGTAGGGCTGGATCCCGTAGGTGATCCCGACCATGATCGCGATCAGTCCGACCGCGAACGTGATGTTGCCAAGCCAGTCGATCTTGGCCGGCTTTCGCTCGGACAGGTCGCGGAGCTTCATGTAGCCCCAGACGGTCCCGAAGATGCCGAACGGGACCGACACGAGGAACACCGCGCGCCAGGCGACCGGGGCGAGGACGCCGCCGAGCACGAGCCCGATCGACGAGCCGGCGACGGCCGCGACGCCGTTGATCCCGAGCGCCAGGCCGCGCTGCTCCTGCGGGAACGCGTCGGTGATGATCGCCGATGAGTTGGCGAACAGCATCGCGCCGCCGACGCCCTGCAGGGCCCGCATCGCGATCAGCCACAGCGCGCCGGAACTGCCCTTCAGCCACGTCACCGACAGGAGCACGCTGAACACCGTGAATACGGCGAAGCCGAGGTTGAACGTGCGCGCCCGGCCGTAGATGTCGCCGAGCCGGCCGAGCGAGACGACGAGCACGGCGGTGACGACGAGGAACCCGAGGATCAGCCACAGCAGGTAGTTGGTGTTGCTGGGCAGCAGCGGATTGATGTGGATGCCCTTGAAGATGTCGGGCAGCGAGATCAACAGGATCGAGGCGTTGATCGTCGCGATCAGCACCCCCAGCGTCGTGTTCGACAGCGCGATCCACTTGTAGTGGTCGGGGATCGGATTGCCCTGGTAGTCGAGGCGCTGTCCGGTCGTGGCCGCTCCGTGGGAGCCGCTCGACCCGTTGGAGCCGTTGCCCGCCGAGCCGCCGTTGGTTGCACCCTCAACGTTCGCCATCGATCGACGAGCCTAGCGCAAGCGACTTCTTACGTAAGCGTCACTTTCCGGTCAGCTCCGCATGCTGCGGCTGGCCCTCTGACCAAGCAGCGCGGCGCGAACCTTGGCGAGTTGGTGCGGATAGCCCGCACCGACTCACCAAAGAACGAATCTGGCCAGCTGTCAGGCGGTTGCGCCCGCGCCCGCCAGCTCGCGCGGGTCGGACTGTACGCCACCGGCTCGCACCCACAGCGCGTCATCGCCGAGCGACACCCGCGAGGCCTTGTGGGCGAACACCAGCTCGATCAACGCCGCCTCGGCGGCCGGACGGTCGACGGCGTCGTTGCCGTGCGTCATCAGCGCCGCGACCTCCTGGGTCGTCAGCCCGGTCGGGAAGCGCTCCAGCAGCGGCTCGGGGGTCTCGGGCGGCGCCTGACGGGTGAGCGTCGGGTCGAGGTTGGCGACGATCACGTCGTACGCCTCGACCGGCTGAAAGCCGCCGGCCTCCAAGCGCGTCCCGTCGGAGGATTCGAAGATCACCGACGGGGCGGTGTAGCGGACCTGGCCGTCGGTGTTGCCGGCCTTACCCTGCAGCTCGGTCGCCGAGCCGGCGGCGGTCCGGCTCGAGGCCTTGTCGGCCTCATAGGCGGCGGTCACCTCGTCTGACTCGAGCGCCGCGACGATCGCGTCGGCGTCGACGCCGGGGACGGTCGCGATCACCGCGCGCAGGCCCTCGTCGTCCTCGAGCACGAGCGACGTCGTGAAGTTGGCCAGTTGCAGTGCGCGGAACACCGCCCACTCAGAGCCGGGCTCCTGCAGGCGCGCGGCCACAATCGCACGGCAGGCGCGAGCGGTCGCGCTCACCCGCGGCTTGGGCTCGGGCGCGAACGGCATCCCGTAGCGGCGGAACCGCAACTGGCCGAGCGCGCCACGCAACGGCGTGTAGCCACGGGCGACGTACTGCTCCGAGCGCTCGGTCAGGCCGATCAGAACGAGCTTCCAGTCGATCTGATCGCCGTAGCGCCACTCAATGACGCGCAGCGCGGGGTTCTCCGAGTAGGCCCAGGGACAGCCCGGGTCGGTGTACAGCGTTGCGGTGATCATCGCGCTACACGCTCCTGTGTTCAGTTGACAGGTCAAGCATATCCACGAGCCGATCGACAAAGTGAACTTGCGCCGGGTTGAGCTTCACGCGCGCACGCGCGGGATCGAACCAGCCGGCGCGGTCCACCTCGGCAAACGCCTGCGTCCGGCCCGAACGGGGCGGCCACTGCATCGTGAACGTGTTGGAGCGAATCGCTGCCGCGTCGAGATCGCCCTCGAGCGCCCAGGCGATCACCCGCTTGCCTGACTTCAGCCGGACCTCGCCGAGCGTCAGCGGCTCGCCGTCCGGGGCGGGCGACCCGATCTCCTCGGCGAACTCGCGGCGGGCCGCTGCCAGCGGCTCCTCCCCCGGGTCGCACTCCCCCTTGGGGATCGACCAGGCGCCGTCGTCGCGCCGGGCCCAGAGCGGCCCGCCCGGGTGCACGATCAGCACCTCGACCGACGCGCCGACGCGGCGGAACAGCAGAATCCCGGCGCTGCGAGCGCGGCTCGCCGGACTCACTTCGGACCCATCTCAGCGCTCGGTTTCAGAAAACTGTCAGGACTGCGTTGTTCAATCACGGGCGCGGTCACGATCGACTATGACAAACCTCACAGTGGATTCTGGCCGGACGGCACTGTCGCGCGAGCGTGCGGGGCCCTAGTCTCGCTCACCGGGCCGGCGGTCGGCCCCGGAAACCGATCTGAGAGGTTCGTAGAACACGATGAGAACGCTTGCTCGCTGGTGTGCCCGCCATTGGATCATGACGATCGTCGGCTGGATCGCGGTGGTGGTCGTGCTCGTCGGCCTGCACAGTGCCGCCGGCAGCGCCTATACCGACAAGTTCACCCTGCCGCACACCCAGTCCAGCGAGGCGCTGAAGCTGCTGCAGCGAGCGGATCCGAAGAAATCCGGGGAGACCGATCAGCTCACGATCTCGGTCGACCACGGCAAGGTCACCGATCCGGCGGTCAAGGCGCGGGCCGAGAAGCTGTTCGCGCAGGTGGCGAAGGTCCCGCACGTCGCCCAGGTGATCTCGCCGTACACGCCCCAGACCGCGAAGCAGATTGCACCCGACGGGACCGTCGCGTTCGCCGACGTCGTGTTCGACAACGCCGCCAACAACAACAAGATCACCGCGTCACAAGCGACGCACTTCGACAACGTGATCACCTCGGCCTCGTCGGGATCGGTGCAGTTCAACGTCGAGGGCAACATCGCCGAGGCGGGCAACAAGCAGAACTCCGACTCGTCGCTGTTCATCGGCTTCATCGCCGCGGCGATCGTGCTGTTCCTCGCGTTCGGCTCGGTGGTGGCGATGTTCCTGCCGCTGATCACCGCCGGCGTCTCGCTCGGCGCCGGCACCGCCGTCATCGGCCTGCTCAGCCACGCACTCGACATCGCCAGCTTCTCCTCGGAGCTGGCGTTGCTGATCGGGCTCGGCGTCGGCGTCGACTACGCGCTGTTCATCGTCACCCGCTTCCGGCAGGCGACCCTGCGCGGGGTCGCTCGCGAGGACGCGGTCGTCGAGGCGATCGACACCTCGGGCCGGGCGGTGCTGTTCGCGGGCATGATCGTCGTGATCGCGATGCTCGGGATGTTCGCGCTCGGGATCAGCTTCCTCTACGGAGTCGCGGTCGCTGCCGCCGTCGTGGTCGCGTTCACCGTGATCGCGGCGCTGACGCTGCTGCCGGCGCTGTTGAGCGGCCTCGGCGGCCGAGTGCCGCGCCGTCGGGAGCGACGCGCGGTGCGTGAGGGCGAGCTGACGACCGACGACGAGTCGCCGCTGTGGGCGCGCTGGACGCGGATCCTGGCCGGCCGCCCGGCGATCTTCGCGACGCTGGCGTTGATCGTGATGATCATCTTCATCGTGCCGTTCTTCCACATGCGGTTGGGATCGGCCGACGCCGGCACCGACCCGAGCAACACCACCACGCGCCATGCCTACGACGCGCTCGCCAAGGGCTTCGGTCCCGGCTACAACGGCCCGCTCGAGCTGGTCGCGCAGGTCCGTAGCCCCGCGCAGACGGCAGCGTTCACGCGGTCGGTCCGGGTGGTCGCCAAGACGCCGGGCGTGGTCGGCTCCACGCCGGTACGGATCATCAACCCGTCGGGTCCCGGCCGGCCGACCGTCGCGGTCGCCAACGTCTACCCGTCGGGCTCACCGCAGGCAAAGTCGACGACCGCGCTGCTCAACCACATCCGCCACGACGTGATCCCGGGCGCCACCCGCGGCACCGGCGTGACGATCCTCGTCGGCGGCACGACCGCGATCTTCGAGGACTTCGCAAACGTCCTGTCGGGCAAGCTGCCGCTGTTCATCGGGATCGTCGTGGTCCTCAGCTTCCTGCTGTTGATGATGGTGTTCCGCAGCCTGCTGATCCCGCTGACCGCCTCGATCATGAACCTGCTGTCGGTCGGGGCCGCGTTCGGCGTGCTGACCGCCATCTTCCAGGATGGGATCGGCAACAAGCTGATCGGCCTCAACACGACCGGCCCGATCGAGTCGTTCATACCGGTGCTGCTGTTCCCGATCCTGTTCGGCCTGTCGATGGACTACGAGGTGTTCCTGATCACCCGGATCTTCGAGGAGTGGCACCGGCGCGGCAACACCAAGGAGGCGGTCATGCACGGCCTGGCGGCGACCGGACGGACGATCACCGCCGCGGCCGGAATCATGTTCCTCGTGTTCGCCTCGTTCGTGCTCGGGGGCCAGTGGGTGATCGAGATGTTCGGCGTCGGCCTGGCCGCCGCCGTGCTGCTCGACGCCGTGATCGTGCGGATGGTGCTGGTGCCGGGGTTGACGATCCTGTTCGGCGAGGCGAACTGGAAGATCCCGGCGTGGCTCGATCGCGTCCTGCCACACGTCAACGTCGAGGGCCAAGCGCGTCCGCTGGTCCCCGCCGGCGACTCCGGTGGCTCCGGCGGCACCTACCCCGAGCCCGAACCCGAGCCGGCCGCGAGCTGAGCCGCGCCCCCGTCGAGTGGGAGATCGTCCGAGCACGGTCTCCCACCGGCGTCGGGTCAGCCGAGGAACTCGATCAGCCGTGCGGCGACCTCGACTGGGCGATCCTCGACCACGAAGTGGGTGGCGTCGAGCTCGGCGCCGGTCACCTCACGCGCCCAGTCGCGCCAGATCGCGGCGACGTCGTCGTACAGCAGCGGCAGCGCGCCGCGGCTGCCCCACAGCACCAGCAGCGGCGCCTCGATCCGGTTCGACGCGGCCCGGTCGGCCTCGTCGAGCTCGCGGTCGATCGACGCGCCCGCCCGGTAGTCCTCACAGATCGCCTGCACCACCGTCGGGTCGCGCAGCTGCCGGCGGTAGGCGTCGAGCACCGACTTCGGGTACAGCCGCGGGTCCTCGCCGATCCCCAACCGCCTGACGTGGTGCTCATAGTAACCGTCAGGGTCTGATCCGATCAGCCGCTCGGGCAGCGGCGCCGGCTGGGCCAGGAACCCCCAGTGCCAGTAGGCCAGCGCCAGCCGCGCATCCGCACGGGCCCACACCTCGGCGGTCGGGACGATGTCCAGCGCCGCCAACGCGTCCACGCGCTCGGGCCAGTCAAGCGCCATCCGGTAGGCGACGCGGCCGCCGCGATCGTGGCCCGCCACCGCGAAGCGCTCAAACCCCAGCGACGCCATCGCCTGGATCATGTCGGTGGCGAGCGCGCGCTTGGAGTGCGGCGCGTGATCGGCCGCCGGCGCCGGGCGGTGCGAGTCACCGTAGCCCGGCAGGTCCGCCGCGACGACCGTGAACCGCCGAGCCAGCTCCTCCGCACACCCGTGCCACATCAGGTGGCTCTCCGGGTAGCCGTGCAGAGCCAGCAGCGGCGGGCCCGAGCCGCCGACCCGTGCGTGAATCGTGCCGCGGTCGGTCTCCAGGTAGAGCTGCTCGAACCCGGCGAACATCGCTGCGATCGACCCTACCGGTACGCGGTCCGCGCGGTGCGGCGGATGTTGGTTGACACGATCGTCGTGCTCGGAGCACGACGCCGCGCCCGACGGGCTTCGCCTCAGCCCCGGCCAAACCTGCGGTAGAGCCATGGGGACAGCGAGCACCACCAACGTCCGCGCGCCCCTCCCGGTGCGGCTGTCAGCCGCTCCCAGTTCGACGCGAAGAAATAACCGAGCTGCCAGCGCTCGCCATAGGGTCCGCCCACGTCGTGTCAACTGAACGAAGGGGGAACGCATGTCTACAGTGGCGAGCACGGTTGCCAACCGGCCGGCAGAAACGACAACCGGGGTGAGCGCGGCCGTCGTCGCCGTCCTCGTCGCGACCACGCATCTGAGCACGGGTCTCGCGACGGCGCTGGTCGTCGTTATTGGCGCGCTGCCCGGATTCGTGACCGCAATCGTCAGCGCGACCCGTTCGACGGCCGCCGGCGACCTGCTCGTATCGCTCACTCCGAAGGTTCACGAACTGGCAGACAGTGCACTCGACACTGGACTGAGTCCCGCCTCCTCCGTCCAGGACAAATCGGCGGCGCTGACCGATGTCACTAACGCACTCGCGTCCTGGACCGCTGTCTTGACCGCTGAGTCCGGGGCGACGGCATCAGCAAAGCGCGCGCAGGCCAAAGCGAAGTAATCGCCAAGCCTCCACGTGAAACCTCACACCAGCGGCGTCGGCACGGTCGGGTGTCGCGCACGTCAAGCTCGCCGGCAGCGTTATCCGCGGTCCGGAACCTCCTGCACGGACCACCGGTTGCCGTCGGGGTCGGCGAAGAACACGAACCGACCCCACGGCAGGGCCTGCACCTCGCCGACCGTCGCCCCGCGCTCGAGCAGCTCGGCCCGAGCCTGGTCGGCGTCTGGAACCACGAGCTGCATCCCCACGGCGGTCCCCGGCTCGGCCTCGGTCAGCCCCTTGCCGAGTGCGATCGAGCAGGCCGATCCCGGCGGCGTCAGCTGCACGAACCGGATCTCGTCGGAGACGGTGTGGTCATGGTCGGGGTGAAAGCCGATCCGGACGTAGAACTCCTTCGCGCGGTCGACGTCTGAGACGGGCACCGCGATCAGCTCCAGCTTGTAGTCCATTGCCAGCTCCTCGGTCTGATTGGGTGGATTAAGTCTCCTCTCAATTGCGGTCATAACCGGTCCGCAATGTTCGAGCGTCTCAGCCGTGGTGAGCCTCCCCGTCGTCGTCGCAGCAGCATCGCTTCGGCTCACAACAGCCGCACTGCGGACGCCGGTCCTCGCACCCGCACTGCTCCCAGACCGTGTGCGCGAGCACCTCGATCAGTCGCACCGGCGTGTCCGGATCGTCGGAAACGATCTCCAGCTCGCGGACCCGGGCGTACTGCTCGATCGCGTGATAGCGCAGCACGACCGGCAGCAGCGCGCCCGGCGCCAGCGAGGCGGGGAACGGGTTGTTGACCAGCTCCCACGGCTTGGCCGGGTGCTTGAACGCCACGCTTGACACGTGCAACCGACAGTCGCCCGTGTTCGCGACCCAGATCGTCTTCTCGGCATGCTCACACGACGGCACACCGCCGAACAGGCCCGAGCCCGAGACGGCCAGCTTGCCGGCCGGGGCGGTACCACTGACGTGCACGTGCCTGGCGCCACCCGGATCGTCGCTGGTGATCGTGATCTGCGCGCTGTGCGGCCCGAGGCCGGTGGGACGGAAACGGATCGGCATCACCAGCGAGTTGCCGGCCGACAGGGTCACCGGATACGTCACCACGCCGGGGACGACGAAGTCGACGTCGCTGGAACTCAAGAGGTCGATCGTCAGCTTGCACGGCCCGTCGTTGACGAGCGTCAGCGGCCGATCGACAAACGAGCCCAGGCAGCAGGCGCCGAAGTCGCCGGAATCGGCGATCACGGTTCGCAGCGAGCCGCTGGCCGGGGTCGCGCTGGTGATCAGATCGAGCTCCGGGGTGAGTGCGTCGTCGGTCGTCACCCGGATCGTCGCCGACTCGGTCGTCGCCGGACCCGACGGCTGATACTCGATCGTGAACGTGATCTCGGCGCCCGGAACCAGCGCCAGCGGCGTCGATGGCAGCGGCAGCACCGAGAACGCCGGCGACCCCGACACCCGCGCCACGTCGAGCACCATCAGATCGGTGGTGCCGACGTTGGAGACGGTCAAGGTCCGGTACTCCGGGCCGCGGCAGACGGTCCCGAACTGCAGGTCGTCCTGCAGGCTGACGGCGACGACCGGTCCATAGAAGTGCCGCAGACCCGTCAGCAGCGCCGCACCATCAGGGCCACCCCAGCCGGTGCAGGCATCCCACCCCGTCGTCACCGAGTACCCCGCCGTGCCGCCGAACCCGTTGTCGGCGTCACCCGGATGGGCGACGATGTCGCGGAACACGCTGGATCCGAGCGCGTACAGGACCGGGTTGACGAACCCGATGTCCTCGCCGAGCGCGGCGTTCACAAGTGCGATCAGGCCGGCCCACAGCGGCGCCGAGGCGCTCGTTCCGCTCCCGTGAAACGACGAGAAACCCGTCACCGTCAGCGGATAGCCGCTGTTGGAGCTGGCGTTGGCGGCCACGTCGGGCACGCCGCGACCGGCGTGGCCGTCGTTGAGCGACGCCGGCACGGCCGCGTCGACCTGGTAGGCCGGGAGCGGGAAGACGGCGCTGACGCCGCCACCCGTCGCTCCGCTGGAATCGTTCCAGGCCCACTCGGCAAAGCCGCCGGGGGTGACGTCGCCGATCGTCGTGCCGCCGCAGGACAGCACCCACGGGTCTGAGCCCGGGTACTGGACGTGCGCGTGACCATCGGCGACCTTCGATTTGGTGCCCTGGTCCCCCGATGCGATGCAGACGGTCACGCGCTGAACCGCGGCGTCGGCGAACGCCTCGCTGACGGCGTCGACGAGCGCCGCCGTGACGCCCGAGGTCAGCGCCCGATCGTCGCCGTTGAGGATGTAGAAGCTCGACGACAGCACCGAGCAGACCGGATCGCCGACGTCGGGGTGCACGACCCGGCCGACGAGGTCGACCCACCCCTTCTGCGATCCGTCGCAGAAGTAAACGGCGACGTCGGCGCCGGGAGCGACCGACGCCGAGATCACGATGTCCTGGGTCGTCTCGCCGTTGTCGCTGGTCGGATCGCCGTTGTTGGACGCGTTGACCGAGACGTCGGTCACGTTCGGCGGCGAGCCGGTGAAGTTGGCGGCGATGTCGGAGCTCAGATAGCCGGCCTCGGAGAAGATCGCGATCGTCTGGCCGGCCGCGAGGTTCGACGGGAAGTCGTAGAGGCCGGTCACCTGGGCCAGCGTGATCGGGCTGGTCGACGGCGGGTCGGCGGCGTTGTGCCGGGTGACCGAGCGGTTGTCGAGCCCGAACACGCCGACGATCGCATCGGCCAGTTCGCCGGGGACGCCGATGAACCCCTCCCGGCCCCGGTAGCGAACGATCTCGCGCACCGGCTCGCCCTCGCCGCGGCGCGCCTCGCGCTCGTACTCGTAGCGGTGAAGCGTTACGGCGAACGCCGACTGGAAGCGCTCGACCGTGCCAGCCAAGTACAAGGCTCGGCGGGCGGCGTTGGCGCCGATCAGCTCGAGACCGTTGACGGCCGCGAACTCCGCGACTCGGGCCGCGTCGGTCTCGTCGTACCCGTAGCGGTCGGCGAACGTCTCAACCGCCAGCCGCGGGCGCTCGGCCGGCGGCTTCAGATGGTCATGCTGCCCCGGCAGCGGCGGTCCGTCCGGCCGCCTGCGCAGGATCACGGTCACTTCCAGACGCTCGTCGGCGGGCGCCGGCTCGATCAGCCTCGCTCCCTCGTGTATGCGGCGTTCACTTCCGGCCAGCCGGCGATAGCCGGCCGGCATCCTCACGGATGCAATCCTCGGCATGGTCAGTCGTCCCCCGTGTGCGATTGTCGGGCCGGCGCCCCGCCGGCCGCTTGCAATGGACTGGAGCGCCCAGCCCCGCGCCTGATACACCGCGGCCCTGTTGGTACATTTGTACCAACGTGTCCGTGACCAGCTCCAGCCCGCGCGAGCGTGCCGCCGCCCGCCCCCGCGGGCCCGTCCGCCCCCGCGGCGCCGCCCGCCGCGAGGCACTGCTTGAGGCGACGCTACGGATCGTCGCCGACACCGGCGCCGACGCCGTCACGCACCGCCGCGTGGCCGAGGTCGCTCAGCTGCCGCTGGCGTCGACGACCTACTACTTCGCCTCCAAGGAGGAGCTGCTGACGGCGGCGCTCGAGCTGGCCGCGGAGCGCGATCTCGCCCGCCTGCACGAGATTGTCGACCGTCGGCGGCAGTCACCCGCAAGCCCCGATGACGCGGTCGCCGCGGTGACCGGCCTGCCTGGCGACGAGCGCTCCGAGGACGAGCGCGCGGCCGGACGCCGGTCGCTGCTGGCCAGCTACACGCTGTTGCTGGAGGCCGCGCGGCGCCCGGCGCTGCAGGAGCTCGCGCGGCGCTGGACCGATGCGTACATGGAGACCGTGTCCGAGCTGCTGCGGCAGGCCGGCTCGCCCACTCCGCGGGACGACGCGCAGCTGCTGCTGGCCGCCGCCGATGGGCTGCTGATCGTCGGACTGGCGACCGGCGAACCGCCGGATCCGCGGCCCCAGTTGCAGCGGCTCGCCCGGACGCTGACGGCCTCACCGAAATGAGCGCGCTGCGCACACGTCGCGCGGCGCTTCGCCGCGACTCCGAGCCGAGCCCCGAGCGGCGGCTGGTGTCGCTGATCCGCGTCGTGCTGTTGTTCGAGTCGGCGCTGTACTCCGCCGTCACCCCGGTCCTCCCCCACTACGCCCACACGCTGCACGCCTCCAAGCCGGCGATCGGCGTGCTGGCGGCGGCGTATCCGGCAGGCCTGATCCCGGGCGCGTTCCTCGGCTTCTGGGTGGCCACCCGCGCCGGCGTCCGGCGCACGACCGTGGTCGGGCTGGTCGGATTTGGGCTGGCGGTGATCGTCTTCGGGTTCGGCACGAGCATCGTGACGCTCGACGTGCTCCGGGCGATCCAGGGAGTGTTCTGCGGGCTGATCTGGTGCGGCGGCCTGACCTGGGTGATCCATGTGACGCCCGTGCACCGGCGATCGCGGACGCTCGGTGGGGTGCTCGGCGCGGCGACGTTCGGGACCCTGTTAGGGCCGATCCTCGGAACGGTCGCGGTCGCGATCGGCACCCGGCCCGCGTTCGCGCTCGTCGGCGTGGTCGCGCTCGTGCTCGCGGTGACAACGTGGCGCCGCGCCGGACCGCCACCGTCGTCGGGCACCGACGTCGAGCAGACGGTACGCGATCAGCTGCGCGGCGGCTGGTCGAGCCACGGACTGCGGCTCGGCGTGTGGCTGGTGCTGTTGGAGGCCGCGACGTTCGGCGCGATCAACGTGCTGCTGCCGCTGCGGCTGTCTCAGTTCGGCGCCTCTGGCCTGGGGATCGGCCTGACGTTCGTGCTCGCCTCCGGGCTGAGCGCGTCGCTGTCGACGGTAATCGGCCACGTGACCGACCGTCGCGGGCCATACCTGCCGCTGATCACCGGGCTCGTGACCGGCGCGCCGCTGATGGCGCTGCTGATCGTCCCGCACGCGGCCCTGCCGCTGGCGGCGCTGATGGTGATCACGCTCGGCGGACCGTTGACGTTCAGCATGATCCCGGGGGCGTCGCTGATGACCGACTCAGCCGAGGCGGTCGGCGTGTCGCTGGTGCTGACGACGACCCTGTTCAACCTCGCCTACGCGCTCGGCGAGACGCTCGGCGCGCCGATCTCCGCGTCGACCGCGCAGGCCACCAGCGACTTCGTGCCGCTGCTGGCGATCGCGCTGTTGATGCTGGCGACGGCGGCCTGGGCGCTCACCCACCGCATCCGCCCGGCCGCTCAGTCCGAGACCGCGAGCGCCGCGCGGTCGACGCCAAGCTCGAGCGCCGCCGCGACCAGCGACATCTCCACGTACCGCTCGGGCGTGTGCTCGGAGTCGCCGAGCACCATATGCACGGCCAGCCCGTCGGTCAGCGCCGACAGCCGCAGCGCGACCGCCGCCGGGTCGGACACCGACCAGTCGCCGGTCTGACCGCCGTAGCGCACGACCTCCTCGATCGTCATCCGCCAGCGCTCGTGGAAGTGGCGCTGCGCGGCGGCCGTCTCGGGATGGTGGCGTGAGTAGACCCACAGGTCGATCCACAGCGGCCAGTCGCTAGTCGCCGAGCGGCGCATCAGCAGCGCCATTCGCTCGCCCGCCCGAGCGTGCGCCCCGAGCTCGTTGGCGAGCGGCTCGTAGAACGCCTCGTCGGCGACGTGAATCGCCTCGGCGAACAACTGGTCCTTGGTGCCGAAGTAATAGACGACGCTGGTGGCGCTGATCCCCGCCCGCTCGGCGACGTCGGACAGACGCACCTCCCACAGTCCGCGCTCGCGGATCAGGTCCACGGTCGTGCGCAGGATCTGCGGCCGGCGAACATCGTCCAGACGCCGTCGTGGCCGGCGGCGCTGAGCGTGCGTTCCTGATACGGTTTTTCTTGAAACGGCCATTTCAAGTAAGTATTCCAAATGACCGTCGACACCACCGACCGACCCTCTCCGATCACCGCCTGAGCCATGAGCACCCCTCTGCCTGCGACGGCCACCGACGCGTCCGCGCGGCCGGTCGACGCCCTGTTCGCACCTCGCTCGGTCGCCGTGCTCGGCGCCTCCGACGACCCGCGCAAGTGGGGCAATTGGCTGGCCCGCGGAGCCCTGCGCGGAGCGCATCGCCGTCCCGCGTATCTGGTCAACCGCCGCGCCGGCACGGTGCTCGGCCAGCCGGCGTTCCGGTCGCTCAGCGACCTGCCCGGACCCGCGGACCTGGTCGTGATCGCGGTCCCGGCGAGCGGGCTCGACGCCGCCGTCGACGACGCGCTCGCGGCCGGGGCGCGCGCGATCGTCGCGATCACGGCCGGCAGTCACGAGTCACCTGACGCCGCCGCTGCGCAGGCGTCGCTGGCCGGGCGGGTGCGCGCCGCCGGTGCCGTGCTGCTCGGCCCCAACTGCCTCGGCGTGATGGACGCCTCAGAGCTTCTGGAGTTGGCGGCCGCGGACCTGCCGGCGGGCGCGATCGGACTGATCTCCCAGAGCGGCAACCTGGCGCTGGAGCTGGCGTTGCTCGCCGGCCGCGACGGGCTCGGCTTCTCACGCTTCGCCTCGCTCGGCAACCAGGCCGACCTCGGTGCCACCGAACTGGTACGGGCGCTGGCCGCGCACGAGCAGACACGGCTGATCGCCCTCTATCTGGAGGACTTCCGCGACGGCCGGGCGTTCGCCCGAGCCGCCGCCGACAGTGGCAAGCCGGTCGTGGCGCTGGCGGTCGCGGGCGGCGCCGTCACCACCCGCGCGGTCGCGTCGCACACCGGCGCGCTGGCGTCGGACGACGCGGCGATCGACGCCCTCCTGCAGGCAGCGGGCGTCCACCGCGTCCGCACCCCGCAGGAGCTGATCGACACCAGCTCGGTCCTGCTGCGCTGCCGGCCGATGGCCGGCCGTCGCGTCACGGTGCTGGCCGATGGCGGTGGCCACGGGTCGATCGCCGCGGCCGAGTGCGAGCACCACGGTCTGACGCTGCCCGAGCTGAGCGCCGAACTGCGTCGCTCGCTGCGAGCCGGCCTGCCGGACGCCGCCGCGGTCTCAAATCCCGTCGATCTCGCCGGCGGCGCCGAGCAGGACCTGCATACCTTCGACCGGGTCGCGTGCGCGGTGCTCAACTCCGGCGAGGCCGACGGGCTGCTCGTGACCGGCTACTTCGGCGGCTACGCGGAGTACGGGCCGGAGGCCGCGGACGAGGAGCTGCGGGCCGCGGCGATGATCTCCGAGGTCGCGGCGGTCACGCGCCGCCCGATCGTCGTCCACACGATGTTCGGCGCTGGCGCCGCCGCCACGGCGCTGCGCGACGCGAGCGTGCCGGTCTACGCAACGATCGAACAGGCGACGGCGGCGTTGCGCCGGCTGGCGCCACGGCCCGGGGCCGCCGAGATCCCGGCGCTGCCCGAGCCCGCACCGCCGATCGAGACGACCGCGGGCGACAACTACGGGCGCGCACGGGAGCTGCTGGCCGCCGGCGGCGTGCCGTTCGTGGCGTCCCGGACCGTCGGCGCCGACGCCGAGGACGCGCTCGCCGCGGCCGACGAGCTCGGATATCCGGTCGCGCTCAAGGCGCTGGGGCTGCTGCACAAGTCGGACGCCGGCGGCGTCGTGCTCGGGCTCAGCGACCGGGCCGCGCTGCGCGCGGCCCAGGCCGAGCTCGGGCAACGACTCGGCGCGACGCGGTTCTCGGTGGAGCGCATGGCGCCTACCGGCGACGGAGCCGAGCTGCTGATCGGCGCCCGCTGGGACCCGCGGCTCGGACCGATCGCGCTCGCCGGCGCCGGCGGCCTGTACGCCGAGGTCCTCAACGACACGGCGGTCGCGCTCGCGCCGCTCGATCAGCAGCCGGCCCGCGCGCTGATCGCATCGCTGCGGATCGCGCCGTTGCTGACCGGCGCCCGCGGCCGCGCGGCGCTGGATCTCGACGCCGCCGCCCGGGCGCTATCGGCGCTGTCGCAGGTCGCCGCCGCCCACCCCGAGCTGGTCGAGCTCGAGGTCAACCCATTGCTTGTCCTGCCGTCCGGAGCGCTCGCGCTCGATGCCCGTTTCGTCCACGTCCCCGAGGAGATCTAGAGATGGACTTCACCTACAGCCCGGAGCAGCTCGAGCTCCGCGACCGCGCCCAATCGCTGACCGACGCGATCATCCCGTTCGAGATTCCCTGCGAGGAGGGACGCGGCCTTCCGGCCGAGTCGCTCGCCGAGATCCGCCGGCTGACGCTCGATCACCGTTTGAACGCGATCAACATGCCAGCCGAGTGGGGCGGCCAGGGGCTGCCGGTGCTCGAGCAGGTGATCGTTCAGGAGCGGCTCGGGCAGTTGACCAACGCGCTGTGGGACGCGGTCTGGCGCCCGGCCAACGCCCTGCGCCACTGCACGCCCGCCCAGCGCGAGCGCTACCTGCTGCCGGCGATCGCCGGCGACCGGCGCGACTGCTTTGCCGTGACCGAGGAGAACGCGGGCTCGGACCCGTCGCTGATCGAGACGGTCGCGGTGCCGGCCGACGGCGGCTATCGAGTCACGGGCGAGAAGTGGTTCGTCACCGTCGGCGACGTCGCCGACTTCATGATCGTGCAGGCGCTGGTCGGGCCTGAGCGCGCGCCGACGCTGTTCCTGATCGACAAGGACTCGCCGGGAGTCAGCGTCAAGCGGACGCCCGCCTACATGCACACGTTCGTGTTCGAGCACCCCGAGTTCCTGTTCGACGAGGTCGCGGTCGGCTCAGACCTCGTGCTGGGCGAGATCGGTGGCGGCTATGACCTGACGCGCGAGTGGTTCGTCGAGGAGCGGCTGATGATCGCGGCGCGCGCCACCGGCGCTGCCGAGCGAGCGCTGTCGATCGCGACCGAGTGGGCGGGCGAGCGGATCCAGTTCGGTCGCCCGATCATCGCCAACCAGCTGATCTCCGCGATGATCGCCGACAGCGTCTGCGAGATCGCGCTGTGCCGGACGCTGACGCACCAGATCGCCTGGGAGGCCGATAACGGCCTTGATCGCAAGCGTTTGCACGCCAAGGCGGCGATGGTCAAGCTGACCGCGTCCGAAGCCGCCGGGCGGGTGATCGACCGTTCGCTGCAGATCCTCGGCGGTCGCGGCTATATGCGTGAGAACCCGGTCGAGCGGCTCTACCGCGACATCCGCGTCGACCGGATCTGGGAGGGGACCTCGGAGATCCAGCGGATGATCATCGCCAACGAGGTGACCAAGCGCGGGTTCGACTCGCTGCTCGGCTTCGGCGCCGCCGCTCCGGAGGCCGTCCGTGCTTGAGCTGACCGACGAGCAACGGGACATCCAGCGCCTGTGCCGCGAGTTCGCCGCCCGTGAGATCCGGCCGATTTCGCTGGCGGTCGACGAGGCCGACATCGAGTGGCCGCGTGAGGTCTGGCGCAAGGCCTCGGAGATCGGGCTGACCTCATTCATGCTCCCGGCCCAGTACGGCGGCGCCGGGATGACCGATTGCGTGACCTCGTGCCTGGTCGGCGAGGAACTGTCGCACGGCTGCTCGGGGATCGGCAACCTGATCACATCGGGCGGCTTCTTCGCCGAACCGGTGCTCGAGCTCGGCTCAGAGGTTCAGAAGCAGCGGTGGCTGACGCCGCTGACTCAGATTGACCCGCCGCTGACGGCACTGGCGATCACCGAGCCCGACTCGGGCTCGGACGCCGCTTCGATCCGCACCCGAGCGCGGCGCGTCGACGGCGGCTACGTGCTGTCAGGCCAGAAGGCGTGGATCTCCAACGGCGGCGTGTCGCGTTTCTACGTGGTGTTCGCCACCGTCGACCCGGGCGCCGGGCACCGCGGGATCACCGCGTTCCTGCTCGACGCAGACGACGAAGGGCTGCGCTGCGGCCCGCCGATTCGCAAGGTCGGACAGCGCGCGATCATCAACACCGAGCTGTTCCTCGACGACGTGCACGTCTCAGACGACCGCCGCCTCGGCGAGGAGGGTCAGGGGTTCGTCGGGCTGATGCAGACGTTTGACCGCTCGCGGATCACCCTCGCCGCCTCGGCGGTCGGGCTGGCGCGCGCGGCGCTCGAGTACGCGACCGACTACGCCAAGCAGCGACGCCAGTTCGGCAAGCCGATCGCCGAGCACCAGGCGGTCGCGTTCCGGCTCGCCGACATGGCGCTGCGCGTCGACTCGGCCCGGCTGCTGACCTGGCGCGCGGCGCAGCTGATCGACTCGGGCGTTCGGGCCACGAGCGAGGCGGCGATGGCCAAGCTGGCCGCCTCGGAGACCGCGATGTGGTGCACCTGGGCGGCGGTCCAGACGCTCGGCGGCTGGGGTTACTCGCGTGAGTACCCGGTGCAGAAGTGGATGCGCGACGCCAAGCTCGAGGAGATCGAGGAGGGCACCTCGGACATCCAGCGGCTCGTGATCTCCCGCGGCCTGCTGCGCTGAACGCCGATCCCTTTCGTCGGTGTCGGCGGTCAATACCTTCACACACACTCTGAAGGGAGCCGCATGACTGCCACCACCCCCACTTCCACCACCGACGAGCGCGCCGTGCGCGCGGTGCTCGACGCGGTGTACACCGCCTGGGCCGACAACGACGCCGACGCCTTCGTCGCCCCGTATGCCCCGGACGCGACCGCCGTGCACACCGGAACGGTGATGCCGGACCGAGACGCGATCCGCGCGACGATGGTCGCCGGCTTCGCCGGCCCGCTCAAGGGCTCGGAGGGGATCCACGAGATCCAGAGCGTCCGCTTCGTCGGTGCCGACACGGCGATCGTCCTCAGCCGGGGTGCGATCCGATTCGCGGGCCAGGACGAGCCCGCGCCAGGCAGCCGGACGATCGACGGCTGGGTGCTCTGCCACCAGGACGGGAGCTGGCGCGTCGAGGCGTTCCACAACTCCCCCGAAGGCCCGTGAACGCGGGCCGGACATCCGATGGCGGTGCGTTCACGCACGCGACCGAGCCGTTTCGGCGCGAACTGCTGGCCCACTGCTATCGGATGCTCGGCTCGGTGCACGAGGCCGAGGACGTCCTGCAAGAGACCTACCTGCGGGCGTGGCGCTCCTGGGGCCGGTTCGAAGGCCGCTCGTCGGTGCGCGTCTGGATGTATCGGATCGCCACCAACGCGTGCCTGACCGCGCTCCAGGGCCGCGCCCGCAGGACGTTGCCATCAGGTCTGGCCGGGCCGAGCGGCGACCCGGACGCCGTTCCTCGGCCGGCCGGGCCCGAGGTCCGGTGGCTTGAGCCGATTCCCGATGCGCTGGTCACGCCCGAGTCCGAGGATCCAGCAGCGATCGCCGCGGCGCGCGCCAACCTCCGGCTGGCGTTGATCGCCAGCCTCCAGCACCTGCCCGCGCGCCAGCGCGCGGTGCTGATCCTGCGAGACGTGCTCGAGCTGCCGGCGGCCGAGGTTGCGCAGATGCTCGACACCAGCACGGCCGCGGTCAAGAGCGCGCTGCAGCGCGCCCGGGCGCGGCTGGCGCAGGTCCAGCCCCGGGCCGACGAGCTTTCAGAGCCCTCCGAGCCGGCGGCGATCGCGCTGCTCGATCAGTACATCGCGGCGTTCGAGCAGGCCGACCTGGCGGCGCTCGAGCGGGCGCTGCGCGCCGATGCCACGCTCGAGATGACCCCGTCGTCGACGTGGTTCGCCGGCAACCGCAACTGCCTGCGGTTCATCGCACGCTTCCTCGGATCGCCGGGCGTGTACCGGATGCACGCGACCCGTGCCAACGGCCAGCCCGCGGTGGCGGCCTACCGGCGGGACGAGCACGGCATCCACCGCGCGTTCGCGCTCGTCGTGTTGACCATCACCACCACCGGGATCGCGCGGATCGCACTGTTTGACGACCCGCGCCTGTTCACGACCTTCGGTTTCCCGTCGATTGCGCCGGCTACACCGGCTCTTCGGTGACGTCGCGGGCGACCAGCGCCGCGTAGTAGCCGCCGCGCTCCAGCAGTTCGAAGTGGGTGCCGCGCTCGACGATCCGCCCCTTGTCGAGCACGACGATCTGCTCGGCATCACGAACGGTCGATAGGCGGTGGGCGATCGTGATCGTCGTGCGGCCCTCGACCAGGCGCTCGAGCTCGGCCTGGACCGCGTACTCGGTCTGGGTGTCAAGCGCGCTGGTGGCCTCGTCGAGGACGAGCACCGGCGGGTTTCGCAGCACGGTCCGCGCGATCGCCATCCGCTGCTTCTCGCCGCCTGAGAAGCGGTAGCCGCGCTCGCCGACGACCGTGTCGTAGCCCTGCGGCAGCGATGCGATCAGATCGTGGATCCGGGCCGTACGGGCCGCGTCCTCGATCTCTTCGTCGGTCGCATCGGGCCGCGCGAAGCGCAGGTTCTCACGGACCGAGGCGTGGAACAGGTAGGTCTCCTGCGAGACGACCCCGACGGTCTGCGCCAGCGACGGCAGCGACAGGTCGCGGATGTCGATGCCGTCGATCGTCACGCGGCCGGTCTGGGGCTCGTACAGACGCGCGACCAGGTACCCGAGCGTCGTCTTGCCCGAGCCGGTCTCGCCGACGATCGCGGTCCGGGTGCCGGCCGGCACGACCAGATCGATGTCGCGCAGCGTCCAGTCCGCGCCCTCCTCGGGGTTGGCGGGATTCGGCCCGGCGTAGCGGAACGAGAGGTTCTCGAGCCTGACCTCGCCGAGCACCTCGGTGGGCCGCAGCGTCACCGGGTCCGGCGCTTCGGTGATGTCGACCGGCAGATCGAGGTACTCGAAGATGCGGTCAAACAGCGCCAGCGACGCCTCCATGTCGGCGCCGACGCCGAGCAGCGATTGGATCGGGAACAGCAGCCGGGTCTGCAGCGTGGTGAACGCGACCACGGTGCCGATCGACAGCGAGTGGCCGATAAAGCTCTGGCCCGCCAGGAAGTAGATGATCGCCGGCTGGATCGCAAACGTCATCTGGATCGTCGACATCACCCAGCGGCCCGCCATCCGCGAGCGGACCTCGAGGTCCGCGATCTGCTCGGACTCGCCGCGGAAACGGTTGGCGAGGTCCTGGCCGCGGCCCATCGTCTTGCCGAGCATGATCCCGGAGACCGACAGCGACTCGGACACGAGCGCCGACATGTCCGCGAGCTGTCGCTGTTGCTGCATCGTGATCTTGCGCCGGACCTTGCCGACGCGGCGGGTCAGCCACACGAACAGCGGCAGGAAGACCAGCGACAGCAGCGCCAGCTGCCAGCTGAGGATCAGCATCGCGACCAGCGACGCGAGCACGGTCGTAGCGTTCTGGGCGATCGTCGTCGCGGTCGTGGTGACGACGCTGTCCAAGCCGCCGATGTCGTTGGAGATCCGCGACTGGATCTCGCCCGTGCGCGTGCGCGTGAAGAACGCCAGCGACATCCGCTGCAGGTGCGAGTAGACGGCGGCGCGCAGATCGTGCATCACCCGCTGGCCGACCTGATTGGACAGGTAGGTCTGCCAGACGCTGAAGATGGCCGTGGCGATCGCGATCGCGATCATCCCGCCGACCAACTCGGCGAGCACCGTGTGCTCGTGCTTGAGCAGCCCCTCGTCGAGCACGCCGCGCAGCAGGAACGGCTGCAGCATTGACAACCCGGCGCTGAACACGATCATCGATAGGACGACGGTGAGCCGCATCCGATACGGCCTGAACAGCGCCAGGATCCGCTTGCCGTCGCGCTTGCGGGTCGGGTCCATCAGCCCGGGCGGCTTCTTGCCGGAACCGCGCAGCGAGCGCATCCCACCCGGGGCCGACGCGCCGTGGGATGCCGCGAAGCCGCGGCCTCCGGAGCTCATCGCCGCCGCTCCCGGTCGGCCACCGTGACGGCAACGGCGTCGGCCGCGGCCGCCGCGATGGCGGCGTCAGCCGGGTCGGCGGCCTCCGCGGCTTCGGCGGCTTCGGCGGCTTCGTATTCGGCCAGACGCTGCATCAACTCCCCGGCGCGCAGCAACGTGAGCTGCTCGTCGGCGGAGAGCAGCGCCTCGGTCGCCCGCCCGAGCCAGGTGTCGCGCTCGGCGTGCACGCACGAGACGGCCTCGGCGCCGGCGCCGGTGATCGACAGCCGCACGCGGCGTCCATCCTCGGGATCGCGCCCACGGCAGACCAAACCGGCAGATTCGAGCTCCCGCAACGCGGCCGCGACGTTCGAACTGGTCATTCGCAGCTTCTCGGCGACATCGCTGGGCGACGGCTCGGGGCCGCGCGCCACGATGCGGAGCACCTGTACCGCGGAGCGCGACACGCCGCGCACCGGCGGCAGCTCGCGTCGCAGCCGCCGGCCGAGCATCCGCATCTGTGTCCTGAACCGCCGTAGCGCGTCGTCTTCCATGACGCCTATTCTACATACCTATTCGACATAGCTCAACTCCCTGGCATATTTCGTTGGTCATCGAACCGTCGCCGCGATAAGGTCGATCGCGATCGTGCGAGGAGAAGCCGACATCGCCAAGGTCGGGGCCCTGATCGCCGATCCGGCGCGGGCGCGGATCCTGCTGGCGCTCGCCGATGGCCGCGAGCTGCCGGCGACCGTGCTCGCGTCCGAGGCCGGCGTGACCGCCTCGACGACCAGCTCGCATCTGGGCAAGCTCCTCGACGGGAGTCTGTTGACCGTGCGCCGCCAGGGGCGCCATCGCTACTACGCGCTCGCCGGCCCCGCGGTCGCCGAGGCGCTCGAGAAGCTGATGACGCTCG
>Ga0302326_10008175_pt1 | contig 23129 bp, 20 predicted proteins | sample Palsa_T0_3_FD_202264 | JGI IMG/M metagenome (GOLD analysis project Ga0302326, IMG submission 202264) | Peat permafrost microbial communities from Stordalen Mire near Abisko, Sweden - Palsa_T0_3 | ecosystem: Environmental > Terrestrial > Soil > Palsa > Peat permafrost | place: Sweden: Abisko... | reverse complement strand
GGCGGACCACATGCCCGCATCCCAGCCCTTGGCGAGACCATCGGCTTCGAGCGCGAGCGCCGCGGGAATCAGCTCATCGACGGTGGAGTTGAGATACTGCGCGTCGCGCGGATCCGCAATCCACACTGGCGCGCCGCCGCCATTGACGCCGCTCAGCCAGTACAGCTTGAGGGCGAGAAATTCCGTACGCTGCGATTGCGTGGTGTCACTGAAGATGAACTTGTTCTGCCGACTCGAGTGATAGCGCGTGGTCACCGGCACCGGCTGGCGATTGCCGCTCTTCAGAAATTCCAGCTGGCCTTGATCGAGCGTCTTGCGGATGGCGTTGTAGATGAAGCTCTCGGCGTAGGGCTGTTCGGGCGCGGGGACAATTTCAGCGAAGGTGAGGGTCATGCTGGCTGCGATTTTCACGTGCAGCGGGCTGTCGGTGGCGTCGGCCAGGCGGGCGGTGCCGTGGACTATATATGTGTCGGCGCCGGAAGTGGAGCTGTGGAAGGGCCACTGAAATTCGCCGAGGCTGAGCGGCAGACCGGCGAGGGTGACGTAAGCATCGGGGCGCGGATTGCGCAGACGCTGGGCGGACTCGCGCAGATAGACGGTCATCTCGGGCAAGAGCTCCGCGCGATCGAAGTCAAAACTGGAGGTCAGCTCGAGCTTGATTCCGCGGGTGCGATCGCTGGCCAGCGCCATCTGAAAACTTGTGGTCGGCAGGCCGCCGAAGCCTGTACTCTCATCCGCCGAGGTGATTACCATGCCGGCCTGCTGCGCGGCCTGTTCCAATGCGCCGGTCAGCGCGGTCTTGCTTGCCAATGCCATGTCTGTTTGCTGCTCCTGAAGAAAACTTTGTGTTGGACCTATTTTACGCGGTGCTGGCTGCGCTGATACGCTTTCCTATCTCATGATTAACCACAGATTTCTGGCCGCCTTACTGGCCGCTTCCCTGCTGTCCAGCGCTGCGCTGGCGCAGGCTCCGGCCGCTACTGCTCCGCATCTGGACGAAGCTACTCGCCAGGATGTCGACACCGCCGCCAAGGCAGCGGTCGCGAGCTCGGGCGTGCCGTCGGCGTCGCTGGCGATCGTCAAGAACGGCGCCTTGGTTTACACGCAGGCCTATGGCGATGCGCGGCTTGATCCGCCGACGCCTGCGCGGCCGGACATGCGCTATTCCATCGGCAGCATCAGCAAACAGTTCACCGCGGTCGCCATCCTGATGCTGCAGGACGAAGGCAAGCTCAGCATCGACGACAAAATCAGCAAATGGCTGCCCGACCTGACGCGCGCCAGCGACATCACCATCCGGCAAGTTTTGTCGCATACCTCCGGGTACCAGGATTTCTGGCCGGAGGACTACGTGATGACGACGATGATGCAGCCGGCGACGCCGCAGCACATCCTCGACACGTGGGCGAAGAAGCCGCTGGATTTTGAGCCGGGGACGCAGTGGCAGTACAGCAACACTAACTATGTAATTGCCGGGCGGATCGTCGAAATTGTAACCAAGGAAGATCTATTTTCGTTTCTGCAGAAACGCATCTTTACTCCGCTTTACATGCAGAGCGTGATGAACCAGGATTTTCGGCTACTGGCCGATACCGATGCGGAGGGCTATTACAGGCATGCGCTGGGGCCGCTGCGGCCGGCGCCGAAGGAAGGTTTTGGCTGGATGTTTGCGGCGGGTGAGCTTGCGATGACGGCGCACGACCTGGCGCGGTGGGACATGGCGCTGATGGACAGCGACTCAAGATTTCTGTCACCGAAGGGCTGGCACGATCTGGAAGAAGAAGTGAAGTTGAAGGACGGCAAGGGGACGATGTACGGGCTGGGCGTGCAGGTGGCGCATTTCAGCGGCCAGCGCGTGGTGTTTCACTCCGGCGAAGTTTCCGGCTTTGTGGCGATGAATGTGGTCTTTCCTGATCTCCGCGGTGCGATTTGCGTGTTGACGAACCTCGATGCTTCCGACGGTGCCAGCACGGCGGCGCGCAATGTGGCGAGGATCGTCTTTCCTATGATGAGGGCGGCCGCAAAACCGGAGGCGGCGCCAGTTGCAACTGCTCCCGCGGCCGCGCCTGGGGCGAAGGCAGCGGAGCCCGCAGAGGATTCGAAGAAGGTGGCGACGACGGAGCAGGCGCGCCAGATTTTTCTCGGGCTGCAACAAGGCAAGCTGGATCGCACGCTGCTGACTCAGCTGACCAATGATTACTTTACCCAGCAGGCAGTGGACGATTACGCGCAATCGCTGGGGCCGTTGGGTGCGCCGACGAAATTTGCTGAGCGCGACACCGAGCTGCGGGGCGGGATGAGCTTTCACGTTTACGAAGCGGAATTTGCCGGCGGCAAGAGTGTGACGATCACGACGTATATCGAGCCGGACGGCAAGATCGAACAATACCTGGTTGCGCCGGGTAAATAAGATCACAAACACACGGGCAACGCAGAGCCGGGTGGCGAAGCATCGGAATTGTCATGATTCGCAAACTCAAATCCGGTGAATTCCGCCTCTATAGCAAAGCGAAAGACGCAAGGACGGGCAAGCGCAAGAACCTCGGCACCTTCCCGTCACGAGAAAAAGCAAAGCAGCATGAGAAGCAAGTTGCTTATTTCTCGAGCTGACCGGCGTTAAAAGAGCCAAGGCGCGCCCTTTTCCGGCACGGGGATGCCGAAGTGCTGATAGGCAGCGCGGGTGGCAACGCGACCGCGCGGGGTGCGGTCGAGGAAGCCAATTTGTATCAGAAAAGGTTCATATACCTCTTCGAGAGTGTCTTGATCCTCAGCAAGCGCCGCCGCTAGAGTTGCCATTCCGACAGGTCCGCCGTTGTATTTCTCGATGATCAGAAGCATCAGACGACGATCCATTTCGTCGAATCCATGAGAATCGACACCCAGCATCGTGAGCGCTTTATGCGCGACCTCTTGACTAATATTTCCTTCGCTCTTAACTTGCGCATAATCTCTTACCCGGCGCAGCAGACGATTGGCAATGCGTGGAGTTCCGCGGCTACGCATGGCAATTTCCTTCGCGGCTCCAGATTCCAACCTGACGCCAAGCACTTCGGCGGAGCGCTCGACAATGAACTGCAAATCACTGTCTTGGTAAAACTCCAAGCGCAGCAAAATCCCGAATCTTGATCGCAGGGGAGAACTGAGCAAACCGCTTCGAGTAGTCGCTGCAACGACGGTGAACGGCTTCAACTCCATCACATGAGTCCGCGCAGCCGGTCCCTGTCCGATCATTATGTCCAAGTGAAAATCTTCCATCGCCGTGTAGAGTTTTTCCTCCACAATTGGAGGCATCCTATGGATCTCGTCGAGGAAGAGCACCTGCTTCTCGCGCAGGTTCGTGAGGATGGCTGTCAGGTCGAGCGCGATTTGCAGCGCCGGGCCGGAGGTTTGCTGAAAGCCGACATTCAATTCGTTGGCGATGATGGTGGCAAGAGTGGTTTTTCCGAGGCCCGGCGGGCCGAAGAGGAGAACGTGGTCGAGCGCGTCGCCGCGGCTGCGCGCCGCTTCGAGTGCAATGGCGAGCTGCTCCTTTACTTTCGGCTGCCCGATAAATTCGCTCAGCTTTTGGGGACGCAGCTTGAGCTCAATCGCAACATCATCCTCAACGGCCGCGGCCGAGACCAGGCGGGCTGCTTCGAACTTGCGGTCTGCTGCGTCCATGCGATGCTCCCGATAAATTGCGTTCCTGCGAGCGCTGCTTCAGCCGGATAGTAGCATGCACCGGCCCGGCCGATTTCTCACTTTACTTGTCCGGGGAAGCCAGCGTCGGAGGCGTCGGTGCGGCCTGCGGCTTGGCTGGCTCCGGCGCGGTGCACTCAGTCTTCTGCCACTCGAAGACAATGTTCGTGTCGGTCTTTGCGTGGCTCCCGGCTATTTCGAGGTCCAGATGCATGATGCCGGTGACCAGCGAATCCGTGTTGCGCGCCAGATCGTAATGAGTGTTCACAGTTGCACCCGGACTTCTGCACGTGACGTCGAGCGTCATGCCCTGCGCGGTAAACTGCCTCTCATTTTCCGCACAGGTCAGATTTTTTGGCAGCTGGTCACCCTGGGGAATCAGCCTGGCAAGATCGTTCTGCTGGATGCAGGTGAAAAAAGTATGGGTTGCGTCGCCGTCCTTGCCGTGGACGATGGCGCTCATCTTCCACTCTCCGGTCTTGATGGGCAGCGGCGGGGTTGGACCGCTTCCAGATGGGCTGGAAGGTGGAAGGGGCGCGGGCGATTGTTGGGCCAGGGCGGCGCCGGCAAGCAGGAGGATCGCGAAAAACTTCATGCCATTACTTTATCGAATCTGCGGGTTCGCGAGAAGAACGCGGCGGCGAGCGTGATGACGGAATGTCTGCGCATACCGGGAAATATAGGGAAATTGCTCTACAAAAAGGAAGCGGCGCTACACTCAATGGGCAGCCATTCGTACGCCCGCATGAATTTTCCTCGCATCCGCCTCGGACGACCGCAACAGATTGCCGGACTGCTGCTTCTCTCACTGCTCGGTGAATGTCTCTGGATTGTGAGCCACCAGACGTTGACGGAGCAGGACTACAAATTTGCGCGATGTGGGCGTGAGATGTGGGAGCGGCCGTCGCCCCTGGCCGGATATTTCACAACTTGCGGCAATGTACAGGACGGCACGCTGGCATATCGTGTGGCGGGACTGCCGCTGACGCTGGACCGGATCGTGTCGCAGCTGGTCGACAAATTTCGCAAGCCGGAAAACCGCATGTACACCGGCGAATCTTCGGACACGTCGACGTGGGAGATGCGGCATGAATTGCGGTCCGTCGTTCTGCTGGAGCATTTGCCGTTCGTGCTGTTTGCCATCTGGCTGGGCGGCGGATTGTGGTGGGTGGCGCGGCGGCTGTTCGGCAATGAGGGCGGATTTCTTGCGCTGGCGTTTTATTGCGTGTGCCCGGCGGTGCTGCACGCGGCGACGACACCGAACAATGACATCCTGGCGGCGTGGGGACTTTACGGGACCGTATACACGGCAATCGGCGTAGCGCATGCGATGCAGGGACCGCGCCGTAAGTGGAGACCGCGAATTGTATTGCTGACTATTGCGCTGGGGCTGACGGCATCGGCCAGCATTACGGCGGGAATTTTCGGGCTGCTGGCGTCGATTGTGCTGATGCTGTATCTCGCGGAAGAGCGACGGACCGAGGTGATGCAGGTTCTGGCGATCGCGATTGCGGGAGCGCTGGCGATCGTGTTCGCGAGCTATGCGTTTTCCGCGGGATCGTTTGGATATTTGCTGCGCGGCGGCGGGGCGCGGATCTGGTTCAGCTTGCTGCCGGCGCAACTAGCGCTGCTCAATTTTTCGAACGCGAGTTTATTGATTGCGCTCGGTGTCGCAGTGCTGCTCTATCCGAGCTCGCGGCGCTGTCGATATTTTGGCAACACCGTTCCGTTGCTGCTGGCGCTGTTGTTGTTGCCGCTGGTGACGACGCAAGTGGTGACGCGGCCGTGGTTGTGGGCGCTGCCGTTTCTGTTCACATTCATGGGCGGAGTGTGGGCGGATGCGTTGGAGACGCGCTGGCGGAAAGCATTTCTTGTGCTCGGCGCGGCGGCTTTGATGACGCAGGCATTGCTGGCGTGGATCGTGATTCGGGCGGCTGCGATTTGACTTGCGAAAAGACTCCCAGTGAACCCCGGGAGAGATCCTTTGACCGCGTGTTAAATATATGATTCATCAATAACTTACGCACCATTTTCCACATCTAAAATCTGCTAAAATAAAGCTACAAAAACCCATGGCAGACGATCAGAATCCAGAGCTCCCCCTTACTCCCCCCGACCCTTCTGAAGGCCCCACCGGCGCGGCATCTTTGATCCCGATCAACATCGAGGACGAGATGCGGCGGTCGTATCTCGACTACTCGATGTCGGTGATCATCGGGCGCGCATTGCCTGATGTGCGCGACGGATTGAAGCCGGTGCATCGGCGCATTCTTTACACGCTGCATGAGATGGGGCTGCCTTACAACAAGAAGCACACCAAGTGCGCGAAGGTGGTTGGGCAGGCGATGGGCTTGTATCACCCGCACGGCGACTCGGCGATTTACGACACGATGGTGCGCTTGGCGCAGCCGTTCACGATGCGGTACACGCTGGTCGACGGGCAGGGAAATTTTGGCTCGGTCGACGGCGATCCGCCGGCGGCGATGCGTTACACCGAGTGCCGGATGACGCGCATCGCGGGCGAGTTGATGGCGGACATTGAATATGACACCGTCGACTTCACGCCGAACTACGACGAGTCGACCAACGAACCGACGGTGCTGCCGACGCGGGTGCCGAACCTGATCGTCAACGGATCGAATGGCATTGCCGTCGGCATGGCGACGAATATTCCTCCGCATAATCTTACGGAAGTTGTCCGGGCGACGATTGAGCTGGTCAATGATCCGACGGCTGGCCTTGAGACTGTGCTGAAGCATGTCCAGGGGCCTGATTTTCCCACTGGCGGTTACATATACGGCAAGGCTGGCATCGTGAACGCGTACAAGACCGGGCGTGGGCGCTTCCTGATGCGCGCAAAGACCGGCAAGGAGAATATCTCCGGCGGACGCGAAGCGATTATCGTCACGGAAATTCCTTACCAGGTAAACAAATCCAAGCTGATCGAGCGGATCGCCGAGCTGGTGCATGAAAAAATCACCGACGAGATCAGCGATGTTCGCGACGAGAGTGACCGCGACGGCATGCGCATCGTCATTGAATTGAAGCGAGGCGCGCAGCCGGAGATCGTGCTGAACCAGCTATACAAGCACACGCAGATGCAGGAAAGCTTCTCGATGATCTTCCTCGCGGTTGTGAATGGCCAGCCCAAAGAACTGGGACTGCCAGAGGCAATTCGTCACTTCATCGAGCACCGTATCGATGTAGTGCGGCGGCGGACGGCGTTCCAGCTCAACAAGGCGCGCGATCGCGAGCACATCCTGCTGGGCTACCAGATGGCGCTCGATCACCTGGATAGCGTGATCAAAATTATTCGCGGGTCGAGCTCGCGTGCAGATGCGCGGGAGAACCTGTTCCAGTTTTTCTCGAATAAATCCATCAGCCTGAATGGAGCTGAGCTGCGCGGGGTCAAGCTGGACGCCAAGAAGTACAGCGTCGACGTGGAGCAGCTGGCCACCGGTACGCTCATTCTCAGTTACAAACAGATTGACGCGATCCTCGAGTTGCAGCTCTATCGCCTGACGCAGTTGTCGATCGATGAGCTGGTCGCGGAGTTGACGGAAGTCCGGGGCAAGATTGCGGAGTACGAGAGCATTCTGGCGTCGGAGAAGAAGCTGCGCGGCGTCATCGTCAAGGAGTTGGAGGCGGTCGTCCGGGATTTTGGTGACGCGCGCCGCACCATCATCCTGGATGAGACCGCTGAGTTGACGCTGGAGGATTTGATCGCGGACGAGCAGGTTGCGGTCACGGTTTCGCACTCGGGATACCTGAAGCGGACGCCGATTTCGACGTATCGCCAACAACGGCGCGGCGGTACGGGACGTCTTGGAATGAAGACGCGCGAGGAAGATTTCGTGCAGCAGCTCATCATCGACTCCACCCACGCTTATCTTTTGTGCTTCACCAATACCGGCCGCGTTTATTGGCTGAAGATTTACGAAGTGCCGGATGTGGGGGCGGCGGGCAAGGGGAAATCGATTGCGAGCCTTCTGAGTTTGCAGGCCGGCGAACAAGTCCGCACGATTCTCGCGATTCGCGATCTCGAAGAAGCTGACCAATATATCTTCTTCGCGACGCGCAATGGCACGGTGAAGAAGACCGCCCTGAAGGATTTCTGCAACGTGCAGTCGCGCGGCATCATTGCCATCGGCATAGATAAGGATGACGAGCTGGTTGCGGTCCGCAAGACTGACGGCGACCAAATCATCTTTGTCGGCACCCATGATGGCATGGCGATTCGCTTTGAAGAGAGCGACGTCCGATCGATGGGACGGCCAGCGTATGGCGTGCGGGGCATCAACCTGCGCAAAGACGATTATGTTGTCGGCCTCGCGATCACGCCGAAGGAGCGGAAGAAATCGGGGGCCGGTGAAGATTCGCCGTCGCTGATTCTTTCCGTCACTGAAAACGGTTTCGGCAAGCGGACGGATGTCGACGAATATCGTCTGACGGGCCGCGGCGGCAAGGGTGTTATCAATTTGAAAGCGACGCCGAAGGTCGGCAAGGTCTCTTCCATCCAGCAGGTGGACGAGACGAGCGAACTGATGGTTATCAGCCAGTTCGGCAAAATCATCCGCATGGACACGAAGACGATTCGTGCCGCAGGCCGCAGCACGCAAGGCGTAAAGCTGCTGAACCTCGAAGATGGAGACAAGGTTGCGGCCGCGGTCGTCATTCCGCCGGAGGAGTTGAAGGCGGAGGGTGCGGCGAACGGGACGCTGATTCAGTAAGGTATTTTCTTTTTCTGAAGGGCACGACTCCCGGGTCGTGTCCTTTTCTTTTTGCTTCGGATCGCAACCATCCGCGTCCGATAATTGCGAACATAATTCGGAACCACCACTGCCACTTCCCCGCTAGCCGGAGTGCCGATACTCTGAACAAGCTCTGTCGATCTCCGCGGTTTCCCGTGGCGAAAACGACCCTACAAATCGCTCGGCTCGCTACAGTCATAATTCTGACTGCGCTGCTGGTCGCCTCCTTGCCTCTCCAGCTTTTTGCGGAAGGTGTACAGGTACATTCGCGCGTCGACGTTCATGGGCGGCGTCATCCCGCCTTGCGTGTGCCGGTTGGCGGCGCTCGCGGAGCCCGTGCACACTCTTCGCTTCGTGCTGGCCTTGCCCCGCGCGGCGCTCATGCAAATATCCACGGAACGCTCCGCACTTCTCGCGGATCGCGCGCAATTCACGCGTCGCTGCGCAGGACGGCGCAACGGCCGTATAAGCACGCCTATCCGGTATCTCGTCGCGTTGCAGCTTCTCGTCACGATCTTTCGCGCGGCATTCCGCGGACGCAGCTCGTCGCCCCGATCGAGGAGAGCTCGCCTGAACCGACGGTCGCGGTGTCGAGCGCAAGACCCTCGTCCGATGCGATTTCTGCGCATCCGGAAACTTTTCGCGGACTGCTGGCTTCGATTTTCTTCGAGCCGATGCGCGGCTCGCATGAGTCGCTGGTGAGGCAGAATCAGCGCACGGAGCAGGATGGTCTCGAGCGGTTGCAGGATGAAGTTGATATTCAGCGGCAGGTTGCGGCGCACAAGCTGGTCGCGATTCCGCGCTCGGCGGGCTTGACGGTGGACGCCAGGCTCGCGGCGAATCGTCGCTACACGCGGCCTTGGACCGCGAAGTTTCTTTCTGATGTAGCGGCGGCTCACCTCGCCCGCTTCGCCTCTGACGTCCAGGTAAATTCGGCTGTCCGCACAGTTGAATTTCAAAAGCGACTGGTCCGCGTCAACGGAAACGCAGCGCCCTCAGATGGCGACAATGCGTCTCCGCATCTGATGGGCGCGACCGTTGACCTCGCGAAGAAGGGCATGTCAGCCGCGGAAATCCAGTGGATGCGCGCTTTTTTGACGCCGCTGGAAGACGCCGGCAAGCTGGACGTCGAAGAGGAATTTCACCAGGCTTGCTTTCACATCACGGTGTACAAGAGCTACGCGCCGCCGGCTTTGCAAAAGCTGCTTGCGGCAAATGCGCGGCTGCATGTAGCTCCGCCGCCCGTCCCGGCTGACAATTAACAGGACTGCATTTAGAATCTCGGCAGTGTCGCGTCGTATCGCTGGTCACCCCCTGTTCAGGAGCTTCCGTCATGGCCACTTCCATTCCGCCGATTGAAATTACGCCGTCCGAACCCGGACTCTCAGAGATTGAACGGGTCGTAGATACTTACATCGCTCCGAGCAAGACCTTCGCCGACATCCGGCGCAGCTCGTCATGGTGGATGCCGTTCCTGATTACTCTCATTGTGTCGCTGATCTTCAGCTTCACCATTCAGAGCAAGGTGGGCTGGGAGCAGGTGATGGACAATGCGTTGCGCAATCATCCCGCGCAGCAGGCGCAAATGGACAAGCTGACGCCGGAGCAGCGAGCGCAGCGCGTGCCGATCACGCTTATGGTTTATAAAATTATCGCCTTCGGTTATGCCGTGTTCGGCCTCATCGTTGTCGCCATTGTCGCGGGAGTTTTGATGCTGACTTACAATTTCGGCCTGGGCGCGCACGCTTTGTATAAGCAATATTTCGCGAGCTACATGTACGCAGGCCTTCCCGGCGTGGTCAAGGCGTTGCTGATTATCATCATGGTCTTTGTCGGCGGCGGTGGTGAGAAGTTCAATTTGGAGAATCCAATTGGTTCAAATCCTGGCTTCTATTTCGCGCCCGGCTCGATTCCGGAATGGCTACATGGACTGCTGAGTTCAATCGATATCTTCTCCATCTGGACTGCTGTTTTGCTGGCCCTGGGGCTCAGCATCGTTTGCAAGGTCTCGCGAAACGCGTCCTATGCTGTTGTTTTTGGATGGTGGGCGGTGATTATTCTCTTCGGTGTCGCGCGGGCTGCAATTTTTGGTTGAACATCTCATTCACCAAAGGCTCGGTTGAACGGTTGCGGCGGGAGCCGGTTGCGGTCCCGCTAGCGCGTTTATCTCGGCAATGTATTTTGCTGAGTTGAATTTCTTGCCGGTGGATTCGCGGGACATGTAGCGGATTTTGCCGAAGATGGGGCGGTCAAACCAGGGCCGGTCAAACTTACCGACGATCGACCACGCGATGCCGGCGTAGCCGTTGCAATCGCGGCCGTCGAGCAGATAAGAATCGTTCAAAATCACGGCCCACTCAAACGCGGTGGCTGCGTTGGGCGACCACTCCAGGATTTTCTTGGCCCAGTACATGCGCACGCGGTTGTGCATCCATCCGGTCGTGACCATTTGCAGCTGGCCAGCGTTCCAGAGGTCATCGTGGGTTCGGGCATCTCGCATTTGCTCGAGCGAATACTTGTGCGGCCGCGGATCGTCGGCGTGTTCGCGGATAGTTTCTTTGGCCCAGGGCTCGGCGCATTCCCAGGAGTCGTAATTGTCACTGTAGGTGACGAAATTGACGGCGAGCTCGCGCCAGATCAGCATTTCGTTGAACAGCGAATCGAGGTCCGCGATGGTTGCCTTACCGTCTTTGACGGCTTTCTGGGCGGCCAGTGCAATAGTGAACGGGGAGATGTGGCCGAAGTGGAGATACGGTGACATCTTCGTGCTGCCATCGACTTCCGGTTGGCCGCGCTTTTCGGCATAGCTGCGGAAGGCGTTGTCCAAGAACCAACGAAGGCGCCTGGTTGCAGCGTGCGTACCGCCGGCAAAAGTTTCGACTGGACCGATGCTGCGGTCGAGTTTTTTCCAGCCGGCGGTGATGTCGAGCTTTGGATCGTAATGTTCCAGTCCGCGTGGTTTTTTCCAGATATGCGCGGCGGCAGCATTAGCGCAGGGTTTGAGCCATTGCGAGCGAAGCTTTTCGAGTTTTGGGCGTGCGGTGTAGGCGGCGTATTGCGCTTTCTCGAGGAGGCGGGAGGGGACGACGACGTCGGCGTCTACGGTGAGGAATGGAATTTGGATGGAGCTCGCTGTTTTGTCGCGCTTGGCTCGCATGAAGCGGAGTGGGTTTTCGTCGCCGATTACGAGCGCTGCTTTCACTTCCTCGACGAACGGCAGGATCTCGTGATTGGGCGGTCGCCGCATGACGAAGCCGATGTTGCGCTCGGCGAGATCGTGTTCGACGTCGACCATGCCCTGCTGGAGGAAGTGGTAGTGGCGCAGGTTGGCGTGGGGGAAGTTGTCGATGGCGGAAAAGAATGCGACGACCGGGAGACCGAGTGTGTTCGCGACGGAGACGGCGAGGTCGAGCGCGGGATTGTCGAGGGCGCGCTGGGCGCGCTGCATCCAGTAGACGACGCACTTGCCGTCTTTTGCGGAGGCTCCTCCCTTACGGACTCGGGTGCGCGCATCGACCAGAGAGGAAATTTCGCGGGGGAGTTTGGCTGCTTCCCTTTCATGGTGCGCTGGAGTTTCTGAGGGGAGCATGACTTCTTCATCTTATGGAAGAGAGTCGACGGAGTCGGCGCTTCGATTCATGCGATGAACAAGAAAAGGGCGGCCGCGGCCGCCTCTTCCCTGCTTACAAAAGACGCTCTACCACTGGCCCCAGGCGCGGCTCATGTAGTCGCTGAGACACATGCTGACGAGGACGAGGAAGGTGAAGAAACCGGCGCCGCAGGTGAACTGGACGAGGCGCGAGCTGTACTTGAGGTGCATGAAGAAGAGGACGACGATGCTGCCCTTCAGGCAGGCGATGGCGACGGCGACGATCGGGTTGAAGATGCCGAGCTCGAGGAAGGCGGCGCCGGCGGTGATGGCGGTGAGGACGAGCAGCGTGATGTAGATGAGCGCGTACTGCGCCGGGCCGACGACGTGATGGTCTTCGTGTGCCGGGTCGGCGATCAGGTCGGGATGATGTTCTGCCATGGCTATCTCCGAAAACTTTTCTTGTTACAAATCATTGCAGCCGCAGATTCAACTGATGGGGTGCAGGTTGATCAGGTAGAGCAGTGGGAAGAGAAAGATCCACACGATGTCGACAAAATGCCAGTACAGACCGAAATTTTCTATTGGTGCGACGTAACCGGGCGAGCCGGTGGTGAACTCCCCTCGATGCGCGCGGACGATGAGCCAGGCGAGAAGGCCGAGTCCGATGATCATGTGGACGGCGTGCATGCCGGTCATGGCGAAGTAGAGGAAGAAATAAATTTCAGTTTTCTCGGCCATGTCGATGGGCAGCGGCTTATCGCGGAGCTTGCCCTCTTTGTCCGGCTTGGGATGGACGAAGTCGGCGATGGAGAACTTGATGCCGGGGATGTGGCTGTCGCGCCACTTCTCGCTGTACTCGACGTATTTCACGCCGAGGAAGGCGATGCCGAAGATGCTGGTGAGGATAAGGTACCAGACGAGCGCGGTCCGTTTGCCGACTTCGGCGGCCCAGACTGCGAGCGCCATGAAAAATCCCGAGGTGATGAGGATGGCGGTGTTGGCAGTGCCGAGCGGGACGCTGAGCTGATGGCTGCCGGCGACAAAGGCTGGGTTGAACCAGTTGCGAAAGATGAGATAGGCCATGAAGAGGCCGCCGAAGAACATGATTTCCGTCAGCAGGAAGAGCCACATGCCAAAGCTGGCAGACTCGCGCTGCTGCGCCACGGTTTCAAAGTGGTGACGCAGGAATGCGGGATGTTCGTGGCCCGGGGCCGTGCTGTGGGCGACTGCTGCTTGGCTATCCAACGAGTTGCTCCTTGCCCTTGTGGCTTTCCATGTATTCGTAGTCGTAGGCTTCGTGATCGACGATCGGAGTGATGAGGAAATTCTCGGTCAGCGGCGGCGATTGAATCTGCCACTCGAGTCCGGTTGCTTCCCACGGATTGGGGCCCGCGATCTTGCCATACTTCAGCGACCATGCCAGGTAGAGCATGGGCAGCAGGTAGCCGACGCCGAGCACCGATGCGCCCGCGGTCGACAGCACGTTCAGGACTTGAAATTCCGGCGGGTAGGCATGATAGCGGCGCGGCATGCCGTTGTAACCGACGACGAACTGCGGAAAGAAAGTGAGGATGAATCCGATGAAGGTGGTGAGAGCGGCGAGCTTGGAGATGCCTTCGGGATACATGCGGCCGGTCATCTTCGGCCACCAGAAGTGGATGCCGGAGAGGAAGGCCATCAGCATGCCGCCGACCATGACGAAGTGGAAGTGGGCGACGATGAAGTAGGTCTCAGTGAGATGGATGTCCATGCCCATGCTGCCGAGGAAGACGCCGGTGAGGCCGCCGATGGTGAACAGTCCCATGAAGCCGAAGGCGTAGAGCATCGGCGTCTCGAAGGTGATGGAGCCCTTATATAAGGTGAAGGCCCAGTTGAAAATTTTGATGGCCGAGGGCACGGCGACGAGCATGGTGAGCAGGCTGAAGACCAGCGCAGAATAATTCGAAATGCCCATGATGAACATGTGGTGGGCCCAGACGAAAAATCCGAAGACTGCGATGGCGACCGAGCTGAAGGCGACGGCGGTGTATCCGAAGACGCGCTTGCGGCTGAAGGTGCTGATGACTTCGCTGATGACGCCCATGCCGGGGAGAATCATGATGTAGACGGCGGGGTGCGAGTAGAACCAGAAGAGATGTTGAAAGAGAAGCGGGTCGCCGCCCTTGGCGGGATCGAAGACGCCGATGCCGATGGCGCGCTCGAGGACGACGAGGATCAAGGTGATGGCGAGGACTGGCGTGCCGAGGACCATGAGGATGGAGGCCGCGTAGTTCGACCAGCAGAAGAGCGGCAGGCGGAACCACGTCATGCCGGGCGCGCGCATGCGGTGGATGGTGACGATGAAGTTCAGTCCAGTAAAGATAGAGCTGAAGCCGGCGATGAAGATGCCGAGTCCTGTGGTGATGACGTGGGTATTCAAGTAGTGGGTGGAGAGCGGCGTGGTGAAGGTCCAGCCGGTGTCCACTCCACCCATGACCATGCTGGCGATGATGAAGATGCCGGCGAAGACGTAGAGATACCAGCTCAGCAGATTGACCTTGGGGAAGGCGAGATCTTTGGCGCCGACCATGATGGGGATGAGGAAATTTCCGATCGTCGCCGGGACGCTGGGGACGAGGAAGAGGAAGATCATGATCACGCCATGCAGGGTGAACATTTTGTTGTAGGTGTCGGATGCCATCAGGTCGGGCTGCGGGGTCAGCAGCTCGAGGCGGATGAGCGATGCAAATGCGCCGCCGATAAAGAAAAAAAACGTGATCGAGACCAGGTAGAGCATGGCGATGCGTTTGTGGTCGCCGGTCAAGAGCCAGCTCTTGATGCCGAGCTCCTTGTTCAGGTAATTGACCTTCGGAATGCGCGCCGTTGCCTGGTCTGGCAGATGCAATGCACTGCTGCTCATGGCTTCACCGTCCCTGCTGCTGCTGCCGCGCCGGAGGTTGCGCCGGTGGGCGTGGTTTCATTGCTGGTGAGAGTCTGGTGGACACGGTAGTCGGTCTTCAGTCCCTTGATGTATTCGACCAGCGAGATGATGCCGTCTTCGCTGACTTGTCCGCGGTAGGTGGGCATGATTTGAGCATACCCGGCGATGGCGTGACTGGAGGGGTCGAGTATGGTCTCACGCAAAAACGCTTCGTCGACGGAGACGGTGCCGCCGTTGGCCAGCGCCAGGCGCGAGCCGTAGACGGCGCCGAGACTGGGGCCGCGCGCTGCTGAATCTCCGGAGTGGCAATTGGCGCAGCCCAAGGTGGTGAAGAGGCGCTCGCCATTTTGCGCGAGGCTCATGCCGCTGGTGCTGCCGCCGGCCCAGCGCTGGTAGTCATCCGGCGTCATGACGACGACTTCTCCGATCATCTGAGAATGCAGGGTGCCGCAATATTGCGTGCAGAAAAGATGGTAAGTGCCGGGTTTAGTGGCGTTGAACCAGACCGTGTTGTAGCGGCCGGGGATGGCTTCGCGCTTGACGCGGAATGCCGGGATCGAGAACGAGTGGAAGACATCCTGCGAGATGATGGTGAGCTGGACGGGGCGTCCGGTGGGGACGTGCAGCGAATTGATTTCGTGCTGGCCGCTGGGATGTTCCGCCTTCCACATCCACTGCTTGCCTACTACATATATGTTCATCGAGTTGACGGGCGGGTTGTAGATGCGGAAATAAAGCAGCGCGCCCCAGACGAAGCAGATCATGAAGAGGGCGAGCGGGATGAGTGTCCACGTGGCTTCGAGGACGACGGAGCCTTCAATCTGCGTGGCGACGGGATTGCGCTCCTTGCGGTAGCGGATGGAGAAGCCGAAGACCAGCAGCCCGACCAGGACGAGGCCGACCAGCGAGATGCCTATCAAAAAGAGATAGAGCAAGTCCATCTGCGGCGCTATGGTGGACGCCTCATCCGGGAAAAGTTGTGAATGGCTCATCCAGTTGACCAGGAATTGCCACAATACTTTGCTAATGTAATTCATCGTCCCTTATCCGTTTCGCTTTCCGTCGGAGCTTGTTGCTGCTAAATCGCGCGTATCGCGCGCCTGGCTCATTGCTTCCAGTTCGCGCACTTCGCGCGCTTGCCTGGCATCTTTGCGGAACATGACAATCATGAAGCCACCCAGCAGAAAAACTGTGGCGAGGCAGGCCAGCTGTACCAGGCGCGCAATGACCAGCGAATAGTGGCCGGTGTGCGGATCGTAGTGGTAACAGTAGAGCACCATGGCTTCGACGGGTGAGCCGACTTTGCCGCCGGAGGCTTCGCTCAGTGCGAACATCAGATCCTTCGGCGAATATTCGACGCCGTAAAAATATTGGGCGAGGCGGCCCTGACTGGTGACGACTTCGATCGCGCTGGTGTGGGCGAACTGGGTGAGCTTGCCATCCGGGCCGGGGACCTTTACGTAGTGGAAGCCGACGGTGTTGACGAGGGCGTCGATGTTGGGCGCGGTGCCGGTGAGGAAGTGCCAGCCGACTGCGGTTTCTGGATAGCCGTAGCGCTTGAGGTATTGCGCCTTCTTTTTGGCTGCGAGTGCCGGCGTGTCTGAGGGATCGATGGAGACGACGATGACGTTGAAGTCTTTGCCGGGCTTGTAGCGGACCATTTCGAGCGAGCTGGTCAGGCCTTCGAGCTCTTCCGAGCAGAGCATCGGGCAGGTGTAGTAGACCAGCGCAAGGACCGCGGGCTTCTTGCTGTCGGCTTTAGCGTCGCGAGTGGCGTCCGGGAAATAATCGCCGAGGGTGACAGCTTTGCCGGTTTCATCGGTGAAGGCAGCGTTGAGCGGGAGCTGGCGGTTGATGTTCTGGTCGACGCCGACTTTGTTCAGGATGGTGGGCAGGGTGTTGGGCGTGCCTTCGGTCTTGTCGCCGGCGGCACTGACTTGTGCGGCAAGCGGTAGCGAGCACGCGAGGGCGATGATCGCGGCGCAAGCCAATGCGCGGGAGCGATGCCCGATGTTCCCTTGTGCTCGAATTTGTAACCGCTGCTGCATATTTATCCTGACTTCTGTTTATCTCGTGGTTGCTTTGGCTGCCTGGTCCTGCATGGCTTCGCGACTTTCGAGGCGCTGATGACGTTCCGTGTCTACTTCCTGCTCCCAGCCGGTGCGGGCAAAGCCGTCGGTTAGTGGCGCGGTGACGACGACTGGCTCAACTCCGGCCATTGGCGCTCCGGGCAGCAGGCTGCTTGAAGTGGGCGACTGTGCGGCGAGTCCCTGCTCGCCGAGCGGCTCGTGCGTGGTGGCTGCGCCGGCGACGACGGGAAGTCCGCGCTGCGCGATCAGCTGCATGGCGCGATCGATCGGGATGCGGACGGTGCCGGCATTCTGGTCAACATAACTGTAGTAGTTCAGCAACAGATCTTCGCGCGAGTGCAGGTCGGCGACATCCTGGTTGCCGTCGTCCAATTGAAGACGCGGCGTGGGGAAACGCTTGGTCATGATGGCCAGCTGCTCCTGCTGCATGCGGGCGTTGCTGACGAGATCTTCGCGTTGGGTCGGGGTGAGATTCGGGCCATCGATGGAGACCCAGGTGCTGGCGGGGCCGTCGCGCTTGATCATTTCCTTGTTGATGAGCTTGCCGAGGGCGAAGCAGAAGACGAAGAAGACCGCGACCGATGCGGCAAGCACGGCGACAAAGGCGAGCAGTCCGCTGACGTTGGCGTCGGTGAGTTCGTATCCGGCCGCGCGGCTGCCGCTGGCTCCGGCGTCATCGCCGCCCATGGCATCGAGTGCCGGGTCGTGCGTGGTGAACCCCAGCGGATTGTCCGGCGTTACTTTGTCCGGCTTATGCGGATCAAGCGTGGACATGTTCAGCCTCCAGAATCTCAGGTGTGTGCGGGTCATTGACGACGAACACCGGGCGCGACTTCAGCTGGTTGAAGTAGTAAGCCAGCCACAGCGCAAGCAAAAACACAGGGACGACGAGATAGGCCGCCATGCCGAATGACCAATGCAGGTTGCGGCGCGCGTCCGGGAAGCCGGGCTCGACCTGCCACCACATGTCGAAGAGGCGCGCGAAAATAATCCACCAGCAGAGACCGATCATCTTGCGCTTGCTGCGCTTGAAATTCCGGCTGAGCAGCAGGGTGAAGGGGATGACCCAATGGAAGATGAAATCCAATGTGATGACGACGGCCCAGCCGCCGCCGAAGCGGTTGAGGTACCACGGGATTTCTTCCGGCGAGTTACCCGACCAGATGATGAGGAACTGCGCGAAGTTGAGATAGATGTTGAGCATGACGAAGGCGAGGACGAGCTTGCCCAGATCCTGCTGCTCGGTGATGCGGAGGACGGTGCTGTACGGCTGCCACTTCGACAGATAGATGACCGTCATGATGCTCATGGCGAGGACGCTGAAGCCTTGCGCGACTAAGTAGACCAGGCCCCAGATGGAGGAGTACCAGGTCGGGTCCATGGACATGACCCAGTCGATAGAGGCGCCGAGCAGCGTGATGGCGTAGACGATGATGCCGAAGCCGCTGAGGTTTTCAAACTTGATGCGCCAGAAGCTGGTGCGCGCTTCGGTGTTGGCTTGCGGATCGGCCTCGCGCTGCATGGACCAGGAGTTGAGCTTCCACATGTAGAAGGCCCAGATGACGAAGTAGATGACGGCGCGAATCCAGAAGCCGTGGATGTTGAGCATCGGCCGCTTCCACGTGATGGCGTGCGCCTCGGCACCGGAGATTTGTCCATTGGCGAGAGACTGGCCGATGTTGGTGACGGCGGCCCAGATGTAGAGACGCTTGACGCCGAAGCCGATGGGCAGCCAGAGCAGCGCGATCAGCGGGATGCAGCGGCTCATCGCTTCCAGTGGACGGCGGAGGAGAAGTCCCCACTTGCCGCCGGTGACGTATTGGACCATGAGCAGCGCCATGCCGCCGAGCGACAGTCCGAAGATGACCATGAAGCCGACGACCCACGCGCGCAGGAAGTGGTCCACCTGACCGGTGAAGAGGAACACCAGTGAGCCCAGGCCGAAGACCGCGGCCCAGATCAGCGCCCGGTTGCGCCACGCCGTGACGGCCGCCGGCGCGTTCAGATCCGCGGGCAGCGTTCGGTCGTGATGTTCAGTGTGTCCGTGTGCCATTGTGTTCTTTCAGGTCCTCTTGTCTGTCTGTTCTGTCTTGCTGGTTCTTCGAATCTTTTCGGTGTTGCGGGTTTCTACGGGTGCAGCGGCTCCCACTGGGTTTGTTTCTCGTTGGTGCGACCCGGCTGGGCTTGCGTGTCGGTCTTAGGTTCGTTGGCGTTGCTGCTGGGATGTCCGGCCTTGAGTGCTGCGTCGACCGGTGCAGATGGTTCAGGCTGCGCGGTGCCGACAGCGTTGCCGTAAATTCCAGTGCTCGGCAGGGCGTTGACTCCGGTGGCAGGCAGTCCCCAGGGCTGAGCGAAATCCACGGGGTAGCCTTCGCGATCGGCGATGTCCTGCAGCTTGTCGACCGAAGCGCCGGCGGGAACGTCGGATGACTTGGCGTTCTGACTCAGCTGCAACGCGCGGATGTAGGCGGCGACGGCCCAGCGATCTTCCGGCGTCAGCTGCGCGGCGTAGTCCGGCATGGCGCCGTAGCCGTTGGTCATGACGGCAAAGTAGTGGCTCAGTGGTTGCGCGACGCGGGCCGGGTCATGCAGATTTCCGGCGGGCTTGTAGCCGCGCTGCACAATCATGCCGACGCCGTTGCCGACGCGCGAGTGGCACGGCGTGCAATAGACGTTGAAGCGCTCCTGGCCGCGTTCGAGAACGGCGAGCGTTGCCGGGAATGGCAGCGCGTTCTGCTCCTTGCCATCCACCAGGCCGGTGTAAAAGTAACTGTCGGCGTGCAATTGGCCGCGGGCGACGGTGCCTTCGACTTGCGGGCGCACGGAGCGGCCGTCGGCGTAGAAGGTGGTGCCGCGCTGCGGAATAAATTTTGGCTGGTCCTGCATGTCCTGGCGACAGCCGGCGAGGAATGCGACGGCGAGCAGGATGGCAGCGGAGGTGGTGCGTACGGGATTAATACTCCACCTCCACAATCGAGGCCGGGTGCTGCGCTTCGAGGAAGAGGCGCGAATCAGCCGGAGAAAATTTCGGGTCCATGGCTTCGAGGCACAGGAAGAACTTGTCCACCGAAGCGCCCTGGCGGAAGTTGGGCGCGTTGAACAGAGGATGGTAGGGCGACGGTAATCCGTTGAGTGCGAGCATGCCGAATGCGGCGGAGAGTCCGGCCCAGAGAATCGTCCACTCGTACGCGGGGATGATGAACGCGACCCAGGAGTAGAGTGGGCGGCCGCCGATGTTCAGCGGGTAGGCGAAGACGGAGACCCAGGTCTCAAGGTTGTACATGGCGAGGCCGCCGAGAATTCCGCCGAGCAGGCAGATGAGGGAGACGCGGTCCTGCTTGCTGGTCCAACCCAATGCGGTCGCGGCTTCCTCGACTGGATAAGGCGAGAACGCATCCATGCGGCGATAACCCGCGGCGTACGCGGCTTCCGTGGCGTTCACCAGTTCGGCCGGAGTGTTGAATTCGGCGAGCAGGCCGTAGAGTCCTTCGCGGGGGGGCGCCATCAGTGGGCCTCCTCAGAAGCGACTTCGGCAGTTGGGAAGTCCGGCGAGAGCTTCGTGCCGGGCAGCAACATGCGGATTTCAGACATCGGGATCATGGGCAGCAGACGAATGAAGAGGAAGAAGAGAACGGTGAACAATCCCCACGTGCCGAGGAAGGTGCCGTAGTCGATGCGCGTCGCTTTGTACGTGCCCCAGCTGGAGGGCAGGTAGTCGCGATAGAGGCTGGTGACGACGATGACGAAGCGTTCAAACCACATGCCGCTGTTGATGATGAGCGACATGACGAACATGAACGGGATATTGATGCGCAGCTTGCGGAACCACATCAGCTGAGGCAGCGCGATGTTGCAGGTGATGAGGACGGCGTAGCTCCAACCCATGGGACCGAACATGCGGTTCCACATCATGAAGTACTCCCACTTGCTGGCGGAGTACCAGGCCATGAAGACTTCGGTGCCGTAGCCGTAGGCGACGATCCACCCGGTGGCGAGCATGACCTTGGCCATGTTGTCGATGTGGCGCAGGGTGATCAGGTCTTCGAGGTGATAGAGCTTGCGGATGGGAATGGCCAGGGTGATGACCATGGCGAAGCCGGAGTAGATGGCGCCGGCGACAAAGTATGGCGGGAAGATGGTTGTGTGCCAGCCGGGCATGAGCGCGACCGCGAAGTCGAAGCTGATGACGGTGTGAACGGAGAGGACCAGCGGCGTGGCGAGGCCGGCGAGCAGCAGGGATGCGGTTTCATAGCGCATCCAGTGGCGGACGGAGCCGCGCCAGCCGACGGAGAGCAGGCCGTACGCGTATTTCGCGACGGGGTGCCTGGCCTTGTCGCGCATGGTGCCGAGATCGGGGATGAGGCCGACGTACCAGAAGACGACGGAGATGGTCGCGTAGGTCGAGACTGCAAAGACGTCCCACATGAGCGGTGAGCGGAACTGCGGCCACACGTTCATCGAGTTGGGATAAGGGAAGAGCCAGTAGATGGCGAGCCACGGGCGGCCGGTGTGGATGATGGGATACATGCCGGCGCAGACGACGGCGAACAGCGTCATGGCTTCGGCAAAGCGGTTGATGGAATTGCGCCAGCTCTGTTTAAAGAGCAGGAGGATGGCGGAGATGAGCGTGCCGGCGTGGCCGATACCAATCCACCAGACAAAGTTGATGATGGCGAAGCCCCACGCGACTGGCATGGTGATGCCCCAGACGCCGGTGCCTTTCAGGAAGAGCCAGGTGACGCAGGCCAGCAGCATGGTGGCGAGGCCACTGGCGATGGCGAAGCCGAACCACCAGAACCACGGCGTCTGCTTGGTCAAAACAACGCGGACGATTTCTTCCGTGATCGAGCCGAAGGTGTGACCCGGCGCGATGACGGTGTACTCGCCAGTGCGCGGTTCGCGCCAGTCCGGCTCGCCTGCCTTGTTCACCGGCGGCTGTCCGGGAGTCGGGATTATGTCTTTAGTCGCCATCGTTTTCCTTATCCCTCGCTCGCGGTGCTGAGTTCAGGGTTGGGGTTCTGCACTTCTGCGATGTAGCTGGTGCGCGGACGGAAGCCAATGTCGCCGAGCACCGCGTAACTGCGCGGGCTCTGCTTGCGTTTGGAGACGCGAGAATTTGGATCATTGATGTTGCCGAAGGAGATTGCGTCCGTCGGGCAGGCTTGTTGGCAGGCGGTGACGATGTCGCCGTCGCGAACGAAACGGTTTTCCTTGTCGGCTTCGATCTTCGCGGCTTCGATGCGCTGCACGCAGTACGTGCATTTTTCCATGACGCCGCGGCTGCGGACGGAGACGTCGGGATTGCGCATGAACTTGAGGCTCTCGCTGTCGTAGTCGGAGTAGAGCAGCCAGTTGAAGCGGCGTACCTTATATGGGCAGTTGTTGGAGCAGTAGCGCGTGCCGACGCAGCGGTTGTAGACCATCGTGTTCAGGCCTTCCGGCGTGTGGACGGTGGCGCCGACCGGGCAGACCTGCTCGCAGCCGGCGTTTTCGCAATGCTGGCAGGCCATAGGCTGGAAGTGCGCTTTGGGCGCGTCGAGGTCGCCTTCGTAATAGGCATCGATGCGGAGCCACTGCATGTTGCGGCCGACCTTGACCTGGTGGCGGCCGACGACGGGAATGTTGTTTTCCGCGTAGCAGCTGACGATGCAGGCATTGCAGCCGATGCAGGAGTTCTGATCAATCGCCAGTCCCCATGCGTATTTCGGGCGGTTCTTGGAGTCGACGTCGTAGTTCCACGGATAGAGCAGGGTCTCGTCCTTGGGCGGCGTCTCGCGCATTTCGCTTCCCTCTTGCGCGAAGTTCGGGGACTTCTTGTACTCCTCGATGGTGGCCCAGCGAATGATGGCGCGATCTTCGGCCTCGTTGCCTTCGAGGGAAAAGTTGCCGTCGCCCCGGCCGCCGGCGCGTGCCGAGCGCTGGTCGGTGTAGTGACTCTTGGTGACGCAGAGATTGTAGGTGTCGCCGGTCTTGCGGACGGTGGCTCCGGGCGCGTTCAACAAATTGCCGGAGGTGCGGAGCGGGTAGGCGTTGAAGCCGACGCCGGAACCGGCACGACCGCCGCTGGTGCGGCCATGTCCGAGATAGACGACGATGGT
>Ga0302326_10008173_pt1 | contig 23144 bp, 18 predicted proteins | sample Palsa_T0_3_FD_202264 | JGI IMG/M metagenome (GOLD analysis project Ga0302326, IMG submission 202264) | Peat permafrost microbial communities from Stordalen Mire near Abisko, Sweden - Palsa_T0_3 | ecosystem: Environmental > Terrestrial > Soil > Palsa > Peat permafrost | place: Sweden: Abisko... | reverse complement strand
CGCAAGCTGACCCGGCGCATTGGATAAGGGGGAACTCTGTCTAGGGGAAGGCAGAGACTGCAAGGCGCGCGAGCGAGATTGTCTACATTGTGACAAAAAGTGTCAAGCACTTTCTACGCCTTTGGTCGATTTTCATGCAAGATATTTTACCCTCCCCGTTTCCTAGCTAGCAACTGCTCCACTTAGGTCCTGTCGCCAAAAGCAAAACTGCCCAATTCCAGACCCCCCAAACCCACATTTGCGGGAAACCCTGACCCTTTGCGATACTAAACAGCGAAATTGGTCCCGAAAGGGTCCGCAAAACTACGCGCTCCACCGACCGCACCCAAGGAAAAAGAATCATGCCCAATCGTGACGATGCCTGGAAGTTGCTCTGCGAATACACCGCCGGCGAGAGTCTGCGCAAACACGCCCTCGCGGTGGAAGCTTGCGTGCGGGCCTACGCCCGAACTTCAAACGCCGATGAGGAGTTGTGGGGCATCACCGCGCTGCTTCATGACTTCGACTACGAGCGCTGGCCCAACGATGCTCACGCCGCCGATGCCGAGCACCCCTTTGCCGGCTCCCAAATTCTCCGCGAGCAAGGCTATCCCGAAGAAATGATTCACGCCATTCTCGCTCATGCCGACTATTGTCAAGTCCCACGGCTATCGCCCCTCGACAAAACTTTATTCGCCTGCGATGAGCTCTCCGGTTTTCTCACCGCCTGCGCCCTGGTCAAGCCTTCCAAGAAACTCGCGGACGTCGAAGCCGCCTCGGTGCGAAAAAAGCTGAAGGACAAGGCTTTCGCGCGCGGTGTGAATCGCTTGGACGTCACCAACGGTGCCGAAGAACTCGGCGTGCCGCTCGAAGAGCACATCGCATTTTGCATCGAAGCCATGCGCGGCATTTCCGATACCCTGGGACTTTAGCGCTGCGTTCGCCGCAAAAATAAATCGTGTGCTAGAATCTCCGACGCATGGAAAAGGCCAGCACCATCTTGGGTAAAACTGTCCGGCAAATGAAACGCCCCCGCGCCACTCTGGCGTGGCTCGAAGCGGCGTGGCCCAGCATCGTGGGCGCCAAGGTAGCCGCGCAGACCAAGCCGGTGCGCTGCGCCGACGGCATTCTGGAAATTTCCACCACCGGAAAGGATTGGCGCAACCAGCTCGAGCAAATGCAGGACGCCTTCCGCCAGAAAATTAATGAAAGCTGGGGCGGCAATTTGGTTCGCGAGGTGCGCTTCGTGGCTGCCAAGCCCGGCCCTCGGCGCATGCGCTACGAAGACGACAACGAACACACGCCATTTATCCGCAGCAAGGGCAAGCGCTAGAAAATTCGCAGTCGAACAGCTCACGGTCGTCCGCTCCACACCAGCCGAGCGCGGAACGCCGAATACCCGAAGGACCCGGAAAATATGAAGATCACGCGGGACGATGTGCTGCGCGTAGCGCAACTGGCGCACCTGGAACTGAGCGAAACCGAAGTCGAGATGTATCGCGGCCAGCTCGATGCCATCCTGAGCTACGTCGACAACCTCAATGAGCTCGATGTCTCCGGAATCGAGCCGATGGCCCAGGTATTGGCGGGCGCGACGCGCGACCCAGCTTCGGCCGGTCCGTCCACTGCCGCCGATGCGCCGACGGACGCCGAGGATCGCGAGAATTCTGCGCTCCGGGCAGACGTTGAGCGCCCCATGCATACCGCCGAAACCGTCCTGAAGATCGCACCGGACCCCGTCCCGCCATATTTCCGTGTGCCCAAGGTGATCGAACGATGAGCCGGACCCTCCCGTGGACCGTCGCCACGATCCGCATGGCCCTCGAAAGCCGAAAGGTATCGGCGCGCGAGCTGGCCGACGACTTTTTCGCCCGGATCGCCCGCCGCAACCCAGAGTTGAACGCTTATTTGGCTCTTTCGCCCGAGCTCGCCTACCAACAGGCCGCCCGTGTCGACGCCGCCGTCGCCAAGGGCGAACCGCTCCCGCCACTGGCTGGCGTTCCCATCGCGGTTAAGGACGTTCTAAGCACCACCGGCATTCCCACCACCTGCGGTTCGAAGATCCTTGAAAATTACGTGCCGCCCTATAACGCCACCGCCGTCGAACGCCTGGAAGCGGCGGGCGCGGTGATTTTGGGCAAGACCAATTGCGACGAATTCGCCATGGGCAGCTCGAATGAGAATTCCGCGTACGGCCCGGTGCGCAATCCCGTGGCCCTCGACCGCGTTCCCGGCGGCTCCAGCGGTGGGTCGGCAGCGGCCGTGGCGGCGGGATTGGCCGTGGCGGCGCTGGGGACCGATACGGGAGGTTCCATACGCCAGCCGGGTGCCTGCTGCGGAATCCCCGCAGTGATGCCTACGTACGGCCGTGTGTCGCGCTACGGCCTCATCGCGTTTGCCTCTTCGCTCGACCGTATCGGCCCGTTTACTACCACTATCGCCGACGCGGCAGCCGTGCTCAGCACCATTGCCGGACACGATCCACTCGACTCCACATCGGCGCGGATCGACGTCCCCTCCTACGCGCACGAAATCGAAAAAGATATCGCCGGCCTGCGAATCGGTGTTCCCGAGGATTATTTTGGCGCGGGGCTCGATCCCGAGGTGCGTGAACAGGTCCAATCCGGAATCGCGCTCCTGCAAAAGCTGGGCTGCAAACGCATTCCGCTAAAAATGCCGCACACCGATTACGCCATCGCGGTCTACTACATCATCGCCACTGCGGAAGCGAGTTCGAACCTGGCGCGCTACGACGGCGTGCGCTTCGGCTTGCGCGTGCCCGGCGCAACGTTGATGGACATGTACCGCAAAACCCGCGAGCAAGGATTCGGGCCCGAAGTGAAACGCCGAATCATGCTGGGAACCTACGCCCTCTCCGCCGGCTACTACGACGCCTACTACCTGCGCGCGCAAAAAGTCCGCGCCTTAATTTTCCAGGATTTCGCGGACGCATTCTTGAAATGCGACCTGATCGTCACGCCCACCATGCCCACCCCAGCATTCCGCTTGGGAGAGAAAACCGCCGACCCGCTCCAGATGTATCTAGCTGATATATATACAGTTACAGGATCGCTGGCCGGCGTCCCAGGTATCTCCGTCCCATGCGGAAAAACCAGCCAGGGCCTCCCGGTAGGCCTGCAAATTTTCGGCTCGCACTTCGGCGAAGCCCGCATGCTCCAAGCCTCCAGTCAGTTCGAAAAAGCCGGCGGCTTCTCGATCGCACCCTAACCGCACGGGCTTTCGTTGCGGGTCCACCTTTCGACGCAATCATCCTTTCCGGTTTTGCAGCTCGACTGCCTTTATCCTTTTTGGTTCTACGTTTCGACGCCGCTATGTTCCCCAGTTCTACGGTTCGACGCCGTTATCATTTTCGGGTGCCCACTCTTCCCATGGTTTTGGGAAGGGTGGGCGTACTGACCATCGCAACCTAAAAGTTCCATCCCAAGATTTTGCACCGTAGCTTTTGCCGTTCGGAACGTAGCCTTTGTTACTCCTTCATGAAATTTCGAAGTACAAACGAAGAAAGCACTCACCCTCCACCGACGCAACGCGTCACTTCCCGAAGCCAAATTGTGTCTGGACCTTCCCAAAAAGTACTATCAAGATCGAAAAAAATTCCGCAAATGGTAGAAATATCCAGATTGTAGTTAGTCTCCGCGCACTCCCAAACCGCTTCCCCGCTCACCTTTTTGTTCCTAACCTGAATCGCTGCATCACCAAACGCCCATGAACAAAGGCTCCCGCGATTTTTCTAAAGAACCCCGCGCTTGAGCCGAAGGGAACAAAATAGAACGGAAGAACTATTGCTACAGAATCCATGCAACGCGTATTCTCTAAAACGAATCGAAGCACCAAGAGGCGGGAAACCGTGCTCAAAATAAAGTCCAGCCAGAAGTTTTTCACCGAAGATGAAGTCTCTGGATTGACGGGAATTTGCCGCGATCATCTGCGCGATTTGTCGCAGAGCCGTCATCTGGGTTCCATGGCCCGCGCCGCGGAAGCGGTCGGAGTCCAAGCCCAGCGCATGCTGTTCACCAGTTCAGACTTGATGATCCTGGCGGTCCTGTTTCCCCGCTGCGAGCATTAAGCCACTGCCTCACCTCGGCCCGGGCCCGAACACCGGCGTTCGCCGGTCGCCCCCGTGTCTTCCCCCAATCCTTAGAAATCATTCAGCCACCACTTCCTTTTTGCACCCGTGGCGCAGCCAACCTGGCTGTGCGCCCACCAAAAATCCTAAAACCCACTCAACTCTAAAATGCCATCACCGCCGATAGCATCCAAGTTTTCACCCAGCAGGAATCCCGCCCACCCCCACCCAACCAGCAACTCTGAGTGATCCCAACCACTGAATATGGCATCCTCATTACTATATGTCCCGCTCCTGCCCGCACCTTCGATCTTCCGCGCGCCCGAGCAATCCCCTCGCCGGCCCTCGTGCCAAAAAGCGTTCCACCACCTTAGCCATGTTGCTGTGTTACTTAGGTTTAGCGGCCACGCCACCGTTGCTGCTCGCGCGCCCGGCCCAGCAGCCGCCAAGCGCAACCGCCTCCACAGGTTCCGAAGACTCCACCCCACTACCCCGCGGCAAAAAACTATTCCTGAAAGATGGCACCTTCCAGCTGGTAAAAAGCTACGAACAAGACGGCGACCGCGTAGAGTTCTACAGCATCGATCAATCCGATTGGGAAGAGATCCCCTCAGCGCTGGTCGATTGGGACGCAACGAAAAAAGCCGAAGCTGCGGAAGCAAAGAAAGACGCAGACACCTTAGCCAAGGCCCATAAAACCGAGGCCGCCCACCGCGCCGCCCCCACCCTGGACGTCGACGCCAGCCTGGAAGTCCTCCCCGGCGTCTTCCTGCCTCCGGGCGCAGGCGCCTTCGTACTGGAAGGAAAATCTCTACGAGCACTCACCCAAGCCGAAACCCAGGAGCGCCGCGACAAAAAGCAGACCGCAAAGCAAATCCTGATCCCCATCCCGATCGTCGCCACCCGCCGCAACGTCATCATTCAAGGGCCAAGCGCCCACCTGCGCGTCACCGACGCGCGCCCCGAGTTCTGGATCAGAATGTTTGGCCCGGAAATTCCCAACGTCGAGCTGGTGCGCACCAATGTCCGCGGCCCGGTCCGCGTAGTCGAAGGCGTAGACACTCTATTCACCGAACAAAGAGAAGTGAGCAACGCGCTCCCCATGCAAGAGTGGCCGGTAGCCGAACGCGTCTTCCGCTACACTCTCGAGCAGCCGTTGCCCCCCGGGGAGTACGCGCTAACCCAAGTAACCGGCCACCGCGGACAAGACTCCGAAGTCACGCTTTACGTCTGGGATTTCGGAGTAGACCCGGCAGCAGGATCCGCCGCCCCCGCAGCACCACAAAAAAAGAAGTAGCCGCGCACCTAGCCCGGCGAGCACCCACGGCCGTCCACCGAAACGACACAGCAACCCAGAAAGATGGCCGAAGAGAAGACTTCATCTTATTGGGCACGTAAGCATACATGTTGAAGTTTTGAGGATTCGTATTATGAAGTGTGCGGAAATTGGGGGCAGGTCACAACGCTACGGTAGTGGTCTCCGATGATTTCCTCCCCAGCGTATTAAGCGGCTAAACCCCTAATGCGGAGTTTTGGTTTCGGTGTACGATACCGCGCCGGTGAAATTGTCTGAGTAAGTCTTACCCAATAGCTGATTTATGTAGTTATACGAATAGGTTGTTACGATTTGACTGTTTTGAGTAGGTTTCCATTCCAGTCATTATAGACAATCTTGCTTTCCACCGGGCCCTGCGTCCCCAGGGAATTCGCTGCGAATCCAGGCGAAATTACGTTTCACACTTACGAAACGAGAGAGCCAATTCCTCCTCCACCTTCGCAGGATGCTAGCACCTGGAAGCACAAACCCAATGCCGGGAAATTAGCGGACTATCAAAAAGGGGACGCAAATCTAAATAGCAACACCCGCCAGGAATGCCCCTTCGATCTATATGAAAACAAACCACGGAAGTTCGCCGAATCCAGGCAAACTACGAGCAAAAAAAATCGGCGGGTGGCCCAGGTATTTCGGCGCATTTCGCTCTTTCCCCTGATCGGCCTCCGCTGCGGTAAACGCGGCCGCGCTGGCAGGCTTTTGGCTGCACTCGGTGCATCGGCCCGGCCGCCGTAGCTTCGTTCTTGTGCCACGCAGGACCGCGGCGAAGGCAGCTTGGGCTCGGTCAAGGTTTTTTCGGGGCGTCTGCGGCGGGCTCCGCCGACGATTTTGATTCTTGGTGGGCGTCCTGGCTGAACTGCCAGGCCTTGGCGGCATGCTCCATGGCTTGGCGGGAATGTTCGTGGCCGGATTGGTGGTCACCTTTGCCGTGCGAGGCTGCGGCGGCTTCATGGGCGTGCGCGGCTAGATTGTGATATTCGGCGGCGCGTTGATGCGAATCTTTTGCCATCGGAGGTCTCCTGAACGGACCACTCGATTATAGCTGGGAACCGGGAACGAAGTGAGCGGCGCGGCAACTTTCCCGTAGCGTGAACGGCGGCGCGGAAGCGGAGCGGCGCGCGAGAATTATTTAGCGTTTTGGGAGGTGTCGGGAATCTTCGCTCCCCCCCAAACTCGGAGCGATCGAAGAACTTTACTGCTTGCCGTACTTCTTCGCGGCCTGCTCGATGCCCGGGCCGGCCTGCACCAAGTCGCCCAGATTCATGCAGGGCCGGAAATGTACTTTGGCGTTGAAGGCCAGGAACCACGGTTCGGCGACCGCGGGGATTTGGGAGACTTCTTTCATGTCGAAGAAGATGAAAGCGGTGCGTTCGCCGCCGTCGTCGGTGAAGTAGACGGCTTCCGGTTTCAAATCATCGAGAATGGATTTCATGGTCGATCCCAGGGTGCCGTTGCGGACAGCATTGTTCGCGGTTGAGGTGTCGATATTCACTTTCATTAGCATGCGCATGTATGGGTGCCTCCTTGGCGCAGCGGATCATACACTCACGGCGGAGGCAACTCTAGGAAACTTTTGCGGTCTGCGCTTCGAGCGCTTCGCCCAGCAGCGCCGCCAGGCCGGCTAGCTGGAACGGCTTTTGCACCACGCGAGCGCCGCGCTCAGCGAAGGATTCTTGGGCGGTGGCGTCGAGCAGGTCGCCGGTCATGAAGACGAACGTGGCCGGGCTGCCGCCGGGAAGCGCGCGTAGTCGCTCGAACAATTTGTCGCCGTTCAGTCCCGGCAAGTTGAAATCGCAGAGGATTACATCGAAGGAGCGGGTATCCAGCAGGACCAGGGCTTCTTCCGAGGTGGCCACGCTTTCCACCGCCATCCCGCGGACGCTCAGTCCTTCGGCCACCAATTCGCGGATGCTCTCTTCGTCATCCACCACCAACACCGAGTGGCCGCGCAGCGTCGAGCTGGCCGGCGCAGCGAGCCGCACCGGTAAGGTCGGCTCTTCGGCGACCGCGGCGGCCACCGAAAGGCAGAATGTGGCGCCGTGACCGGGAGTGGAGCGAACCACCAGCGAGCCGCCATGCTCTTTGGCGATGGCCATCGAGATGGTGAGTCCCAGGCCGGCGCCGCCGCCGGGCCGCTTGGTGGTGAAGAATGGATCGAAAATGTTGCCGATAATGTCGGGGGAAATTCCGGGACCATCGTCGCCCACGGTGACGGTCACTTTGTCGCCCTCGCGGGCCACGTGCACGTGCACCACGCCGTGATCGCGGAACGGGATGATCGCCTGATGCGCGTTGACGATCAGGTTCTGAATCATTTGCAGCAGCAGCTTGGCGTCGCCCTGTACCGGCGGCAATCCGGCGGCCGCGGAGAATTTCACTTCGATATGCTTCTGCTGCATCACCGATTCCTGCGACTGCACCGCGCGCCGCGCCAGATCGTCCAAGCGCACCAGCGATTGGCCCGGACCGCCGGAGGGGCGCGAGAACGCCATCAGGCTTTGCACGATAGTGGCGGCGCGGCGAGCCTGCTGCAAGACGATGTCGGTTTGGCGGCGCATCGAGTCGTCCACCGCGCGCTCGCGAAGAAGGTCGGAGACGCCCAGGATCGCGGTGAGCGGATTATTCAGTTCGTGCGCCACGCCGGCGATCATTTGTCCCATCGCCGCGAGTTTTTCCTTTTGCACCATTTGTTGCTCGAACCGCCGGGATTCGGTGATGTCGCGAATCGAGGCGACCACCCCGATGATCGCGCCGTCCGGGGCGGTGAGCGGGCTGGCGTTCACGCGAAACACCCGCCAGGTGCCGTCTTGGTGCTGCGCTCGGAATTCCACGGCGCCGAACCCGGATTTTCCGGCGAGCAAATCTTCGAACGTGGCGATGAGCTGCGCGGCGTCGTCCGGATGGGTGCGCGAACCCAGCAGGGTGCCGGTGATTTCTTCGCCGGTAACGCCCAGATGTTCTTGAACGCGGGAGCTGACAAAAGTGAAGCGCTTCTGGGTGTCCACCACGCAGATGATGTCCGGAAAACTCGAGATCAGTCGCCGCACGAATTCCTGTTCGTTGTGCAGCCGCTTTTCCATCTCCACCCGCGCGGTGATGTCCACAATGGTCCCTTGCAGACGCACCACCTTGTCGGAAGTATCGCGAATCACGTTGGAAGAGATCAGGCAGGAAATCACCGTGCGGTCTTTCTTGCGCAGCAGCACCGGAACATCGCGCATCGAGTCGCTATCCGCGAGACGCGCCAACAGGCGCGCGCGGCCGTCGGGTTCAACGTCGAGCTCGGGAATATTAACGTTGATCAGTTCTTCCGGGGCATAACCCAAAATGCGAGCCAGGGCCGGATTGACCTGGAGAAACTGGCCTTCCGGGCTGCTGAAGAAAACTCCTTCCTGCAGCGATTCGAAAAGTTCGGTGAAGCGCAGCTCGGCTTCGCGCTGCGCGGTGACGTCACGGGCTACGCCGCTCACATCCACCAGCGTGCCGTTGGCGGTCTGCGCGTGAAGGTAGACGTCGAAATATCCCGTCTTGCGCGTTTTCGCGAACCGCAAGCGCACTTTTCCGGACCACGATTCGTGCTGCATCAGCGCCGGCAAATTCAGCGCGGCCGCTTCCCGGGAGGGCTCTGAGATGAATTCTTCCATCGGGTGCCCGATTAAATCCTGGAACGAAACGCCCAGCGTCTCGGCACACGCGCGGTTGGCCACCCGGAAGACGCCGTCCGCGGAGATGGTGAACAGTGCGTAGTCCAGGCTATCGATGAGTTCACGAAAGCGCGATTGCGAGCGGACGATGCTATCGAAAACTTTTTCAAATTCGGCCGGCCGGCCATCGAAGGATGGCTGATCGGCGAGGCCGTGGAGAAAGTGGCGAATGGACGCAATTTCGCGGAACTCTTTCCATGCGTAAGCGGAAAAGAGAATGACCACCCCAGCACACGCGAGCGCGGCCTTGCTATGGAAACTCGTGGACGGAATCCACGAGATCAGCAGTAAGGTTGCGGCCGACACCAGAAACACGGTCAGCACCATTTGGGCGAGGCGGTGTTCGCGGCGGCTGAGCTTCTCCCATTGCGAGGGGCCGCGGTCGTCTGCACGAAGCTGGCTTGGCGATGACATCGGGCGCGTTGCTTCTTCATCCTGGCGGGCACGCTGGCGGACCGCGCGTGCCGCATTCGATTTTTGGCGCTGGGTCTGGAAACTTTGCTACCACAAGGGTATGCTGGGGGCCTAGCTCCCCGTATCAAATACTAACGGCGAACGTGGCTGCGGGCAATTTCTACCCATTCGGGAATTTCCACATGTGAACCGTGCCGCTGGACCCATCGAGAACGCAGAATGCGTCATTTCGGCTCGCAACGGATGAACCGATTCCAATCACCTCTCCGGGAAATGGCCCGGGCCTTCCGCCCCTTGCGCACGGGCAACCGAGCCGCTGCCAGACGCATCCTTTTGCGGGTGTTTACCTTAGTCCGTCCCTCGCGCTTTCGTCCCATGGGTGGAGTCGCCTTTTTGGCCGCGCTGGTGGTGTGTTCGGCAGCGCTGTCTCCCGCGGCGGTCGGACAAGGGTTTCGGCGGGTGATTGTGTCGCGCGGACGCGCGTTCCCGGACGTTGGTTCCGGGGTCACCGCATTGAAACGCGACGCGGCAGGCCGCTATTACATCCTGGCCAAGCCTGCCGACGCGATTCAGGTCTACAACTCCGATGGGGTGCGGATTGGTCAGATACCGGCGGCAAATTCCACCGGCGCGAAGATAACCTTTGCGGTCGATTTTGACCTGGATTCGAAGGGCAACCTAGTGGTGGCGGACCGCGCGGCCAACGCCGTCGAGATTTTCTCGCCGGAGGGTCTGCTCCTGGCCCGAGTGAAAATGTTCGCGCCCACGTCGGTGGTGGCGCTCAAAGACGGGCAATTCGCGGTCACCTCGCTAAGGTCGAAGAGCCTGTTGGTAGTGATGGACTGGGAAGGCGGAGTGGTCCGCAGAATTGGGGATATCCCAGATGCAGACCCGGATGCTCCGCCGGTTCTCGCGGATTTGGGAAGGGTTTCCGGCGACGCGGACGGCAACATCTATTTTGCCTTCGCTTCGGAAGAGCCGCTGGTGAGGAAGTACGACCGATTTGGGTATATCGCCTGCCAAGCCATCGTTCCGCGTAACTCATTGAATGCTTTGGCAGATACACCGACTGACCGAGTCACGTTTGGCTTTAACTTTAGCCAGTACAGCCTTTCCGACCAATTTAGCGGCTGGACGACGGTGGGGCTAAACCACGGCGACGTGAACTTTGGGGTTTCGACGGGCATGGGTCTGGAGCGCTCCGGTTTTGGGCACCCGGGCGGGGGATGGGGTAATGCCGAGTTCGGTGGCGGAGGAATCGGGGGAGGCGGGATTGGAACAGGAGGCGGCGGGCGTGGCGGAAGCGCTGGGGTGGTGGGGTCCTTCCAAAACGGGCAACTGAAGCTGGCTCCCCGGGTGGGCGCTGGGGGGCGTGGTGGGCGGCGCGGTGATGCGGCTGGCGCTGGCGGCACCCCGGGAACGGGCGGCCCTGGCGGAAGCGCTCCCGGGCAGACGGATCCGAATCAGACCGCCGCGGACCAACCGGGCATCGCCACTGGCTCGAGCCAAGACATGTTCGCGAGTTCGCCGGATTCGAGCGCGAGTGGGACGCTACAGTACGGTTCCAGTCAGGATGGCGGGGATTTGAGTTCGTCGGATCTGGCGATTCTGCAGAATGAAGCTGGACCTAATTATCAGGTTGGTGGAGCGCAGTATGCCGGGTTGGGTGCGCTGCCGGTGGGGTCACAGGGATTTGCAGCGCTCGGAAACTACCTCGGGCCACCGCCGGGTGGTACCCGGCTGCCGTTTGGTGGCGGCGTGAGCCAGTTCATGGCGCCCAGCTTGCCGAAAACCGCGGATGCGAATACATCGGACTTTGGGCGGAGGAATTTTGGAGGGGAGGGCGGGGCGGGCGGATTTGGACACTATGGACACTTCGGGGGCATGAACGCGTACAGCGCGGTGGCCAGCGTCAAGGTGAATCTGGATAAAGCGGAGCCGGCGAAGGATCTGGCGAAAAATAAAATCACGGCGATTGGCATCGATCGCGCGACGCAGGAAATTTGGGTGGCGATGGGGCCGACGCTGGTGCATTTCGATAAGGATGGAAACCAGCTCGATAGTTATCCGCTGACTACACCACAGGGCCGGGTGCTCTCGGCGACTGCGATCGAAGTGGAGCCGGAACGATTGCTGATTGCTTCGGACACCCATGGAATATACGAATTCGCACGGCCGGACCCAAAGACCGCGGCTGCTTCGGCACGTTGAACGCGTAAGGGCGTTGAAATTCTTCCTTCCGAACTTTCCTTGTGAACTTTCGTTCCAAGCCTTGCTGCGCGACGGTCGCGAGATCATTCGAGTTTGGCTTTGCGGCGCAGTAATTTCCCGCGTTGCGATTTCCACGCTTTATAATCCATGGGTCGACAACGAAAGGAGCGGCGATGGCAAACAAGGTGCGATGGGGAGTGCTGGGTACCGCGAAGATTGGAACCAAGAAAGTGATTCCAGCGATGCAGAAGGGGGAATGGAGCGCGGTGACGGCGATCGCTTCGCGCGATTTGGGGAAGGCGAAGGATGCGGCGCGGGAGCTGGGGATTGCGCGCGCGTATGGATCTTACGAGGAGATGCTGAAGGATCCTGAAATTGAAGCGGTGTACATTCCTTTGCCGAATCATCTGCATGTGCCGTGGTCGATTCGTGCCGCGGAGGCTGGAAAACACGTGCTGTGCGAGAAGCCGATCAGCATTACGGTGGCCGAGGCGCGGACGCTGGTGGCGGCGCGGGACCGCGCCGGCGTGAAGATCGGCGAGGCGTTTATGGTTGCGACGCATCCGCAGTGGCGGCGGACTCGGGAGCTGGTTCGGTCGGGAGCAATCGGGCCGCTGCGGTCGGTGCAATGCTACTTCAGTTATTTCAACCGCGATCCGCAGAACATTCGCAACATGGCGGATATCGGCGGAGGTGCGCTGTACGACGTTGGGTGCTATTCGGTTTTTACGTCGCGATTTGTATTCGGGGAGGAACCTACGCGGGTGTTGGGAATTTTGGAGCGCGATCCGGATTTCAAAACTGACCGGCTGGCTTCGGCCATCCTGGATTTTCCGTCGGGGCAGGCGGTGTTTACGTGCAGCACGCAGGTGTGTCCGTATCAGCGGATGCATTTCGTGGGGACTATCGGGCGAATCGAGGTGGAAATTCCTTTTAATGCGCCGCCGGATCGGCCGTGCCGGATCGCGATTGACAACGGCGGAGATCTCTCCGGCAAAGACATTCGTCACGAGGAATTTCCGGTGTGCGATCAATACACCATACAGGGCGATGCGTTTTCGCGGGCGATTCGCGAGGGAATCGCGGTGCCGGTTCCGGTAGAGGGTGCGGTGCGGAATATGGCGGTTATCGAGGCGATTTTCCGGTCAGCCGAGAGCGGACGGTGGGAAAGGCCGGAGGCTTGAGCCACTCATGAAACAACATCAAAGTAAGGCACTCGGTGCTATATCCACGCTGGCGGTCGCGGCGGCGGCGCTGATCTGGTGCTTCTCGGCGTTTGCGCAAGCGCCTTCGGGTGTGCCGGGAGCCTCGCAGGCTACGATCCTCTACGGCGTCGCTTACTATAACGAATACATGCCGGCGGAGCTGCAGCCGGGCCACTTGGAAAAAGATGTGGCGCTGATGAAGGCCGCTGGCATCACCGTGGTGCGCATGGGCGAGTCCACCTGGAGCGTGTGGGAACCTTCCGATGGGCACTTTGAATACGCGTGGATGGATCGAGTGGTTGATGCGATGGGCAAGGCAGGGATCAAGGTGATCATGGGTACGCCCACGTACTCGATACCCACGTGGATGGCGCACGCGCATCCATCCGAAGTTCCGCTTCTACGCGGAGCGTGTGATCAGCAATCTGGTGAAGCACTACAAAGATAATCCGGCGGTAATCGGCTGGCAGATCGACAAGGAAACGGCATCCTACGGTGCGTCTAACGCCGACGTCTTCGCGGGATTCGTAGATCATCTCAAACAAAAGTTCGGAACGACCGATGCCCTCAACAAAGCATGGTTCCTCAATTATTGGGGCGAGGATGTGAACGACTGGGCGGACATGCCTACTCGCGACAATGCTACAAGCACCAGTTACAAACTCGAGTGGAGCCGCTGGCAGCAAATGCGAGTTACGAATTTCCTGACGTGGCAAGCCGCACTGGTTCGTCAATACCGCCGCGCCGATCAATTTGTGACGCAGGATTTTGGGAGCATGATGAAATCCGACGTCGACGAACCGGCAGTGGCCGCTGCTCTTGACGTGGTGGCCAACAATTCCTATCACGGCACCCAGGAGCATCTGGACGGAGCTTGGCAGGCGCTGCAAGACGACTTTTCGCGTTCGCTCAAACACTCGAATTTCCTGGTCACCGAAACGAATGCGCAAACTCTTGGATGGGACTCCGCGGGCCAGTTCCCGCCTTATGACGGGCAGCTGCGCCTTGATGTTTACACCCACGTCTCCAGCGGGGCCAACATGGTTGAGTACGGGCATTGGCATTCGATTCATGCTGGGCAAGAAACCTATTGGAACGGTGTACTCAGCCACGACCTCGAACCGAATCGCGCACACGCGGAGGTGACGCGCGTCGCGCATGAACTGCAGCGGGTGGGCCCCGAACTGGCCAACATGACCATCGAGAATCGGGGTGGCTATTTTGTATAGCGTGGATTCGTCGAACGGGATCAGTTTCATGCCGTACGAACGGCAGGCGGGCGCTGGGTGGGTGCCGGGCAAAGCAGCGGGAAGTTACAACGCTATGGTCAGCCAGCTTCACCGGTCACTTTATATGGCCAACATTGGGGCCGATTTCGTCTTTCCCAATGCTACGGCGGCGGAGCTTTCGCGGTACAAGCTACTGATCGTTCCGTGCCTATACGTTGCGGACGACGCACTCTTGGAGAGAATCGCCGAGTACGTCCACGGCGGCGGGTACGTCTTGATGACCTTCAAGAGCGGCTTCACCAATGAGAACTCCGCGGTGCGGTGGGAGCTTGCTCCGGGGCCGCTGCGGGAGGCTGCCGGGTTCACCTATCAGGAGTTCTCGAATCTGGAGCAGCCGCTGAGCTGAAGGGCGACCCGTTTCATGTTGGCGAAGAGAATAAGGTCAGCACTTGGGCGGAGTTTCTTCAGCCGGAGACGGCGAAGCCGCTGGCGTTCTACGACCATCCGTTCTTCGGGCGGTGGCCCGCGGTGACGTCGAACGTGTTCGGCTCTGGGACTCTGATCTATGAAGGTACTGCGCTCTCCGACAAACTGCAGGAAGCCATCGTATTGGACGCGCTTGGCGGCGCGGGGCTCACTGGCACCGACCAGCAGCTTCCTTCGAGCGTCCGCGTGAAACATGGGATCGGCCGTGAGGGACGGAAGCTGCACTACTATCTCAACTATTCCGGTTCGGCCGCTCGGCTCGCGTATACGTACGCTGACGGGGCGGACGTCCTTACCGGTGAACCGGTGGCGCACGGGCAGCAGCCTACGGTTGCTCCTTGGGACTTGCTCATAATTAAGGAGAAGGTCAAAAACCGCTGAAGCGCAACGTCGTGACGAATCAGGACCGCTATGTTGTCTATTTTTAACCGCAGTTGCACGATTTTTGCGTTGCAGATTGCTCCTACCGACTGTTACTGTGCGCGCACTGTGACCAGCTTTGAAAGGCGCAAGATTGATCGGCGGAGTTTGCTTTTTGGCAGCTTCGCAGCGGTCATGAGCACCAAGGCTGGCACCACAGAAACACTTCGTCTTGAAACGCTAACTCAGTGGTTGGACGCCTCCCGTCAGAAGCGCGAACTTGCGTTGAAGCCATGCCTAGATCGCATTCAGGAAATGGATCCCTCCATTCACGCCTGGGTCCAGGTGATGCCGGAGAGGCCAACCGGAAACGGTAAGTTGGCGGAAATCCCCTTCGGCGCAAAAGACATTATCGAGACGGGGGGTTTGGCTACTGAATACGGCTCGCCAATATACAAAGGACGAATTGGCACGGAAGATGCCGCCATCATTCGCGAGATGCGCCAACGCGGTGCGATATTGGTTGGAAAGACAGAAACAACCGCCTTCGCATATCGCACACCAGGCCCGACGCGCAACCCGAGGGATTTGGAACACACGCCAGGCGGAAGCTCAAGCGGTTCGGCAGCCGCGGTCGCAGCGGGGATGGTTCCGGTCACCATCGGAGAACAGACACAGGGATCTGTGCTGCGGCCGGCCTCCTATTGCGGTGTTACTGGATTCAAGCCGAGCTACGGTTTGCTGTCCATGGATGGCGTGCTGCCCTTGGCGAAAAGCCTAGACACGCTAGGCTTCTTCACCCATACACCAGCCGATATGCTACTGCTCTGGGAGTCAATGGGACATCCTATCGGCCGGGCGGAGAATTTTGCCCTCGGTGCCCCCGAACCCGTGCCTGAAGTAGAGCCTGCAATGCAGACAGCGTTTAGGATTGCGCTTTCCGCGTTGCGAAAAGCTGGCGTATCCATCCAATCCGTCGATATTGCCGGAATGCTCGCAAAGCTCGCCGATGAGAGCAAGACGGTGATGTTCTATGAGGGGGCTCGGTTCCACCAGCAGCGTTTTAAGGAATATGGGTCCCGGCTCGCAGACCTCGCAGACTTGGTTCGGGATGGCCTACAGATCTCTGAAGGGCGCTATGACGAGGCAAGGCGGTATATCGCGGAGTGCAGGGACCGAGTGGCCGAGATGTACAAGGCCACACCGGTGATCTTGGCGCCGGCCGCGACAGGGCCTGCACCGCTAGGCTTGTCATCGACTGGCGATTCGAGAATGAACTCTCCGTGGACTGCCCTCGGAACACCAGCAATCTCGATTCCCCTGCCAGTTCCGAGCGGGTTGCCGCTTGGCCTACAGCTCACCGCAGACCACGGCCAGGATGCCAGAGTAATTCAGACTGCCGTCCGGCTGCACAAAATCCTTACCAGCGGACGTTGAACAAGCCTGTCCTGACGCCTCTAGTTCCCTAGGTCACCGTCTTCACACGATAACTTGTTTTCTGTTGTGCTCTACGTCGGGGTGGGGCTGAGATAGTTGAGAGTTGGGAACACAGCCAGGTTGGCTGTGCCACGAAACCCGCTGGCGTTGAACCGTCGAACCATAAGCCAGCTTCACGGAAAAGATGAGGGCGTCGAACCGTAGAACGTGGCTACTTTCCTTCCTGGACGAAGCGGCGGAAGAAGCTGTCGGGCTTCCATTGCGGGCGATTGGGGTTGGTGGCCACTTCGATTAGCAGGGAGCGCATGATTTCTTCGTAGCCGGCGGCGGCTGATAAATCTACTGGCTGGTTGATGTCGTCGGAGGGGGCGTGGTAGCGATTGGTTAGCCAGTCTTTCATTTTTTGGGCTTCGGGGGAGCCTGCCTCGGCGCCTACTTTCATGGTGATGGATGGGATGCCTTGACGGATGAAGCTGTACTGATCGCTGCGGACGAAGATGTTGCGCAGCGGTTCTTGATCAGGTTGGATGGTGATGCCACGGGACTGGGCGATTTTGGTTAGTACGTCGCCCAGGTCGGATTCGGTGAGGCCGTAGACGGTTAGCATTTTCAGCGGGACGATGGGCAGGAACATGTCGATGTTGATGTCGGCGACGATGGATTTTGGATCGACGGTGGGATGGGTGGCGAAAAATTTCGAGCCTAGCAGGCCTTTTTCTTCACCGGTGACGAAGGCGAAGATCACCGAGCGGCGGAGCTTGAGTCCGGATTTTTTCAGCGAGGCGGCAACGTCAAGCAGCACGGCGCAACCGGAGGCGTTGTCCATCGCGCCGTTGTAGATCGAGTCGCCGTTGATGGGCGCGCCAATTCCCAGGTGATCGATGTGCGCGGACAGGATTACGGATTGTGCGGCTAGTTTGGGATCGGTGCCGGGGAGCTTGGCGATTACGTTGGCGGACTCGACTTCTTTCTTTTCGATCTTGGCGACGGTGTGAATGCTGGCGGCCAGCGGAAAATGCGGCAGGGGCTTGCGGTCTTTGCCCAGAGAGGCGATTTCGGCGAAGGTGTGACCGGAACCGGCAAAGAATTTATCAGCACTGGGCGGATTTACGATCAGGGACAATTTCGAGCCGGCGGTTTCGTCGAACTCGGCGCCGACGAGTTGCATGGTGGGCTTGGTGCGATTCAAGGTGATTCGCGACCACGGGATATCCATGGATGCGGGATTGAGGATCCCGACGGTGCCGACTACACCCGCGGCGCGAAGCACCTTCCAACGTTCGGTGGCGGATTGATAGTGTGCGGAAAGGGCCGCGGAAACGTCGGCGGGGGAGCCGGCCAGGTAGACAACCACTTTGCCGTGCAAATCGAGGCCGTCGAAATCGTCAATTTTATTTTCGGGGATTTGCAGGCCATAGCCTACGAAAACCATGGGGGCTTGAAGGTCGGGGGCGATTTGGGCGCGAGTGCTGAAGATGACGTCGTCTCCCAGGACGAGGGGCTCGGGCTTGCCGTCGCGGATCAGGGTGGCGCTGGAATCTTTTTCTACGATTTGGTGGGATTCGAATTCTACCGGCTGGTAGAAGCCGTCGGCGCCGGCGGGTTCCAGGCCGGATTTGCGGAGTTGTTCGACTATGTAGGATTCGGCTTGGCGCAGGCCTTCGCTGCCGGTTTCGCGGCCTTCCAGGCGATCGTCGGCCAGGAATTTTATGTAGTCCCACCAGGATTTGCCGTCGAAGTGGGATTGGGGGAGGGCTGGGCGCGCGCGTTTGTAGGTGGGGGCGGGCTGTTGCGACGGCTGCTGCTGGGACAGAGCGGGCAGGGCGAAGGCTGAGATCATGAATAGGGCCAGGAATTGCTTGTGCATTGCTGTGGGTGTTCCTTTCGTTTTTTTTTAGTGGAGGTACGTTAGCACGAGTTGAAGGCGGAAACTACTTGTGCAGGATGATATTGAAATTCGGGGGCAGAAGCGGATCCGCACTGTTTGTGATCACAATATCCGGTTGGCCGTCATTGTTCATATCGGCAGCGAAGGCGGTGAAAGACATGGAGCCGGAGGCGAAGTAGGAGCGCTCGAACTGGCCCGGTCCGTTATTGGTGTACAAGACGCACTGCGCCGAAGACAAAAGACAAGCTACGATATCGGGACGGCCGTCGCCATTGAAATCGCCCACCATCAGCGCCTGAGAGAAATCGGTTGGGCCGACGGCGAGATAGCTCTGGACGTAAAAGGTGCCGTCACCGTTTCCGTAATAGACGGCGACGGGCAGATCATCCGAATTGATCACAACGTCGAGAATGCCGTCCTGGTTAAAATCTCCGGCGGCGACGCTGCTGGCGGTAAGGTTCAGGCTGTTCTGAACGGTGACGAAAGTTCGGTCCGGTTGGCCGAGCAAGGTGATCGCGCCGGTTATGATGTCCAGAACGCCGTCGTGATTAAAATCACCGATTAGGAATGGGCCGCTAGTACCTGCGATAGAAATAGGAATTACGGTGCTCATTGGGAACTGCGGGATATCGAGGAACCTCAGGCCCCACAAATGGGCGAGCTCGGGCTGTAATCGCGCTTCGGGGAAATCGAGGCGCGTTTGCTGGTGGGAGACTTGCGGATTCGCCGCCAAGAGTGGTGGCGCTACGCTCGGCTGGAGATTGTGGTCGCGTTTATCGGGGGGAAAAGTTTTTGAGGCTTGGTTTTACACAGCCAGATTGGCTGTGCCACGGAACCCGCGGGATTACGGATCGGGTCGAGATTGCGGGCTGGGAGATTTTTATTGTGGCACAACGCTGCGGGAATAAAAAAGGGCCAGCCCGATAGTGCCGCTGGCCCCTTTTTGTTTTCGGCTAAGGCTGGTGCTACTCGGCGCCTTCGGCTACGGTGTCGGCGTCTTTGCGAAGGAAGTCCAGGGCTGCGGCTTCTTCCGCGGTTAGTTCGGGTTCTACTATTTCGGGCTCTTCCTTGGGCAGCTCGGTGACTAGCTGGATGTTGCGGTAGCGCTCCAGGCCGGTGCCGGCTGGGATTAGGCGGCCCATGATTACGTTTTCTTTTAGGCCGCGCAGGTAGTCTATCTTTCCCGAGATTGCCGCTTCGGTTAGGACTCTGGTGGTCTCCTGGAAGCTTGCGGCGGAGATGAAAGAGTCTGTGGAGAGCGACGCTTTGGTGATGCCCAAGAGCAGCGGGCGTCCTGTGGCGGGACGGCCACCGTCGTGGATCACGTGATCGTTCTCTTCGCGGAAGCGGAACTTATCGATCTGCTCCTCGAGTAGGAACGGTGTGTCACCGACGTCTTCCACTTTCACCCAGCGCATCATCTGGCGAACGATGGTTTCGATGTGCTTGTCGTTGATGTTGACGCCCTGCAGGCGGTAGACCTCCTGGATGGAATTGACCAGGTAGGCTTGGGTGTACTTCTCGCCCAAGACGGCCAGCAAGTCGTGGGGGTTGAGCGGGCCGTCGATCAAAGGCTCGCCGGCTCGGACTTTTTCCCCTTCCTGAACGTTGATGTGCACGCCGCGGGAGATGGAGTATTCCTTGATGGTGCGTCCATCCTCGCTTTCGACGTAAATCTTGCGCAGGCCCTTGGCGATTTCGCCGTACTTGACCACGCCATCGATTTCGCTGATGACCGCGGGGTCGCGGGGCTTGCGAGTTTCGAAAAGTTCGACGACGCGCGGGAGACCGCCAGTGATGTCTTTGGTCTTGGTGGTTTCACGCGGAATTTTGGCCAGCACGTCTCCGGGCTGAACTTCGTCGCCATCGACGACCATCAAGTGAGCGCGGGAAGGCATCAGGTACTTCTTGCGTACGCGGCCCTGCGAATCGCGAATCAAGATGGTCGGCTGATGCTTTTCGTCGCCGGGAGGCAGAGTGACGACCAGCTGAGACAAGCTGGTCACTTCGTCGACCTGCTCCTCGATAGTGATACCGGGCTGCAAATCCTTGAACTGAACGGCGCCACCGGTTTCGGTGAGGATCGAGAAGGTGTAAGGATCCCACTCGACCATGACGGTACCGATGGTGACGGGCGCGCCGTCGTCGACCTTGAGGCGAGCGCCGTAAACGACGTGGTGACGCTCTTTCTCGCGGCCCTTTTCGTCAACGATGGCGATGAGGCCGGAGCGGTTCATGGAGATGAGCAGCTTGTTGCGGCCCTCGACCACTTTGAGGTCGATGAATTTGACGAAGCCGTTGTTCTTGGCTTCGACCTTGGACTGTTCGGTGACGCGGGTGGCGGTTCCGCCGATGTGGAAGGTGCGCATCGTCAGCTGGGTGCCGGGTTCGCCGATGGACTGGGCGGCAATTACGCCGACCGCTTCGCCCATTTCGACCATGCGTCCGGTGGCCAGGTTGCGGCCGTAGCAACGAGCGCAAGCGCCGCGGCGGGTTTCGCAGGTGAGTACGGAGCGAATTTTAACGCGCTCGATACCCGCGGATTGAATGATGTTGGCCAGCTCTTCGGTAATTTCCTCGTTGATTTCGACGATGACGTTGCCCTCGTAGTCTTTGATTTTCTCGAGGGAAACGCGGCCGACGACGCGATCGCGCAACGGTTCGACTTCGACGCCCGCTTCGATGATCGGTTCGACGTAAATACCGTCGGCGGTGCCGCAATCGATTTCGCTGATGATGACGTCCTGAGCCACGTCGACCAGCCGGCGAGTGAGGTAGCCGGAGTCGGCGGTCTTCAGAGCGGTATCCGCCAAGCCTTTACGCGCGCCGTGCGTGGAGATGAAGTACTGCAACACGGTGAGGCCTTCGCGGAAGTTGGAAGTGATGGGCGTTTCGATGACTTCGCCGGAGGGCTTGGCCATCAAACCGCGCATGCCGGAAAGCTGGCGAATCTGCTGTTTGGATCCGCGAGCGCCGGAGTCGGCCATGACGTAAATGGGATTGATCACGCCCTCTTTGTCCTGGCGTTCGAGGGCCTTAAACATTTCGTCGGCCACTTTTTCGGTGACGTCGGACCAGATGGCGATGACCTTGTTGTAGCGTTCGCCGTTGGTGATGGCGCCGTCGAGGTATTGCTGCTGGACTTTGACGACTTCATGTTCGGCGGCGTCGACCAATTTGGGCTTGACGCTGGGGATGACCATGTCGCTGATGCCGATGGAGACGCCGGATTTCGTAGCGTAGAGGAATCCGAGTTCCTTGAGCTTATCGAGCATCTTAACGGTGCGCTCGAGACCGAAGCGAAGGTAGCAGTATTGAACGAGCTGCTGCGTTCCCTTCTTCTTGAGCAAGCCGTTGATGAAAGGCATTTCCGGCGGGAGGTGATCGTTGAAGATCACGCGGCCGACGGTGGTCTGCAGGAACTGTTTCTCGAGGTTGATGGAGGCGGTGTGCGGAACGTCCTGATCGTCGTAAGCGGTGGTGAGGTCGACCACCTCGCCGGTGTAACGCAGGCGGATGGGGGTGAGCAGTTCGACTTCGGTCGCTTCGAGAGCCAGGATAACTTCTTCCGGTGAACCGAACGCGCGGCCTTCGCCCTTGGCACCGGGCTTGGACTTGGTCAGGTAGTAGAGACCGAGGACCATGTCCTGGGTGGGAACGGCGAGAGGCATACCGTTCGCGGGCGAGAGAATGTTATGCGAGCTGAGCATGAGCACGGACGCTTCCACCTGGGCTTCGGGAGAAAGCGGAATGTGCACGGCCATCTGGTCGCCGTCGAAGTCCGCGTTGAACGCGGTGCAAACGAGGGGATGGATGCGGATGGCCTTACCTTCGACGAGCACGGGCTCGAAGGCCTGAATGCCGAGGCGGTGAAGGGTGGGAGCGCGGTTGAGCATGACGGGATGTTCGCGAATGACGTCTTCGAGAATGTCCCACACCACCGGTTCCTGGGCTTCGACGAGTTCCTTGGCCTGCTTGATGGTGGTGCAATGGCCGCCGGCTTCCAGCTTGTGATAGATGAAAGGCTTGAAGAGCTCGAGAGCCATCTTCTTGGGCAGACCGCACTGGTGGAGCTTGAGCTCGGGCCCGACGACGATCACGGAACGGCCGGAATAGTCGACGCGCTTGCCGAGCAGGTTCTGGCGGAAGCGACCCTGCTTGCCCTTGAGGGTGTCGGACAGGGACTTCAAGGGACGATTGTTGGTGCCGCGGAGAACGCGGCCGCGACGGCCGTTGTCGAACAAAGCGTCAACCGCTTCCTGGAGCATGCGCTTTTCGTTGCGAACGATGACGTCGGGCGCGTGCAATTCCATCAGCTTCTTGAGGCGGTTATTGCGATTGATGACGCGGCGATAAAGGTCGTTCAGATCGGAAGTAGCGAAACGGCCGCCGTCCAGAGGTACCAGAGGACGAAGCTCGGGCGGCAGGACGGGAATGACGTCCAGAATCATCCACTCGGGCTTGTTGCCGCTCTTGCGGAACGCTTCCAGAACCTTGAGGCGCTTGGCGAACTTGATGCGCTTCTGCAGGCTGGCATCGCTCTTCATGCGTTCGCGGAGTTCTTCGCTGAGCTTATCGACTTCGACGCGGCGAAGAAGTTCCTTGATCGCTTCGGCGCCCATGCGGGCGGTGAATTTCCCGGCGTATTCCTTGTTCAGTTCGCGGTACTTTTCTTCGGTGAGGATCTCTTTTTCTTTGATCCCGGGCACTTCGCCGGCATCAATGACCACGAAGGCCTCGAAATACAGAATGTGCTCGAGGTCGCGCATGGTGATATCCAGCAGGTAGCCGATGCGGCTGGGCAAGCCCTT
>Ga0302326_10008172_pt1 | contig 23145 bp, 17 predicted proteins | sample Palsa_T0_3_FD_202264 | JGI IMG/M metagenome (GOLD analysis project Ga0302326, IMG submission 202264) | Peat permafrost microbial communities from Stordalen Mire near Abisko, Sweden - Palsa_T0_3 | ecosystem: Environmental > Terrestrial > Soil > Palsa > Peat permafrost | place: Sweden: Abisko... | reverse complement strand
CTCAGCCAGATGCGCAACGCGCGCAACTCGCGCAAGGCTTTGCTCATCATATCCGACGGAGGCGACAATCATAGCCGCTACTCGCAAGCGGACGTTCAGAAATTTGTTCGCGAAGCCGACGTGCAGATTTATGCTCTGGGAATTTATGACCCCGTGGGAGCCCGCGACAGTCCCGAGGAGCAGGAAGGTCCGGCCCTCCTGGACGAAATCACGCGTATAACCGGCGGTCGCACGTTTCAGGTGGAAACAATAAGCGAGCTGCCGGACACTGCCTCAAAGATCAGCATGGAGCTGCGCAACCAGTATGTTCTGGGCTATCGGCCTAGCAATTCCAAGCACGATGGAAAGTATCGCAAGGTCAAGATTAAAATCTCCGCTCCGCGCGGCCTCCCTCCGTTGCACGTGGACTCCAAATACGGGTACTACGCCCCTGCGCAGTAACGTCCGCCTCTTTCTGTCTGTCGTTGCGCGCCTCATGGTTATGTCCGCGCTATTATCGCTGGTCGCTTCGTTTGTGTTTCCCTTGCGCGGGCAAAATCCGATCCGCCGCGACGTAAACCTGGTGGTTGTCCACGCCTCCGTCCTCGATACGGCCGGAAATGTGGTTCCCGGCCTCCAGGAGCAGAATTTCCGTGTCTATGAAAACAAGGGTGAGCAGAAGATTTCCGTTTTTCACAATAGCGACATACCCATTACTCTCGGCATCCTGATCGACAACAGCGGCAGCATGCGTCCGAAGCTGGCGCGCGTCAGTGCCGCCGCCCTCACCTTCGTCAAGACCAGCAATCCGCAGGACGAGGATTTCATCGTCAATTTCAACGACGAGTATTATCTTGATATGGACAAGGATTTCTCCAGCGATCCTAAGGACCTTCAGGAGGCACTGGACCGCATCGAAGCGCGCGGCATGACCGCGCTCTACGATGCCTTGGTGGGATCGCTCGACCACCTTAAGAAAGGCACGAAGGACAAAAAGGTTATCTTGATCATCACCGACGGCGAGGACGACGCATCCCGCGAGACGCTGCAATTCGCTGTTCGCGCCGCGCAGGAATCCAACGCCGTCATCTACGCCATTGGCCTCTTCGCGGAAGATTCCCGCTCCGACAAGAAGAAAGGGGAATCAGCGTTGAAGGAGCTCACTAAGGCCACCGGCGGCGAAGCCTATTTTCCCGACACGGTGGATCAGGTCGAAACTCTTTGTACCGCCATCGCCAAGGACATTCGCAACCAGTACACCATCGGCTATTACCCCACCAACACCGCCAAGGATGGCAGTTTCCGCACAGTGAAACTCGAAGTGAAGCCTGGGACCGGCCTAACCGTCCGCGCCAAACCCGGCTATTTCGCCCCCACCCGATAACACCATTCCCCGTAGAGAAGCATGGGAGACTGGCCTGCAATTCGACCCAATGATTCTTGCATTGAGTTTGCAACGAATTGCGGGCATTTCTCAGATTGACATAGGATCGTTGATAATGCCGAGTACATGCGGCCGGCGATAAATAAGGAGCATGTGAAGAAGCGTATCATCAAAAAACGAGCATCCCTCGGCACAGCAAGAATAATCACAGTGAAGAATCGCGGCATGGCCAAACACATGACGGTCCGTTCCACGCCACCGGTTGCCCAAACCTCGGCGCCCACGTTAGAGCTTGCCAGCCGCATCCGCCCTCTGCTCCGGAAGGAATTGCCCATACGGACCGAAGCGCTGGCCCGCTATCTGATCGGAAAAACGCTGGTCCGCGATCTCCCGGACGGCAGAATGTGCGGGCGGATCGTCGAAACAGAGGCTTATCCCCCCGGGGACGCCGCCGCCCATCACTTTCGCGGAGAAACGCCGAGCAATCGCTCGCTCTTTCTGGCCCACGGGCAGGCGTATGTGTACTTCACCTACGGCAATCATTTCATGATGAATGTTTCCAGCGACAAGCCGGGAATCGGGGGCGGAGTGTTACTGCGCGCACTAGAACCGTTGGAGGGAATTGCCTTGATGCGGCGACGCCGGGAAAACGTCCCCCTGCGGGATTTGGCCCGCGGGCCGGGCCGCCTTGCTTCCGCTATGCGGATTGATAAACGCTACGACGGTGTGGATCTATGCACCGGCGGACAGCTTTGGCTGGGTGACGAACCCCGTCCAGCCGGTCGTGTCGCGATCAGCGTGCGCATTGGCATAACGCGCGACGTCCACAGAAGGCTGCGCTTTTATGAGCGCCGAAATCCCTTTGTCAGTGGTCCCAAGCGGATGAACGTATAACAGCATTGCGCCACGAAGTGGCATATTCCGCTAGTGCGGATGCGGAACAGCAGCGAGCGCTCTACCCATTGTGTGCCAGCCCTTGAAAAACAGTTCTCCGCCCAGATAGACCAGCCACGTAGCCAGCGCGTAACGAAGCCAATGGGACGGCATGCGACTCGCGAGGTTTGCGCCAACTACAGCGCCAACAACGCCCCCGATCACCAAACGCAGGATGACGGCGGAATCGAACTGCCCCGTCATCAGATGTACTCCTCCGCCGACGAAGGAGAGCACCAATCCAAAGAATAGGTCCGTACCCACCACCTCGGCGGCGGTTAGCGGGGTCATGTTCATTAGGGCGGTTGTTCCCAATGCGCCCGCGCCAGCCGAGGAAAATCCCACCTCCAAGCCGATTGGCGCGGCCACCAGCGCCAGCCACCGGGAACGGTCCTTGATCTGCCCGTCGGCCCGTCGACTCTTGGGAAAGAAACTGCGGCCGGCGGCAATTATAATCGTGATTCCCAGGATCAAAAACACAAGGCCTTGGTATCTATCCACCACCGCGTGCGAGAGCAGCAAGGAACCGGCAATCACGCCCGGAAGGCCTCCCAGAACCATCCAGCCCAAAGTGCGGAAATTCACCTGCTTCCGATACCAGTACACCGGTGCGGCGATTATTTTCACCACGAATCCGAATACTAATGCCGTCCCCACAGCCGGTCCCAGCGGCATGCCGAGGAAAAGAATCAAAGTAGGCGCCGTAACGGTGCCGGCACCCACGCCGCTCATGGCAATGGCCAGCGCAATCAGAAATCCAACCAGAATTTCCATTTTCCCCCACCCTACAGCGTCACTGCGGAGAACAGTTTCCCGAAAATTGCCGACCAAACCCGCTTATGCCTTCGTGCTTCTGCCGAGCGATGACGAAGCAGCCGCATCTCCCAAGATTCAGCACCGGGCCTCGACCTTGCCCAAGTGTACCATAAAAACCTTATAATCCCCGCCGTGTAGATAGGCTTTAACGCCTTTAACGGCTGCGGCCAATGGCTTCGCACATTCAAACATTCGCTCGCACGAATACGCGGAAGAGGCGGCATTCATCGAAGACCTTCTGCAATTTTAATCCTGAGCGGCTTTGAACCTTCACGCGGTGTCTGTATAGTGGAATGGAGCGCATGATGTATGCAGCGACAAAACACCAGAGCGGGTGAGGTGGTCCGGAGGACTCAGGTGCAAGGAAAATGCTCGTTGGCAAGGATGATCTCGGCTGCAGGCGTGCTGACTTTAATGGCCATTGTGGGACTTTTGTCCCCGACAGTCGTCGCGCAGGAGAACAACTCCTCTGGCGCAAATGGCAGCAGTGCGAGCACCAATGGCGCACAAGCCGCCTTCTCGTCCAGCCATGCACCCTTGGATTTGAATTCCGCCACGAAAGCGCAACTGCGTGATCTGCCCGGCATCGGCGATGCTTGCGCGCAGAAAATCATTGACGGTCGCCCTTATCAGAGCAGATTCGACTTGGTTCGTAAGCACATTATCCCAGCGTCCACCTACCGCAAAATGTCCGGTCTGGTGATTGCGCGGCAGAATCCTCCCGGCTAGGACTGAACCCCGTGCTCAATCAGCTGGTGGCGATGGGCAGTCGCCAAATATTCCGCTGCGCAGCGTTCTGACGACGCTGCCCTTCAAGCCGGAAGAATGCCTGCGAAAAAAGGGCTTACGGATCGTTTCGGTCCTTATCGCCGCGAAGCGGCGGGACGACTCCCCGGAATGGATTCCATCCGATCAGACGAAGCAAGCCCGCCGTGGTTGTTCAAGTTCCCCGTGCATGCCTGAATAGAAAAAGAAGTGATGTGCGTATTCCAGTTGTAACTTCCGTTGCTGGGGAAATATTCCGCGGTGAACCAGAAGGTGCAATCATCCAAAGGATCCACCAACAAGCTGTTGTAATCGCCCCAACGATACGAGCCATCCTCGGCCCCGCCCCCGGTAAGGACAATGATCTCCCGCTTTAACTTGTTCAGCGGATCGGACGCCAGACGGCCTGCCACGCGAACGGAGGGATAGAGCTTTTTGCTCGAACCCGAGTACCCGATGGCAATATCGCCCACGTGATCCATGGAAATGCTGCCCATCCAGCGGTTGGCTCCTCGGTCCGCATATGTTTGCTGCTGATACACCACGGGATTTGATCCGGGACTCCGAATTTCATACCAGCGAAGTCCCACTTCTCCGTTGGCATCCACGGCATGGTTAGCCACAAGCGATTCGTGATCACCGAAATTGCGGTAGGCCAGCCGGTACATAATCCGGTCTCCGATAGAATCCAGTCTTTGGGTGACACCGGGCTGCGGAATGCACGCGCCGCCGTCGCCGCACGCCTCCGTAAACGCCGCCACGGGAACAATCACTGGGCCAGTAAATGTGGTATTGGCCGGGTTCACGAAATCCACGTGAAACTGCCACAGGTTCAACGAATTTACCCCCAACGACATGAAGTATTCCGGTGAACCGGAAGGGGGAGGCGTGGCGCCATCCCAATCTGCAGAGAGCAGGCTTAGATAAGCGGGGCCAAGCTGAAAGCATTGCGACGTTGCGTCCAGGCCTTGCAGCATGGACGCGCGATCGAAGGCGCAGACATAAGGGCCGATCTCCTGCTGAAGGTTCGACTGCAGAAATTCATCGGCGGAGTAATAATAGGCGTCAACCCACGTGGAAATCTTGGGGTAATCAGGAAGGTCATCCAACGGGAGCGGAAATGCGTAGCGATAAAAAGCGCCGGTGGCATCGGAAGTTTCCGATACGGCCACGCACTGATATGGTTGCTGCCCCTGCGGCGGGACGGCGTGTTGCGTCAGCACCCAGCGACCGGCCTGCTTGTCATATTGTCCTATGGGGTCTCCGTTGTTGTTGCTCTCGCACACTCCCCCAAAGCCTTGCCAGACAAGATTGTCTTTCTCGGGACCGAATAACAGGTTGCCATTGGTCCTGTCATAGACAGCCCAAACGCCATTCAGGAATTCCACAAACTGCGTCGGCCCTATGGCGCCGTTTGTATCGGGCACCACCCAACCGCTGCTTGATGCCGAGATGCCATCGAACTGCACTCCCTGATTGAGGGAAAAGATTGAACCCGCGAGCTCTTGCACGATCGGATCAGAAACGACGATGCCCGACTGGGCTCTGGCTCGTCGGCGAGCAGTCCGGTCGCCCCCTTCGGTTTCCTCATCATCCTCGCCTGCAGTGGAACCTGCGGAATCCGGTGACGGCTTTAGTGTGCGAAGCGGGGGGGAGAGGTCATGCCTGGCGGCCAAAACATGAACACCAACGGAAGGTGGCGTTAAGGGACGAACTTGGCGAGCAGCTAAAAACGGCTCCACGCAAAACAAAAGAAGAAAAAAGAAAACGGTGCGCGCGCGAAGGATGTTCACCGCCGGGCCCCGGCGGGAAGCAGCTCATACAGCGAGCCTGTGCAATGGTACATACAGGGCCTCTCTAAAGGCAAACGAGAATTGAGCATGCGCCGCACGATAGCCGACGCCTCGGCTCACGTTATCTTACCGCTTAGTAGGGGTAAGGAGAGAGGGAAGTCGCCGCCTTAAGACTAGCGGCGGGTTTCCCACCCTGCCCCCGTGAATCCCGCCGCAAATAAACATGAACATTCAAGACGAGCACGGGAAAGCTTATCGAATGCCGGGCGCGCCCCTTTAGAGGGATAACCGTGTCAGTGTTTGACGTTCTGCGTGACTCCCGTACCGGTAATTGCAACCAACTGCGGACCCGTGGGATCCGCATCGCCCACCGACATCGTTCCGGTCAGAGTCCCGGCCGCTGGAGGAGTGAATGTAACATTGATGGCGCAACTCCCATTGGCGGGGAAACTATTGTTCGGACAAGTAGAGCTGAACGTGATGGCATGTTTCGGATTTTGCCCGATGAAAACAACGCTGAGGATCTGCATAGCGACGGAATCGGCATTGTTGAAAGTGACGGGCAATGTGCTGGGCTGACCCACAACTACGTTGCCGAAATTAAGGCTCGTCGGTGAATACGTGATCGCATATCCGGTGCCGCGCAGTGCAATGGCCCGTTTCGGAGTGGTGCTATTCGTGAAGATCAGCACCGTACCGGCCTGTCCGCCGTATGTATCGGGCGCGAATGTGATCTCAAACTCGCAGCTTTGATACGCATTCAGAACACTCCCGCAGTTATTCGTCTGCGTCCACTCGGTCGGATCGGCGCCGCCGATTTGAACGCTGTCAATCGCGATCGGCGCATTGGAGATGCTTGTCATGGTAACAGGCAGGGTGCTCGTTTGCCCGATCAGCGTCAGCGGGAACTGAAGATTGTCGGAGCTCAGGTCGAAATTCACGAGTCCCGTGCCGTTGAGCTGAACGGCTTGCTCCCCGCCGGAATCGTTAATCAGCACGTCGGCCACATAGTCCGTATAGGTTAGCGGGGTGAAAGTAACGCCCACCTGGCAACTCGCCTGGGGTGCCAGGCTCGCCGGGCAATTGTTTGAAGAAATGGTAAATACCGACGGATCCGTGCCTCCCATGGCAGGAGTGCCCATGGTTATCGCGGAACTGGCTTTGTTCGTCACGGTAATCGTGAAAGCTGGAGATGACTTGCCCACCTCCACGGAGGTGTAAAGAACATAAGTGGGAAATATCGTGGGCTCCGGATTAGGCGACTGCAGCAAAATGGTCGCCTGCGGCTGCTGTGGTGGCAGCACGAATTCGTCCAGCACCACGATATCCAGCAGGCCGTCGCCATTCAAGTCCGCCACGCCCAGGGCATCCGGATTTGTATCCACCGGGAAAAAAGAGGGAATCTTGACGAACGTGCCGTCGCCGTTGCCAAAAGCGGCGGTAACCTCCGTGCAGCCGAAGTTGGGTATGATGGCATCCAGGTTGCCGTTATTCTTAAGGTCAGCCAGTCCGACAACATAAGCCGGAAAGTGGCAGGAAGGATACGACACATGGGTCGGAAAGGTTCCGGTTCCCGAGTTCAGAAGGACCGTGAAAGAGGTTGCGCCGTTGGATGTGAGCAGATCGGGATGCCCGTCGCCATTCAGATCGCCCACGCCGACAGCGTTAGGTCCCCCGGGGGCGGCGTATTGAACCTGCGTCTGAAAGGTCCCATTCGGATCCCCGTTGCCTATCAGAACGGACACACTACCGGATGGAAATTCAGCACTGCCATCGAGATTAGTCGCAACCAAATCCAGAATTCCGTCGCCATTTAAGTCAGCCGTTTTCACGTCAAAAGGCTTCGTTCCCACCGGATAATCCACATGGGTCTTGAAAGTACCGTCTCCATTACCAAGAAGCACCGACACGGTATTGTCGCCCGCGTTCGGCGTAGCAATATCCAGATTACCGTCACGATTGAAATCGCCGATTGTAATGGACTGAGGAAGACCGCCGGTGGCGTACTGCTGAGCTTGTGCAAACAGGCCGTTGGCTTGGCCGAGGAGCACGGAGATATGGCTGCCGAGGCCATCCGCGGTCACAAGGTCAAGATAGCCGTCATGATTCAAGTCGCCAACGACTATGTTAAGCGGTTGGTTCCCCACCTGATAGACATCGGCGTTAGTGGGAGGTTGAAAAGTTCCATCGCCATTGCCGAAATAAATTGTGACCGTGTTGTTGTAGTCATCGCAAATCGCCATGTCCAATTTTCCGTCTTTATTGAAGTCCCCAAACGCCACGCCCGTGGGAACCGAACCCGACGCTAAGGTCAGGGCGCTTGGATTCGTTCCCACTATGCTGCGAACGGGGGCCACCGGGAAGTATGCAATGTTGGAATTTGCGCCGCCGTTCGCCACGGTTACCGACGCGGTCGTCCCGGTCGCAAGATCAGTGGACAGGATCGCGGCTGTTAGCTGCGTGGGGCTAACGTACGTGGTCACGCGCGTGCTTCCATTCCAGGAGACAACCGAGCTGGCCGTGAAGTTCGCGCCGTTCACCGTTAGGGTAAATGCCTTCCCTCCCGGACGTGCCGAATCCGGAACAAGAGGATTTGCAATGAACGGAACTCCGCTTTGGGCCTGAGCGCCTGCGCACAGAATCAGGGCCAGCGCGAATGCCAGAACGCCGAAAGACAGCCTCTGGCATGCGCCCACAACACGTCGCCCCTTTCCATTCCGCGATACTATGTCTCCATTCCCCAACCTAGCCAGCGGGACCTTGCCACATACCTGATTCATGCTATTTCTCCTTTACGGATACCAAAAGCTCTTCCACTACAATTTGTGAGAATGCCCGCCACGATGCCATCGCAAGAGACGCAATCGGTGCTCAGCATTTTTGACGCAAGGCGTGTTTCAACCGGTTACATTGAATTATACTGTATTTCATCTTAGTCGCGAAAGAGTAAACGTCAAATCAATCCGGTTAACCGACATCTCCCTGACTTCTTGGGCGCGCTGACAAGCCAGCGGCTCGGCGCTTTTGGTCCCTGTAACTTTGTAACAAAGAAATCGGTGCAATGCTATAGAGGAGGAGTACCAGATGGTCAAACCCTCGTAATAGCCTGAACGCCACGGCATCGGCGGTCCGCTCAGCCCAGCTGGGCATAGCGGCTGAATCCGGCGGATCAGGACGAGGCGCAACGCTTGGCCAATCGCCGCCCGTCTGCTTGCGCCACAAATTTACATATCGGTCCACTTTACCTTTTAACTCGGGCGGAAGCACCGATTTCTCTTTTTCCGCATGCTCAATGGCCTGGCTTTTTACCTTGGCATGATGCTCGCCTTCAGGAACAGCGGAACGGTCCGCATCGGCAAGCGACGCCATCCTGACATCGAACGGAATATCCAAGAAGCCGCAGACTTCACGCATGACGTTTTCAGGATCACTGGTCATTTTCTTATAGTCAATCTCGTGGAGCAGGATGCCGCGTCGGACTAACTCATCGCGCTGGCGTTTCATTTCCCGGAAACCCATCAATGCGCGCAGCGGCATTCCCCGTTTGCGAAACCATAGGGATCCGCCCGCTGCGGCCCGGTACATGCTGTCTAGGATTTCAGCCGGGTCTCTCCAGATGATAAGAAAGCGCGCATCAGGGAACGAGCGCGCCAGCCGACGAAGCTCCACATAATACGTGGGTGACTTCTCGCCCCAAATCCGCGCCCCCTTGCGCGCCGCAAACATCCGGTAAACGGCGCGAGTAGCCCTGTTTTCGTCGGAGAGATCCTTCGGGAATACCGCCGCCTCCAATTGGTGACGACGCAATGCCCCATTCCAGAAATTCCACCGCTTCGCCCATCCCTTACGCCCACCCGGAACCCGGAAAAAGGCCCCCAGCAGCGGCAGGTCTCCTTCATAGAGCAGCGCAATCTGAGGATGCTGGTTCAACAGGGCATGCAGCAGCGAGGTTCCAGAACGCCAAATTCCTACGGCAAAAAAGGGCCCCGGCGCTTGGCTCTCGAACGTCACCATCTAATTTCCCGCACATCCCCGGAATATGAACATAGCAGAGAAGACCGACGGTCCGAGCCGCAACCTTCGGAGTGTGCTTAGAAATGCGCGCGGCCAAGGCGCTTGCTGCTTCCTAGGTTTCATTGCCACGCGGTCAGCGGACGATTTTTTCCACCAGGAACTGATCCAGCACCAGCAGGTCCATCTCGCTCTTGGAAAACGTGCTGTAAGCGTTGGCGGGCGTGTTCACCACCGGCTCGCCCTTCAGGTTAAACGAAGTATTCAAGACCACCGGAACGCCCGTGGCCTTGCCGAACCGCTCGATGAGGCCGTAATAAAGCGGACTTTCCTCGCGAAAGACCGTCTGCAGGCGTCCCGTCCCGTCCACGTGCGTAATGGCTGGAAGCGTGGAGTGATGCTCCGGCCTCACTGGCACCACATAGAGCATGAAGCGTGCTGGGTAGTGCTTGATGGCGTTCGGCAACTCGAAATACTTTTCGGTCGCCTCCGCCAAAATTGAAGGAGCAAACGGTCTGTAAGGCTCGCGAAACTTGATCTTCGAGTTTACGATGTCCTTCATCTCCGGATTGCGCGGGTCGGCCAGGATACTTCGGTTTCCCAACGCACGCGGCCCCCATTCAAAGCGCCCCTGCGCCCAGCCCACCACTTTTCCGTCCAACAGATGCTGTACCACCGTATCCAGCAATTGATCTTCTGTACGGCATTCCGTATGCGGAATGTTATTCCCGCGCAGAAACGTGGTGATGTCCTCGGTGGTGTTGGCGCGTCCCCAATACCCATGCTTCATCACAAACTTGCGGGGGTTGCCCAGCAACGTATGCCAGGCCCACAGCGCCGCTCCCAGCGAACCACCCCCATCGCCCGCGGCCGGCTGAATATAAAGCTCCTCAAACGGAGTCTCATTCAGAATTCGCGTATTGGCCACGCTGTTCAGGCCCACGCCGCCCGCGATGCAGAGTTTGCTCAGGCCGGTCTGCTGGTGGACCGCCTTAGCCATATTGACCAATATCTCTTCGGTAACTTTCTGAATGCTGGCGGCGATATCCGCATAATGCTGGTTCAGGTCGCAGAGTTCGCGGTAATTCGAGGGCGGCGCGCCGAAGTATTTCGGAAAGCCGGTTCCTTCGGTGAAAAAATTCAGTTTCGGCTCCCGCGGCTCTCCAAACAACGCGGCGAACTTGCTGTTAAACGTCTCGCTCGTGGAATGATGGAAACTAAAATAATCCATGTCCAGCGCGAAGGATCCGTCCGGATGCTGCTTCACCACTTTCCAGACCTTGTCCACAAACCGGGGCTTTCCGTACGGGGCCATCCCCATCACCTTGTATTCGCCTTCATTCACTTCGAATCCAAGAAACGCCGTGAACGCGCTATAGAGCAGCCCGATGGAATGCGGGAATTCCACCTGCTTCTTTATGCGAACGTCGGTTCCCTTCCCCACTCCGCAAGTGGCCGTAACCCATTCACCCACCCCATCCACCGTCATAATGGCGGCCTCGTCGAAGGGCGAGCACAGGAACGCGCTGGCGGCGTGCGAAAGATGATGGTCCGAAAAGAGGATGCGGTCCTTCGGTACGCCCAGCTTGTCCTGGAGCGTGCTCTCCACCCATAGCTTATCGAGCACCCAACTAATCATGGATTCGCGAAAAACCTTCCAGGACTGCGGGTAGGTTTGCAGTACTGTGGCCAAAATGCGGTCCAGCTTACGGAACGGCTTTTCAAAGAATACGACATAGTCCACCTCGGCGCCGGTAATGCCCGCACTATCCAGGCAGAATTGAATGGCGTGCTGCGGGAAGCTGTAATCGTGCTTGATGCGCGAGAAACGCTCTTCCTCGGCGGCGGCTACAAGCTGTCCATCCTTGAGCAGAGACGCGGCTGCGTCGTGGTAGTAGCAGGAAATTCCAAGAATATACACGTCTATTGCCTTTTGGCCCACTGCATGTCCATGGGTTCGTCTTTCGTTTCAATCCAGGATGTGGGCGGATGTTTGATCCGCAGCGTATCGGAAAACATGCGTGCGGCCAGCCCGAAGGGCAGCACGAAGATTCCATAGAGAAGCGTCAGCAGAACGCGGGCCTGAAAATCACCCACGGCATGCATGGCCCGGGTCCACACGGCCCAAATGGCGGCTATTGGCTTGGAAACCTTGGCCAATTGCTGGAGAATCACCAGAAACAACGCAAGTCCCGCCAGCACACCCAGAAAGAGCGGATGGCGCGGGTGGTATAAGATGGCGCAAATGTTCCCTAGGCATTGCACAGTCCACATCTCCCCCCACCAAGCCCCCAAAGGGGCGGCAATAACAGTCATTTGAATTGGATCCTCAGAAAAGCGTATAGATGAAAGGGGCGATGGCGGAACTCTGAGCCAGCACCAGAAGCACGCCTAACAGCAATAGCACCACCACGGTGGGAAGAATCCACCACCTCTTGTTGCGGACGAAGAAAGAAAGCAGCTTGCCGGCAATCCCAAACCGCCGCCCTGCCGTCTGCACCAAACCCATAATTTCCTCCCACCCCTGCGCAGAATTCGATTGCGAAATACTGACGTTCTGAAATGCCTAGCCGGGAGAGCCGCAAACACCCGCAAGAATCGCCAGCAGGAAAACTATCCTCTGTATCATAATTCACCGCGCCCGGGAATCGCAAGGAATATTCATGGTGCCGTGTGTCCGAATTGAAAAGCGCTTCCATTCCTTGCCGCCGCGACTCACCCGGTCCCGAGGGTAGTGCCCGAGTTTAAGTCGGTCGCTGCGAATAACGAGGTTCGTTGAAAGCCAAACCTGCCCGAAAAGGAGGAAATCTTACGCGGGACACTTTGTTCACAACGCCGAAGCTAAGGCCTTATAAATCAATAATATCGCTTTTCTTCCGCAGTACGCCTTAGGGGGTTTAGGAAGCCGCAATTTTGGGGATTTCAGAGCCTGAAATTGGCGCCATCGAAGGCGGGGTTAATGGTTGCTGCCTCAGTAAACCGGATTGGATTCGTCCGCACAGCAACATCATATCACATATCACCCGGCGGTTTCTCAAACAAGATCACAGCTCTGATTTGATGCAGCGCTTCAGGCCCCCCAATGCAGAATCGCAAAATCAGACCTTAGTACACGACTGACGCTACCATCCCATGACCGTCATTGACTTGGAATTCCTGCCTCATCTATGATGGGTGAGCACAGTGGTGATAAATCCCCTGGGAGGCTTCCCGCCATTCAAGATCTGATTGTTCGACATCTGGATATGTTTGGCTGTCCTAAATGCCGCGGTCCCGTGCGTTTGGACGCGGAAACCGTTGTCTGCGAGAATTGCGGCAAAACGTATTCCTCCGACAACGGCATCCCGCTGCTTTTCTATCCGCACGATCCCAGCGAGCAGGAACGCGACGTCACGGATGTGGTGAAGGCCTTCTACGAGAAGAATCCTTTCCCCAATTATGACGACCTGGATACCGCCGAAAGCCTCTCGCAGAAAGCCAATAAAGGTGTCTTCGCGCGCCTGCTGGAGGAACAGCTTCCCATCGGCGCTTCGATTATTGAATGCGGATGCGGCACGGGCCAGCTCACTAATTTTCTGGGTGGCCGCCGCGATCGGGTGGTTTTCGGCACGGACCTCTGCCTGAATTCCTTGCGACTAGCCAAGGGCTTTCGTGATCACTGCAACATCAGGAACGCGGGGTTTTTGCAGATGAACTTGTTTCGCCCGGCTTTTCGCGATGAGGTCTTCGACCTGGTGATTTCCAACGGCGTGCTTCACCACACTGGCGATCCCTTGGGAGGCTTTAAGTCCATCGCCCGGATGCTGAAACCCAACGGCACGATTATCATTGGCCTTTACAATACGATTGGACGTTTGCCTACCGATATCCGTCGGTTTCTCTTCCGTGTCTCCGGCGACAAGCTGCGCTTTCTCGACGACCACATGCGCAACAAGACTTACAACGAGGCCCGCAAACGCGCCTGGTTCATGGATCAGTACAAGCATCCCCATGAGAGCAAGCACAGCAACACGGAAGTCCTCGGCTGGTTCGAGGAAAATGGCTTTGAATTCCTCAGCAGCATTCCTAAGGTGGATTTCAGCCAATTTGCGGCGGATGAAAAACTCTTCGAGCCCCATGACAAGGGCTCCAAGCTCACTCGCTTCCTCTCGGAATCCGCCATGATGCTGGCCGGCGATGGCGGCCTGTTCATCATGATCGGGCGAAAATACCCCACGAGGAGCGCCCAACAGCACCCAGCGGTAAACGTCGGCTATCAACCCACAGGCCGCCCTGCGGCGCATTGACAACTTGCCTTTCGCTGATCCTTAGACCTGGCCGATGGCTAGTCGTCGGATTTGGGCGTCCGAACGTACACCAACTGGAAAATGCTGCCGGAACCGCTCGGCGTGATGCCGACCAGATGTTGGTCGCTCTTCGTGCCGGCTTTTAGGACTGTCTCGTTCGGCTTGGGTTTGTCGTCCGATTGGCAATCGAGCTGATCGGAGGATTTGCCGTCATCCTTCTTGGCGGTGCTGGAAGACGCGGTGCATGTCACAACATGCCCGTAACGAGCGAGCGCATTGCGATAGAAAGCCTGCACTTTCTCGGGCGAGTCTGTGGATTGCAGCTTCAGCACCGCCAGCTTGAAATCCGTTGAGCCGCCCCAAAAACCGAACTGGATCGCGGGACTGTCGTCAGGCTTGTCCTTGCTCTCTTTCGCGCCAGGATACCACGGCAAACCAACATCCTTGGGGGTGACGTTCTCGCTTGCGCTAAAGCCGATGCTGCTGCGCTCTTTCCCTGAACTCGACGCGCTCGAACCACTGCTGTTCTGTGCCGGTACGGACGCGCCCACCGTAAGAATGGCAATCGCTCCGATGAACGAAAGAACATTCCGCGACCCGCGCCCGGACCTCTTCCTGCGATTGCCGACCGCACGACAGTTCTCAAGTTTTGCACGCATACGTGTGCCTCCGTTCTCTCACTCTCTCCTTACGAAGTAGTCACATGGAAAGTTCCTTTTGACGGCTATGCACTCCTTGACGGTCGTATGCCGAGAGCTTCGGTACCGTCGTCCATCGCAGGAATCAAACTATTGCGTTGCGGCGGGCTCCGCAGAAGTCTCCGCAGTCGGCGCCGAATCCGGAGGCGGAAGCAGATGATGCTCGTCCAGTTTCCTGATAATCGCTTCAGCCACCACAGTGTGGCCCAGGGGAGCATAGTGGGTCTCGCATGTCCACGAGAAATACGGGAATTTCAAATGATGAGCGTCCCGGTAGGCCTGCATATCCGGCGCCAGGAATTCGATGGGAATATGCTCCCGATCGGAAATCTCCTGAAGGCGCTCCTGCATGGAAAACGCGTCGAAGTTCGGAGGAATCCTTCTAACAGCTTTTGCGAGTCGCTCATGCCAGTCCGTGGCGATATCCGCAAAGCTGGGCGTCTTAATGACGATAAACTTCGAGCCGTCGGCTTCCACGGTATCCTGCATTTTCTTGAGAACTTTTCCCGTTATCACCCATGCTTGAGCCCATTGCGCATCCGGCGGGTTGCCATACACTCCCCATTCCAGCGGCATACCTTCCCACGTGCCGTTGCCGATGTTCACGCGATCCCAAATATGTTCGACATAGTAGCTGACTAACAAATGTCTATCCAGAAATGTGCGCAGGCCGTTGAACATCCGGACCTGAACGGGCTGAAAGACCAGACTGCCGTTTGCCCCCAGGTTGTAATACGGGCAATACCAGGTATGGATTCCGTACACAGATGGTTGAATAATCGATGAGTTGTTCATGGGATCGTTGTCCACGAACACCAAAACCACGAGGTCGGGATGAAATTGTCGCACTTTTTCCTCGTACATCAGCAATTCCTGGGTGGTGCCGATGCCCGCGATGCCGAAAGCCATGACCTCGACGTTCTTTCGCCCACTGGCGGCCAGCATCTTCTCCATTTGGATATTCATCACCTGGTCGGGCAACACCTGGGCGCCCTCCACCACGGAATCGCCCACGAGCGCAATACGATACTCTCCAGGGTTCTTTTCGATGGTACGCTCGCGGTCGCGCGCTCCCCACTGATTTGTCACCACCAACCCACGGAAACACCCGCGCGAATGAACTACGCTTACATTGGGAATCAGCGATTCGCCCAATACGGGGTCGTATTGCCGAAAGGGCGCACTTCTGAAGGATGGAACCAGCAGCACCGCGACGCGCAGCCCTACTTCGGCCACCACTGCTATGCATAGGCACACGAAAACAACTGAGATTAAAGAATAGAGAACCTTTTTCCACAGTGGCAGCGCCGGTCTCGATGACGACTGCGAAGTATTGTCCATGGAATACCGTTTACCTTTCCGTCAGCATGTTTTTCAGATTGCGATTCACCTTCTGAGACGCTTGTGTGGCTGCCAGCCAGTCAATGGTGCGAAGGTCGTTCATTCCGCATTGGGGCAAAAGCTCATAAGTTGCTAGGCGCCCGATGCGATCACGGCGTAACGCGCGGCATCTTCCAGGCGCTTCCTCTTCCTCTTGCGCCTCATATACTCGGCCCAGCCCACCACCGGGAAGAACAGACTGGGAGCGTGCCAAACCAGCTCGACATTTACAAAGGAGCGTATCGTGAGGTACGTCATTATACCAAAAAACTCCAGGCTCAATTGCCGATCCTGAAGCGGCAGAGCTCGATCAAAATAACAGCGGAAGAGGATCCAAATACAGCAGATCGCCAAGGCCACGATGGGGATCAACCCCCAGATGCTGGTTCCCACGAAAATCTCCATCCAATCGCTGTGAAGCGTGGGCGTATTGCCCTGGCCCATGTGCTGCATGACTGCGAATTTTCCGGCCACATACATTCCCACACCGTTGTAGGGATGCTGTTTCCATACTTCATAGCCGTAGGCCCACCAGTCGGTTCGTCCGCTCAGGGTCTTAATTTGCTCCATATCCTGGCTGCGCATGAAATAGTCCCACGCCAGGGGACCGAGCGGCGTCACCAGCAAAATTATTAACGCTCCAAAGCCCAGCGCTACCAGAAACCAAAAATATCCGGCGAAGAGCAATACCAGCGTGGCCGCCACCGCAAAACCGCCGATGGCCGAACGCGTCTGTGCAAAGAACAATGTGACAATGCCGACAACCAGCACACAAAAATACCAGGCCCAGTATTTTCGCTTCTTACTCTTGTCTACGGGAACAAGCCTGGCCAATGCCACAATGCCAAGAACGGCGCCCATTGCGGCGACCGCGTTATACCCCACCACGGGGATGACTCCCTGCAGGCGGGGAATGTTATCTTCACTTCCCTGAGCCGCGGCGAAAGCCTCTCCGGGCCAGATGATCATGCCCATCCAAACCCACCATAATTGAAGACCCTGGAGAATCCAGCCCCAGTTGGCAAATTCTTCGTATTGCTCGGCCGTCTTCATGCAAAAGAGAATCGCGCACAGGATGCCAACGTCCAACTCGAATTCCAGCGACTTGTAGGCAGTCGCGGGAGGATAGACCGACCACGCAGTCGAGAGCATCCCCACGATGCAGAAAACCGTGATGAGTCCGGGTAGGCCTACAAAAATGCGGGACGGCCAATCCACACGCTTGCGTACCAGACCGAGAAGAAGGACGACTCCAACAATCAACTCCGATAGAATCCGGGGAAAGCTGGAGGGATCGAGCGGATTGGCCTCGTTCGCCTGCGCGGAGTTGTATTTCCAGGTAAAATCGCTGACGAACATTAGTGCCCAAATCCACCAATACCAGCGGATATTAGGCATCAGCGCCACAAAGCCCTTAATGCCCTGCCACAGGGCCGTGATGATTAAGACCAAAACTAGCGGAGCGCCCACGGCGATTGCCAAGCCCAGCAGAAAATTCTCGAATGGAGAATACGGCAGGTAATCCAGCGCGACTGCCAATCCCGCGCTGACGGAAATCCCAATCAGGACAAAAAATGCGTTCCTGCCGATACCAAGCCCAAGGGGTCCGCCCTTCAGCCCGGACGGTTCCTTTTCGGCAGTCGAAAAAACACTCATGAGAAATTCCTCAAAATACGCGTCGCCAGCCGGTGCCGCCTGCAGCGCTGATCAGGCTTATCTGGAGGCGCAGGACTGTCGCCTTGTTTCCGCCGGGGAAAAGGCTTCGCCTCAAAAGAATACAGCGCGGAAGCCGATTCCACCATGATTCTCAGGCCCTCTGTGCGTAGATTCAAACTCGCAAATCCGTTCTCGGTGAATTGAAAAGCACCGCGTACGCCAAGACAGAAGCCATCGGGGAGAGCGAATGCCGCACGACTGTCTTCGCACATCAAGTCTCCAAATCATACCATACGATCCTGCCCGTCGGGCGCGGGCGTCTCTCGTTTAATGGACGGTACGGCCACTCTATTCGTTTCTCCAAAAGCGCCGCTTATAGGTAACCTGTCCCCACCTGCCAGGCAATGCATCTAATCACTGACGGAACCCCACGAACTGCCAAAGCCGCGGTATGAGAAGGCCCAGCCTCCAAATCTTGCAGCCAGACGGATGCAATTCCCATCCTCGGATCGGTCGCCTTTCTAAGAGAGCCGTCATCCAACGACTGCGCCAGTCCTGGGTCGAGGGACGGCAACTGATCCAGCCCGGCGCCCGCGGCTTTTACCCATGCCTCCTTTCTGACCCAGGCAGCGAAGAATGCGCACCGCTGTTCGGCGACTGGCAGCGACCGAAGAGCTGCCGCCTCCGCCGAGGGGAAATACCGATCAGCAATGTCCTCAAACGGAAACTCCGGCTGGATATACTCCACATCGACTCCTACGGGCGCGAAGGCCTCAAACGATTCAATGAAGCTGTCAGGTTCGAAGCGTGCGGCCTGCCCAGGCCGGTTGGAGTAGTGCGGACCATAGTACGGGGCAAGGGAAATGGCCACCAATCCGATTCTCTGGGTGTGAGAAATGCTGAATTGCGGCGCGATATCAGGAATTGGGGGAACGAAGTCATCTCGCTTCGGGCCCGACATGCTTGTGGCCGCGTCGTTTGCATCACTCCGCGGAACAAACGGTTGATCATTGCGGGGTACATTGAATGAGCCGCTTGACGGAACATGCGGCGGCGAAAAATCCGCGATGAACGGCTTGCCATTTTCATTGGCGGAGAACCGAATCTGCATGGCATCGATTCGCAACAGGCCAGCCAATAGCAACCGGAGGGCGCCGTGCATCACAACGTACTGTGCTTGATCCCCGGGGAACACAAATCGGGATGCTCTGGCCACCTCCTCATCTGAAAGCACAGTTCGTAGCGCCGCCACTACGGGAGCCGGCTGCGGAAAGTTAATCCGCCAAACATCAATCCCGCCCCGGCCCGGTTGCGGCACCGTCGATGTTCCTAGCGACCAGGTCGTCTTCGGGGCGGTGGACATGAGGCACTTTTGCTGCGGAAACGCGCACCGCAAATCAATCGGCGGCGCGCGAGGAGAGGGTATGCCAAATCATACCTAGCATCATTCATTGATGCCGGCCGTTTCCTTGGAGAACGCCCTTTCCAAGCACTCGTTCAAATCCTGTGCCAGAACCTTTACGTTTGGTTGCCTGAGCATGGAAATGTGATTGCCGGGGACGGTGCAAATCTCCAGCCCGCCACGCGCCCATGCTCCCCAGCCCGCCGTCTCGTCGTTCACGCTCCGCAGCGATCTTATCTTCGGCTGAAAAAAGGCCAGTCGACCTTCAAACACCGGCGGAACATAAACTCGGGCAGCTTCCTGACAGCCTCGCTGAACCTGCTTTATTTCCTCCGTCAGAGGCGGGTCGAGCCCAAACCGCCACTTGTGCAACAAGTTCCCAACTATCTTGCGAAGGATGAAGTAAAAAGTCTGCCAGGGGGGCAAGCGCAGCATTTTGCGCAGCAGTTCCTTTCGCGTCATCTCGCGGCCTGCAAATGTTTCAAACAAAGCCACCAGCGCCACATCCTCGCCTTGCCGTTGAAGACGTGAAGCCATCTCTAGGGCTACCATGCCACCGAATGACAAACCACCCAGAGCGTATGGCCCATGGGGCTGCACCGAGCGCACTTCCTGTAGATAGCGGTCCGCCATGTCTTCAACTCGGAACAGCACCGGCTGCTTGCCATCCAGCCCCTGCGCCTGCAAGGCATAGAAAGGCTGGTTTTCCCCAAGACACTTTGCCAATTCACGGTAATTCAGGACATTCCCGCCAATCCCATGCACACAAAACAGTGGCGGCTTGCTGCCTCGCGGCTGGATTGGAATCAGCGGTGACCAGCCTGAGGCAAACTCGCCGTTCTGTAGAAAACCGGCCAGCCCCTCAATTGTGGGAGCTTGCAACAATGCCGTGATCGGCAAGCGCTTGCCGAATTCCCTCTCAATCCGGTGCATTAGGCGGACCGCAAGCATGGAATAGCCGCCCAGGTCGAAAAAGCTTTGACGGATGCCAATGGGCTTGGCGGAAAAAACGTCTTCCCAAATTCGCACCAGCTTGATTTCAGTCTCATTACCCGGAGCGACGTGACCTTCCTGCCCCACCACTTCTGTCCACTCCACGGGCGGCAAGCCCTGCCGGTCCAGTTTTCCGTTAGCGGTCAACGGCATGTTTTCAAGACACACAAACCCAGCGGGCAGCATGTATTCCGGCAGGCGCTCTTTCAGGAAATTTCGCAAATCCAGGGATGAAGGATGGTCCGGCGACTCCGGAACGTAGTAAGCCACTAGACGCTTGTCGCCCGAGGCCACTTCGCGAGCCACCACGGCTGCATTGCGGAGCCCGGGATGCTGCGTCAGGACGGCCTCCACTTCACCCGGTTCAACGCGGAAGCCCTGGATCTTCACCTGTTCGTCACTGCGCCCGCGGAACTCCAAGTTTCCGTCCGTCATCCAGCGCGCCAGATCCCCGGTGCGATACATGCGCGCACCAGGCTCCTGCCGGAAGGGGTCCAGAACAAAACGCTCTTCTGTGAGTTGCGCCTTGTTCTTGTAACCGTGCGCCACGCCATGTCCGCCAATGTAAAGCTCCCCAAAAGAGCCGGGCGGAACGGCTTGGAGGTTTGCGTCCAGCACATAAAGGCGGCAGTTGGGCAGCGGCCGCCCGATGGGCACTTCAGCAGGCAGTTCCGATCCGGCAGAATGTTCGTAATATGAAGCGACGATGCTGGCTTCCGTCGGACCGTAGGTATTGACCCAGCGAATTTTGTCGCCCGCATATCGCCGCCAAGTCGCGTAGGCCCGCGACAAAGCCCTTTCTCCTCCCACAATTACCAGGCGAAGCGAATCGGGCAGCCTCAAATGCGTTTCTTCCAGCTCGCTCACGAGCTCGTGCCACAAGGCCGTCGGCAAATTCCAAACCGTCACCCCTTGCTGTTCCGACCATTCCGACAGGCTCTTCAAATCTAGGGACAGTTCCTCCGTGCGTAGCACCAGCGCGGCGCCCGCCGCCAGTGTCGGGAATATTTCCTCGACGGAAATATCGAAGCTGATGGAGGAAAGCTGTGGCACACGATCGCGCGACGTCAGGCCATAGATGTCGATGGCCGCCAGATGATGATTCACGTAGCCGCGATGCGTCAGCAATACTCCCTTTGGCTGGCCGGTTGACCCGGAGGTATAAACGATGTACACCAGGTTTTCGGGACCTACCCCGGTAGCGGGATTTGCCTTCTTCTCGCCGCTCAGACTTTTGTGTAATTCCTGGCCCAAGCAGATCACTTCGGTGCCCGCACCTTCAAGGGCGGCCACATTCTCCGGCCGTGTAAGCAACAGACGAGCGCCCGAATCCCGCAGCATGTGCAGAAGCCGCGTATCGGGATATTTGGGATCTAACGGAACGCACGCTCCGCCCGCTTTCATGATGGCTAGCAGCGCAATAATGAGATCGGAGGAACTCTCTACGCAGACAGCCACGGGTATCTCCGGCCCTACACCCCGCTTCGATAGAAAATGCGCCAGCCGATTAGCTCGCTCGTTCAGTTCGCGATAGGAAAACTGCACGTGGCCGTAATACAGCGCCACCGCATCCGGAGCTCGTTCCACTTGCGCTTCAAAGAGGTTATGGACGCAAAGCCCGGGCGGATAGGCCACAAATGTGTCATTCCAGCGCGCAAAGTCGTCGCGTTGCAGGCTGGAGAGCAAGAGCATATGATCCGCCGCCGCGCCACTGCTGAGCGCTGACAGAACGGATCGTGCGGTGCCCTGATCCCGATTAATTTCGGTCCCCCCTGAAAGCAAGAAATCCGTGGGGCGATTATCCTCGGGCTGCGCCGCGCTTCTCCTCGTCAAAGCCTCAGCGGTGTCTACTGCGGAGGGTGCTGGGTCCTGACCCCCTTCCATCTGTGCACGCTCCAAACATTCTTGAACTTCCAGAGCCAGCAGCCGGACATGCGGCTCGGTCATCATGCTCATGTGCGTGCCGGGGACGGCGTGGATTTCTACTCCTCCCCGCGCCCATTCTCCCCACCCCGCTTGGGGATCTTCCTCTACTCCCCGCAATGCCCTATCGCTTGCGCGAAATAGAGTTACTCGTCCCGGATAGGGTTGCGGCACATATCGAAAGGCCGCCTGGCGGCATGCCGCCTTCACATCTTTCAGCGATTGCGGCACGCCCATCCGCAGAGGCGCCCTGACGGATGTTCGGATATAACCCCACGTCTTCCTCCGTACGTAGTTGAAAATTCGGCCTAACGGAAATGACAGAAGCTTCCGTAGAAGCTGCGCCCTCGATTCCACCTTTCCCGGATAGGTATCAAACAGGGCCAGAAGCCCCACTTCCTGCCCGGACGCGACTATCTGTTGCGCCATTTCGAAGGCCACAATTCCTCCAAAAGAAAGGCCGCCCAGGTAATAAGGCCCCTGCGGCTGCAAGCTCCTCATTTCCATAATGTAAAGCGCCGCCATCTCTTGGATGGTTTGGAGGGGCGGCCGGTTTCCATCGAGGCCGCGAGCCTCAAAACCATATATTGGCTGGTCCTCCTTAATGCAGCGGGTCAACTCGCGAATGCGCAGTAGCGTGCCGCCCACGCCATGGATGCAGAAAAAAGGCAAGCGCGCACCTCGAGGCTCAATCGGGACCAGGCATTCCCACGAAGAGGTCGGCCCTTCCTGCTGGAGCAATGCCGCCATGCGCTCGACACTGGGTGCCTGGAAGAGCGCGGACAGGGGCAGGCGTCTGCCGAACTCCTGCGCGATGCGGTGCACCAAGCGGACGGCCAGCAGAGAGTGTCCGCCTAGCTCAAAGAAATCGTCATTCACGCCTATGCGGCTGCGTCCCAACACGCTCTCCCATACATGCAGCAACCGCGATTCGGTTTCGTCGCTGGGCCTTTTGAAATCGCAAAATGCGGCGGCATCATATTCCGCTGGCGGTCGGAGTTGACGGCGGTCCACCTTTCCATTGGCCGTCAGCGGTATGTGGTCGAGCTTTACGAAAGCCGAAGGCACCATGTACGCAGGCAACGTCCGCCGCAACGCAAAACGCAGATCGTCCGCCGAACCGGAC
>Ga0302326_10008171_pt1 | contig 23146 bp, 18 predicted proteins | sample Palsa_T0_3_FD_202264 | JGI IMG/M metagenome (GOLD analysis project Ga0302326, IMG submission 202264) | Peat permafrost microbial communities from Stordalen Mire near Abisko, Sweden - Palsa_T0_3 | ecosystem: Environmental > Terrestrial > Soil > Palsa > Peat permafrost | place: Sweden: Abisko... | reverse complement strand
GATCGATTTGACTGTAGTCTCATTTGCAATATTCACTGCCGTCGCTGGAATTCTGCTATTCCGAGAATCGGGGGCGGCTATCTTTCAGCTGGGAAATATCTACACCATCTTCGGCGTCTATTTTCTACTGCGCTTCCTGCTTCGAAGCCGGGAAGACGTTGTGTACATGGTGCAGACGCTTGCCTGGATCGCGGCGGTGATCGCGGTGGTGATGACGTGGGAAATTGTGACCGGTCACAATCCCTACGCGCTCCTGGGAGGAGCGCGGTCGTCATTCTACGCGCGGCTCATGGAACGCGATGACCGCTTTCGCGCCCTCGGCTGTTTCGGGCATCCCATTCTGGCGGGAACATTCGGTGCAACACTGATGCCGCTGTTCGTGCTGCTCTGGCGCGAGGGCAGGAAGCATCGTACTCTCGCCGTCGCGGGTATCGTCGCGGCGACCGTGATCACTCTGACCTCAAACTCCAGCACTCCCGTCATGGCCTATGCCGGAGGTATTCTGGCCTTGTCGATGTGGCCGCTGCGGAACTCAATGCGGATCATACGCTGGGGCATTGTGATCACCATAGTTGGCCTTCATATTGTAATGAAAGCGCCGGTCTGGCACTTGATATCGCGAATCGATATCACGGGAGGATCTTCGTCCTACCACCGCTACATGCTGATCGATCAATGCATTCGCCACTTCGGAGACTGGTGGCTCATCGGAGTGAAGTCGACCTCGGATTGGGGCTGGGATATGTGGGACACGGCCAACCAGTATGTCAGCGTTTGCGATTCCTCCGGCCTCCTGCCTTTCGTTCTATTCTTGGCGACCATTGTTTATGGTTTTAGATATTTAGGAAAAGCTCGGAAGATCGCTCTCGGCCGGAAGAAGAAGTTCTTCCTGTGGGCCTTAGGATCCGCTCTTTTTGCACATGTCGTGGCTTTCGTCGGCATTTCTTATTGGGATCAAACCCAGGTAGTTTGGTATGGCCTGCTGGCCGCCATCTCCGCGGCGGTATGGATGCATCCAGAAACCTCCGCGCCGGATAAAGTCAGGTCGGAGGCGCCGGGCCGGGCCGAAGCGGTTGCTGCGCCTGACGTCGACAGCGACATCTTCGAAGCAGAGCCAGCCGGAGATCCTACGCCGCAACGCTTTCTTACGTTCTAACCATGTCTACGCCTTCCGATTCGCGAACCGGGACTTATGTCCTGATGACGGCTGCGCATAACGAGGAAGCCTTCATCGAAGGAACCATCCGGAGTGTGCTCGCGCAGAGTCTGCTGCCCAGGAAGTGGGTGATCGTCAGCGACAACTCCAGCGACGGGACGGACGCAATCGTCGAACGCTATGCCCGCGAGCATGACTTCATCCATTTCCTGCGAATAACCCGGCCACCCGGCCGCAGCTTCGGCGCCAAGGTGATCGCGCTCCGCAAAGGCGCCCTACTGCTCGATGACGCCGTATATGAATTCATCGGCAATCTCGACGCTGACATCTCGCTGGAAGCTTCCTATTTCGAGCAACTGCTCGACCACTTTCACCGTAATCCGCGATTAGGGATTGTGGGCGGTTTTGTTTACGAAGACTCGGGAGACGGATATCGCAGCCGCCGAGTCAACGACCCTCGCAACGTAGCTCACGCAGCCCAGTTGGTGCGGCGGGAATGTTACGAAGCCATCGGCGGATACGCGGTTCTGAAATACGGTGGCGAGGATTGGCATGCACAGACGAGCGCGAGAATGAGAGGATGGCAGGTGGAGGCGCTTCCGCAATTGAAGATTTTCCACCATCGACACACGGGTACGAGCAGCCATCCGATCAAGAATGCCTTCCGGCTGGGGAGACTGGATTATTCCTTCGGGAGCGATCCTGCTTTCGAAATGATGAAGTGCCTCCACCGGGTGCGCGACTGGCCATACTTTCTGATCACTCTCGGCCGGCTGGCCGGGTTCACCTGGCCTTATCTCTGCGGCGAGCCCCGAGAAATGCCCGAAGAATTTGCTTCATTTCTGCGGAGAGAACAGCGGGAGCGACTGTCGTCAACGCTGAAGCGAGTCTTGCCGGTGCGCCCGGTGCCTCTGCCCGGAGGGAGCACACATGGCGGCACACAAATTTAGCGCTTCATACTTCATCGATTCATATTTCGTCGCTTCATACTTCGTCAAGGTGACCAATTGAATCACATTCTCCATGTCGTCGGCGCCCGCCCCAATTTCGTGAAGGCGGCGCCAGTTCTGCGCGCCATTCGGCAGCGCGGCATGCGGCAGACCCTGGTGCATACCGGGCAGCACTATGACCGAAATATGTCGGACGTATTCTTCACCCAGCTTGAGATTCCCGAGCCGGACTTCAACCTGGAAGTTGGGTCGGGCAGTCATGCTGTGCAGACGGCCGAGATCATGAAAAGGTTCGAACCCGTCGTCCTGGACAGCAAACCGGATATGACTCTGGTTTATGGCGACGTTAATTCCACTGTTGCCGCGGCGCTGGTTTGTTCCAAACTGCTCATCCCGGTGGGGCACGTGGAGGCCGGGCTTCGCTCCTTCGACCGCACCATGCCGGAGGAAATCAACCGCATCGTGACCGATCGCCTCTCCGATGTTTTGTTCACCCCCTCCGAAGACGGCGACGCCAATCTCTTGCGCGAGGGCGTACCGAAAGAAAAGATTCACCTGGTCGGCAACGTCATGATCGACTCGCTCATTCAGCTTTTGCCGGCTGCGAGGAGCTGCCCCAAGAACGGCTTTCCCGAGCGCTTTGCTCTCGTCACCCTGCACCGGCCCTCCAACGTGGATGATGGCGATATGCTGCGGGAGATATTGGACTCCCTTACGAAAGTGAGCAGAGAACTGGAGATCGTCTTCCCGGTTCATCCGCGGACACGCCAGCGCATCGCCGAGTTCGGTCTCGATTCGCAGAACCTGCGCCTCCTCGATCCCGTGCCGTATATCGAGTTCCTGTCGCTTCAAAGCCGGGCTGCGGTCGTGATTACCGACTCCGGGGGAATTCAGGAAGAAACGACCTATCTGGGAGTGCCGTGCCTGACCTTGAGGCCCAATACCGAGAGGCCGATCACTGTGTCCTTGGGGACAAACATCCTGGTCGGCGATGATCGAGGCAGTCTGATTACGGAGTTGGCTAAGATACTGGAAGGTAAACAAAAGAAAGGCGTTAGGCCGCCCTTGTGGGACGGACATGCGGGTGATCGCATTGCCGATATCCTGCTGGAGATGTAACGTCGGGCATGGTAGTATTTAGGCTCCCCTCTGTTGAAAGTTCAAGCTGTTCCGGCGTCCACTTATAACCAAATCCCCCGGAAAGGCCTTTCTAGGCTATGCCAGACATCGTCATTGTTGGTACCGGTCCGTACGGATTATCTGTAGCTGCACATCTCCGGAAGCGCGGCCTCTCGTTCCGCATTTTTGGCCGCCCCATGGACAGTTGGCTGGCGCACATGCCCAAGGGTATGTTGCTCAAATCAGACGGATTTGCCAGCAACCTCTCCGATCCAGATGGTCAACTCACTTTACAGAAGTACTGCGCCGAACGGGGAATCCCTTATGCCGACACGGGAATACCAGTCCGGCTGGATACCTTCTCCAGTTACGGCCTCACCTTCCGAGAGCGGATGGTGCCCGAGGTTGAAGAAAAGATGGTCGTCAGCATCGAACGCTCAGCGGACGGATATCTGCTGCGACTCGATGACGGCGAGAGAGTTCTTGCTGGCAGTGTAGTGCTCGCCGTTGGCATTACTCACTTTGAGCAGGTTCCGGACAGCCTGGCCCATCTGCCGGCAGAATTCCTGTCGCACAGTGGCCGTCACCATGACGTCGAGCAGTTCCGAGGCCGCAATGTGGTGGTGGTCGGCGGCGGCGCTTCGGCGCTGGACTGGGCCGGGCTGTTGCACGAGGCCGGAGTGCCGGTGCAGTTAGTGGCGCGACAAACGGCATTGAAGTTCCACGGCAAGCCTGGTCGTAAGAAGCGCTCTTTGTGGGAGCGAATACAACGTCCGCAAAGCGGGATTGGTCCGGGATGGCGTGCCAGGTTCTATGCCGATGCACCCGGAGCGTTTCACTATCTTCCTGAGAAACTCCGGCTGGAAATCGTCCGCCGAACACTGGGCCCCTCCGGCGGGTGGTTCATCCGCGATACGGTGATGAACAACGTACCTCTCGTGCTCGGATACACTCCGCAGGGAGCCGAGGTTCGGGATGGCAAAGTGCATCTCCACTTGCTGGGGCAGGACGGCTCACAGCGCGAGGTCGTTGCCGACCATGTCATCGCCGCTACCGGCTACAAGGTTGATCTCGAGCGCCTGACCTTCCTCAGCTCAGAGATACGATCAAACGTGAAATCTGTTGCCCGCACACCCGTGCTCTCGTCGGGATATGAGTCCTCGGTACCGGGGCTTTATTTTGTGGGAGTCGCCGCGGCCAACAGCTTCGGACCGGTCATGCGCTTCGCTTTCGGCTCCGACTTCGCCGCCCGAACCGTTTCGCGAGCTTTGGCAAAGGCTGGCTCTCGCGAACTGGTGCGGACCTCCATTCCCAGTTTGCGGACTGCAACCAAAAAAGAAGACGGGAAAGCTCTGGCATCCTCCGCCGGAGACTGACCCGTTTTTTCATTTCCATCAACGCATGAAGCGAGAGACCATCGCAATTCACGCCGGCTACGACGGCGACCCCACTACGAAGGCCGTCGCCGTGCCGATTTATCAGACCGTCGCCTTTGAATTCGACAGCGCGGAACACGGCGCCGCCCTTTTCAACCTGGAGGTCGAGGGGAACATTTACACCCGAATCGGCAACCCCACCAACACTGTTCTCGAGAAACGGCTCGCTGCTCTCGAAGGTGGAGTAGACGGCCTCAGCGTGAGCTCCGGGATGGCTGCAATCGAATATTCACTGATCAACATTGCCGAATCCGGCAACAACATCGTTTCCCTTCCCCAGCTCTACGGCGCCACCTATACCCTTCTGGCGCACATCTTTCCCAAGCGCGGAATCTGCTCGCGGTTTGCGGCGAGTGATCGTCCTGAAGACGTTGAAAAACTCATCGATAAAGATACCCGCGCCGTTTACTGCGAGAGCGTGGGCAATCCTGCCGGCAACGTTGCTGATATAGAAGGTCTGGCCCGGGTTGCCCACAAACACGGCGTGCCCCTGATTGTCGACAACACCGTGGCTACGCCGATTCTGCTACGGCCCATCGAATACGGCGCCGACGTGGTGGTGCACTCGATGACTAAATTCATTGGCGGGGGCGGCACCAGCATTGGCGGGATGATTGTGGATGGCGGCAAGTTTCCCTGGCGAAAGTACCCGGAAAAGTTCTACATGCTGAACCGGCCGGAGGTCGCCTATCACGGCGTCGTCTACGTCGACCATTTCGGGGATGCGGCTTTTGTCGCCCGATGCCGAACCGTGTGCCAACGCAACACCGGCGCTACGCTCTCTCCTTTTAACGGCTTTCTGTTCCTGCAGGGGATACAAACCCTCGCCCTCCGTGTGGAACGCCACGTAGAGAATGCGCGCAAGGTAGCCGAGTTCTTGCGCAGTCATCCCATGGTCGCTTGGGTTAATTACGCCGGATTTCCGGACAGTCCGTTGTATCCGATGGCGCACCGGTATTTGGGCTCCAATTTCTGTTCGCTGCTGACCTTCGGCGTGAAAGGCGGTTATGAAGGCGGAAGAAAGTGCTTCAACGCCTTCCGCCTTTTCAAGCGGATGGTAAACATGGGCGACGCAAAATCGTTGTCGTGCCACCCTGCGTCGACTACGCATCGGCAGCTCACGCCCGAGGAACAGGCAAAAGTCGGCGTCACTCCCGAGATGATTCGGCTCAGCGTAGGCATCGAGCACATCGACGACATTCTCGAAGATCTTGCTCAGGCGTTGGAAGAGGCGAAGAAGTGATGTTTCGAGTAAGCAAGGCGCATTGGCGTGGAGGTTTGATATGCCATTGATCATCGAAGGTGGACGAGTTCCCGCTCGTTGGCTGCAGGAACGAAATTCGCGGCCGCTGATTTCGCCCGGTGTTGCCAGGGGGCATGAGTGCGTCAGACTCGGGCTCATTAACAACATGCCGGATCCTGCTCTCGAAGACACTGAATTGCAGTTCTTTGATCTTCTGGACGCTGCATCGGGCAACGCTGTGGTGCTCCTGAAGCTGTACTCGCTGACCGGCATCCCCCGCACCGATCGCGGACAGCGGCACTTGAACAGTTTCTACTTCGGGCTGGACGAACTCTGGCACAGCCCGGTCGATGGGATCATCGTCACTGGCACTGAGCCGCGGCAGCCCAGCTTAAAGGACGAGCCTTACTGGTCTTCCCTCACTGATGTTCTTGATTGGGCCGAGCAGAATACGATCTCTACAGTGTTCTCGTGTCTGGCCGCACATGCGAGCGTTCTACATGGTGATGGAATCAATCGCCACCCGCTGCCGGATAAGCAGTTCGGCGTCTTCGCTCCGGCCAGGACCTGCGACCACCAGCTGACCAGCCGCATCGCGGGCCGCATCCGCTTTCCGCATTCTCGATGGAACGAAGTGCGGGCGAATGAACTGGCCTCATGCGGCTATTCGGTTCTTACGCAGTCCGCAGAGGCTGGGGTCGACTTGTTCGTGAAAAAGAAGAAGAAAAGCCTCTTCGTGCACTTCCAGGGGCATCCGGAATATGGCGCTCTCACACTTCTGAAGGAATACCGCAGAGACATAAAGAGATTTCTTGGGGGGGAGAGAGAAACATTCCCGACCTTGCCCGTGGGATACTTCGATCCGGCGGCGACACAACTCCTGAATGATTTTCAACAGGCTGCCGTAGCGAAGCGGCGGGAGGAAACTGTGGCCTTGTTCCCCGAGGCGGCTCTGGTGCACGGACTACAGAATACGTGGCGATCGGCGGCCATCTCCATATACCGCAATTGGCTGGAGTATGTGACCTCGAGAAAGGCTGAAGCGTTCTCCTTTGCCGCGATGGCACGGGCCGGAGGAGTTCGATCAACTGTGGCAAGCGGAGAAAGGGCGTAGCGAGGGGGAATATCTCCAGATGTATAAGATGGGCCGCCTACGAGAAAAATTCAGCGCTTCAATCCTGAGCGCGATCCGGGCACGGCGCGAGTCAGCTTCCACGCCGGGGACTCAGCCTTCTTACGCTTCCGGCGGCCTGCCGCCGGCTATGATCAGGGAAGCGTCTTTCTCTGACTTCGACGGTGTCGCGGCACTCAAGCAACGCTGGGGTGTGGCCGCTGATTCGATGGAAAACTGGGAACGCCTGTGGCGGCATAATCCCGCGCTGGTGCAGCAGAATTGCGACCGTCCCATAGGCTGGGTTTTAGAGGCGGATGGGGTCGTGGTTGGATATTTGGGAAACATCTCGCTGCTTTGCCGCTACGGTGATCGGACTCTGACCGCCGTGACATCGCACGCGCTAGTAGTAGATCCGCCTTACCGCGCGGTTGGCGTGAGCCTGGTTGCCGCATTTTTTCGCCAGAAATCCGCCGACCTCTTTCTATCCACGAGCGCGATTGAATCGGTCGGCAAGATTGCGCTTGCATTCAAGTCTTCTCCGGTGCCGCAGCCAGACTACGACACTGTTCTTTTCTGGGTGTTGCAGCCCCGTCCCTTCGCCGAAGCCCTGATGAAAAAGCTGGAGCTGAATTCGACAGCCTCCGGGATTGTTGGAATGCTGACCTCGGCTGCGATAGGAACTGACCGCATCATCGGCAGGCGAACACCCCGGCAGCCGTCGGCGGCGTTTGCGATAAGCGAAATCAGCGTCAACGAGATTGGGGACGAATTCCAGGCACTATGGGCACTCAAATTGAATGAAAGTCCAAGGCTCCTTACCGACCGGAATCCCGTCGCGCTGCGCTGGCATTACGAAATACCCGGCGACAGGGGTTCTGTGCGCGTGCTCTGCTGCCACCACAACGGAGAGCTTGCCGGTTACGTAGTGGTTCGCAGCGATACAGAGGAGCAAAGTGGTCTGAGCAAGTCTTTAATTGCGGACCTGATCGTCCGGCAGGATGATCCCGAGGTGGTAGCCGCTCTGTACTATGCAGCTTACGAATACGCCAAACGCCTGGGAAGTCATGTTCTTGAGGTGGTAGGCTTCCCGGCCGGCATTCGAAATGTATGCTTGCAGTGGAATCCGTATCGCAGAAAACTTCCTGCTTGTCCTTTCTTCTACAAAGCGGCAGACCCCGTGCTGCACAAGGCGCTCGCACATGCTCCCGCATGGTATGCCTGTCCTTTTGACGGTGATGCGACCCTGGTACGGCCTTCTTATTCCGCCTCGGCTTTGCGCAGCAAGTCTGGGATGCGAATCGCAACTGAGGAAGCTAAAGCCACACCGCAAGTTCTAGAGCGAGCACGAACCCACGCAGGTTGATGCCGTCGGGCCAGAGGGACGGCTTAATCTCGAGACAATATTCCGGAACAAGGGCAGGAGAGATTCGATCAATGGAAACAGTAGATATTGAGAGTGAAATTCGGAGCTTTCTTGTAACGCACTTTCTCGCTGGACGCGCCGAAAAACTGCGCGACGACGGGTCACTGCTGGAGGACGTGATCGATTCCGTTGGAGTCCTCGAACTGGTTACCTATCTCCAGGAGCACTTCGCCATTAGCGTGGAAGACGCGGATGTGATTCCCGGCAATCTCGACAGCCTGAACAACCTAGTCTCCTACGTTGCGCGGAAACTTGGCACCACAGTCTAGCGCCACCAGACACTAAGTTATCTTCCCAAGATTCGGGTCCCGTACCCATGAATGAGTCCAGTTTGTCAGTACGCAACATTTCCGACACTGCCCGCTGGGTGGCTTATTTTCGAGCACGCGAAACCGAGCGTCCCGACGCGTTGTTTCGCGACCCCTACGCTGAGCGTCTGGCCGGCGACCTCGGGTTTCACATTGCCAACACTTTGCCCGAAGGAAACAAGCATGAATGGGCATGGGTAGCACGAACGTATCTTTTTGATAAGTTCCTGTCGCAAGAGATTCAGAACGGGGCTGACCTTGTGGTGAACCTCGCCGCAGGCCTGGATGCGCGGCCCTACCGCATGGATCTGCCGAGCACGCTTCAGTGGGTGGAAGTGGATTTGCCCGAAATTGTTTCTTACAAGGAAGAAGTTCTTGCGAACGAGAAACCCGGATGCCAACTGGAGCGAATCGCGCTGGATTTATCGGATTTGGCTGGACGCCGGAAACTTTTCGCCGGTCTGGACAGCAGAGCCAAGAAGATCGTTGTCCTCACTGAAGGGCTCTTGATTTATTTCACGGAAGACGAAGTTGGCTACCTGGCCAGAGACCTTGCCGCGGGAACGCACTTCCAAAGCTGGATTATCGATCTTGCATCGCCGGGCCAACTGAAATTAATGCAGCGCACTACAGGGCAGCAGCTTAGCGAAGCGGGTGCCGCGTTCAAGTTCGGCCCGCCCGAAGGGCCTAAATTTTTCGTTGCACACGGGTGGGATCCGAAAGATGTTCAAGGCTTGCTCAAGACCGCGGCAGAGTTCAATCGTTCGCCGAAGGGATTGCGTCCGCTGCACGTGGATCCGGATGGCGCTCCGGGGAATTTTCCGTGGACCGGCGTTTGCTTGCTGACGAAGCGTTAGATTGTCTTGCAGTTGAAGTCTCAGAACCCAATTCTCCATCCCCATGATGAGAAATTACGAACCCGATAACCCGGCCGCTCTTCCCTTGCGCATCAGCGACCTTGCGGGGACATGGGCTGAGCGATTCTTGGATCGCCCGGCTCTAGTCGAGGCCACCGGCAGTTGGACGTACCGGCAACTCGTGTTGGCAGTTTCGGAGACTCAATCGTGGCTGCGTGAGTTGGGTGTGCGTCCTGGCGATCGTGTCATGATCGTTGGAGAGAACTCGCGAGCCTTCGTGGCGATTCTCCTTGCGGCGGCCGGTCTCGATGCGTGGCCCGTCTTAGCAAACTCACGCCTTTCGCCGCGCGAGCTCGACGCGATACAGATTCATTGTGGCGCCCGCCGCGTCTTCTACACAACGAGCGTCTCGACCCAGGCCGCTGCACATGCCGCACGCCATGGAGCGGCAATCGAGGAACGGGACGGTTTCGGTTCGGTTGGCATCGGCCCTCTGAACGAGAAAGTCGAGCCCGAATCAATCGACGCGAATGTCGCCGACCGCGTCGCCGCGTTGATTTACACCTCCGGCACCACCGGGCTTCCCAAGGGCGTGATGTTAAGCCACAGCAACCTTTTATTTCTTGCTGCTGGCTCCGCCAAGATACGATCGCTGACTCCCGACGACCGTCTGTATGGCATTCTGCCGATGTCTCATGCTGTCGGCCTGTCGGTTGTGCTTTTAGGCTCGCTGCTGAGAGGCGCATCACTCTACTTATCCCCCCGCTTCGATCCCGTCGCCGCTCGCGTGACCCTGGAGAAGGAACGGTTGACTGTGCTCCTGGGCGCCCCCGCGATCTTCACCCAGCTTCTGCAGTATGCGAAGTTAAGAAGTGTTCATTCGCTCACTTTTCCTGCGCTTCGGATCATCTCTTCTTCCGGTGCGCAACTCCATCCCGCCACGAAGGCAGCAGTCGAAAAGCTTTTCGGCATGCCTCTCCACAACGGCTATGGAGTGACGGAGTGCTCCCCTACCATCGCTCAAACCCGCGTCGAAGCTCCTCGAAGCGACACTTCGATTGGACCGCCGTTTCCTGGCGTTGAAATCAAGTTGGTTGGACCAGATCGTAAACCCGTAGCCCACGGAGATGCGGGTGAACTCTGGGTGCGCGGACCCAACGTGATGAAGGGTTACTATCGCGCCCCGGAAGAAACTGCGGCAGCGATCAATGCAGAAGGATGGTTCAATACGCGCGATCTGGCGCGCTCGGAAGATGGAAACCTCTTCATTGTCGGTCGAACCAAAGACTTGATCGTTCACCGCGGGTTCAACGTTTATCCCGCGGAAGTTGAAGCAGTGCTGAATGCTCATCCCGCAGTGGTTCATTCCGCCGTGATCGGCCGGCCCGTGGAAGGCGACGAGGAAGTTGTCGCCTTCATCCAGCAGGTACCGGATTCGTTTCTCACGGCCAGCGACTTCGCGCAATACGCGGCCGACCATCTTGCTTCGTATAAGCGTCCCTCGCAGTTTTTTCTCGTTCCCGCCATGCCCTTGACTCCGACCGGAAAAGTTGTAAAAACCGAGCTCGCCAAGCACCTGGCACAGGCTGCCGCCGTCCTGACCAGATAAGCTTTCCGGCTACAGCGGCACCTCAATCAGGTTCGGCCCCTCGCTTTCAAATCCTTCCCGCAACCCTTTCGCAAAACCTTCCAACGAATTCACGCGCGTGCCGGGCACTCCCATGCCCCTCGCGAGTTGCACCCAGTCGAGGTCCGGACGTCCGATCTCGAACATATCCAACGCGCGTGGTCCCGGATTGCCAACTCCCAGATAAGAAAACTCTCGCTTCAACACCGCATAGTCGCGATTGGCGAACACCACCGTCGTGACTTTGAGGCCTTCGCGTGCCATGGTCCAAAGCGCCTGAAGTGTATACATGCCGCTGCCGTCGGCCGTGAGGCATAGGACTTTCCGGTCAGGGCGAGCCACTGCTGCGCCCACCGCCAGAGGCAATGCGATTCCTATCGAGCCGCCGGTGTTAGCCAACCAGTCGTGAGGTGGAGCACCTCTGGTGGCGGCCATCATCCCTCTGCCTGAGGTCATGGACTCGTCCACCACGATGGCGTTCTCAGGCACAAGCGCGCCCACACCCGACGCCAGGCCGGGCAACGTGATCTCGCCACTCCGGAATTGAGGGCGCGTTGCCTGCTCTTCGGCAAAGTTTTCTTGATGAGGTGACAATGCTGTATCGAGCGCTTCAAGCGCGCCGACGTAATCCTCGCCGGGACTAGCCAGCGTGAAGATATTGCATTCCGTTGACGTGAAAAAACCATCCTTCCCCGGGGAAGCAAAATACGCCATCGGAGCCGAAGCGCCTACCAGGATCAGCTGCCGAAACTCCTTCAACTGTTCAACGCCCATCTCTCGGACGTATTGGATTCGCTCTACCGGGGTGATGCCCGCGCCACGTTCGAGGCGAGTCAGATTGTAGGGAGCAAACAATTTCGCATTCGTCGCAGCAGCGACGCGGCCAGCCGCAGCCAATCCTCTGCCGTAGAGCGCGTTTCCAGAGAGTAGAAGTGCTGTGCCCAAACCCGACCGAAGCATGGCGGCGGCGCCGTCTATGGTTGTCGTTGAAGGCACAGCGGGCCTTGGTAAAGTGGGAATCGCGGCAACTGTTCCGCCTTCGCTCCAGGCGACATCGGCGGGCACAATCAGAGTAGCGATCTGGCCGGGCGCCGTGCGCGCTGCGACGATCGCCTCGGCTCCGTCGCGGCCTAGGCAAGCTGCAGAAGCGGAGGTCCGCAACCATTTGGAATAGGGGCGCGCGATGGCCTCAATGTCGGAATTGAGCGGCGTGTCATGACGAAGATGATCGATTGCGTGCTGGCCGACAAGATTAATAATCGACACGTGCGCCCGGGACGCGTTGTGCAGATTCGCAAGGCCGTTCCCAAGACCGGGGCCGAGATGCAGCAATGTACAAGCCGGTTTTTCCGCCATGCGCGCGTATCCGTCAGCGGCTCCGGTAACAACACCTTCGAAAAGACCGAGAACACAACGCATTTCGGGTATCCGGTCCAACTCGGCGACCAGATGAATTTCCGAAGTGCCGGGATTGCTGAAGCAGGTTTCGACGCCTCCAGCCAACAGCGTGCGAAGAAGACTCTCTGCTCCTTTCATCAGCGTGAACGTCTTATCCTTTCCGTGTCACCCCGTTTGAGAATACCTCACGGCCGAGAGAATCCTTGGTGTTCAGTGGCTCATTTTGCCTGCAAGGCGATTCAAGTCTGCAGCCGGAGCAGCGGCGACTGCTTTCTCCGCGTGACGAGTAAGCACCTCGGCCAGACGCTCGAAGTGGGTGCCGACCATTCCCAGGTGATCGCCCGGCACGGTCTCAACCTCAAAGTCCGCTGCCAGCTTTTTCCAGATCGCGGCCGGGTCGGTCGGCAGGTAGGAATTAGTCTCGGGCCGGACGAACGTTATTTTGCCTCGATAAAATCGAGGCCGATAGTGCCGAAGGGCAACAAAGTCACTTTCCTTAACTCGGGCGGTTGTCCGGACAAGCGACAAACGAAGGGTTTCTGGAATGACAGCGCGCGGGTCGTTCGACTCTGCGGCGTGAAATCGAAGCTGAAGTGCCCGGAGGAGGTGGGAAAACGAGCTACGAACCGGCAGCCGCTTGATCCTGGAAAAATGTCCTCCCATACGCTTAACGAACAGCCGCAGACGCTCGCGCGACGGAAGATAGCGGGGATGCGGGTACGTATCGATCAGCATCAGCAACGCGATATTTTTTCCATCCTCGACCAGGCATTGCGCCATTTCCAAAGCCACAAGACCGCCGAACGAGTAACCGATCAGAATGTAGGGACCTTCGGGCTGTAGCTGTTTGAGTGCATCCAGATAAAGCGTCGCCATGTCTTCGATGCGGTCCAACGGTGCTTCCAGTCCGTCAACCCCCCTCGCCTGTATCCCATAAACCGGATTGCTCGTGCCGATATGCTTCGCGAGTTGCGAAAAACTCGCACGCCCGCCCATGCCGTGCGCAATGATAATCGGTGGGTATACGCTCCCGGCCCTTAGCAGCACAAAGGGCGAGAACTGCGGAAGCGTGGGCCGCGCCAGCAGGGCGCCGAGTGCACGAATCGTCGGCGCGCGACAGAGCGTAGCGCTCGGCAGCACAGGTCCGCCAACTTTTGCGATTTCGGCGAATAGGTCGTCGGCAAGTATGTCGTTGCCCCCGAGATCAAAAAAATTATCATCGGTTCCAATGGAAACCCGTTGCAGCACACGCTGCCATATCTCCGTTAGTGCGTCGATCGTCACGGCAGTGGATTGATTGCTCAACGGGCACCAGCCTCGGCACACGCCCAACGCGCCTCGGTCGGCGCCAATGAAGGAATAAACCTAGAATGCCCTTTGCCAAAGACAACGCCGGTCATGAATGTGCAAACGCCCAGTAGAGTTCTCGCGCCTTTCCATAGATAGGTCCGAATTGCAGGGGACGGTCACCGATCCGGGTCACCGGAACGACCTTCGAATAGTTTCCGGTCGCGAAAATCTCATCCGCCTTCTCGAAGTCCTGGTAGGTGAGCGTTTTCTCCACCACGGTCACGCCATCAGCTCGCAAGAGCCCGATCACCCTTTGCCGGGTGATGCCCGCGAGAAATGTTCCGTTGGGGATTGGCGTAAGCACAACGCCATCCTTCGCCATAAAGACGTTTGACGTGGCCAACTCGGCGACATTGCCCAGCATGTCGCAAACAATCGCATTGTCGAAGCCCCGGCCGTGCGCCTCAAAAAGCGCGCGAGAATTGTTGGGATAAAGACACCCGGCTTTGGCATCGACTGGCATGGTTTCAATGGTGGGCCGCCGATAGGGGGACAGTGTGATAGAGAAGCCCTTAGGCACACGCATTGGCGCTTCGTAGATCGAGAGACACCAGCGCGTAGACTCCGGATCGTGCGCCTGCACCCACGGTCCTTCCTTCTCCGCCCAGTACATCGGGCGAATATAAAGGGCTGCATCCTTATCGAATCGTTTTATTCCTTCCCGCGCAAGCCTCGCCCATTCCTCGGTCGAGACCGTCGGCTTAAGAAATAGCCTCTTTGCGGAATCGTTGACACGCGCACAATGGAGGTCAAGGTCGGGCGTGACCCCTTCGAATGCCCGGGCACCATCGAATACCACCGAGCAAAGCCACGCGGCATGCGTACGCGGACCCATGATTGGCACGTTGCCCTCGTGCCACTCTCCCTCGAAATAGGTCCAGGTCTTGGACCAGCCAGCTCCCAGTGCCATTTCTTACTCCGGATTCAGTGATCGTACGCTATGCCAACCGATTTTACGGAGCCAATAACCTGCAGACTCCCGCAACACGCCTCTTCCGCTGCTTTTTCTCACACCCTCCATGCTATCGCGACCTTGAGCCTAAAAAGGTCGGACTTTACGGTGACGATGGTCACTAAAGTTTGCCGATAGACCTCAAAGACTCTCCAGTTCGCAGGTTGTCTTGGACTAGACTTTTACTGTAGGGCACGCAGCAGGGGTCGTCGCTACCGCTGTGGCCAGCTGCGACGCAAAGGTCGCACTCGGAAAGGACATTGTGCCGGGTACTTTACGCTGGGAATCGCCCTTTGCCGCGTGGCCGCGTTTGGTCTTCGCTGTTCTCGGAGCCATTTCTCTCGCGATCTGGTGGGGGCCGCTGGGATCTTCTTTTGCTCTGGCTCTGCATGACGAGCAGTACACGCATCTCCTGCTGATTCTTCCCATCAGCGCGAACCTGATTTTCGTGGATTGGAAATCCCCTGACCGTTCTTCTGCTTCCGGCGTGGCGATCGGTTCAGTCCTGTTGGTATCGACCCTGCTTATCAGATGGAGAGCGGCTGTTTTGCCCTCTGATCTGCAACTCTCTTTGAGCATGCTCGCACTTGTGGTCTGTTGGAATGCGTCCTTTGTTTTCTGTTTTGGCGTCCCAGCCTTCCGCCGTGCGCTGTTTCCTCTCTGCTTCTTGCTCTGGCTGGTTCCTTTTCCTGACTTCGTACTAAATCCTATCGTCGCCATGCTGCAGCAAGGGTCGGCCGCGTCGGCGCACTTACTTTTTGCGGCAGTGGGAATTTCCGTTGCTCAACGTGGAATGCTGCTTCATATTCCGGGACTGACACTCGAGGTGGCCCCGGAGTGTAGCAGTATCCGTTCGAGCTTGATGCTGATAGTCACCACCATGGTGGTGGCGCAGATCCTTTTGCGATCCCCATGGCGCAAGGCCGCGATCGTTGCAACCGCCGTGCCCCTCTCCATTGCCAAGAACGGGCTTCGCATATTCACCCTTGGGGTGCTCGCAACGCGCATCGACCCAAGCTTTCTGACCGGAAGACTCCACCGCCAGGGCGGAGTCATTTTCTTTGTCATCGCTTTGGCCGCGATATTCTTACTGCTCTGGTTTCTGCGCCACGGAGAAAATAAAAACGATGACTCGACGCGGGCCGAACAATTTGAAGGGAAATCAGAGAATGGTTCCCATCCCGCCGGCTTATCGATGGGCTAAATCATACGTAACAGCCGCTCCCGAAGCGCTGATATTCAGCATGGAAACCGCGCGCTCCAGCTTGTGATGTCCGGTCTTGTGGAAGAAGTAGCTGAGTCCGAGGACACCGGCGGCTTCGCCGACGAAGTTCACTGCCAGCATAGTAGTACTGCCGGTGAACGCGCGCGTTATAGGGTTCAGCTCCTGGCCGCCGCTGTGCAGATTGTCCTTGGTCACGACGAAATCCGCCGCACTGAAGCCGGCGCTGGTCGCAAAGAGAATGCTGTTCTCGCGGTCCCAGAAGCGATGGCTGGGCGATTCGGGCAATCCCGCCGGTTGCGCCAGGGTCACAGTTGGGACCGGCTCCATGGCCATCGGCTCAAGCAAGCCTGTAGCGACCTGCTGCGCTACTGCCGGCCGGCACAAACCTAGTCCTGCCAGCAGGATCGCGGCCTTGTAGTGGCGAATGAGGCCAAACCAGCTTTTCTGCATAAACTTTAGGGAATGCCGAGCCTTGGCTACCCGTACTAGTACTAACGCAAGTACCCGGCCAACGAGAATGGCCCCTCGGTGCCATTAAGACATTTAGAATGATTACTTTGGATTTGGCGTCGGTTACCCAGGATTACGTTAGATCCGCAGGTTTTTGCACACCGTGGGCGCGCCTAAGGTCTACTGGTGCTTGTTGACTTGCGAGTACATGGCGGGACGTTTCCAAAGGGACTGAGAGAATTACAGATGAGAGACTTGCCGGCCCCGGTCAAGGTCTTACCGATCATTATTGGAATAATCGTCCTTGGAATGATTGTTCTTGGAATGATCGTACTCGTGAGCCTAACCGGCGTGGGCAGAAGCAAGAATCAAGCCACACAGAAGCTCGACCCTTTTGCAACCATCGGTTCGTCGCGGTCTGCTGAAATCCCGCCTTGCTCCGGTCCGGCGGTTGGTCACGCGGCCGCGCTCAAGCCTCATCAGCATTCCGTCACACTGAGTTGGAATGCGGCCGTTTCCGCATCGCACTCACCCCGCGACGCGATCCAGGGCTACTACGTTTACCGGAGCCTTGCGTCGCACACCTATGGCGAAGGCAACCGATTGAGCGAATCTCCTCTGCGTGAGACCCGCTGTGTCGACAACGCGGTTGAGCCGCGAAAAACCTATTACTACGTCGTCAAGTCTGTCACGGAAGGCGGAAGGCGCAGCGCCTTTTCGGTGGAGATCAAGGCCGTCATTCCGTCCTTCTGAAAAGAATCTCCAAATTGACTCACCGGCTAAGGAACCACTGCCTGCACTGCAGGCGTTGAGAGTGCACTCTCTTGCCCGCTGGAGTTCACCGAGGTGGCGGAATAATAATATGTCTGGCCGCTCGCGACGGTGCTGTCGACGTAGGCGGTGCTGGGATTCAAAGTGGAATTGATCCTGGTATAAGTTCCCTTTGCGGCGGGGCTGCGATAGACGTTATACCCTTGCACATTCGAACTGGGACTCCACGAAAGGCTAACGCTGTACTGCGTAACGGTGCCGACTCCGGTCAGAGATTCGAGCGCAGGCGAGTTGGACGCATTGCTGGCAAAGGCGAGAGCACCTGACAGCGTCCCGCTGCTCTCCGGCGTAAAGGCCACGTTGAATGACACAGTCTGGCCCACTGCGATCGTCAGGGGAAAAGAAGCGCCCTCCAGCGCAAACTGCGCGCTACTGCTGCTGGCCGACGATACGGTCACGCTTCCACCAGAGGCTCCGATGGCAAGGGGCAAACTCTGAGTCGTCCCCTCGGGCACATTACCAAAGCTCAGGAGCGCGGGAGAAAACGTCAACTGGCCAACCGTAGCGCCGGTGCCCGTAAGAGGGATGCTGAGCCCTGGTCCCTCAACAAGAAGGCTGCCACCGACCACACCCGCCGATTGTGGAGTGAACGAAACGTCCAGCGTAACGCTTTGCCCCGAGGCCAAGGTCACGGGAAGTGCGAGCCCGCTCATCGAAAAAGCGCTGCCCGTTGTCTGGACCGAGGAAAGGGTCACCTTCCAGGTGCGCTCGTTCGTGAGTGTCACAGGTAGCGTCGTGCTCATTCCAACTGTTACCCCGCCGAACGATACCGCCGAAGGGCTGGAGGTCACACCTTCGCTGCTGACTCCCGCCCCCCCAAGCTCTAGCACAAGAGTCTTGATGGTCGCATCGCTTGAGAAGTTGAGCCTTCCTCCAGTCCATCCCAGCACAGTGGGAGTGAAGGTCACGCTTACCTCGAAGCTCTGCGCCGCAGGCAAAACCAGGGGCAGGTTCAACTGGGACATAGCGTATGGGCCGCTAGCCACTGCCCCCGAGACGGTGACACTCGTCTGCCCCTCATTCGTCACCGTCACCAGCAGGGTCTCGCTCTGCCCAAGGGCGACAACTCCAAATGCGAGGTGCGCGGGGGAACATGCCATCTGCGGCGTAGCAGCGCCGGCGCGCACGCCTCCCGCGCTGACGAAAAAGATCGCCATTGCGATCGCTGGAAGGAAGTGGGATGCGCGGACGGATAGAGACCGGAGGATGGACTGGGGGAGTCGCATACCATCCAGTTTGAGTGCCTCGCTCTGAGGAGACCAGATTCCGGCAGTACAGCAACCCACTGTCCGATAGGCCAATAGTTCTAAATTAGGACTTTCTGAGAAACCACGGCAAATCGAGTCTTTTGCCAGGGGCGAGGCGATGAAAAGGCGCACACCTGAATGCGGCTCCTCCCGCCGGTTACGAACATTTACGTTACATGACCAATTCTTTACCTCATAATGCGGAAAACGGTGTTCCCATGAGGAGTTCGTAAAGGCGCTCTAAAGCGAGGGGGACGCGGTCACGGTTTAGATTGAATCTCTTGCAGCCTATTTCAGATCAAGTCTGTCGTCCAATCATCCTGCCGGCACTGGGGAAGAATCAAGAATTTGCCGACTTTACAAAATAATGTCTTCTAGGGCAGGCTAGAGTGCAACAAATTCTGGTGCAAGAAGATACGGATGGAAACTAAGCCTCCTGCTTCGTCAATTGACCCGCAGCACCAGCTACCGCCTGCCGATCGTCATGAACGGTCCCGATGGCAACGGGTGGTGTTTTGGCTGGCGCTCCTCCTCGCTCTTGGAGTCATTCTTTGGCTGGTGTTCCGTCACCACGAGAGCGCCCAAAGTGCCCCCGCCTCATCCCGGCGAGGCGTGACTGGCCCGGTCACCATTACCACAGCTACTGCCAACAAGGGGAACATCGGGGTCTACCTGGACGCGATCGGTACTGTAACTCCGGTGTACACCGACTCGATTACCAGCGAAGTTACAGGACTGGTGACTGCGGTGCACTACACCGAAGGCCAACTTGTGCGCAAGGGACAGCCTTTGATCGATATCGATCCCCGGCCCTACGAGGCGCAACTCCTGCAGGCCCAGGGCGCACTGGAACGGGACACCAATGTCCTCGCTCAGGCCAAAATGGACTTGGACCGTTACCGCGACGCCTGGGCGCGGAACGGCATTCCCAAGCAACAACTCGATGACCAGGAAAAGCTCGTCCTGCAGGACCAGGGTACGGTGAAAAACGACCAGGGCACGGTGCAGTATGACGAGGTCCAGGTTGCCTTCTGCCATATCACAAGTCCCATCAATGGGCGGGTAGGCCTGCGATTGGTGGATCCCGGCAACGTCGTCCAAGCCAGCGGCACCACCACTCTGGCGGTCATTACTCAACTGCAGCCGATCACTGTGGTCTTCACTGTTGCCGAGGATAATCTCTCTCAGGTTCAGGCACAGACGCGGCACGGAAAGCGCCTCTCGGTCGACGCTTACGACCGTACCCAACAGACTAAAATCGCAACTGGAAAGCTGCTGACCTTCGACAATCAGATCGATACCACCACCGGCACGGTTAAGATGCGGGCGCTCTTTGACAACAAGAATGACTCTCTATTCCCCAATGAGTTCGTGAATACCAGGCTGCTGGTCAACACGCAGCAGGGGGTCACGTTGATTCCGACCTCTGCAATTCAGCATAACGGCCAGACGGCATTTGTTTATGTCATTCAAAATGCGACGGCACAAATCCGCAACATTCAGACCGGCGTCACCGATGGTGGTATGACCGCTGTAACCGGCATTAACCCCGGCGATGTAGTGGCCAACAGCAGCTTCGACAAGCTGCAAAATAACTCCAAGATCGTGATTTCCAAGCAGCCTCTTCCCGCCGCCTCGACCGAGAGTCAAGCCCCGTGAGCCCGTCTCGCCCATTCATCCTGAGGCCGGTCGCGACCGCTCTGCTGATGGCGGCCATCTTGCTTGTAGGAATCGTTGCTTATACCCAGTTGCCGGTTTCGGCTCTGCCGGAAGTCGATTATCCAACTATTCAAATTCTTACCTTTTACCCAGGCGCCAGTCCCGACGTGATGGCGACTACGGTGACCGCTCCGCTCGAGCGCCAGTTCGGTGAGCTCCAGGGGCTGAGCCAGATGACCTCCACCAGCTCGGGGGGCACATCGGTCATCGTGTTGCAGTTCGCCCTGAGCCTCAACATCGACGTGGCGGAAGAGGAAGTGCAGTCGGCCATCAACGCCTCTCAGAGTTATCTGCCTTCCAATCTGCCCGCTCCTCCCGTCTACAGCAAAACGAACCCCGCCGACGCCCCCGTACTCACGCTCGCAATCACCTCCGATTCGATTCCATTGTCGCAAGTGGAAGATCTGGTGGATACGCGGCTCGCCCCCAAGCTCTCGCAATTGAGTGGAGTCGGCCTGGTCAGCATCAGCGGCGGCCAAAAGCCGGCAGTGCGGATTCGTGCCAACCCGGTCGCGCTCTCTTCCTACGGCATCAATCTTGAGGACGTGCGGACCGCCCTGATCCAGGCCAGCGTGAATGCCGCAAAGGGCAACTTTGACGGTCCGCGGCAGGACTACCAGATCGACGCCAACGACCAACTGGTCAGCAGTGACGACTATCGCAGTGTCGTAGTCGCCTATCGCAACGGTTCGCCCATCATGCTGACCGACGTGGCGGAAGTCATCGATGGCGTAGAGAACAACAAACAAGCGGCGTGGATGAATCAGACCCCGGCCGTTATCCTGAACATCCAGCGCCAGCCGGGTGCCAACACCATCAATGTGGTGAAGAGCATAAAACGGCTGTTGCCGCAACTTGAGGCCAACCTTCCCGCTTCGATTGAGGTTACGACACTTACCGATCTCACCACTGCGATTCAGGCCTCAGTGTCGGACGTCGAGTTCGAGCTGATGCTGACGATCGTTCTTGTGGTATTGGTCATCTTTTTGTTTCTGCGAAGTCTGTACGCCACTATCATCCCCAGCGTGGCCGTCCCGTTGTCGCTGGTGGGAACTTTCGCGGCGATGTATGCGCTCGGCTACAGCCTGGACAACCTCTCGCTCATGGCGCTCACCATCTCCACCGGTTTTGTGGTGGACGACGCTATTGTCATGATTGAGAACATCTCGCGCTACATCGAGGAAGGCGAAGCACCGATGGAAGCGGCTCTGAAAGGCGCCGAGCAGATCGGATTCACCATCGTGTCTCTGACGGTTTCGCTCATCGCCGTGCTCATCCCTCTGCTATTCATGGGAGATGTAGTAGGCAGGCTCTTCCGCGAGTTTGCCGTTACTCTCGCGGTCACCATCGTAATCTCCGCCGTGGTGTCGCTGACCCTGACTCCCATGATGTCGGCGCGAATTTTGCGGCACCAGCCCAAGGAACAGCAGGGACGCTTCTACAAGGCCTCCGAACGCGCCTTCGAAAGCATGATCGCTTTCTACGGGCGAACCCTGAAATTTGTATTGCAATACCAAACGATTACTCTCTCGGTGGCTCTCGGAACGCTGCTGCTGACGGTATTTCTCTACATCCTTATTCCCAAAGGATTCTTCCCGGTGCAGGATACCGGCGTCATTCAGGGCATTTCGCAGGCTTCTGAAACCATCTCTTTCCCGGCGATGGAGGAGAAGCAACAGGAACTGGCAAAAGTTATCCTTGCGGACCCAGCCGTCGAGAGCCTGTCTTCATTCATCGGGGCCGACGGCACCAACACAACTCTCAACAGCGGACGGTTGTCGATCAATCTGAAGCCCCTCGAGGATCGCAACCTCAGCGCCGCGGATCTCGTCCGCAGACTTCAGTCCAGCCTGCAAAAAGTGCAAGGCATCTCGCTCTACATGCAGCCGGTGCAAAACATCACCGTGGACGACCGCGTGAGCCGGACACAGTACCAGTACACGCTCGAAGATCCGGATGCCAACGAACTCAACGACTGGACCAATCGCTTTGTCGCCAAACTGAAAGCTTTGCCCGAGCTCGAAGATGTCGCAACCGACCAGCAGACCGGAGGACTGGCCGTCTCGCTGGTTATCGATCGTGTGACCGCCTCCAGGCTGGGCATCGCCCCTGCCACCATCGACAACACGTTGTATGACGCCTTCGGACAGCGCCAGATCAACACCATGTATACGCAGCTCAACCAGTACCATGTGATCCTCGAAGCGCAGCCGCAGTTTCAACAGAGTCCGAGCACATTGCAAAATTTATACATTCAGGCCAACGCCTCGTCTGGAACCTCGGGGCCCGGAGCTTCCAACTCGTTTTCATCTTCCGGATCGTCCGCCGCGGGCTCCAATGCGACCACCACATCTGTCCTGTACACGCCCACTGCTCCTTCGAGCGCCCTGATTCCCCCTTCGAATGCGCTTGCTCCGAGCAGTTCAACCGGAAGCTCAGGATCGTCCGCGAATTTCGCCACCACTTCCGCGATGAGCAATGCCGTGCCGCTGAGCGCGTTCATGCGCTTCCAGCGCACCCCTGAGTCGCTCTCCATCAACCATCAGGGGCAATTCCCCTCAGTCACCGTCTCCTTCAATTTGGCCCCCAACGCCGCTCTGGGAAGCGCCATCACCGCGATAAATAAAGTCCAGAAGAACATGCATATGCCGGCCAGCCTGCAGGCTGGCTTTCAGGGCACTGCGGCATCATTCGAGAACTCCCTGTCGAACGAGCCGTTGCTGATTCTGGCCGCGCTGGTA
>Ga0302326_10008170_pt1 | contig 23152 bp, 17 predicted proteins | sample Palsa_T0_3_FD_202264 | JGI IMG/M metagenome (GOLD analysis project Ga0302326, IMG submission 202264) | Peat permafrost microbial communities from Stordalen Mire near Abisko, Sweden - Palsa_T0_3 | ecosystem: Environmental > Terrestrial > Soil > Palsa > Peat permafrost | place: Sweden: Abisko... | reverse complement strand
GCAGCCCATTCTCCTTCGCCAGCCGCACGATATCGCGCCGCAGCATCTTCACTTCGGCCTTGGCTTCCTTGATGTTCGCGCATACCCCGGTCCCCACCTCCACCACGGACTGGTGCATCTCCGCCTTGACCCGCTCCTGCAAAATCAGCTTGCCCTTTTCGAGCAGCTCCGCCTGAATATGCGACCGCAGATCCCGCGTCTCCGGATCTACCGTCTGATACTCCTCTTCAATCCCGATGCTGAAAGTCGGTTTCATCGCGTTGCAAAACGGCTTTAGAGACCACCACTCTAAAAGACCACTACTCTTGTCATTCCGAGCGAAGCGAGCAACCTGATTTTGTGAGAAGCCGCTCCGGCCCGGCTGCCCAAGCGCCCGATTCAATGCGAAATGGGCAAATCAAGGCCTAAACAGTATAGCAACGACGCCAAGCATGCCGATCAGTAGCCGTGGTGATTTGCAAACCAGGACAACCAAAAGAAAAGACCCACAAGAAGAAGCATCAATCCACTCAAGCAGATGGAGACCACCGAGAACAGGCTACGCACTAAATGCCCAGGCGAAAACGCCCTGATCAGCAAGACAATAGCGGCCACTTGGCTGACAAGAATTGCGCCTATACCGTATCGTACGAACAGCTCAGATAGGCCGCCAGCGACCGCGCCGAGACCAGTCGCCTTTTGTTCCGAAATGCCCCGGAATGCGTATCCGATGCCTATCAAGGCCGGAGTCCACGGTGCCCAGGCCAGCCCCACGCCCCAGAGAAACCGCCTTTTATTTAGCTCGTCCACCTCTATTTCGCCGCCTTCCCGCGCTTCCGCTCCGCCACCCACCCCGGCTCCGGCTTGCGAGTCTTTTTCACGGGCGAGCCCTGCAAGAAATCAGCCCAGCGCAACTCGCGCGCCGGGTCTTCTCCGGCCACCGCCATCTTTACCGCCATCTCTGCCACCGCATTCACAATCCAGTCAAAGTTCTCCTGGCCCACCGAGGTAATCTCCGCATCCGGCGCCGGATTCAGAAAATCAATCGCGTACGGCACTCCGGCCTCCACCGCAAACTCGACGGTGTTGAGGTCATAGCCGAGCACCCGGCACAGGGTCAGCGCATCTTTCTCTATTCTGACCCTTAAAGCCTCCGTTGACGGCCGAGGATTCCCCTTCACATACCGCTCATGATGCGGCGCCCGCGGGTCGTACTTCATGATGTGCACTTTTTCCTGCCCCACGACATAGCAGCGGTAATACTCCTCAAACACCACGCCATGCTGCAGCGTCATGCACAAGTCGCCGGTGTTGTTGTAGTGCTGAAAAAATTCCTCCGGCGAATGCACGTGATACACATGCTTCCATCCGCCACCGGAATAAGGCTTCAGGAAAGCAGGGAAGCCGACATAGTCAAACAACTCCTGCCAGTTCAGCGGATAGATCAGGTTCCGCATCGACTGGTCGGTGGTGCCCTCGGGATGTTTATTGTGCGGCAGAATCACCGTCGGCGGAATCGCCACGCCCAGCTTGTGCGCCAGTGCATAGTTAAAGAACTTGTCATCCGCCGTCCACCAGAACGGATTGTTGACGACGATCGTCCCGTGCAGCGCGGCGTTCTTCAAATAAGCCCGATAGAACGGTATATCCTGCGAAATCCGGTCAATGATGACGTCATATTTCTTGGGCTCATCCATCCGGATGCCGCCAATCTTAACAAATTCCGCCGTCGCGCCCTCAACTTTCATGGAGTTGATCTTCTCCACCAGCGCCGGCGGAAACGTATTCTCCATCCCAAACAAAATCCCAATCTTTTTCACAGTTTCATCTCCAAATAACACTTATCATCCTGAGCGAAGTGATTGTGTCGCCTCGCGAAGCAATCACGAGGCGAAGCACCTCTGCACTTTCTCGCCTCCGCGGCCGAACTTGCGTTTTCCGAACGACCAGGGACCAACGACCAACAACCAACAACCAACGACCGCCTCAAAAATACTTCTCCGCCATCCTCAACCACAACGGCCAATCGTGCTTCGAATTATCCCCGTAAACATCCAGCCAGTGTGGCACCGCCTTGCCATTCAGGATCGCCGAAAGCTTCACGTTCTGGTCCAGGCATATATCCCAGTCGGCCGACCCCAGCACGATTTTCATCTGCCGGTAGCGGCTCAAAAACCAATCGTCGTTTTGATTCGGCAGATAATCCGGCGGGCAGTTAAAGTAGCAATCATCGTCGTAATACCCATCCAGAAACTGATGAATATCGAATGCCCCGCTCATGCTCACGCAGTGCGTCACCACGTCGGGATGCTTCAGCGCAAAATTCACCGCATGATACGCTCCGAAGCTGCACCCGGTTACAGCCAGCCGCGGCGTCTGATTCTTCCACCGGACGAAACCCAGAAATTCATGCAGGATATAACGTTCGTACTGTAGATGCCGTAGCACCCTCACCCTGGGGTGCACGCCTTTGTTGTACCAGCTCTCGGTGTCGACGCCGTCGGGGCAGAATACCTGCAGTTCACCCCGCTCAATCTTCGGCGACAAAACTCCTATCATTCCGCGGTCTTGATACTCGAAGAACTTCCCCATCGATGTAGGAAACACCAGCAGCGGCGTCCCCGCATGCCCGAAGACCAGAGCCTCCATGTCTCGGTTAAGTTCCTGGCTATATCCTTTGTGATACTCGCGATTCATTTCTCCGGCCGAGGCAGACGAAGTATCTTACCTGAAGCGGAGGCGTGTGCGGGATCACTTTCGTGTTTGATTCCCGGCCTGACCGGCGCGGCAAAATGATATCGTGATACGAGATATGTTGCCGAGGCTTCCCAAGCTCGTGCCGCGCTCCGCGCCCGTTATTCTCGTGCTGCTGACTCTGGCCGCGGCGACCGGATTCGCCGGCGTCAGCCATCTTGTGGCCCGCTTCACCGCGAACCAGCAAGCGCGAGGCCGCAAACTTTACCAGCAAGGCCTGGACGCCGGCGGCGCCGGTCGCTATGACGACGCCATTTCTGCCTTCCGAGCCGCTCTCACCTGCGACCCGGCGAATTCCCAGTACCAGCTCAGCCTGGCCCGCGCCCTGCGCGACAGCAACGACCCTCGCCGTCTCGACGAAGCCGAGTCCTACCTCATTGCGCTTTGGCAGCGTACCCCGCAGGATGCCGCGATCAATCTCGCCCTCGCGCGCGTCGCCGCCCACCGCGCTTCCATCGAAGACGCCACCCGCTATTACCACAACGCAATGTACGGAGTCTGGAACGCCAACCCCGATTTCAATCGCAATCGAGCCCGCATTGAGCTCATCCAATTCCTGCTCAAGGAAAGGGATTCCTCCCTGGCCGAATCTGAACTCATGGCCCTGGCTGCTTCATTGCCGCACGATCCGGCCGACCACCTCCGGGCCGCGCAACTCTTCGCGCAGGCTCGGGACAATGCCGGCGCGCTCGCACAATACGAGGAAGTCTTGCGGCTTGATCCCCGGAACGCGGAGGCTGCTGCCGGAGCCGGCGCAGCCGCCTTCCGCTCCGGGAACTATGCCACTGCCGTGCGCTATTTGCGGGTTGCGGCGAACGGCGATCCGCAGGATGCCAACTCCCGCGAACTGCTCTCCGAAGCGGAACAAGTTCTGCGCGCCAGTCCGTTCCAGAGTCACATCTCGGACGCCGAACGCAACCGCCGCATCACTGCCGCCTTCGCCCAGGCCGAACAGCGCCTCTCTGCTTGCGCGCAACAGAGGGGCGCTGACCTCGAAGCCGAGGGTTCCCCCGAGTCTCCACTCGCCAGCCTGCAGTCCCGGTGGATAGCCATCAAACCGGAACTCGCCCGTCTCAAGTCTCCCGCGGAAACTGCCCTGCCCGACGCGATCATGGATGTTGTTTTCCAGATCGAACAGCAGACTGCGACGAGCTGTGGTCCGCCCCAGGGTCTCGACCTCGCACTGCTCCTCATTTCCCAGAAACGCGAGGCCGCGAGCCAATGAGTGAGCTTGCGAGTAACGCCGCTCCTCGGCCTTCGCATTCCTCTGTCGTGCGGCTTCACGTACCTCGCCGCCTTTTTTCCACGCTCGAAGGCATGTTCAACGAGGACGTATTTTTCCTCATCCTCTCGGTTTTTATCGGCATTTTTTCCGGCCTTGCCGTCGTCTGCTTTCGACTCGCCATCGACTGGATGCACCTCGCCCTGCTCGGTCCGCTGCCGGAAACTCACGGATGGCGCTTGTTCGCGGTTCCTTCACTGGTCGGCCTTCTCGTTGCCGTTCTTGTCATCAAAGTCTTCCCCGGCATTCGTGGCAGCGGTGTCAATCAGACCAAAGCCGCGCTCTATATTTTCAACGGCTATATCCCATTCCGCACCGCGATCGGAAAGTTCATCTGCGCCGCGCTCGCCATTGGCTCCGGTCAATCTCTCGGGCCGGAGGATCCCTCTCTCCAAATCGGAGCCAGCATTGCATCCGCCCTGGGGCGCCAGCTCGAAATCTCGCGCGAAAAACTGCGCCTCATGGCGCCCGTGGGTGCAGCGGCTGGGCTCGCCGCCGCTTTCAACGCACCCATTTCCGCCGTGCTCTTCGTGATCGAGGAGGTCATCGGACGCTGGAGCGCCGGCATCCTGGGTTCGGTCGTGCTTTCCGCGGTTTCGAGCGTCGTCATCGTGCGTTGGTTTCTCGGCAGCGAACCGCTTTTCCGCATCCCGGTCACCACCTTTAAGCGTCCTACGGAACTTCTTGCTTATGCCGTTCTCGGAGTTGCTGGTGGTCTGGCCTCCGTCGCATTCGCGAAGTCCATCGGCTATCTGCGTCCCCGTCTCAAAGCGCTGCCGGGATGGACCCAGTACCTTCAACCGGCCGTCGCCGGACTGCTCGTCGGCCTCATCGCCTTTCTTGGCGCTCCGCAAATCATGGGCGCCGGTTATGATTCCATGGACCAGGCCATGCACGGTCAATACGCCTGGAAGTTCCTCGCCATCCTGGCGGTTCTGAAGATTCTCTCGAGCACGCTCTCTTTTGTCAGCGGCTCTCCCGGCGGCATGTTCGCGCCCACGCTGTTTATCGGCGCCATGCTTGGGGGCGCAGTCGGCGATCTCGAACGCATATTTTTTCCCCACCTTACCGGCTCTACCGGGACTTATGTCCTGGTAGGCATGGGCGTGCTCTTCGCTGGATTCCTGCGCGCTCCCATGACCTCCGTCTTCATGGTCCTTGAAGTCAGCGGCAACTACGAAATTATCGTCCCCGTCATCGTGGCCAACACCGTCTCTTACCTCGTATCGCGCAGTCTGCAAACCATCCCCATCTTCGATTTGCTCACCCGTCAGGATGGACTCATTTTGCCTTCGCTCGAAGAAGACCGGGAAGAAACCATCCTTCGCGTCGAAGACGCCATGCTTCCTGTTCCCGCCACGATCCTCAGTGCGCAGGATTACGTCGACGCCAACCACCACCGCATTCAGGACTCCACCGAACCCATCTTTCTGGTGCGCATGCATCCCAGCGGTTGGAACGTCATCAGCCGCGAGCAGCTCGAGCGCCTTTTTCGCGAAGGCAAGGGCGAACACACCCTGGGGTCGGTTCTTCTCTCGCAGTTTCTTCCCAGTCTCTACCCAGATCTTCCTCTCGACACTGCTCTCCGCTACGTCAACGATTACCCGCTTATCCCCGTCGTCCATCGCGCTGACTCCCGGCGCCTGGAAGGGGTTGTCTCCCGCGAATCCGTTTTCAAGAAGTATGGCAGCAGGCGCGCCATCGAAGTTCCCGCCTCGACCTAACAAGCTCCGGATGCTTGCAACCGGGTCTCGTTTTTGGCGGTCTGAGGGCGCGCACAGCGTCGAGCTCGTGCGGAAACTTCGGTCTTCCACTTATGTGCAAATTTGTGCGCGTTGCCTCTCGAGAACCCCCATAACTCGAACTCCAGCGGCCCCGGTTTGGTATGCTGATTGCCTTTAACACCTACGGAAGCCGCGCCAGGCACGGCATTCCGCTGGTTCTTGCCTTGGATAAGGATTACGGGAACCAGTTCTCCCCAGATTGAGATAACCCTATGAAAACCCTATTGTTCGCCTTGTGTTTTCTTTGCGCTACCGCAGCTTTCTCTCAGACCGCTTCGGTTCGGGACAATAACCCTCAGCCCACCGAGTTCGTTGACCACACGCAACACGCCTCGGCGCATGTAATGGGGCAGGAAAGCAGCTTGCTCGGGGGCACATCTTACAGCTACGAGCACGGTGAGTTGCCGCTGTGGGAATTTGGAACGGTCAAGAAGGTCACCCCTCTCGGTGATACCGCCCGCGCCCTCAGAAAAGAGCACGCCAGGGACAAGAAGGCCACAAGAATCTGGGAAAACTAGTCGGAGTCGCTGACTCGATGGCGGTCGCTCGCGACACGTGATCTCGCTCCGTTCGCGGCGGTCGCGGTGTGACGAGCGATTCTTTCATTGTGGCGTAACAATTTTCGCGCATCGAGTATCGCGCATCGAGTATCGCGTATCGAAGACGCGCACTGAAGGGCCCTGCCATCCGGTACTCTGTCCGCGATATGGCCAGTCAAGACGGTTGCTTACTCGCCCGCACCAACCATCAGGGCCGGTGTCGTCGGCACCGGCGAGCCGGCTTCGTCTTCCACGGTAATGGCAAAAGTCTTGGCCACAGTGTTCGCCGGAAGCGGAGGGTTGACCACGCTGGCGCTGCCGTGCGCATCGGGCTTGAACACTCCAGCCGGGATTGGTGCTCCGCTCACCGGGATCAGCCACAACTCGTAGGCCTTTTTCGGCGGCAGCGCGGGCATGTTGTTGGCGAGGAAAACCAGACTGCCGCGGTTGCGCAAATAAAATGCCTTGCCTTGCGGCTGCGGCGGAGCCTTCGCCGCCACCAGCGTTACTCGCTGCGCATCCGGGGCAAGAATAGGAGCTGCAATCCTGCGCAACTGTTCGACTTCGCTCGCGCTCTCGGCTGCCTGGGAATTTGCCGACGCCAGAGTTTGCCGGAGCCCGGCATTTTCCCGCCACAAAGAAAGCGCGAACACAATCACCGCCGCTGTAGCCGCCCATCCAAGCCATCCCCACCAACTCCGGACTTCCCCAACTTTCGAAGCCGACGCTCGCGGCTCGCGAGCCACTCGATCAAGCAGCCGTTGCCGCGCCCGCTGCGGAGGCCTGGGTCCGGCTGCCGACAGAGACAGCACCGCCGCATCGCCACGCAACTGCTCCAGTTCAAGCCGGCAGGCGGCGCAGGTCGCCAGGTGCTGGTCGAGGTTGGCGCGATCTTCTCCTCGCAGCGCGTCGAGCGCGTAAAGGGCGAGATCCTCGGCGTATTGTTCGTGGTCGTTCATGTCTAACTTGTCAGGCGCAAATCGTCATGCGTCATGCATAAGGTCGTTCATGTCTGAAAAGCCTTGCGCAGGGCGATCAGTCCCGTGCGGATCCGCGTCTTGATCGTGCCCAGAGGCTCCCCGGTTTTGTCCGCGATCTCGGAGTGGCTCATGCCCTCCCAATACGCCATTTCGAGCGCGCTTCGCTGAGCCGGATTCATCGCTCCCATCACGCCGCGCACTTTCTCCGCTGCCCGCGAACGCTCTGCCTCTCCCGCGAGATCGGGCACGACTGACAGCACCACATCTTCAATGTCGGTTTCCGGACGGCGCTTTCTGAGGGAGTCAATGGCGCGGTTGCGAGTGATGACGGCCAGCCAGCCCCCCAGGCTGCCGCGCGCCGCATCGAAAGCGCTGGGATTGCGCCATAGCTGCATGAAGACCTCCTGGAGCACATCTTCCGCTGCTCCGGTATCGCCCAGCACGCGCAAGGCCACCGCATACACCACCGAGGAGTAGCGGTCATAAAGCTCCGCCATCGCTCCCTGATCGCCGGATTTTAGGCCAGTGACGACGGCCAAATCCGCCGACCTGCCGTGTGGTTGCGAATTCGACAAACTCGATCTCTTTCTTAATAGACGTACGTAAAATCAGTGCGGCCGGATTGTCTTCCTCCGCGATTCTAGCGGGAAAGGTAACGCCCCGACTGTGCTCGCGAACCCACGTCGAAGGCTGTGCGAAAACATACCAGCACATAGTGTTGAGAGCAAGGGCGCGATGGCGCCAGGCCGATGCCTGGCTCGACGCTGGTTTGCGTATTGGAGTCTGACTACTGACTCAACTTGATCGCCAGTTGACGCTCGGGTTGAGTCATCTGTCCCCACAGCTTCTGGAGATCGTCCTGGAGTGACTGGTTGTCCGGCTCCTTGTGCAAAGCGAGTGCGAACCAATGGTAGGCGGTAGGCAAGTCACGCGGCGCACAGGTTCCGGTTGAGTAGAGCGTGCCTAGCGAAATCATTGCTTTGGGATTGGACTGTTCCCCCGCCGGCTTCAGCAATTTCATGCCGCGTTCGCAATCCTGAGCTGCACCGCGTCCATAGACGTAGCGCTCCCCCTCGGTGACGGGATCAAGCGGCTTCGCCGGGGTGGGCCTGTGCTCTCTGGGTTTCCCGACCGGGGGTTCGGCTTGCAACGATTGCGCCTTCGCATCTGGGTCCGCCGCCGGCTGCGATCCGGATGAAGAAGCTGCCGTCGGATTGGAATCGGCAGATCCGCCGGACGGTGACGATGTCGGTGACGGTGAAGTGGTCTGGTCAGGCGCAGTCTGTGGCGCGGCGGCTTGCGGGGAGTTTGTTTGAGGCGTTGACGATTGTGTCGCGGCTGGGGCTGTCGCGTTGTCGGTGGCAGCTGCCGGCGGAGTGCTCGAGTCCGCGGTCGGAGCCGGAGCTGGTTGCGGAATTGCCGAAGGGGCTGCGGCCGGGGTTGATGCAGCGTCTGCCGCAGTCCCCGATGTAGATGGCGAATCCGCGCTGCTCCCCGACCCAGCGGTTGCGTCCGTCGCCGCGGCAGGTTTCTTGTCGCCCGTGATCACCCAGTCGAAGCCACCTTGCTTCCAGTGGAGGTATCCGAATCCTGCCGCTAGAAGCAAGGCAACGACTAACAAAAGCAGCTTGCCCCAACCTCGGTGCGGCTCTTCCTCATCTTCCAGCAGGTAATCGAGACTGCGAGAAGAGTGCTGCAGCTGATCCTGATGTCGGGAAGCTTGGTTTGGAGAAACCTGATTTGGAGAATGCTGTCGCACCGAATCGGGCGGAGGTTCGCCGCGTCCGGTGGGAGGCGTATTCAGGCCGGGAAAGGACGGACCACGGATGGCAGGCCGGGCAATTGGCTCGGGAGGTTGAGCCGCGGGCGTCCGAAGCGATGGCGTTCCCTGGTTTCGTGTCGATTGTGCGGCTGCCGGCTGGGGCTGCGGCAGAACTGTCTCCTGACGCTGAGTTACGGGCGCTTGACCCGCTTTCGAGGCCTCTGGTCGCGTTGCCGGGGGCGCTTGCGGAGGCTTAACCGGAGTCCTGGCTCTCTCAACCAGAGCCGCTCCGCACATTCCGCAAAAATAATTGCTCTCGGCATTCTCACTGCCGCAGATTCCGCAGCGCACGCAGCCTCCCGGTCGAATCGAGGAAATCTCGGAGTTCAGCATCTCTAGATTAACTCGGCGGCGGCCTCTCCCGCGAGTACGATGCAGATTCGGGCATGGAGGTCTGGTCGTCGATGACAAAGAACGCGGCGTATTGGATGAAGAAGCTTGAGCTAGAGCCCCATCCTGAGGGCGGCCATTACCGGCGGACGTACCGTGCTGATCTGGTATTGCCGCGGCAAAGCCTGCCTGGGCAATTCACCGGAGCGCGGGCTGTGTCGACGGCCATTTACTTCCTGCTTGAAGGTGAAGGTTTTTCGGCGTTTCACCGGCTGCAGTCGGATGAGTTGTGGCATTTCTACGTCGGCGGAACGCTGGTGGTCCATGTGATCGAGAGAGATGGACGATATTCAGAGATCACGATGGGTGCGGATCCGGAGGCGGGCGAAACTTTGCAGGGCGTGGTGAAGGCAGGGTGCTGGTTTGCGTCGCAGGTGCGAGATGCCAGCTCGTTTGCGCTGGTGGGTTGCACGGTCGCTCCCGGATTTGATTTCGAAGATTTTGAACTCGGCAGGCGGGAAGAGTTGGTCAGGGCTTACCCCCAGCATCGGGAACTGATTGTGAGGCTCACCCGTGGATGAAGTTTGAGACCTTTCCCTAGGCTCTGGCGGGCGCCGCGGCCTTTTTGGGGAATATTTCTCCGATGCGTTTGATCGCAGCGCCTACGCCGCGCAGCTTTTCTTCAATGTTTTCGTAGCCGCGATCGAGGTGGTAGACGCGGTCGATGATGGTTTCGCCATCGGCTACCAGGGCGGCGAGGACGAGTGATGCGGAGGCACGCAGGTCAGAAGCCAGCACGGCGGCGGCGCTGAGCGAAGTCTTGCCCTGGACGACGGCGCGGCGACCTTCGATTTTGATATTCGCGCCCATGCGAACCAGTTCCTGCGCGTGCATGAAGCGATTCTCGAAGATGTTTTCGATGATGATGGAAGTTCCCTCCGCCTGCGTGGCTAACGCCATGAATTGCGCCTGCATGTCGGTGGGGAAGCCGGGATATTCCTCGGTGGTCATGTCGGCGGCGGTGAAGGGATTATCGCCCATGACCCGCACGGAGTCCGCGGTGGACTTGGTCTTGACGCCGACTTCTTTGAGTTTGCTGAGGAGGGCGTCGAGGTGGCTGGGATCGCATCCTGCGATGTTGAGATCGCCTCCGGTCATCGCTCCGGCAATGATGAACGTGCCCGCCTCGATGCGATCGGGGATGATGCGATGTTTCGCGCCTTTCAGTTTGCTCATGCCTTTGACCCGAATGGTTGGAGTGCCTGCGCCTTCGATTTTCGCTCCCATTTTATTGAGTAAGGCGGCAAGATCGGCGACCTCGGGTTCGCGAGCGCAGTTTTTCAGAACGGTCTCGCCCTCGGCGAGCGTCGCGGCCATGAGCAGGTCTTCAGTGCCGGTGACGGTGATCTTGTCGAAGACAATCTCGGCGCCCAGCAGGCGGCCGGCCGTGGCTTCCACGTAGCCGTGATCCTGCGTGATCTTGGCTCCGAGTTTCTCAAGACCCTTGATGTGCATGTCAATGGGACGGCTTCCGATGGCGCAGCCGCCGGGGAGAGAGACGCGAGCGTGGCCGCAGCGTGCGACCAGCGGTCCCAGCACCAGGGTCGAGGCGCGCATGGTCTTCACCAATTCGTAAGAAGCCTCGGGGCTGGCAAGATTCTTGCAGTGCAGCGTAGTGCGATGGTGAGCGCGGCCGAAGCCGAGTTCGACCTCGGCTCCCATGGCGGCCAGCAGGTTGCGCGTGGTCTGGATGTCGCGGACCTGAGGAATGTTTTCGAGGATGACCGGTTCATCGGTCAGCAGGGCGGCGGCCATGCAGGGAAGGGCCGCATTCTTGGCTCCGCTGACGCGGACGGTTCCGAGTAGCGGCTCGCCGCCGCGGATGATGAGTTTGTCCATAGCTATCTATCCTTAATGAAATTCTATTCTAGCGGGGAATGGAGGCGAGGGTGGGTAATCGAGAGGGCACGGCCTAACGAGATAGGATTGGCTCAGGGCAACGATCGGCCTGAACGTTCGACTCGGAACATTCGAGCGGTTTTACCGGAACACCGTGGAAATCTCGGAAAATTCGCAAAACCACCTTAAAGCTATAGTTGGCGGACGCCAAGTAGCCGGGCTGACTGGCTTTGCTGGCGTCCGCGACATGGCGTGCGTGGCGGTTAGCGCGAAGGGGCTGGATGCGGTGATGGCAAGAATCATGATGGCAAGAATCGCGGCGACATCAGAATAGGGGCGGCGGAGTACCATGAACCGGGCTTCTCCCGTGATCCGCCCTCCCGGCCCCGGGTCGCGACCGCAGGTTGCATGGGTCCTTCGCTTCGCTCCAGATGACAGGTCGCTCAGGACGACAGATATCCGTGTACCTTAGAACGTCCTGCGGAAGAGCCAGAACAGCATTCCTGAGAGGAACATGGCCACCGGCAACGTCAGCACCCAGGCCAGAGCCAGATTGCGCACGGTGGACCACTGGATGCCGGAGTGGTTGGCGGCCATGGTGCCGGCGATTCCGGAGGAGAGCACGTGCGTGGTGCTCACCGGGAGACCGAAGCCGTCAGCGGCGCCGATGGTGGCCATGGCGGTGATTTCGGCGACTGCGCCCTGGGCGTAGGTCAGGTGGCTCTTGCCGATCTTCTCTCCCACCGTCACCACGATGCGCTTCCAGCCGACCATGGTCCCGAGGCCGAGAGCCATGGCGACTGCGACTTTTACCCAGAGAGGAATGAAGCGGGTGGAGTGGTCGATGTGCTTTTTGTAGTTGGCAAGAATCACGTTGTCGTCGGCGGCAATCTGCGGCTGATGGGTTTTCTGCATGAGACGCAGGGATTCGCTGATCAGGTACATGTCGTTACGGAAGTTGCGCAGGCGCTCGTTGGGAATCAGCTTCATCTCTTTGTAGAGAGCAGTTTCGTTGCCGATGTCGTTGACCATGGTGCGCAGGGCGAGCATGGTGCTGGGGGTGAAATCCTTGCTGCGGATGTAATCGGTTACTTCATCGTGAGCGTCCCCGACGACGGCGTTGGGGCTCACGTACTTGGTGAGTACATCGGCGGCCTGCTGGGAGACGGCGATGAAGTCCTGCGAATCCTGATAGGTGATGGCGTGATTGAGAGCGTAGGCGGTGGGAACGGTGCCGATCAGAATCAGCATGATGAGCCCCATGCCTTTCTGTCCATCGTTGGAGCCGTGGAAAAAGCTGACCCCGGTGCAGGTGAGAATCAGCAGGCAGCGAATGTAGAACGGCGGCGGTTCGGCGCCTTCGGGAGCCTTATAAAGCTTGGGATCTTTGATCAAGGACTTCGCGAGAAGCAGCAGAAGAGCGGCGCAGCCGAAGCCGACGATGGGCGAGAGCAGCAAGGACTTGCCGATGTTGGCGGCCTGACCCCAGTCGACGCCGCTGGTGCCGGTCTTGGGAGACATCAGTTGGTTGGCAATGCCGACTCCGATCACCGAGCCGATCAGGGTGTGCGAACTGGATGCGGGGAGACCGAAATACCAGGTGCCCAGATTCCACAGGATGGCGGAGACGAGTAAGGCGAAGACCATGGCGAATCCGGCTTTACTGCCAACCTGCAGAATCAGTTCGACGGGAAGCAACGAGACGATGGCGAAGGCGACGAGGCCGCTGGAGGCCAGCACGCCGAGAAAATTCCAGAAGCCGGACCATACCACGGCAATGTGAGGCTCGAGAGAATGGGTGTAGATGACCGTGGCCACGGCGTTGGCGGTGTCGTGGAATCCGTTGACGAACTCGAAGCCGAGCGCGACTAACAAGGCTACGCCCAGGAGCACGAAGGGAAGGATCGATTCGTTGTGCACGTTGGAAAGGTCGTGCAGCAGGCTCGAGCCGGCATAGCCGACTCCGATGACCAGCACGACGCCAAAGATGAGCATGCCGAGTTTGCCGGGAGAGCGCGAGAGCTTTTGATCCAGCAAGGTGGGTGGTGGCGTGGTCGCTGATGCTGTGGCCATGGGTGACTCCTCGATGCCGCGAATATGTCCGCGAGTGCTAAGGCCCGCAACTATACGAAAGGATTGTTACAGTAGTGTGAAAGCCGTCCTGGTCATGGGGGCATCCTGGAACGGCCGAAGGGTTCGAAGCGCCTGGCTCATCTTTGGGGTCTTTGGGGCTTCTTTGGGGCAAGGTGGCTTCGTGGAGTTTGGGGTATTGTTTACAATGAAGGATTCGTCTGCCCCGATGCAGGGAGGCCTGTGCGAGGCGAAGGATATTTTGGAAGAGCCAAACCAGTTGCTGCCGTCAAATTCCAAACCCAGCGCGCTGCCTGGGGCCCCTTCCGTGCTGTCTCCCACGGTTTACTGGCGGGTTGAGGGAAGCTTGCTCGACCTGACGGTGGTGGAGCCGGTTGCGTTCTTCACCTGGAATGCGCAGACCTTTTCCGAGCGCTTCCGGCGGCGCGGATTGATCTTTCTGATGGCAGCGCTGCGTCCGTTTCTCTACTCGACGAACCGCAAGTTTGCCACCCGGGTCGTGCATACCGCATTGCGGGGTGTGACGCGGGACCGGCTGGATTTGCTGGGCGAGGAATACTTCCAATACAAATTGCAGCCACGCCTGAAGGCGCACGGCGTCGAGCGCGTGCAGGAGCTGGTGCAGGCGGGAGCTGACGTGGTGCTGGTGAGCCAGGGTCTGGAGCATGTGATGAAGCCCCTGGCGCTGCATCTTGGAGTCAAGCGAGTCGTTGCGAACCGTCTGGAGTTTCGAGGCGGCGTAGCCACGGGAAGGCTGCTCGAACCGGTGATCCGGCCCCGGGGAGCATTTGCCAGGATTCGGGAGCAGAGTCCGGATGGACGGCGGGCTCCGAAGACCCTGGCCCGGCAGCTGGATATCACGGTGGAGGAACTGCGGGCGGCGGCGATTGGATCGGGGCGTGAAGCGACGGCCAATGAGCGTCCCATCGTGCATTTTGAAGGACAGAGACAGGCTGCGGGATTTTCGGTCCGGCGGGCGCTCGCCGGCCGGCACGTAATGCTGATCGGCGTGACCGGATTCATTGGGAAGGTGTGGCTGGCGAATACGCTGATGGAGTTGCCGGAGGTCGGCCGGATCTATCTGCTGATCCGGCGGCAGAAATCGAATCCGGCGCAGCGGCGTTTCGAGAAGATGGTGGAGGAGTCGCCGGTATTTGATCCGCTGTTTGAGAAGTACGGGGCGGTCCTGGGCGAGTATCTGCGCGAGAAGGTGGAGGTGGTGGAAGGCGACGTAACCCAGCCCGGACTGGGGCTGGATGGAGAGGTGGCGGGACGGCTACAGAAAAGTCTCGACCTGATCGTGAATAGTTCGGGGCTGACCGACTTCAATCCGGACTTGCGGGATGCGCTGAACACCAATACCGATGCGGCGATGAACGTCCTGGAATTCGTCCGGGGCACGGAGCACGCCGGCCTGCTGCATCTGTCGACGTGTTATGTAGCGGGCGAGCGGGACGGACGCGTGCCGGAGAAGATCATTCCGAACTACACCCCGCGCCGCGTGGCGAACTTTGATGCCGAGTGCGAGTGGCAGGCGTTGCACGAGGTGATTGCCAAGGCGGAGTCGCAGGCCGAAGGGGCGGAGGTTACCGCGGGGCTGCGATCGCAGTCGCTGGCCAAGGAGCATGCGGCCAAGGGGCTGCAGGGCGCGGCGCTGGAGAACCAGATCCGCAAGAACCGTATCCGGTGGCTGAAAACCTATCTGACCGAAGCCGGGACGAGGCGGGCGAAAGAGTTGGGCTGGCCGAATACTTACACGCTCACAAAGAGCCTGGCGGAATCGCTGATCGTCAAGTATGGCGTGGGATTGCCGATCGCGGTGGTGCGACCGGCCATCGTTGAGACCTCGGTGGCGAAGCCGTTTCTGGGGTGGAACGAGGGGATCAATACATCGGCGTCGCTGTCTTATTTGTTGGGGACCTACTTCCGGCAGTTGCCCTCGAATGAGAGTAAGCGGCTGGATATTATCCCGGTCGATGCGGTGTGCGACGGGATGACGCTGATTGCGGCGGCGATCGTGGAGCGGCGGCACGACGAGTTGTATCAACTGGCGACATCGGCGACCAACCCGTGCGACATGGGGCGCTCGATTGAGTTGACGTCTCTGGCGCATCGCAAACATTACCGGGCGCAGGAAGGGCTGGAGTCATGGCTGCGGTTGCGGTTCGATGCGATTCCGGTTTCGAAGACGCGCTATCAGCGCATGTCGGCGCCGGCGCAGAAAGCGATTGTGAAGTCGATTCAGCGAATCATGTCGCCCTTGCCGCTGAAGAAGATGCCGCTGGTGAAGACGGAAAGAAATCTGGAGCGGGTGGAGAAACTGATTGAGTTGTTTGAGCCCTTCATTCTGTTGAACGAGCACGACTTCGCGGCGGACAACGTGGAGAAACTTTCGCACGCGCTGGTGGAAGACGAGCAGGAAGAGTTTGGCTACAAGGCGCGGCTGCTCGACTGGTGGGACTACTGGATCAACGTTCACATTCCGGCGCTGCGAAGATGGACGTACCCGTTGATCGAGGGCCGGCCGCTGGAGGCTCGTCCGGCGCGGAGCTTGCACAACGGAGAAGCAGTAAAGACCGGGACGAATGGCCGGGCCTGGTGAAGGCGATTCCGCGGCGGCGAAGCCTTTGATCGGAAAAGAAAGTGCAACAAGAGGAAACGGAAAGCGCTGAATGGCGATATTTCTTACAGGATCGACGGGATACATTGGGGCTCATGTTGCAGCGAATCTGCTGCGCGATCACGCGGCGGCCCTGAATGTGCTGGTGCGGGCACGGGATGTGAACGAAGCCGAAGGGCGGCTGTGGCAGGCGCTGCAATTGCACCTTCCGTTCCCGGAGTTTTACGAATACCTCGAAACCCGGGTTCGGATTTTTCGCGGAGATTTGACGGAGCCCGGCTTCGGGTTGGGGCGCGATGAATACGACCGGCTGGTGCATACCACGGATTCGGTGATCCACTGCGCGGCCTCGCTCAACCGCAAGTCGGAGAAGAGCTGCCTGAACGTCAATCTCCGCGGCACTCTGGAAGTGCTGACCCTGGCACGGCAGGCGGAACACTATCACGGTTTGCGTCGCTTCAGCCAGGTGAGCACGGTGGCGGTAGCGGGGAAGCGGCAAAATGAAGTGGTGGGCGAAGACCAGTCGATTGATTGGGAGCGCTCCGACTATGATCCCTATGCGCGGACAAAAAAATTCTGCGAGCACATGATGCGCGTGCTGCTGCCGGAGACGCCGAAGACGGTTTTCCGTCCCAGCATTGTGCTGGGCGACAGCCGCTATGCGGAGACGACCCAGTTCGACATGGTCAAAGCGTTTGTGTTTCTGGCCGGGCTTCCGGCGCTGCCTTTTCGTCCCACGGACAAGATCGACATCGTGAATGTGGATTTCGTGGCCGATGCGATTGCGACCTTGCATCAGAAAGACCGTCCGGAGCACGACATTTACCATCTTTCTTCGGGCGTCGGTTCGCAAACCTTCCGGGAGATCACGAGGGCGCTGGCAGCGGCAGAGAACAAGCGCGCGCCGGTATTTGTGCCGATGGTGGAGCGTGCTTTTGCGGGGTCAGTAGGTTTTCTGGCGAACCGCAAAGGAGCGATCGGGAAGAGTGCTTCGCTGATGAAGGTGTTCATGCCGTATCTGGTGTGGAACACGGTGTTCGATAACCGGCGGGTGACCACCGAGCTGGGTAAGAAACCGGTGCAGTTTTCCGAATATTGCTATCCGCTGCTAAAGTTCAGCAGCGCGAATGATTTTGCCTACAAGTACCAGCCGTGGCCGCGAGCGGTGGGAGGAACAGCCGCATGATGGATTTCATTCTGGAGGCCTGGGTGAGCGGTTCGATTGAGCGGGCCCGGGCAGGATGGATGCTGGGCGAAGGCAAGCGCTGGCAGCCGGGCGAGAAACTGAAGCTGCTTTTCGCCGGTTATAACGGAACCCGGAATATGGGGTCGGATGTGCGGGTGGAAGAGATGCTGCGGCAGATCCGGCATATTCTCGGGGCAGAGCGGGTTGAATTCAGCGTGATGAGCCAGAACTTCGAGTTTTCACGGGGATACTTCGAGAGCACGAAACAAGTTCATCTGCCGGATATTTTCCCGCCGTTTCTGGCCCATGAAGTTCCCCGCCACGATGGGGTGGTGGCGTGCGAAGGGTCGATGTTCAAGAGCAAATTCGCCAACGCACTGACCACGATGATGATCGGGTCGCTGGGAATCGCGGCGGCACAGAATAAGTTGTCGGTGGGATACGGCGCCGAAGCCGGGCACATGGATCCGCTGGTGGCGAAGATGTGCGGGCGGTATTGCCGGAATTCGTTCGTAATCACGCGGAATGAAGAATCGCGCGGCGTGTTGCGCGAGCTCGGCGTGCCGACCGAGCTGGGAACGGATACGGCGTGGACCTTTGAGCCGCGCCCGCCGGAGTATGGGCAAAGCGTGCTGCGGAAAGTCGGCTGGGATGGGCGAACCCCGGTGCTGGTGGTGTGCCCGATTAATCCGTTTGAGTGGCCGGTGAAGGCATCGGTGGCGAAGTACGCGGCGCATTCACTGACCGGCGCGTATAAAGACAGCCATTATCGCACCGTTTACTTCCATCATTCCGGGCCGGCGGCGGAGCAGGCGTACCGGAAATACTGGATGTCGATTGCGAACGCGGTGGATGCCTTCCGCAAGAAGAAGAAGGTTTTCGTGGTTCTGGCGGCGACGGAGCGGCTGGATGCGCGTCCGGCGAACCGGATTGCGGAGAAGCTGGGCGGCGCACCGGTGCTCACTTCCGACGACTACAGCATGTACGAACTGGTCAGCATCCTGCGGGCGTGCCATATGATGGCTTCCTCGAGGTATCACGGGATTGTGACTTCGATGCCGGGGCTGGTGCCATCGGCGGGAATCACGATGGATGAACGCATCCGCAATTTGATGCGCGAGCGCGGGCACGAGGATTTGCTGATGACGGTGGACGATCCGGAGCTGGAAGCAAAGCTTCTGGCGACGCTCGAGAAGCTCAGTTGCGAAGGCGAGGCGATTGCCGCCGGGATTGCGCAGACCGTGGTGAAGAATTTGAAAGTGATGGCGCGCATGGGAGTTTATTTCGAAGAAGAGGTGCAGAGAAGGTATCCGGAGTTCGAGACGCGGCGCGGGGAGTGGAGTTGGGAGGATTACTTGCCGCCGATGAGCCGCGGGCTGCGCGAACTGGTGGCGGCTTTTGACTAGCATTTTCTGAGTTGACGATGTCGTCCCAAGTAGCGGTGGTGCAATCCATACTTTGAGCACTCTCATTCCATTTGTCGGCGAGATATTTTCGCAACTGCAGGCGGCCGCGGATCAGCGGATTCTTGCCGAAATCCGCGACGGGGAACTGACCGGCGTGACCGGCCGAGAGTTGCTGGAACAGATTCGCAAAGCGAGAACCTTTCTGGCCTCGAAGGGCTTGAAGAAGGGCGAGCGCTGCGGGTTGCTGGCGGCCAACAGTATTCGCTGGGTAGCCGCGGATCTGGCGATGATGGCCGAGGGGTTGATCGTTGTGCCGCTGTATTCGCGGCAAGCGCCGGCGGAGTTGGTGGCGATGATGAAAGATTGCACGCCATCGCTGGTGTGCTGCGGGGACGCCGCGCTGCGCGACGGGATCGCCGAGAGTTGGCCGGAAGCGCCACCGCAGTTCCTGTTTGACGAAATTTTCGCCGGAGTAGACGGCGCGGGGTTGGAGCCGCCGGGGGTGGGAAAAGACGATCCGGTCACGATCATCTATACCTCGGGGACCAGCGGTGAAGCGAAGGGCGTGGTGCTGACGGCTGCCAATGTGGGGTTCATGCTCGAGCGCACCGGGGAGCGACTGGCCGAACTGATGTCGATATCTGGGGGGCGAGGTTCGAAGGAAGGGGATTCGACAGGGCAGGACCGCGTCTTCCATTATTTGCCCTTCACGTTTGCAGCGTCGTGGATTGCTTTGCTCACGTTCCTGAAACGGCGGAGCGTCGTCGCCATCAACACCGATCTGACGAAAATCGCCAGCGACATGAGATTGGTGGCTCCGGATTATTTTCTGAACGTCCCGCAACTGCTCGAGCGGATGCGGCGCGCGGTGGACGCACAATTGTGGCAGACGGGTGGAGTGGCGCAGGCGATTTATTCGCGAGCGAAAGGCGCGTGGGCGCGGCGGCAGGGTGGCCAAGGGAAGGCAGGCGATGCGGCCTGGCTTAACCTCGCGAATCTGCTTATATTTCCGGCGATCCGCAAGAAGATGATTGGAAGGAATCTAAAGGCGCTGATTTGCGGGTCGGCGCCGCTCAGCGCCGAAACCCAGCTCTACTTCATGATGCTCGGAATCCAGGTGCTGCAGGTTTACGGGTTGACCGAGACCACTGCGATTTGCACGATGGATGACCCGAACCACGTCGAGGTGGGACGGGTAGGTCCGGCGATTGCAGGCATGGAGATGAGATTGGGAGAGCACGACGAGATCGTGGTGCGTGGGCCGAATGTTTTTCCAGGTTACTGGCGCCGTCCGGAGCAAACCTCGGAGGCCATGCGCGACGGGTGGTTTCATACCGGCGATCAGGGCGAAGTGGATGCGGCAGGGAACTGGAGAATCGCCGGCCGAATCAAGAATCTGATTGTGCTGGGGTCGGGACACAAGATTTCTCCGGAACCGATCGAGAATGCGATCTTGAAGATTTTGCCGGAAGCGCAACAGGTTGTGATTGTGGGCAACGGACGCGGATACTTGTCATTGATCGTGACCGGGACGGTGACGGCCGAGCATGTGCAAGCCGCGCTCGACGCGCTGAATCCCGAGTTGCCGCACTACAAGCAGGTGCGCGCGTTTTGTGTGCGTGAGGAAGCATTCTCCATCGAAGGCGGCATGTTGACGGCGAACGGAAAGCTGAAGCGTGAGGTGATCGCGGCCACGATGAAGGACGAGATCGAAAACATGTACCGGGCGGCGAAAACGGCATGAATTCCTTCAACGGGCAAACGCTGTCGTGGGATCTGAAAGATGGCGTACTCGAATTGGCGCTCCATCGGGAGCCGGTCAACGAGATCGGACTGCTCACGACCGAGGAACTGGAACGGTTTGTGAGTGTGCTCGAGGGAAGCGGCCGCCGGGCTCACGCCCTGATCATTTACAGCCGGCTGAAATCGGGATTCTCCGCCGGGGCGGACTTGCGGGAACTCTACGAGCGCATCCGCCACGTCGGACGCAAACAGGTTGCCGGCGAGGTACGGGGCTATCTTGAGCGCATTCACCGTGTGATGAACACCATTGACGCTTCGCCTTTGACTACAATCGCGGCGGTGCACGGAGTGACATTTGGGGGTGGGTTTGAGCTGGCTTTGACCTGCGACATGATCATCGCGGACAAGACGGCCCGGTTTTGCTTTCCCGAGCTTCGTCTGGGGCTGATCCCAGGATACGGCGGAATTCCCCGGCTGAAGCGTGATTTGGGAAACGCGGTGGTGCGCGATCTCCTACTCACGGGACGCAGCTTTAACGCCACGAAAGCCCAGCAAATCGGCTTGGCGAGCCAGGTGGTGGGGGAAGGGGAAGCGTTGCGGGCGGCGCGAGCTACTGCCCTGCAGACAGGAAAGCTCGACCGGGCAACTTCAGCGGCGGCGAAAGACTTCATCAAACCGATCCCGATCGAAGAGCTGAATCGCGAAATCGATCTTTTCTGTGAGTTGTTTGCGCGGGCGGCGGTCGAGGCCGGATTAAAGAAATTCGTCGAGAGCAGGGACGCGCAGCCGTACTTGCCATAGCCTCGAGCTGCCACCTTGCTGGCGAGGGAAGACATTCGATCTATGAAAACTGCTGAAGAGACGCTTGACGAGATATTGAGCCTGGCGGCTGCGCATTTTAACGTGCCGGTGGAAACGCTGCATCCAGACGAGGATTTTTTCAAAACACTGGGTATCGACAGCCTGCAGACGCTTGACCTGCTGACCAAGCTGGAGAATCATTTTCACGTCGAACTACCCGATTACGAGCTGCAGGGAGTTTCCGATTTTCGCACGCTGGCGGCAAGGATTCAGGCGAGACTCTAGCGGTGGAAGCCGCGCCCTTTCAAGACGGAGCCGGACATCGTGTTGGTGTTTTACCGCAGACTGCCGAAAGAAATCCATCGCGGGGGTTGTTTACCTAGGTGGTGAAATAAGTCCTCAATGCTCGATCTCCAAAAATATGGTTGCCTGGGCGCGGCATTGCGCGATGCGTTGGAGCGCTTCGCCGGCCAGACCTGCCTGATTGAGGCGGACCGCGAGCGGGAGAAGACGCGGCTCACCTACTCTGATTTCAGAGATGTGAGCATGCCGCTGGCGCGCGCTCTCGAAGACGCCGACTTCGATCCCGGCGATCGCGCCGCCATCATCATGACGAATCAGTCGAAGTGGCTGATTTCTGCCTACGCGATCTTCTACGGCGGCGGGGTACTGGTACCCCTCGATTACAAATTAACGGCCGCGGAGCAGTTGCAACTGTTGCAGCACTCGAAGGCCAAAGTGCTGGTGGTCGAATATTACCTGTGGCGGGCGATCATGCAGGCGCCGGAGTTTCAGAACATACAGACGAAGCTGGTGCTGGTGACGGAAGCGCCCGTGGGAGCTGACCTGGCGGGGGGATTCCGCTGGGAAGATTTCAAACGCAAGGGCGCACCGGAGTTCGTGATGCGGCAGCGGGAGGATGTGGCCTGCATCGTGTATTCGTCCGGCACCGGCGGACGTCCGAAAGGATGCGTGCTGACGCATGAGAACTATCTGGAACAGTGCCGGGCGTTGACGGCATGGTATCCGTTCTGGCCGGGGGTTCGGTACCTGAGCATTCTGCCGACCAATCATGCGATTGATTTCATGGTGGGATTTATCGGGCCATTTGTATGCGGGGCCTGCGTGGTGCATTTGCGGACGCTGCGTCCGGAATTCGTGCGGGACGCTTTTGTTCGCTACCGGATTACCTATGTGGCGCTGGTGCCGATGATCGTGAAGAATCTGGAGCGGGGGTTGCGGGCCAAATTCGACGAACTGCCGGGATGGAAGCGGGTATTTCTGAACCGCATGATTGGGATCAACAAGCTGCTGACGCGGAGCAAGCCGCGGGTCAGGGTGAGCCGGATGTTGCTGCCGCAGGTGCATCGGGCATTTGGCGGAGAGTTGCTGGCGCTGATCACGGGCGGGGCATTCATGGAACCTTCGACCATGCAGTTTTTTTATGATCTGGGAATTCCTGTGGTGAACGGTTACGGGCTGACGGAGGCGGGGACGGCGCTTACTTTGAACGATCTGAAGCCGTTTCGCGCGGACACGGTGGGAAAGCCGCTGCCGGGAGTGGAGCTACGCGTACTCAATCCCAACGAGGAAGGGATCGGGGAGGTTGCGGCGCGGAGCAGGACCGTGATGTCGCACTATCTGGCTGATCCAGAGCTCACCCTGGAAACGATTGCCGAGGGATGGCTGCTGACCGGAGATTTGGGGCGATTCGACAAGACCGGGCATCTGCAGCTTTTCGGGCGCAAGAAGAACATGATCGTCACCGAGGGCGGGAAAAACATTTATCCGGAGGATATCGAGACGGTTTTCGACGGACTCGCAGTCAAGGAGTACTGTGTGTTCGCGGCGAACTATGTCTGGCCGCAAAAGCAGATGGGCGGGGAGGCGCTGGTGATGGCGTTGCGGCTCGAAGCGGGCCAGAAATTCGACAGCG
>Ga0302326_10008162_pt1 | contig 23161 bp, 14 predicted proteins | sample Palsa_T0_3_FD_202264 | JGI IMG/M metagenome (GOLD analysis project Ga0302326, IMG submission 202264) | Peat permafrost microbial communities from Stordalen Mire near Abisko, Sweden - Palsa_T0_3 | ecosystem: Environmental > Terrestrial > Soil > Palsa > Peat permafrost | place: Sweden: Abisko... | reverse complement strand
TGTCCAGCTTGCGCTTCCAGCACGTTTTCGTCGGCCTGATGGCGCTGAGCGCGCTGTCGGCGTTTGCCATTCCCCGGCCTTATACCAACCGCTTCTATCCGCAACTGGCAATGCTATTCGCGCCGGCGGCCCGGCCGGCGCGGGCAATCGGGGGATTCATCTTTCACCGCCTCGGGGGCGATCGCCCGGATGATCCGCGCGATGCCGAGGCACTGCGACTCGAGAACCAGGAATTGAAAGCCGCGGTGCAGACGCTGGGCGCGCAGCTGGACGAGCTGGCCCAGCGGAACGCGGAGCGCGAGAAGCTGGGGTCGGTGCGGCAATTGTGTACGCCGATCGAAGTGGTCGGGGCCGATTCGGGGACGCGCGAATCGCTGTCGCTGGGCGGCTCGACGCTCGAGGGAATTGCCGAGGGGATGTACGTGCTCTATTCCGGCGGCGTGGTCGGGCAGATCGAGCGGGCGGGAATCGCCGGGGCGCAGGTGCGACTGATCACCGACCAGGATTTTCGTGTGCGGGGCAGCTTCGGGGAATTTCGGCGCCGCTCCGACAACCAGATCGAGTTCGCCAAGCTCAACGCCCCCGCCGGCCTGGTCGAGGGCGCTGGGCAGGGGACGATGGTGGTGCGCAGCCTCACCATGGAGCAGGTTCGCGCCGGGCAGCTCAAGCCCAATGACTGGGTGATTCTGGCCGAGCCGGATTGGCCGCTGAATTTGCAGGGCCAGCCGCTGGGCAAGGTGACAAAGATTTCCCCGCGGCCGGATGCGCCGCTGTTTGCGCAGATTTCCATCGAGCCGCAGTCGAATTTGTCCACGCTGCGCGAGGTGATGGTGGTGACGAAGGAGAGGTGAAAAACCAGAATGACGAAACCAGAATGGCGAATCAATGACCGAATGACTGAATGAAGATAGTTGCCTGCGTCGCCCGCTTGCGGTTTCGCAGCGTTGTTGGCTCAGCCACGCTGCGAAACCGCAAGCGGGGGACGAAGTCAGGGTTCGTCCATTCGCTCGTTCGTCATTCTGGTTTCGGTCATTGATTCGCCATTCTGGTTTCGGAATTCTGGTTTAGGCCGCCCATGCGTTGGATCACCTATTTCATCCTCGCCTACGTCACGCTCGGCATTCAAGTCGGCGCCGGGCCGTTCATGCGCTATCAGGGGGTTGCGCCGAATCTGGTGCTGCTCGCGGTGATCTTCATCACGCTCAACGCCCCGCGCGACGCGGCTCTGCTGGGGGCGCTGTGCCTGGGTTTCATGCAGGATTTGCTCACGCAGCAGCAGCCGGGGCTGTATGCCCTGTCCTATGGGCTGGTGGGAATGTTCATCGTGAGCACGCACGACGCGGTCAATCGCGATCACATTCTCGCGCACATCACGCTGGCCTTTATCGGCGGGCTGCTGACGATGGGCGTTTTGCTGGCGCACGGCTGGCTGCGTCCCTACGCCGCGGCGGTGGCCGACAACGGCACGGCGTTGCGGGCGCTGCGGTTGTCGCCGGGTTTGGAGTTCACCCGCGTCGTTTACACCGCGGCGCTGGCGCCGGTGGTGCTCGGCTTGTTGCAGCGCATCCGCCGGCAGTTCGGCTTTCAGCAGAAGCGGCGAACGATCAGGGCGTGATAGATCGTCAACGAGCGGATAGGGTTTGATTCGCTGAATCAAATGTTCGAGCGGCGTCTGAAAATCATCCTCGGCTTGCTGGGCCTGGTGGTCGCGGGACTGGTGCTGCGCGCGGCGGACGTGCAACTCCTCGATCGGGAATACTGGAAAAGCCAGGCGCTGGATGCGATGACGCACACCGATCTGGTCGAGCCGACGCGCGGGCGGATTCTGGATTTTCGCGGCCGCGTGCTGGCGGAGGATCGCCCGTGCATCGACGCCTGCGTCGATTACCGGGCGGTGACCACCGAGGCGGATGATGCGTGGGTCAAGGAGCAGGCCATCGCCCGCCTGCACGAGCAGCTGGGAGATCCATACGCCACCGCCAGCGGCGCCGAGCGGACCCGCATGCGCGAGGCGGAGATGCAGAGCGTGCGGGCGGACATCGAGACGATGTGGGAGAAGCTGGCCAAGCTCTCCGGTCGGTCGATGGACGACATCGACGCCGTCCGCGAGTCGATCACCCGCCGGGTGGAAATGCGCCGGCGGTATGTGTGGTACCACAACTTCGAGAAAGCCGTCGCCAAGCAGGCGGCCACGCACGAGGAGACCTCGGCGTGGCGGAAATGGCTGGTCGAGGGAGACAACTCGACGCTGGATATGGACAAGTTCATGGTGACCGTCGCCGAGCAGCTCGAGCCGCATGTCGTGCTTCCTGCGGTGGACAACGACACGCAAAACGAGCTGGGCAAAAACATCGATCATTTGCCCGGCCTGTTCCTGCGTCCCGGCACGCACCGCTATTACCCTTACGGCGACGTCGCCTGTCACGTCTTGGGGCATCTGGCCAAGGTCGATCGCACCGATTTGGAAGCGGATGAAAAAACCGACAAGGACGAGCTGCGCGAATATCTCCCCAACGACCTGATGGGTAAGACCGGCATCGAAGAGCTCTGCGAGCCGGCTCTGCGCGGCACGCGGGGCCGGGTGGAAAAGGTGGTCGGCGAAGACCGCATTCTCTCGACGCTCGATCCCGTGCCGGGGCAGGACGTTCGGCTTTCCATCGACATCGACCTTCAGCAGCAGATTCAAAGCGCATTTGCCGACGCCCAGATCCGCGATCCCAAGACCGGGAAAGTCGTCGAGCCGGATGCCGTGCTGCACGGCGCGGCCGTGGTGATCGACGTGGCCACCGGGGGCGTGCGGGCGATGGTGTCGTACCCCACGTACGATGAGAATCATCTCGACGAGCAATACTCGGCGTTGGCCGCCGACGATCTGAATCACCCGCTATTGAATCGGGCGACGATGGCCCAGGTCGAGCCGGGATCGACGGTCAAGCCGATGGTCGGGCTTTCCGCAATCACCTCCGGCGTGCAAGGCCCCGACGCGACCATCGAATGCACCGGCTACCTCGTGCTCGACGGGCACACCTACACCAGCATCGGCCGATGCTGGGTCGCCAAGATGTATTACAAGGACCTCAATGGCCACGTCGCGCATCATCCGGTGCCGACCGATGCTCCGCACCCGACCGGATTTTTGACCTTCGGCGATGGATTGGAGCGAAGCTGCAACGTCTTCTTTGAAACCACGGCCGACCGGCTCGGCATCGATCGGCTTTCGGAGTGGTATAGCCGCTTCGGCCTCGGCCGCGTGACGGGGATCGGCATCGCAGAGGCGAAAGGCCGGGTGCCGACGGATTATCCATTGCCGGCCTGGCGGCGGCGGGCGGCGGGGTGGTTCTCGGGAATCGGCGAGGGATTTATCGCCGCCACTCCGATCCAGATGGCCAACGTCGCCGCCACCATTGCCCGCAATGGAATCTGGATGCGTCCGACGTTGCTGGCGCCCAATGACGACGGCCAATTTCCGCCGACCCGCCCCGGGAGCGTTCCCGACGGGCCCGCGCGCGTCGATCTGCATCTTTCGCCCGCCGCCCTGGCCGAGGCGCACGACGGCATGTACCGCGTGGTCAACGGCAACGCCGGCACCGGCAAAGGCCTGATCGCCGGCGATGATCTTTTGGCCGGGGCGATGATCGATGGAAAAACCGGAACCGCGCAGACCTCGCCGCTGGGAATGCCGATGCTCGATTCCGCGGGCCGTCCGATGCTCGATGAGTTCGGCAAGCCGAAGATGCAGTTGCTCGTCCCCTCGACGCCGGATCAGCCCAATCCGCTGGCCCCTTGGTATCGCGGCAGTGGGGCCGACCATAAGGACATTTCCCACGCCTGGTATATTGGCTTCGCCCCGCGCGATCATCCCAAGATCGCCTTCGCGGTGCTGGTGGAATATGGCGGCAGCGGCGGGATCGCGGCGGCGTCGGTTGCCCGCGAATTGCTCGAGGGGTGCATCGCCCACGGCTATCTCGATGCCCCCGGCGCCTCGAAAGTCGTCATCACCCAGCCCGCGCCGGTCGCGGATACTGGCGATGTTTTCGCAAAGCCCAATTAGCCCGGTCGCTTGCGACCGGTCTCGGCCGACGAGTTGCGAAAGATAACCGGTCGCAAGCGACCGGGCTAAGTGGGTTAGGTACATTGGAGGGCATCAGTGCCACTGACAAAAGTAACACTCCGGCAGGACGTGGAGACCCAATGAGCCAGCGCTCCATCGAGACGACCTCGCCAATTCCCCCGCCGCCGCGGTCCATCGACCCGCGGGTACGCCGACGCACGTGGAACGAGCCGGGCGTGCGGTTTTGCTGGCTCATGGGCGCCGTACTCACCGTCGTCGCCGCATTGTTTGCCGTCGATGGTCTCCAAATGTGGCGCTGGGAAACCGCGCTGGTGCGCGACGGGATTCCCGTGGATGCGACGATCCACACCATCGCCGGCATCTCCCGGGCCGGAGCATCGTTCGATCCGAGCAATCCGGTGCAGCTTCAATTCCCCTGGCAGGGCCAGGCCTACCTCACGCGCGGGCAGCGGGTGCTGGAGGACTATGGCCGCTTCGTGACCGTTGGCGACCCCGTGAACGTGCGCGTCGATCCCAACGATCCGGAAAACTGGACATTCCTGACCGAAGCCATGCCCCTGGGCCATCGGCTGCTGCCGGCGATGCTGATCCTTCCCGCGGCGGCCCTGACGCTGCTGGCCGGTGTCTGGCGGCGATCACGGATTGTTCTGCTGTTGTGCTGCGGCGAAGCGACGGCGGCGCTGGTGTTGGGCACGTCGATCAGCGCGTTGGCCCCGCGCGGCGGGGCTGTCCGCTGCACACCCAGCCGCGAGGGCGATCGGCGGGTCTTTACCGTCTATGCGTCCAAACCGCTGGAGCGCGGGGAAAACATTCAACTGCTGGCCCTGGGCCGGCGAGCGGTGGCCGCGGAGCGGTTCCTGTGAACAGACTTTGGCAACAGCTCGCGATCGCCACCAACTGGCCCGTGCTGGTGGCCGTCGCGGTTCTCTCGGCGCTGGGCGTGATCAGCATCTGGGCCCGCGATCCGGACATGGGGGTCAAGCAACTCGTCTTCCTGGGCGTGGCGGTCGGGTGCATGGCTCTTTTCCAGGCGGTGAACTACCTGACGATCGGCCGCTATGCGTGGGCATTTTACGTTGTCAGTTTATTGCTGGTGCTCTACACCGTGGCGGCCGCCATCAAGGGCGGCCCCAAGGCCCCGCCCGATGCACAGGTGCTGCCGGGCGTCCGCAACGTCAAAGGGGCGTATGCATGGATCACGCTGGGACCGCTGAGCATCGAGCCGGCGGAATTGTGCAAGTTCGGCTTCGTGTTGATGCTGGGACGTTATTTGCGATTCCGGTCCAACTACCGCACCTGGCGCGGTTTGGTCGCGCCATTCGCGCTGGCGCTGGTTCCGATGGCCCTGATCCTCAAGCAGCCCGATCTGGGCATGACGCTGCTGTTTCCTCCTGTGCTGTTTGTCATGCTCTTTGTGGCGGGGGCCAAAGTCCGACACTTGGTTCTCATCTGCGCCACCGGACTGATCCTCGCCCCCATCGCCTGGTTCTCCGGGTCCGATGCAGAGCACCCTGAGCAGAATGTGCCGGTGTTGAAATACCTGCCAACGCTGGTCAAGCCCTACCAAAAGGAGCGCGTCCGGGCTTTTTTTGAGAGTGACAACCCCGCCGAGCGGCAGGCCAAGGCGTATCAAACCCATCGCACGCTGATCGCCATCGCCTCCGGCGGATTCAGCGGCAAGGGATTCGGAGAGATTCCCATCGGCAAATCGGTCCCCGAGTCCCATAATGACATGATCCTGGCCCTGATCGGCGAACAATTCGGTTTTTTAGGCTTGCTGGTGTTGCTGGGGGCGTATCTGGTGCTCTTTGCGGCGGGGATCGAAATTGCCGCGGCAACTCGTGAGCCGTTCGGACGATTAGTCGCGGTGGGGGTTGTCGCCGTTCTGGCCGCTCAAACATTCTTTAATCTGCTGGTCGCCACCGGCCTCATGCCCGTCACGGGAATTACCCTACCATTTGTGAGTTATGGAGGCAGCAGCCTCGTTGCAAGCTATATGGCCGCGGGATTATTGCTCAATATCGGGCAGAACCGCCCCCTGGTCGTGGCCCGCGAATCATTTCAATTCAACTGAATCTTTCCCCGGCGGCGGCTCGATATTACGGAGTTGTGAGGCGTATTCACGGCGAAGTTGGACGGCACAGGAGCCGCACCTTCGCAAATGAAATTTCCGGACAAATGGCCGTAGGGGATGCAGTTACGTCGCTCCATATCGCCATGCGGCGTTGGATGCCTTGGAACGCGTCTTCCGGACATCCCCGGCGAGCCAACGCCTACAAACAAGGCGTTGCCCCGGGTGGCGGGACGGACCGGGCGGGGCTTGGTGGCGTCAGATCGCCTGTGGAGGGCCCATTGAGGCTTGGCACAGGATTCGCACATCACACGAGGCTATCGGACTGCGAAGTTGGACAATTCGTACTCCTTATGTGGCAAGAAGATGTGAGCAGGAAAGCTACGCAATCTGGGCAAGGAGGGCCGCGGCGGACCAACTATTTTCCGACTTGTTTTTGTCCCGGGTAATAGCTATCTGTGATTGGCGACAACACATTTCGGTGTATCGCCCGGGCTAAATTAGAATCTCGTGGTATGTTTAACGGGATTCTTTGAGTCCGCTCTGAAACTGGATTGGAATCCTGTGTGTGCTGCGTGGGTCTCTGTAGCGTCATGGCAAAAGTTGTTGTTGAAATCCGTGAGGAGCCCTGTGGGTTTGGCTCAACCGGAAAAGCATGACGCGGTTCCGAGGTTTTTTTCCCGTCGTGGTTGATCGCAGGAAGTGGCGATCGCGGCGGGGCCAAAGGTGCCGAAGTGGTAGCTCATAGCGCTGTCAGAGGGAAGGGAACTGCAATGCAATCGTCGTCATCACCAAGCGAGCGGCTTCTGCGCTCGTCGGTCAACCGGAGCAACGAGGAGTTGGTCCCCCGCGAGGTTCTGGACCTGCTGATCCGTCGCGAGTGCGCCCGGGCCGATCGCAATGGCCGGGAGTTTTCCCTGGTCCTCTTCCGGGTGAAGAACCAGAAGCGCACCTCGGTTTCGACTCATCGTCTGGCCCGCACGGTGCTGAGCCGGGCGCGTCTGACGGACGAAGTGGGCTGGTTCAGCGATCATTACATCTGCGGCCTGCTGCCGGACACCTCCGCGCAGGGCGCTCAGATCTTCATGAACAGCATTTGCGATCTGGTCGAGCGCAAGGCCGCCCGCCCGCTGGCGGTTGTCTATAGCTATCCCGGCAATCTGCTTTCCGCCGGAGATGCCACCTTCAACACCGCCGCCGCCGGTTCGCGTCCCGATCGGTTCGATGACAATAACAACGATTCCAGCGGCGGAGGCGGCAGCGGCCGCCTGCATGTCGCCGGCCGTGATCGCGTCACTGCAGGCGCGCCGATTCGTCGCAATGTGGGCGCCGCGCTTCGCGCCGCCGAGAGCGCCGCCGTCCATTCCGGGCATAGCCGCATCGACAACAACGGCCACGTTCCCGCCGGGACCGCCGTAGCCGAGCTCAAACGCTCGGACTTGATGCCCGCCCTCAGCCGGGGTCTGTCGGCCGAGTACGACGCCGCCGGACTGCCCGCCGAGACCATTCACGACTTTCTGGTTCACCCGATGCCGGCTTGGAAGCGGTTCCTCGACGTGGTGGGAGCCGCCGTGCTGCTGGCGTTGTTCTCGCCGGTCATGGCCCTGGTCGCCCTGATTGTGAAGTTGACCAGCCCCGGTGGCCCGGTGCTGTTCAGCCAGGACCGCGCCGGTCTGGGTGGCAAGCCGTTCAAAATTCACAAATTCCGCACCATGGTCGTCGATGCCGAGGCCCGACTCAAACACCTCCGCCAGCACAGCGAGCAGGACGGCCCCGCGTTCAAACTGAAAAATGACCCGCGCGTCACTCGGTTCGGTCGCGTACTCCGCAAGACCAGCCTCGACGAGCTCCCGCAGTTGTGGAACGTCATCAAGGGCGAAATGTCCCTGGTCGGCCCGCGCCCCCTGCCCTTGGAGGAAAGCGAAAAGTGCCTCCAGTGGCAGCGCCGCCGGCTCGATGTCACCCCCGGCCTCACCTGCATCTGGCAGGTCAAGGGCCGCTCGACGGTCAGCTTTGCCGAGTGGATTCGCATGGACGTGGAATACATCCGCCGCCGCACGATCCTTCACGATCTGTCGCTGCTGGTGATGACCATCCCCGCCGTCCTACTGCGGCGCGGAGCCCGATAAACGTCGGCTTGACCCAACACCAACGCCCAGGGAGCTTGCTCCCTGGGTTTTTTCTTTTCCGCCCCGTCCACTCGCTTCGCCTCCTCCCCTCGCCGATATAAAATGGTGACCACCGCCGCGCTCCCAAGCTCCCCCCAAGTCATGGAATCCACCGAAGCGATTCACTGGCCGGCCAAGCACGATGTCTTTGGCGTGCTCGTCAGCGCCACCTGCTACGCCGAGGTGGTGGAGAAAGTCCTCGCCGCCGCCCGCCTTGGCCAATCCGCCCTGGTCGATTTCATGCCCGTCCACGGCCTGATCCCCGCGGTGCAGGACCCCCGCCATCTTGCGCGGCTCAACCAATTCGACATCGTCGCCCCCGACGGCCAGCCCGTCCGCTGGGCCCTGAACTATTTTTATAAGACCGGCCTCACCGACCGTGTGTACGGCCCGGAGCTGACCTGGCGGCTCTGCAGCGCCGCCGCCGAGGCGGGAGTCAGCATCTACCTCTTCGGCAGCACGCCGGCCGTCCTCGAAAAGCTCCAGGAGCGGCTGATGACTGCCTTCCCCGCCCTGCGCATCGCCGGCGCCGAATCGCCGCCCTTTCGCCCGCTCACACCCGAGGAAGACCGCGCCGCCGTCGAGCGCATCAATGCCAGCGGTGCGGGTTTGCTGTTCCTCGGCACCGGCTCGCCGCGCCAGGAAGTCTTCGCATTTGAGCACCGCGATTCCATCCGCGCCGTGCAGTTGTGCGTCGGAGCGGCGTTCGATTTCCACGCCGGCACCAAAAAAATTGCCCCCGCCTGGATGCAGAAGCGCGGCCTCGAATGGCTCTTCCGCCTGACACAGGAGCCGGGCCGATTGTGGAAGCGCTATCTCGTGATGAACACAACCTATGTTATGCTGTTCGTCCGCGAGGCTCTTCGCCCCGGTCGCCGCCGCGCTCGTGCCGCCGCCACCCACGGATAGCCGTCGCCAACATCATGGCGAATACCGATCTCCAGCAGTTTCAAATTCCCGGCGTGGCCTCCATCGCCCCCGGACAGGGCGGCCTCCCCCGCATCGCCATCGACATCGCCGGTGCGCACGGCGAGATTTATCTCCACGGCGCCCACATCACCGCCTACACCCCGCCGGGCGGAGGCCCGCTGCTGTTCCTGAGCCAGGAGAGCCAGTTCGCCGCCGGCAAGGCGATCCGCGGCGGAGTGCCGCTGATTTTCCCATGGTTCGGCCCGCATCCCACCGATTCGAAGCTGCCCGCGCATGGGTTTGCCCGAACCACCGAATGGGAATTGCAATCAGTGCGCCAGGACACCGACCGCGTGATCGTCGAATTGGCCCTCAATTCCTCCGAAGCCACACGTCGGCTCTGGCCGCATGAGTTTGCCCTGCGATTCGTGGTGGTCATCGGCCCGCGGCTGGAGATGTCGCTGGCCGTGCGAAATTCCGGCACCGCCCCGTTCACCTTCGAGGAAGCACTGCACACCTATCTGGCCGTCGGCGACGTCCGCCATGTGAGCATTCTCGGCCTCGCCGGCCGTGACTACCTCGACAAAATGCTCTGCGGCCAGCGCCTTCGGCAAGGCGACGATCCAATCCGCATCGTCGGCGAAACCGACCGCGTTTATCTCGGCACGCCCGACACCGTCACGGTCGAGGAATCCACCGGCCGCCGCATCGTCGTCTCCAAGACCGGCTCCAACGCCACGGTCGTCTGGAACCCCTGGATCGCCAAGGCCAAGGCGATGTCCGATTTCGGCGACGATGAATGGCCGCACATGCTGTGCATCGAAACCGCCAACGCCGCCGAGCACGCGGTCTTCCTGCAACCGGGCGAAGAGCAGGTGATGAAAGCCGTGCTCTGCGTATAGAGCGCACTTGAAGATCGCCCTGGTCATCCTGCATGCCGATGCCGCCCGTGGCGGAGCGGAACGCTACACCGTCGATCTGGCCGAGGGCCTGCGCCGTCGCGGCCATCAGGTCTCCCTCCTCGCATCCAGTCTGACGCCGGACTTGCAGTCGCCGCAGAACGTCCAGCTTCCCGCCGCCGGCGCATCCCGCGATGGACGGTATCTGCGGTTTCTCGACCGACTGGATCGTCATCTGGCCACCACTCAATACCAGATCGTTCACGCGATGCTGCCCGTGCGCCGTTGCGACATCTATCACCCCCACGCCGGCATCGCCGCCGCCGCGGTCGCGCACGGCCATCTCAAATATGAAGGGGCATTCCAGCAAGTCGTGTCGCGGGTCGCCACGCGTCTCAATCGCCGCCGCCAGCGCTTCGCCGAGGTCGAGCGCACGCTCCTCACCGGCGACAAACCGCCGATGGTGTTGTGTCTGTCCAACTATGTGAGACGATCGCTCGCCGAGCATTACACGCTGCCCGATTCCCGATTAGCCACGCTCTTCAACGCCATCGATCTCGCCCGATTCGATCCCGCGGCCCGTCCCGAAGCGCGCGCTGCCGAGCGCCAACGGCTGGGAATCGATCCGCACAAAATCGTCGCCCTGCTGCTGGCCAACGATTTTGAGCGTAAAGGACTGCGCGAGGCGATCCGCGCGACGGCGAAGGTGCGCGATGCACGATTGACGCTGCTCGTCGCCGGCAAACAAATTCCCAAACCGTATCGTGCATTGGCCACGAAAGAGGGCGTCGAGCAAATCGTCTTCGCCGGCTCGACGACCGATCCTGCCGCGCTCTATCAAGCCGCCGACTTCTTTTTGCTGCCAACCCGCCACGATCCGTGCAGTCTGGTCGTGCTCGAGGCGTTGGCCATGGGCCTGCCGGTCATCAGCACCGTTCACAACGGCGCCTGTGAGATCATGACCGACGGACAGGAGGGCCTGGTTTTGGCCGATCCCGCCGACATCATCACACTCGCCGATGCCATCCGGACGATGCTCGACCCCGATCGGCGGGCGCAGATGTCCGCCGCCTGCAAGGCCCTGCGGCCGCGACTGGCGTACGACCATCATCTCGACGCGCTGGGGGCGATCTATCGCCGCGCGGCCGAGGCAAGCGCCTCCGTTTAGCCGCGACTCGGAGGCATGTACTCATGCCGGAGAGGAGCGCGGGCAGCAGATGAACCGTCATTTTCGGCGTTGCACGACGCGCTCCTCTGCGGGAGTACCCTCCGAGTCGCGGCTAACCCGGAAAATTCATGACTCACCACAGAGGCACAGAGAACACAGAGAAATCAGCAGAATTGACGAACGTCAGCAGCGCACCCTGCCTCTTTTTCGACAGACGAAAAAACGTGTTAACTTCATTTTCTTCCTGGTCTTCTCTGTGATCTCTGTGTCTCTGTGGTGAATAACCCGGGTTAAACGGCGGTGACGTCGAATATGCGATTGCGCCCGCCGCGGCGGCGGTGGAACCGTCACCTTGATGGTTCTACCGATCCGCAGCGGTATACTCACCTGCGATTGACATCTAACGAAACGGGGTGATTTGATGCGTGGCCGCAGCAACGAATCGATGACTCGGTTTACACGGCGCGTTGCGCTGGCGTTGTTCCTTTTGGCTCCAACACTACTTCGCGCCCAGGCAACTGTGCCCAGCGACGATCTGGATCAACTTCCCGGCGGCGCGAAATTCGTCGTCTCATCGGCCATCGACTCCACCGGCGCCGCGTGGATCGGAACCGAGGGTCAAGGCATTTGGCGCATCGCCAACGGCCAGGCCACGCAATTCACCACCGCCGATGGATTGGGCGACAACGACGCCTATGCGATCGCCGCCGACAAAACCGGCCGCATCTGGGTTGGGCATTCCAGCCACGGCGTGTCGGTGTTCGACGGCAAAAGCCATTGGCGGAATTACGATGTGACGTCGGGCCCGTGGGGCTCAAGGGTGTTTTGCATCGCGACCTGCCCCGTCGACGGCGACGTCTGGATCGCCACCGAAGCGGGACTCACACGCTACTCGCTTCAGAAGGATTCCTGGTCCAACTTCGATCGCACCGCTGGTTTGCCCGCCAACGAGGCCAATGCGCTGGCGTTTAACGCCGCCGGCGATTTGTTCGTCGGCTTGCAAGCCAACGGCATCGCCGTCGGCCGCCGAGCAGATGGGTACCGAGTCTGGCACACCACCACCGGACCGGACGTGATGCCGGTGACCGCAACCGGCACGGGCCTCCCCACGTCGCTGATCAACGCGTTGCTGGTCGCGCATGACGGCACGATTTTCGCCGGCACCACGCGCGGATTGGCCGCAAGCCACGATGACGGCCAATCTTGGACTTACGTCCGCGGAAACAACTGGGCGGACCTGGCTGCCGGACGCTACGGAGGCTTTGACGGCAACCTGACTCCAGTGCCCAGCGTGTTGCAGGAGGATTGGATCACCTCCCTGGCCGAGGGCGCCCCCGGCGTGCTTTGGGTCGGGCACCGCGACAAAGGATATGAGTCGCTCTGGATGACGGACCTGAGCCTGATGACCTCCGGCCAGGGGCGCATCCGCGCCGTGGCCGCGCGCGGTGATGGCTCGGTGATGGTCGGTCAATATGGAACCGGCGCGGTGGGAACCCTGCACGCCGGGGGCGACTTGCCCGCCGCGGCCTTCCCCTCTTCCGTTGCCGCCCCAGACGAAAATGCGATCAACAAGTTGCGCGACCAGGTGAATGCCTGGCAGCCGACTGACACCAAGGTGGAGAATCTCACGGATGATTGGCAGACCAAGGGAGATTGGCCCGGGCGATACGGCGCGCGCTACGCCGAGCTGACGGGCTCTGGCTTTGGAAATAACGCACAGGCGGCGGACGGATACGCCGCGTCCTATTGCACCGGGCCGTATCGTCCCAACGCCGCCATCTATACCTATCGCACCGGAACGGGAAAGACCGACGGTAACGAACCGTATTGTCCCAACCTCGGCTTCCGCGACGCAACCGAGATCAACGACGGCAGCTTCGAGCCCAAACTATTCCCGCAGTCGCAGGAAGGGCCTGACCTGTTCATCGCCCTGACGCTTCCGGAGGGCAACCACCGCGTCAGCATTTACTTTCTGAATTTTGACGGACAACACGGCCCTGCCAATGCGGATCGTGACTTCCTTCTGCAGGTCAAGTTGCCCGGCGCGGTCGCCGCACTGCAGCCCGATAGCAACCTCGTGGACGACGGTCCAACCGGCGACGGAAACTCCGGCCAGACCACCGGTCGCAGCGCCACCGACGCCGAGTTGGCCGCGGCCATCGCCCGCAGCCGCGTTCCGCAATTCGTCGAACCGGTCTTCAAACGATTCCTCATCCGCGGCGCCGGGCGATATTGGATCAAGATCGGTCGCAATCATTCCTTCGTCACCAAGTTGCAGGGACTTTTCGTGGACGATGAGGGGCAGCCCAGCGACGCCCCGAAGGACACCGTGCAGATTGATGGCTTGCCCGCCATCGATTTGCCGCATCCGCCGGATGACGCGCTGCAAGCGCCCGGCGTGGTCGGCGCCGCCGCCCGCCTCTGGGCCGATCTGGACGCCGCCCCGGCAAAAGACGGCTACGCCGCCGCCTGCTGGCCCATGCGCCTGGCCGCCTATCGTTCCGCCCTGGCCGGCGGCGCGGACCCAGCGCTGCTCACCTACTGGCGCTGGCGGCTGGGAATCTGGACAGCGGACGATCGCCAGAAGATGGACGACATCATCAACGCCGTCTCCTCCAAACATGCAGAACAAGAATGAGACACCAGCCGGCTCGGTATTTGGCGGTGCTGGCCGTGGCGCTGTCCGTTCTTCCCGGCTGCAAGCGCTCGCCTGCGCCTCCCGGGGCGATCGCGCTGGCCGCTCCGACGACGATGCCGGCCGCGCCCCCGCCCCCGCCCGCGCCGATGGTCCCCACGACCGCACGCGCCGCTGCTTTGCCCGCACCGGCGCCCATTGACCCCGATACTGATCGCCGCCGCCGCCAGCTGCTGGCGCTGTGGGACCATGCCCCCCAGTTCCAGCAATCCCCATGGCTCTATGCCGGTCGGCCGCTCTACCGGGCGGCGGCCGGTTCGGCGTTCTCCGATCCCTCGGTGTCCAACACCTGCCCGGTTGCCGCGACGCTCGTGAGCATCACCAACGCCTCGACGGCCCGCCAAGCCCTGATCCAGATCGCCCGCCAGGCCAATGTGCGGATCACCTCCTCCGCGCCGGGATTGTTTCAGGTCGATCCGCCGGGTGGGTTCTCGCTGCAACTGGACAACAAGCCGCTGCTGGAAGCGCTCCACGAGATCTGCTCGCGCGCGGGGTGGAAGATCGAGCAGATCGAGCCGGCCGCCGCATCCGCGACGACCCAGCCGAATGCTGCCGGACCGCTGGGAACAATCGTTCTGGGTCCGCAGCTGCCAAACCACGGACTGGGAGTCTGGGCCACCAGCGGGCCGTTTCTTTTTGAGGTCACCTCCCTCCGCCACGTTGCCGATCCCGCTGCCCCCAATGGCACGCACCAGATGCAGATCGCCCTGCGCACCTGGGCCGAGCCCAAGCTGTGCGCTTTCTACACCGGCAACGGAATCAGCGTCCGGAAGGCGATCGACGACCGCGGCGGCCTGCTCGCCCCCGAATCAACAGAAGCGATTCCACAAATGGAGCCACTGGCCACTTTGTATTTCAACGGCGCCCGGGCGTTTGGCCGCCGGCTGGCAACGTTGTCGCTCGTCGACCATTGCCTGATTCGCCGGAGCTCTCACCGCATCGAGCTGCCGCTGGCAAAGGACAGCCCCGGACAGACCGTCGAGGGAATCACCATCTCGGCCGCGCTCGACGACCCCAGCGGCGCCGCGGACAGGATCGTCGTCACCGCCGCCCTCGGACCCGACAGTCGTTTGGACCAGGGCGATTTGCGCACCGCGCTGCTGGAGTCGCGGCCGCGACTGTTCGATGACGCCGGCGCCCGGATGCGATTCATCATCACTGCCGACGCCACCAGCAGCGGGCCGCGTGGCGGCGTACCCGGCGGCGGTGTGCCGGTCGGCGTGGAGTATTCATGGTGGAACATGGACGAGCACGGCCGCCCGCAACACCCCGGGACGCTGGAGCTGGACTTGCCCACGGATTTGCAATGGGTCGACGTTCCTGTGGAATTTCACGACTTGCCGCTGCCATGAACTCAGGACACCCCATGCCCAAGTTTCCCATTTTTCTCGTCGGGGTGGTGATCGCATCGCTGGCGGTAGCCGCAGCGGCGGACCCGGCTCCCACGACCGCCCCGGCGCCCCGGCCGCCGCTCGACGCCTCGACGCCGATCACGCTCGAAGTGCGCGATGAGCCCATCGAGTCGGTACTCGACAAGTTGACGCAAATCTCGGGAATGAAAGTGATCTATAAGGCCGACCCCCCGGCCGCCACCACGCGGCGGATCACACTCTTGGCACAGCAGGAACATTTCTGGGAAGTGATTGATGATATCTGCGATCAATGCAATGGAGATTGTTCCATCGCCGGCGACGGCGGGCAGGTCGAGATACACACCCTCAGCGCCGGGGTGCGGCCGCCGGCCTGTGTCGCGGGACCGTTGCGCTTCACCAGCGGGCAGATCGAGCACCTGGACGATCTGACCGCCGCCGATCCGGATTATTGCACCGTCTGGTTGACCGCCGACATCGAGCCGCGGGTGCGCCCGCTGTTTTATGTCAACGCGGTCGCGGCAGGCGCTGCCGAGGATGAAAACGGACTTTCACTTGCTCCCCCGGCGGGCGCCAGTCTCAACGATCCACGGCAGCCGCCCAATCCGCTCAACCCCGACCACTTCGCTGTGATGCCGGACCAGCACGCTCGGAATATCGGATTCGCCGTGCGAATCGCCGTCCCGCCGACCGCCGGGCGGCACATCGCCGTGCTGCAGGGCACGCTGCAACTGTGGGTCGCCGATGGCGATGAGACTTTTGAATTCGATCATCCCGACACCACGGGCAAAACCCCCAGTCCCGCGACGCTGCCCAGCGGAATGAACATCGCCCTGCGGCAGGAGGGCACCGATACCCTCTCGCTGGGCGTCCTGCACCAGGGCCGATCCGACCCCCAATGGAAACTCGATGAGTTGCGGGTGCAGGTCGCGCAACTCTGGATAATCGATTCAGCCGGCAACCGATCGTCGATCGCACCCAATGGAGGAGCGAGTTGGGGATCAACCGAACACTGGTGCAACTTCTCCCCGCCACAGCAGACCGGCAAGATCGTCGCGCAGATTCCCATCCCCAGGGAAATCGACATCCCCTTCGACTTTCGCAATCTTCCTCTTCCCTGAGACGGTCAATCCTCCGACCGCCGCAGTGCCAGCGGCGGGCGAAGAATCTCGGTGAGAATAAACCGCGTCCGCAGCGAGCCGGGCTGAAGCCTGACCGACAGCGGGCGTGGCTCAACGCGCGGCAACGGTGTGGTCACAATGGCGGCAACGGCCGGTGGCGGAGCGGCGGCAACTTTGGGGGGCGTCGGATGCTTGCGCGCTCGCCGTGACTTGGGCGAGGGAGGCGCCAGCGGCTTGCTCAACATCTGAGCCAATATCGCGGCTTGCGCAGCGGCAATGGGCATGGGGGACGCTGGCGGCCGCGAGGGCGGCCGCTGCTGTGGTGGCGGCCCCGGCGGCCCCGGCGGCGGCGCTGCCGCCGAGCCGCGGCGAATCTGCTTCTTCTGATTCGCCAGCGCGCCGATAATCCAAATGACCACGATGGTGGCGATGGGGATGAACTTGTCCCAAGGCATGCCCTGATCGTCTGCGATGATGAAGTGGGAAATCCGTGGCATGGGCGTCCCGCCCATGTGAGCTGCGCAGAGGGTAAGTAAAAACTTCGATATCAAAGCGCACCTACGCTCCATGCAGCTGACACGGGCGAGACGCCCGTGCCACTATGGTCAAACATACCCCACCTCGCCGCGACGCAGTGACGCGGGCGATCCGAGGACCTCTGTGAGCACGATCGCCTCGGCCAATTCCCGGCGGTTGCGCAGAGCGCCGATCAACGAGCTCGCCGCCGCGCGACGTGGGGGCGCGGCAACGATTTCCGCTTCCCGCGGCAGATTCGCTTGGGGAACCACCTTCGCCACCCTCACCATCGTCGGAGCAACGGGCTTCGGCCGCTGAGGCTGTTTACGCCCCCGGATCGGCGGCGCCGGTGAACCCCCTGGCGAACGCAGCGGCGGCGATGGCGCACCGCCCGGCGAATTCTCGCTGCGCGAATTCATCGCCCCCACGATCCACTTGATCAGAATGACCAGCAGGTCTTCCATATCGATCTACCGCTTGCGGTTTCGCATCCGCCGATGAGCCGAACCGTTCACGTCGCACAAATTAAACCTTCGCCCCGCCCTCCGGCTTGGCGATCGACTCACGCATGCTCGTGTCCGCCTGCACGTTCTTCAGCTTGTAATAATCCATGACGCCCAGGTTGCCATTGCGCAGCGCCTCGGCGATGGCCTTGGGGATTTCCGCCTCGGCCAGCACCACCGCGGCCCGATTGGCCGCGACGTGGGCGATATTCTCCTGCTCGGTGGCGATGGCCATGGCCCGCCGCTGCTCGGCCTCGGCCTGAAACCGGCGCTTGTCGGACTCGGCCCGATCGGCCGCCAGCTTCGCGCCCAGGTTCTCGCCGACATCAATGTCGGCGATGTCGATCGAGAGAATCTCAAAGGCCGTGTTGGCGTCCAGCCCCTTGCTCAGAACCGCCTTGGAGATCGAGTCGGGGTTTTCCAGCACGTGCTTGTAATCCACCGCCGAGCCAATGGCGTTGACGATTCCCTCGCCGACGCGGGCGATGACGGTTTCCTCGGTCGCTCCGCCGACCAGGCTCTTGATGTTGGTGCGCACCGTGACGCGGGCCCGCACTTTCAATTGAATGCCGTCCTTGGCGACGCCGTCGATGGTGGTCCGGCCGAGGGTGGTGTTGGGGACATCGATCACCTTGGGGTTCACGCTGGTCTGCACCGCGTCGAGAATATCGCGGCCGGCCAGATCGATCGCCGTCGCGGTTTGCCACGGCAGCTCGATCAGCGCCTTGTTGGCCGCGATCATGGCGTTGATCACGCGCTGCACGTCCCCGCCGGCCAGCACGTGCGATTCCATCTCGCGGTTGCTGACATCGATGCCCGCGCGATTCGCCTGAATGCGCGCGTTGACGATCGCCTGGGCGTTGACCTTCCGCAGCCGCATCGCCATCAGGTCCAGCAGGCTGATATGCGACCCGCTGACAAACGCCCGGATGTACAGCCCGATGAACTGAAACACGAACGCGAAGATCACCAGGAGAACGATCAGGACGACAACCAGGATGCCGATCACGATGGGATTTTGAGGCATGCTACTACCTTTGATAGAGAGATGAGCCCGGGCACCACTCCGATGCCAGCGACATTGTAAGGCTTGTTGAAAGGAAAGCGAAAAGATTCCCCGGGTGGCATGGCGTGGCATGGGCGTCTCGCCCATGTGAACTGCGCGGAGCCCAAGAAACCGCTTCGATAGCAGATTTTATTTACGCTTCGTGCAGCCAACACGGGCGAGACGCCCGTGCCACGTTATTGCTGGGCCACCGGAACATTCGGAAAGACGATCTCCTGGTTCCAGAAGGTTCGAAAATCGACTGTCTGGCGGGCGGCTTTTTCGCTGGGCCGAAGGATGATGTCGATCGTGGCCGGCACCGATCCCTTCACCTTTCCGCCGACGCCGTAATCGCACGGGGAGCCCACCGCGCACGTCATCGCGCTGAGCTTCGTTTCGTTTCCACCGTATCGAACATACACGTCGCAGGCGAGATTCACCGGCAGCCCGGAAATGTTGAACTGCCCGTCCAGGGATTTCTGCTTGATGTTGTAGCGAAACGAGGTGGGCTTGATCGCGGCGGCCATGGCGGCCACCAGCTTGGGGTCGAACATCGGCTGCATGTAACCGCTGGGCTCGGTCGCCAGCACCTCGAAATTGCCGCTCAGCGTGCGATCGGCGCGATACAGCAGCGTGGCGGTCGCCGAATCGAACGTCCCAGCGAACATCGTGATCTGGCACGTGAGCGTTGCCGAGTGTTTGCCCACCACCGGACATTTCAGTGCCGAGCCGAACGATCCGCTGCTGAATCCGCTGAATCCCGACGATCCCCCGTCGTTTCCGCTCACCGGTTTGCCGTCGATCGTGGCGCCGGCCTCCGTGATCCTGATCCAGATGGAATGATTCTCCGGGCCTGCCCCATCGTGCGCAAAAAGATACGGTACCAAATCTCCCGCGATCACCTTCGGGCGGATCTGCAATGTCATCCGCACCGATTGCTCGAAAACCTTCGTCCGCTGCGCCGCCGGCAAATCGCCCGCCACCAGACGTGTCCCCAGGTAATTGACCGCGGCGGTATCCATCGGTCCATACGGCGGCTTGGCCGCCGCCTGTTGCGCCAGGGCAAAAACGACCAGCCGATCGCGCCTTTCAGCCGACAACTCTCCGGCGGTATCGCGCCGCACCAACTCGGTCCAGGCGCGCTGCACGTTCGCCGGCGTCGTCGAGTTCAAATCGCGGAGCACAAAATACGTCGGCGTGTATTCGTACCAGTCGATGTTGCTCAGACTGTCATCGCTGACCGCTACCAGCAGCCCCCCCACCATCAGCAGGATCACCCATCCCGCCGCGAACGGCCCCCACCGCCGCCGCCGCTCGCCGCGGATGATCGCCGCCGGCGAGAGCGTCGCCCCGCATTCGGGGCATCGCTCGCTCTCGATTCCATGCAAAATATAATTGCACCGCCGACAATGCGGATCATCCCCAATCCGCCGCCGCCGACCCGCATACAGCAACCCCACCGCCAGCGGCAGCAGAAGCACAAGGAGAAATGTTACGGAAACGACCGTGTTCATGCTCCGAAAAGAGTGTCGCCACGGATGAAAAGGCAGATGAACGCAGATGAAATGCAGAACCCTTTTCTGTTTTGCCCTTCATCTGTGCCACAATTCATCGAAATTCTCGCACGCTGCGCAAATTCTCCTCGCCCAGGCTGAGGAACCAAATGGCTTGCGGGGCATGTCCGTCCCTTAACAAAGAAGAGATTGAACCACGGATGGCGCGGATGGGCGCGGATAAATTGAAGAGAGAAATGCTGGGACGCGTGCGGCGTTTGGACCCGGCCGTGGTTTGACTTTGTCCCCATCCGCATTCATCCGCGTAATCCGCGTAATCCGCGGTTAAAAATTTCCGTTGCAGGCGCAGCCCGCGCTGGGTCCAGCTGCCTTTTCGTCCGACTTCGGCTAGCTTCAGTCGAGCCGTGGTAATCCTGAGCATAGTCGAAAATCCGGCGGCGGCATCTATTGCAGCTCGGTCAACACGATCCCCACCCGCGCCAATTCCGTCGGCTTGGGCCGAATGTCGATCGGGCAGAATCGGTCGTAATCCTGGCGGGACATGATCAGCAGCAGGCGCGTGCCGTCGGTTTGGAAGAATTTTTTCTGCCAGCTTGCGACGAGGCCGTCGGCTTCGTCGGGCGTCAGCCCGGCGCCGGCGAGCATACCGCAGAATTTTTCGATGACCCGACCCTGATGAAGGTCATCGTCTGCAAGCGGGTAATCGATGGTTGTCGGTTCCACGCCCCAGGGGGCCGGTATGTCGATCCGTTGGCCGGTCAGTGAGCCGTTGCGACAGTGGATTAGAAGCGTCGGCTGCTGCGGAGGTCCCGGCAACCGATTGAAGGGGTGCGGCGGCTGGTCCGAAGGTTCGTCTTCTCGCTCAATGGTCAGGTGCAATCGATTTGCGGTCAGCGTAGCGGCAACAGCGGGCGGCTCGACCGAAGACCCGTCGTAGTACAGGAATCGGTCGCTTTCTCCCCGGCTGCTGACCCATGCACTGGGCAGTTCCCGCAACCGCTTCCACCACGCGTATCGCGGGTCGGCACCGACTTCCGGCAGCTTCATCCAAGTCAGGCGAGTCGGACTGGCGATCAGACTTTGCCAACGGAGGCCGATGCCGGTGACTTCATCGCCGTCCACTGTGGGATGGTGAGGCTCAAGCCAGGGATATCCCTGCCGAAGGTCGGTCAGCTTTTTGAACGATGGATTATCCAACCCCACCAGGCACGGTTGCCCGGGTTTGGGTTCCAAAGTGACATTTGGCGATGTCAGCATGCCTTCGAAAAGCGTTCCGAGCGACGGCGCCGGATACAGCCGGCTTGAAGTCGGAAGAAGCACCGCCTGGTCATCCGCCTGCACAGTGAAGTCATCAGGGTCAGGATACGCAAGCCATGGCCGACCGAGGTTGATGACTACACTTACATCCACCGCCATCGGACGATCGACAGTGATATAAACGACGGGTTTATCCACTGCCACGAAACTCAGTCGGTCTTCGAAATCAGCCGACGGATTGCCCGTCTGGTGAACGAAAGTTGGAATCTCATCCAAGAGGGATCGAAGCAACTTGGGTTCTTTATTGTCATTGATCCATACTCCCCATTCGGCGACGCGAAGTTTGTAGTTCGCCGGTGGCCAAGCGATCAGCGCGCGGGCCGCGGCTTCCCGCTCCTCGCCTGATGAACCTGCCAGCATCATCTCTTCCAACGCATCGCGGACACTTGGATTGAGCGGAATCTCCTGCATTGGGAGCGCTGGCATCTCCTGCTTGGGAAGATCGGAGTGCAGTTGGATGAATTTAGCGAGCTTGATCGAAGCACCACCTGCGATTGCCGCAACTCCGCCGTTGTACTCCGTGCCAGAGATCGTAAATGCCGGAGCGTGTAGAATGCCAAGCGCGTCTGCGGCAGCCGCGCGCGTGTTAGCGTCCGGGTGCGTCATAAAGTGGAGCAATAAGTCGGCGGTGCTTGGATCCCGATTCAGGCCGATCAGACGCAACTCCAAGGCACGCACTTCGGAGTCGGATTCGCGCCCCGCCGCTTCCAGCAGAATAGGCAACGCCATCTCCGGATGATTCTCCATCAACAACTTGAGTCCCGCCTCTCTCTGCTGGGCCTGCGGCAACTGGATCACCGAAGCCTCGAGAATCGCCCGCGCCCGGTCCGGCGACCGAGCCGGCGGTAATCCCACCCATGGCCGCAAAAATACTGACTGGATCAAGGTTGCTCGCGGCAGTCGTGCCGCCCATTCCTGTGCCACCCGATACGGCCAGCCCAGCGTCGCGCCGGCGGCCGTCACGATTAGGGCGATTGCGAGCAGGGCGTGCCGCCGGCCGGCGCGGGGCGGTTTTTGTTTTGCTGCGAAATCGGCGGGCGGCCGAACGAACAAGCCAGCCGCCAATCGCATGAGCCACCAACAACACGCCCCGATCGCGACCAGCATCGACAACGTGAAGACGCCATCGCGCCAGGTCAGAATGCTCGTGTGGTGGCGCAGGGCAGATGGTCGCAGGTAATAGACCAGATCAACCGTCGAGGGCGCGAAGCTTGCCAGCTTCCATCGGCTGACGGACATGACGCCGATGGCGGCGGTGAGGGCGAGAAACACCACGGGCCATTCAATTGGTTTGGCCAGCCAGCGGGCGAATCGGGTCTGGGGAGTGTTGCGGAATGTTTTGGGGTTGGCGGGGTCGAAGGATCGGCCGCACTCGGGGCAGCGATAGCCGGTTGGGCCGGCGGTCAGTTCCCGCAGCGGGTAGCCGCAGTTGATGCAGAATCCGTGGGAGGGGATTGATTCCATGCGTGGCAGCGGGTTTCAGCCCGTTTTTCTTACGACCAACGGGCCTGTGTGATCCCGATGTGGTTTCGGCGCCGGGGCAGGAAGTAGGGTGGGCGTAATCGCCCACCAATTTCTCGGGAAAACGAGGTGGGCGAGTACGCCCACCCTACGGCACTCTCTCATCAAATCTGTCGGACGACCACGCGGGAGCCGCGGACTTCCTGGACGGCGATTTTGCTGCCGGGTGAGACGAAGCCGCTGGCGCTGACGACGGAGGTGGTGCGGGTGTCGTCGGCGAAGGGGAATCGGGCCGAGCCGCCGGGCTTGAGCTCGCTGACGGCTTCGCCGAC
>Ga0302326_10008160_pt1 | contig 23162 bp, 17 predicted proteins | sample Palsa_T0_3_FD_202264 | JGI IMG/M metagenome (GOLD analysis project Ga0302326, IMG submission 202264) | Peat permafrost microbial communities from Stordalen Mire near Abisko, Sweden - Palsa_T0_3 | ecosystem: Environmental > Terrestrial > Soil > Palsa > Peat permafrost | place: Sweden: Abisko... | reverse complement strand
TTCGAGGGACACGGCCAGGTGCGCCGACAGGATCGTGAGCGTCTGCTCGTGCTCCTCGGTGAAATAATTGACCTGCGGGCTTTCCAAATCGAGCACGCCTACGACGCGCCCTTGATGAATCATCGGAATGGCCAGCTCGGAACGGGTTTCCGGATTGCACGCGATATAGCGCGAATCCAGAGCGACATCCGCAACCCGCACTGGGCGTTCCGTGGCGATCGCCGCTCCGACGATTCCTTCGTTTGCGGCGACCCGCAACTTTCCCTGCGCGCTCTGGCCGTATTTCACGTCCAGACGGTGGCGGAACGTTTTGGTCGCTTCGTCGTACAACAGGATTCCCAGAATCTGATAATCGATCACGCGCTTGACGAGCTCCGCGGCGCGACGCAGCAACTCCTCCACGGAAAGAATGGAATTCGCCTCGCGCCCCACTTCGTTGAGGACCAGCAGCGTGTCCGCCTGGCTACGGACGCGTTCAAAGAGCCGCGCGTTTTCGATGGCGATGGCCAAGCGGCTGGCCATCAGCGTCAAAATGCTCTGCTGATCGCGCGTGAAGTAATCCAGTTGCGTGCTCTGAATGTCCAGCACGCCGATGGCTTGTCCCTTCACCATCAGTGGAACGACCAGCTCAGAGCGGACCGAATCGATGATGTTGATGTATCGCGGATCCTCGCGGACGTCCGGCACGCGCACGGCGCGGCCCGTCGCCGCAGAAGTGCCCGTGATTCCCTGCCCGATGGGGATCACCCAATCCTTGCCGGCTTCGTCGCCGTAGCCGATGGTGAAGCGGTGGTAGAGGCGTTGCATGGATTCGTCGACCAGCAGCACGCTGAAGATTTCGTAGTCGACCAGGCGCTTCACGAGCGCGGCGGTCTTCCCCAACACTTCGTCGAGGTCCAGCGAGGAATTGATTTCCTCGCCGATTTCGACCAGCGTGGCGAGGGCCTCCGCGGGCATGTTTAGGGGCGATGGAGCTTGTACGGGATCCATAAATGAATTTTGATTGCGGGCAGCGCTTGGAAATTCTTGGAACGCGGCTCCCCTGAATCAACAAGTATAGCAGGTAGAGATTATGCGCTTGTGAAAAACCGATGAACGATCCACACGGGCATCGGGAATTTCGAGAATCGATCCAAACAGCTCGAACTATCGCTGTAGCCCACCTCTTCAGAGCTGGAGTTTTTTCGCGCGACAAACCACGCGCTTCTGAATACGCGAGGACATACCCGGATAATGCAATCGTCACGAATCAGTATGACGCCTGCGAACTCGAGGCAATCGCGTCAGCGCCCGTCGAACCTGCCGCTTGCTCCATGATTTTGACGCTGGCGCTGGCGCCGATGCGCGTCGCGCCGGCGCATACCATTTTTTTCAAATCGTCAAAGGTGCGCACCCCGCCAGAAGCTTTCACGCCAATGCCTGTCCCAACCACGGCGCGCATTAACGCTACATCTTCGGCCGTGGCTCCGCCGGTGCTGAAACCAGTCGAGGTCTTGACGAAATCGGCGCCGGCCCTTTTGCTCGCAAGCGCGGCGCGCACCTTTTCCTCGATGGTGAGCAAAGAAGTTTCAAAGATTACCTTGCAGATAGCGCCGCCCCGGTGCGCCGTTTCCACGACGCCGCGAATATCGGATTCCACCACATCATCCTGGCCGGATTTTAGCGCGCCGATGTTGAGGACCATGTCCACTTCCTGCGCGCCCAGCTTGATGGCTTCCTCGGCTTCGTGCACTTTGATTTGGGAAAGCGTCGCGCCAAGGGGAAAGCCGATCACCGTGCACACTTTCACTTTTGTGCCGCGCACCAATTCCGCGGCCAGCGGCACGTTCCAGGGATTGATGCACACAGACGCAAATCCAAATCGCACGGCTTCCTGGCAGAGCTTGCGGATATCGTCGCGCGAGGCTTCCGGTTTCAGCAGGGTGTGATCGATCAGGCCCGCAAAGCCGGCTTCGAGTTCCACGACGGACGGGCCGCAGGAAATGCGGTCGGCGCCAGCTTCGACGACGGCACGGGTTTTTCTGGCGCATTTTTCGGCGCAGTTGAGATCGCAATCCGGGCAAATTTCGTCGTCGCCCGCGACGGTATGCGCGATCGGCGACGCGGGCGCGCCGAGGTAGCGCACTACTTCTTCGGTGACGGCCCGTACGACCTGTTCGAATTCGCTCCGGTCCACTCGATCAATCCTGTTCGATCCGTCCAGAAGTATTTGCTTAATTGGCGCGTGTCGCATCGCCGCGCTCAACCCCCCGCCTCTGAAGAAGCGGGCTACAACAGCACGCCGCGGCATTGCTGTAGCCCGCCTCTTAAGAGGCGGGGATTCGCGGCGGCTATTGCTTGCGGGAACGTTCCTCGATGCCGCGAATCTTGTCCACGCGGCGCTGGTGGCGCCCTCCCGCGAAGGGCGTGGAAAGCCACAGCGCAACAATTTCGCGCGCCGCCTCCGGAGCGATCAGCTTGGCGCCCAGGGTCAGGACATTGGCGTCATTGTGCTCGCGGCTGTTGCGCGCCGTCGCGCGATCATAGCATAGCGCCGCGCGCACTCCCGGCACCTTGTTGGCGGCAATCGAGCTGCCAATGCCGGCGCCGTCCAAGACGATGCCAAGCCACGCTTCTCCGCGCGCCACCGCGTTACCGACCGCCTCGGCGAAGTCCGGATAATCGACGGCTTCCGCGCTGTCTGTGCCGAGGTCGAGGACCTGGTACCCCCAATCGCGCAGATGGCCTTTTAATTGTTGCTTGAGTTCAAAGCCGCCATGATCGGCGCCGATGGCCACAACTCGGGCGGATTTTTCCGGCGAGCTTTCTACGGATGCCGCGCCCGTAGAGGGTGCATTCTCGCGCGCCGAGGCAATGCGAAACGTGATGCCGCGCCGTTCCGCATCTTCGCGCGCCAGAGGAGTGATGAGCGTATCGTCCGTGATGGCAATCTCGCCATTCTGCGCGACGCGCTCCAAATCCGCGGCTGTGATCAGAGGTTTCATGAAAGGATCGGTGGCACAGACTTCAGTCTGTGGGGGTTTGGCATTGCCAGTCCGAAAAACCGCAGACTGAAGTCTGTGCTACTTGCAGGCTACGACGGAGGAAGCGACAGAATGCAAACGTCCTTGAGGTTGCGATAGCGCTCCGCATAGTCCAGCCCGTATCCGACGACGAACTCATTCGGAATCTGGAATCCGATATAGTCGGCCTTGACTTCTTTCTTGATGCGCCGCTCCGGCTTGTCGAGAAGCGCGGCGATCTTCAGCGAATTCGGCTTGCGCTGTTGCAGGACGCGCATCAGGTACCCGAGAGTAAGCCCCGTATCCAAAATGTCTTCGACCACGATGACGTTGAGCCCCTCGATGCTCGTATCGAGGTCTTTGTTGAGGCGCACTTGGCCGGACGTCTGCCGGCCATGCCCGTAACTCGAAACCGACATGAAATCGAGCGACACTTCGACGCGAATCTGGCGGACCAAATCGGATAGAAAAATAGCGGCGCCCTTCAGGACGCCGATCAAGTGAACGCGCTGGCCCTTATAATCCTTGGAGATTTGCAGGCCGATTTCGCGCACGCGCTTTTGAATCGCGCTGCTGCGCAATAGTATCTTCAGATGCTCCTGCCCGTGACCGTGCACTGGGATTCCCCTCCGCCTGGGAGCGGTTACTCTAGCGCAGGGACTGGGAAAGCTCAAGGCGCACCGAGCGATCCTTCCGCTCTCGATCGCGGGATGCGATTGCTTCGATAGTCGCGCCGTGGCAACCTTGATTGCCTCTATGATCTCGGCAACGGAAAACTGGAAGGACAAGCGCGTCGTCGTGACGGGCGCGGCTGGATTTATTGGCAGCGTGCTGGTATGGGAGCTCAATCGGCGGGGTTGTTCGCAAGTGGCGATTGCGGATTTTCCGGCGGGCCGCGAAAAAAGCGCCAACCTCGACGGATTGCGCTACACCGAAATCATCGAGCCTGCGGAGTTGGCGGCGCGGCTCGCGTCCGGGTCGTTGGGAAAGCCCGACTACATTTTTCATTTGGGCGCGTGTTCCTCGACTACGGAGACGAACGAAAAATATCTTCGTGAAAATAATTACGAGTATTCGCGCACGCTCGCGGAATGGGCACTGGGCGCGGGCGTGCGTTTTGTGTACGCTTCCTCGGCGGCGACTTATGGAGATGGCAGCGCGGGGATGGACGATTCCGATCCGCAGCAGATGGAACGATTGCGGCCACTGAATCTTTACGGGCAATCCAAGCAGTGGATGGACCTGCATGCGTGGCGCGAGGGATGGCTCGATCGCATCGTGGGGCTGAAATATTTCAATGTGTTCGGCCCCAATGAAAACCATAAGGGAGACATGCGGAGCTTGGTGTGCAAGAGCTACGCGGAGGCGCTCAAGACCGGAGCGATTCGGCTTTTCAAAAGCTATCGGCCGGAATACCGGGATGGGGAGCAACGTCGGGATTTTCTTTACGCGAAGGATGCGGTGGCGATGACGCTGCATCTGGCTGCCAATCCCGCGGCGAATGGAATTTTCAATATAGGTTCGGGGGAGGCGCGCACGTGGAATGAGTTGGCTCGCGCTGTTTTCGCGGCGTTGGGGCGGGAGCCGCGCATTGAGTATATCGACATGCCGGAAACGATTCGCGACAAGTATCAGTATTTTACGCAGGCGGACATACACAAGCTGAGGGGCGCCGGGTACGATTTGCCCGTTACTTCGCTCGAAGACGCTGTGCGCGATTATGTTGTGAATTACCTCGTGCCAGGGCGGGCGATTGGGGGGTAGTAGGACGGGCTTCAGCCTGTCGGTTTTGTGGTAGCGCACCAGAATCAAAACCGACAGGCTGAAGCCCGTCCTACTTGGCGCGCATCAGCGTTACTGGAATTCCGTTTCTGGGGCGCAGCGTGACGGTGGTTTGCATCTTGACCTTTAGCCCAGGTGCGATTCGGATGCGGTACTGCTGCGCAATGGTGGCGAGGAGTAACACGGCTTCCATCATCGCGAATCCGGCGCCGATGCAAACTCTCGGCCCACCGCCAAAAGGGAAATAGGCAAATCGAGGAAGGGACGCGGCGCGCGGATCGTTCGCGCTCCAGCGCTCCGGGTCGAATTTCTCCGGCTCCGGAAAATATCGCGCGTCCCGGTGCAGGATGAGTTGTGAGATCAAGACGTTGGTGTTTGCGGGCAATTCGTATTCGCCGAGGCGGAAGGGAGCCAGTGCGCGCCGGCCGATCACCCAAACGGGCGGGTACAGGCGCATCGCTTCCCGCAGCACCGTATCGGTGTAAACCAGGCGCGGCAAATCGGCCGGCGTGGGGACTCTTCCTCCGAGTACACGCCCTAATTCCTCGATGAGTTTTTCCTCCGCTTCCGGATTCTGGCCCAAGAGAAACCACGCCCAGGAAAGAACATTTGCGGTGGTTTCATGGCCGGCGAGGAACAGCGTCATGATCTCGTCGTGGAGTTGGCGGTCGGTCATGCCTACTCCTTCATCATCCTGCACCTGCAGAAAGACGCTGAGCAAATCTCCCGACATTTGTCCGCTGGCGCAGCGCCTCTCGATGATTCCGTAAATCACTTTGTCGAGGCGCCCGACGGCGCGCTGCAGGAGCCGCGATGTGGGGAGCGGAACCCATGAGGGCAAAAGGAGCGCGAGGCCGGCCTGGCGAAGAAATTTTCCCATCAAGATGGCCAGTGCGGCGTCCACCTCTTCGGCCTCGCGCGAGATTTCTGCGTCAAATAGGGTTTTGGCGACAATACCGAGTGTGAGATGCATCATCGCTTCGTGGATGTCGAGCGATTGCCCGTCGCTCCAGGACGCCAGCATGCGCTGCGTGTGTCCTGTCATGATTTCCGCGTAGGCCGCGATGCGCGCTTGATGAAATGCGGGCTGGATGAGTTTTCGTTGCCGGCGCCAAAATTCGCCTTCGCTGAGCAGCAGGCCGTTGCCGAGCACGCGGCGCATGGCGCGGTAGTCTTTGGATTTGACGAAATTGTTGCTCTGCGTGACGAGGACCGATTCGATGTCGTCGGGCCGGTTCAAATAGCACGCGGGCACGCCCAGGAAGCGGAAGAACACGATGTCGCCATATTCCCGCGCGCACTTGGTGAGGTAGCGGATCGAATCGCCCTTCGGCTCGAACACGCTACCAAACAGAGGAATACCTTTTGGTCCGGGAGGGAGCTTCAACTTAGACGGACTTCCCTTTCACTTTCGATGGCTCGGAGGGCCGCGTCTCGCCCCATACTTCGCGCGCCGTTTCGACCACCAGACGCAGCTTGGCTTCCTGGTCGGCCTCGGTCACTAAATTTCCTTCCATCGTCGAGGCAAATCCGCATTGCGGGCTTAGCGCCAGCCGGTCGAGCGGGACGAATTTCTCGGCGTCGCGGATGCGGCTTTTCAATTCGTCCTTGCTCTCCAGCGCGGATTTTTTGGTGCTGACGAGGCCCAGCACGACGGTTCGGTCCGGGGGGACTTGCGAAAGCGGCTCGAAGCCGCCCGACCGCTCGTCGTCGAATTCCAGCAGAAACCTTTGAAACTTGGTCTGGCGGAAAACTTTGGCGATGGGGGCGTAATCGCCGGACGCATAGAACTTGCTCTGATTGTTGCCTCGGCACAGGTGAAGCCCGAACACGATGCCAGGATGCCCGCCAATCACAGCGTTATCCATTTCGATGGAGAGATCGAGCAGGCGGTCCGGATCGTTTCCGCGCTGGCGGTAGCCCTCGCGAATGTCCGAATCGATCAGCGCGGCGTATTGCGGCGAGTCGACCTGGACATACGTGCAGCCGAGGCGAACGAGTTCGTCGACTTCATCGCGGAGGAAATCGACGAGGTCGGCGAGATAAGCGTCCATGGTGGGATAGGCGCCGCCGGATTTTTTCGCGTCGTAGTAGGCCGCCGCCTGCTGCGCGCTCAAGATCGTTGTCTTAGCCGGATGATCGGTGCGCGCGCGCAGATACGTGAACTCTTCCGCGCACATGTGGCGCTTCCGCCGCAAGCGGGAAACCACGACGGGCCTGCTCTGGACGAATTCCTCGCCCTTTTCGTCGTGAAATGGCATGGACCAGCCGCCTGCCTTATCAAACCCTTCCATGGCATCCACCAAGTGGCCGAAAAATGCATATCGCCGCAGCTCTCCGTCGCTGAGCACGTCCAGGCCGCAACGGAGCTGGAGCTCGACCGCTTCGTCGACGGCGCGATCCTCGAGGCGTTTGAACTCGGCATCGGTCAGGCGGGTCGCTTCGTGATCTTGGCGCGCCTTCTTCAGATAGGCGGGGCGCAGCAGGCTGCCGACAACGTCGCTTCGATACATGCCAAGCTCCTTTCCGATTCTGACGCCATGCATTCTGATGTGGGAGACGTGCGGAAGTATAGCACCAAGGTAGGACGGGCTTCAGCCTGTCTGCTTTTGATTTTGTTCCACTCCGAAAACCGGCAGGCTGAAGCCCGCCCTACTCGACCCAATCGGCGATGAAGATGTTCGTTTCGTGGGGGGCTTTGCCGTTGCGATTCGAAGCCCACACTAAACGCTTGCCGTCGGAGGTAAACATCGGGAAGGCGTCGAAATCAGGGTGATAGGTGATCTGCTCGAGGCCGGTGCCGTCGACGTTGATGGCGTAAAGATCGAAGCCGCTGGGGTCTTTTTGGTTGGCCAGATTAGAGGCGAAGATGATGCGCTTCGCGCCGCCGGGGAAAAAATACGGGGCGAAATTCGCGGCGCCGTTGTGCGTGACTTGGCGCTTGTTGCCGCCGTCGGCGTCCATCACCCAGATTTCGAGGTTTCCGGGGCGAATCAGGCCGCGGGAAAGTAAATCCTTGTAGTCGGCGATTTGCTCCGGCGTTTTTGGCTGCTCCGAGCGGTAGACGATTTTCTTGCCGTCGTCGGAGAAGAAGGCTCCGCCATCGTAGCCGAGTTCATGTGTGAGCTGGCGGACGTCCGTGCCATCCGCGTTCATGGAGAAAATGTCGAGGTCGCCGTTGCGCGTGGAAGTGAAGACGATTTTTTTGCCATCGCGGCTGATGGTCGATTCCGCGTTGTAGCTGTTCGGAGAATGGGTCAGAGGGCGCAGGTCGCTGCCATCGGGTTTGGCGGTGTAAATTTCGTACGTGTTGTAAATGGGCCAGACATAGCCGTGCGAATAATCGGGGCGCGGCGGGCAGGCGGCGCTGGCGGCGTGCGTCGAGGAGAACAGGATGCGGTCGCCGGACGGGAAAAAATAGCCGCAGGTTGTGCGTCCCTTGCCCGTACTCACCAATTTGGGAACGGCGGGTTTGCCGTCCGGCGTATCGACCGGCATGGTGTACATCTGGTCGCACGGGACGCCTTCGCCGGAATGCATGAAGATCAGGGATTTGTTGTCGGCGGAGAAGTACGCCTCGGCGTTTGTCCCGCCGAAGGTGAGTTGGCGCACGTTGGCCAGATGCTTTTCGCCGGGAACAGTGAGCGATTCGGAAGGCGTCTTTACCGCACTGGGCGCCTGCGAATAAGTCACCAGAGCAGCGGATGCGGTAAACAGCAAAAGAAAAAGCGCGGGGCGGGCGATTTGCGTTTTCGGCATGTTTTCTTCCGGGTTCAGTTTTGTAGCCCGCGTCTTTAGACGCGGGGGTTTTCGGCGCCGCTCGGAATTCGCGTTCCAATTGGAGATTTCGGCGCGCGCGACAAAAACCCTCGCCTCTGAAGAGGCGAGCTACAGATTACTTCCTTAGTTCCAGCTTTACGGATGCGGTCACGGGCTTGCCGTCGCGCATTACCTTCACGTTTACAACATCGCCTACCTTGCTGCGGCGGAGGGCGTCCGTGAAATCGTATAAATTGTGGATGGGCATATCGCCGAACTGAACCAGGACATCGCCGGCGCGGAAACCGGCCTTCGCTGCGGGCGATTCGGGGCGGACGTCGGAAAATTTGACGCCGTCTTCTTCCTGACCAAAATCGGGGATCGAGCCGAAATACGGGCCGTAGCCACCGCCGCCACCGCTGGCGGCCTGGCCGTGGGGCTGATCATCCTTCACGGAGACAAAGGCGACGCGCTCGTTTGCGGAATCTATTTTTACGGCCACTTCATCGATGAAATCCAGAAGCTTCGCGGCGTCGGGCGCGTTGATTTTGTCCCAGGTGTCGGATGGCTTGTGATAATCCGAGTGCAAGCCCGAGAAAAAGAAAAGCACAGGAATTTTCTTTCCGACAAAGGAGGTGTGATCGCTCGCCGCGTAGCCGCTCGCGGAATACTCGAAATGGAACGGGAATTTACCTTTTTCTTCGTCGAGCAGTTCCTTGAATGTCGCTCCCGTCCCGGTCCCGCCGATAAAAACTTTTTCGTCCTTGATGCGGCCGATCATGTCCATGTTGATCATGGCCACGGCTTTTTCGAGCGGCAGTGTAGGTTCCTTCACCCATTCCGCGGAACCGAGCAGGCCAAGCTCTTCTCCGGCGAAGTCGGCAAAGAGAATGCCGCGCTGGAGCTGGCCTTTGCGCGGGGTCAGGAGGCGCGCGAGTTCGAGAACGCCGGCGGTGCCGGAAGCGTTGTCATCCGCGCCGGGATGAATTTTTCCGATTTGCGAAGGCGCGAGGGAATCGACATTTCCATAACCCAGGTGATCGTAATGGGCGCCGATGATGATGTACTCGTTGGTTTTTCCTGGGAGATAGGCGAGCACGTTGTTCACCGTGGCGCGCGTCTTCTCGATATTGACGCCGAGAGAAATCTGAAGCTTGTCGGGAAACGCGAAGGAAGCCGGCATCGAAGAGGAATTGATCTTACTTTGCACAGCGGCGAGCGATTTTCCTGCCGCTGCAAACCACGCATTCGCGGCCTCATTTTTCGTCTGCACGATCAAAATGCCGGCGTTTTCCGGCCCGTTCACGCTGCCGAATTTCGTGAGCTGATCCTCTTCGCCGTCTCCCAATTTTCCGTTGACCAGGATTACGGCTTTCGCGCCATGATTTCGCGCGTTGATCGCTTTCGTGATCAACTGGGAATGCTGCGTCAATCCGGCATTGCCACTTTTCGCCGCAAAACCCGCCGGCTCGTAGAGCAGCAGGACGACGATTTTGTCTTTGACGTCCAGATGCGCGTAATCGTCGTAGCCGAATTCGGGCGCGGTGGCGCCGTACCCGGCGAAGACCACGGGGCCGGCGGCTTCGCCGGAAGCGGAAAAACTGAAGGGAACAAAATTCTCGTTCAGTTTCAATCCGTGCTTCGAGTTGCCGTCCTGCACTTCCAGTCGATTGCCTTCTTGCAATTTCGCGCCAGTGATTACGGTGAAAGGCTGGAAATAAGACTTGGTTCCCGCCGGTTGCAATCCCAGGGATTGGTAGCGTTTTTCGATCAGGTTTGCGGCAAGCTCAATGCCCTTGGTCCCTGCGCCGCGGCCTTCCATGACGGGAGCGGAAAGTGACTTGATGTCATCCAAGTATCGTTTGGGGTCGGCGGAATCGGCGTCGGCTACGACGCGCGCGGCGAGAAGCGCAAACGCGACGGCCAGGGCGAGTCCGCGCCAGCGCGAGGGTCGAGCGGCAAAGAATGCTTTTGGGCGATTCATTCGAGTGAGATCGATGAAGATCATCTAGCACTCAGAATCGTATGCCGCGATTGCAAGCCTGTCAAATGCATGCCAGTAGAACAGGCTTCGGCCTGTTGGGTTTCGTCCTTCCAAAAACCAAAACCCAACAGGCTGAAGCCCGTTCTACTTAAAAGCCGAATTTCAGGCGGGCGCTGGCGCTGCGGGCCGGACCGATGGCGTTGGCCGAAAGCAGGCCGCCGAAGTCCAGAACTTGCAGGCGGTTGCTCAAGTCGTTGCAGTCGGCCTGCAGACTCAGGGAGCGCTTTTCCTTCTGATAGAGATCGTAGCCGACGGAAACGTTTTCGGTCGTGTGGGGCAGGATGCGGCCGAGGTTAAAATTGAGTTGATTCACCAAGGCCTGTCCGTAGAGCGCCACGTTCTCCTGGTAGCTGTAATCGCTATCGAAGGGCAAGCCGCTGTCGAACTCGGCGCCCAACGCCACCCATAGCCGCGGGACGATCTGATAGCGCACGCGCGCGCGCAAGAAGTTGCGCTGGTCCTGCGAATCCCAGAAGCGCCCGGTGGTTGGCAGCCCTGAAAAAAATAGTCCGCCGGTTACCGGCCACCAATTCGTTCCATCCTGGTAGGAATAACTGACCCAGCCGGAGAAGTGCCACCAGTGCGGCACCTCGATCTTGGCCTCCGCACCGTAGATGACCGCCGTGGCGAAGGCGACGGGCAAGCTGAGGGGCGTGTTCAGCAGCTGATTGTCGTCGGCATAGTTGTTTGTGAAGCGCATGTACACGTTGGCGTCCAGCCGGAGATTTCCGAAGAAACTCTTGGTGATGCCGCCTTCGTAGTAGTTGCCGTGCGAAGGCAGGACCGGCGCCTGGGAAGATCCCACGAGCGACAGCCCCTCCGCGGAACTCGACAGAAGAATGTTTTCAAACGACGGCGTCTGAAAGATGCGGTCATAAGAGATGTGCGCCAACAGCCCGGTTTTGCGGAAGTAGCGCGAAACCGAGAGGCGCGGGCTCACCGCATTCTGGTTCACCAGCAACTGGTAGTGGTCCCAGCGCAGTCCGGCTGCCACCGTCCAGTTGCCCAGGTTGATGGTGTCCTGCACGTAAGCCGATTGCTCCAGGTCCGGACGGTCGCCGATGAAGCCAAAGGTGATCGGCGCGCCCGGATTGAATATCCCCACGGTGTCGGGGTTTTCAGGGCATTGGGGGTCAATCGTCTCCGAGAAGGTAATATTATTAGCGTTTCCGCCGGGTCCGTATGGTCCATCAGGGCAGTCGGGCATCGTGTAGCTGAAGTTTTCGTGCAGGAAGGTGTTGTCGCTCTCGATGCCGGCCTTCCAGTCATGCCGGCCGCGGTGGACGGACAGGCTGCCGTTGAAGTAGATCTCCTTGAAATCATTATGCTGCAAGATATCCAGGGGCCACGATTGGGGGTTCGAATAGAAATCGGTGTGATTGTCGCGAACCATCCCTCGCAGCCATCCGATCACCTCCGAGGAAAAGGTGTGCTGGTAAGTGACACTGCCCATGGTTTCGAAGTTGTCGCTGTTCTGGTGCTGGCCGCCGGGAACCTGGGTCGAATTGCCGCTCCCGTCGGCGTCGGGAATCAATGGGCAGTCCGCCGGCGCCGGCGCAGTGGGGTCCGAGGGGCAGTTCTGCTGCACCGGTTCATTCGTAATGTCATAGCGTGCCAGCGCATGGCGCACGGTGAGGGTCAGCCTGTCCTTCGGCGTCAGGTCGCGCTCATAACTGCCGGCCCAATTTCCGGTTGTGCCGTTGTTATTGTAGTTCTGCGGCACCACGGGGTTGAGGTAGTGGTCAGTCATGCCGCCGGTTCCGCTCACGCCCAAGGTGTTTTTACCCCAGGAGTATTGCAGCTCGGTGTATGCCGAGAGGGTGTCGTAGCTGCCGCCGCCAAGAACCACTTGGCCGTGGAATCCGGACTCAGCGGGGCGCAGGGTGTTGAGCTCGACCACGCCGCCCATCTTGCGTCCGTACTCGGCGGGTATCCCTGCCGTGTACACCTTCATCGAATCGACGTCGTCGGCCTCGGTCTCCGGTCCGAACCCCGGCGAGCGATTGTCGGTGAGCGGAATGCCGTCGATGACAAACTGCGTCTGGTACTCGGAGCCACGCGGGTGCAGCACGGCGTTGCCTTCGTAGAGCCAGCCCGGTTCGTTGTTCACCAGGTCCTGCAGGGAGCGGCCGGGCAGTGAGTCGACGCGATCTTCGATCTCTTGCGTTCCGATCTCGTCGGAGGCGCCTGCCTGGTGCGGATCGATGAGCGTCGCCTCTTCGTTGACCGTGACTTGGGTGGTCACCGTCGCCGGCTTGAGCTGGAAGGCAATCTCAGCGGGCACGGCCGACCGCACCTCTACTGTCTGCGCCACGGTCTGTAAGCCTTCCGCGCTAACGGAAACCTTGTAGATGCCGTAAGGCAGGCGCTTGACCTCCAGGTTTCCCTGGCCGTCGGTTGTCAGAGTGTTTCGATACTGATTGGCCTCGCTGACGACCTGAACGCTGGCCTTCACCGCAAGACCGGCTGGATCGGTCACTTTTAGGCGCAATTCCCCGCTATTGCTCTGGGAAAAGACCGGGACAGCACAAAAGAAAAAAAAGGCTAAAAATCTCTTCATGAAGCATCACCCAATCTAAATCGGCTTTTGGTCTCCACGTACAAGCTAACAGACGCCTCATCCAAGGGGGAAAGCCAGCGGCGCCAGCGTTCCTTTCGTCCAACCCTTAGTAGGAATATTCCGAGGCTTGCCATTTTGTTCAGTGTATTTTCGATCTACGTGGGGAGATTTGCTGAGTAGCTCCAAAAATCTTGAACAAAAGCCGGACAAATGGAATATAGATAGAGAGATTTATGCGGATCACTCGGACAGATTCGATCGCTGGGCTCTCTTTTCCGAGAGCGGAGGCCGGCGCCATTGCGGCGAGACCTTCCGAGACCGAATGCCAGGTCATTGAACTCTTCGACCATTTTCGGGATTCGCTTCTTCGTTACGTGCTCTCGTTTGGTTTATCCGTTCACGATGCGGAAGAAATCACTCAGGAAGTGTTTCTGGCCCTGTTTCGGCACCTGCAACTGGGGAAATCCCGCGAAAACCTTCGCGGCTGGATTTTTCGCGTGGCCCACAATCTTGCTTTGAAACAGCGCGAAGCCAACCGAATCTCCCACGACGCAAAGTCGTCCGACTGGACGATTGCGGAAAGGCTGATGGATCCATCGCCGAACCCTGAAGAGCAGGCGTCGTTCATGCAAAGGTGCCGCCGCTTGCTGGCCGTCGTTCAGGCTCTGCCAGAGGAGGACCAGGGTTGCCTCCGATTGCGTGCGGAGGGCCTCCGCTACCGGGAAATAGCGGCGGTGCTCGATATCTCTCTGGGAGCCGTTTCGATGTCTCTAACGCGATCGCTCGCACGATTGACGCGTGCGGACGGGAGGTGAATCTATGCGAAGCGAAGATTTTCATCCAACGGACCAAGAACTCCTTCTGGCGGCGGATGGCGAACTTCCCTCTTGCCGCGCCGCTCAAGTGCGCGCTCACCTTGCCGCGTGCTGGGGCTGCCGCGCTCGCATGGCGGAAACCGAGGGGACGATTGCCGATTTCGCGCGAACTCACCGGCAGGCTCTCGACCCTCAAATTCCGCCGATCGCGGGTCCGCGTGCGCGATTGAAGGCCCAATTGGCCGAACTTGCTGCTAGACCTGCGGCGAGGTCATGGACAAGGTTCTTCCAGTTCACCTCAGCCACGCGCGCGCCGGCTTACATTTGTGCGGCGTTGCTGGTCGCCGCAGTAACCGGCGGACTCCTCTTCCGGCATTCCGCGCTGCGCCAGGCGCGCTTGGCGACCGATTCATTCGAACGCGGGGTGGTTCCCGACCGGAGGTTTACGCCGGGAGCTACGCGGAGGGTGACGATCAACGACGTCTGCTCGATGACTCACGAGGAGGTCGTCCGAGACGTGTCCAATTCAATGCGCCAAGAGGTTTTTCAAGAGTATGGAATTCGGGCAGCTCGCGCGGATGACTATGAGATCGATTATTTGATCGCTCCAGGATTGGGCGGTGTGGAAGACATCCATAATCTGTGGCCGGAACCCTACTCTTCCTCTACCTGGAATGCGCACGTCAAGGACGCGTTGGAGGAGCACCTGCACCAAATGGTATGCGCGGGCAAGCTCAATCTATCCACGGCGCAGAGCGACATCGCCACGGACTGGATTGCAGCCTACAAGAAGTACTTCCATACTGACAGGCCGCTCACTCTGAGCTCGGATGTGATGCGATTCCTGCAATTGTCTTCCGCACCGTCATAACCACAACTACGCTCCAGGGCTGGCGAATCGCAGACCGGGCATGCGTTTGCCCTGGCAACGGTCATGGCAGCGACTCTGAAAGCAACGGCATTGCCGTGCCCCTACTTCTCCAGCGAGGCGCGATCCCAGCGTCCTAGATCGGCGGCGGCTTCGTATGTTGTCTGGCAAAAGTCGAGAAGCGCGTCCCGCGGCGAGCCAGAGGCGCGCACATCGTCGTACATCAGCAAGAATTCGCCGAGCTGCTTATTGTAGGACGCGACCGCCGGGCGCGCCGGGCGCTCGCCAAAACCATCGGGCTGCGGCGCGGCGTAGGAATAGAACGCGGCGCCTTTGATGTCGCCGCCGCCGGGCCAAAAACCCACGCTGCTCACTTCGTGCGAATACGCTTCCCGGGTGATCGAGTCCACGCCGGGTCGTTCCGGGGCGCGCCGGCCGGAAAAGCGCGTGACGGCCAAATCGAAACTCCCCCAGAAGAAATGGACGGGGCTGACTTTGCCGAGGAAGCGCGAGCGAAATTCCTTGAAGACGGCGTCCACAGCCACCAGAATTCTCCACAACGCGTTGGCGTATTGGGGATCGTACGCGCCGTGCACCAGGTCCTGGTCGAAGCGGATCGGGTTCGGAATCTCCACGGGCATATTCCAAATCTTAACGGCGATTTCGAGAGACTGGAGCAGAGAGAAGAATTCCGCGTGGAACGCGGCGACCGTGCGTGGCTCCAATCGCATGCTTTTCGTTTCGCCGTTGGAAGTCGTGATTTCGAGCTTGTGATCGATGAAGTCGAATTGGACCTCGAAGACGCCTTTCCCATAAGGAATCGGAGACGTCGTCAGTCCCCTGGCGCTGACGTAGAGCGGAACTTCCCACCAGTGATTGACGCGCGGGGACAAAGCCAGGCGGACCTTGCCGACGATCTGGGTCCACATGTGCAGGGTCGCGTACGTATCCGCCCAGGCGTCCAGCGGCAGCGCCGGCCAGGCTTCCGAGGATTCCATCACGGTTTTGGCATTGGGCACGTTTTCCTCGCTATCCTGATCTCGGCTCGTTTGTAGCGCCCGCCTTCAGGCGGGCGTTTGCTCGATTGCAAGGTGCCCGCCTGGAGGCGGGCGCTACAGGAACCATAACCCGCAAAGAACCATGAACCACAAAATTCTCAATCCAGCATGATCTCATCCACGTAGCACCAGCGCCAATCCTCGCCCGGCTCGATCGATTGGATGATGGGATGCTTGCTGCGGTGAAAATGCTTGGTGGCATGCTTATTCTTGGAGGAATCGCAGCACCCGACGTGGCCGCAGATGAGGCACATCCGCAGATGCACCCACGTGTCTCCCGTCTTCAAACATTCCTCGCAGCCGTTGGTGTTGGGCTTCACATTCTTGGTTTCCTTGACGTGCGGACATGCTTCGATCATGGCCATGGCGTTCTCCTTAGTTCTCGCTTCCCTTTTACCACACCCGAGGAAGGCTCCGCATCCCTCGCCCAGCTCTCTCCGCGCCCTTTGCCTTTCTTCCTGCCCTCAGTGCTAAGGTTTGTGGACGGCGAATCAAAGTCTACGGCTTTAACACAGAGTGTGCAGAGAAAGGCGAAGGGCGCGGAGAACACTCGAGCGCTTCGCCGAGTCATTCTCGCAAACGCTTGGGGCCGCTCACGAAGGGGCTGCCGCGTTCGTAGAAACGGTACTGGCGATGAATTTCGCGATTGATGCCGATTCGGATGCTGACGCCAATGGGACCGGCAGGCCGAACCTCCTCCCCGAGCCACAGTTTGCCGCGCGCGCATAGATTGATTCCATCCAGCCGCTTGTCGATATTCATCGCTTGCGCCAGGCGGCCTGGGCCGCGCGTAAGGTCCCGCAAACGAGTTGTGCCGCGGCGGCGCTGCATGAAAGCGATCCCCTCCAGCGGTTCCACCGCGCGCACCAAAACTCCTGCTCCCTTTCCCTCCTCTTCGCTGGAGACGTTCATCATGAAGCAGGAGCCATACGTGAAATACACGTACGCGTGTCCGTGTGGGAGAAAGAGCGAGCGGCGGCTGGGCGTAAGGCCTCCAAACGCATGCCCGGCCGCGTCGCCGACAGGATACGCTTCGGTCTCGACAATGCGCCCGGCGAGGCGCAGGCGCGCGGAGTCATGCACCAGGGTCTTGCCGATTAAATAATTGGCAAGCTCGATCGTGCCGACCGGCAACTCGGACCGCTGCAAGCGCCGAACGCGCAAGGGAATTTCCTCGGGTTGCTTGCGCATCTCGATCAGTCCGCGGGCTTCACGCTGTCCAGCAAAGCGAAAAATCCCTCGCACAGCGTGGGATGGATAAACATGGCGCCTTTCAAGACGGTGTAAGGCAAGTTTCCCAGCATCAAAGTGTAGAGTACGTGAACCAATTCGCCGCCCTCGCTTCCGAGGATGGACGCCCCCAGGATGCGGTCATTCGCGGCGTCCACAACCACTTTCATCAGTCCCGCCGTTTCGTCGCGCTCGATGGCGCGCGCCACGGACGACATGGGAATCGACCCAATTTTAAGTTTGTATCCCGCCGCGCGGGCTTCCTTCTCCGTCATGCCGACCCCGCCTAGCTGCGGATCGGTGAAAACGCAATAGGGCACGATGCGATGTTCGATCGACAGACTTTTTCCCTGGGTCAGATTGGCGTCGATAATCTGAAAATCGTTGAAGGAAATGTGCGTGAAGGCGGGCGGCCCTTTCACGTCGCCGATCGCCCAAATTCCGGGAACGTTCGTTTCCAGCCGGAAATTGACCCGGATATAGCCGTGCTTATCGGTCTCGACGCCCGCTTTGTCAAGGCCCAGGCCGTCTGTATTCGGCTTGCGCCCGACGGCGACGAGCAGGTGCGTTCCTGAAATCGTCAACGATTCGCGCCCGCCCGCCGCGGAAACCGTGACCGAGCCGTTGGCGTGTTCTACTCGATTGGCACTAAAATTCAGACGGAACTCGATTCCCTCCCCTTCGAGAATTTTCTGAAGCTCGCCGGCAATCTCCGGGTCCTCGCGCGTAACGATTTGCCCCTGACCCTGGAGAATTGTGACTCGGCAGCCAAATCGCCGGAACATCTGCCCGAATTCGAGGCCGACGTATCCCCCGCCCACGATGACCAGATGCTCGGGCACTTCCGTTAACTCCATGAGGCTTTCGTTGGTGAGAACTTTGGTTGCGTCGAGGCCGGGAATGTCAGGGATCCTGGGGCGGCCGCCCGTGTTGATGAAAATTTTTTCGGATTCAAGCAGAGTTTCGCCCACTTGAACCTGGTGCGCACCGGTGAACTGTGCGTGCCCGCGGTAGAGATGCACCTTCGGATGCAATTCGATTTTGTTTTGTATTCCGCCGCGGAAGTACGCGACGACTTTGTTTTTCTGCGCGACGATGGATGGAAGATCGGCGCTCACATTTTCGGCGTGCACACCCCAGCGCGCGGCGTTCCGCGCGTAGTGCGCGATTTCCGCACGTTGGACCATCGTCTTTGTGGGCGTGCAACCTGTATTAATGCACGTGCCGCCGACGTTGCCCTTTTCGATCAACGCGACCTGCCATCCCAATTCGGCAAGACGGTAGGACAGAGGATTTCCACCCTGGCCCGAACCGATGATGATCGCGTCGAATTTCATAGGGGACGCCTCCTGTGCCCAACATACCACGTGGCGCGGGCTTCAGCCTGCGAGGGGTTCGTCCTTGGATGAAGCAAAATCCGCAGGCTGAAGCCCGCGCCACTCCAGTCCTTCCTCGTCGAAATCATTCGATGACGAGCAGCAGATCCTTCGCCTCAACCTTGTCCCCGACATTGGCGAGCTTTTTCGCAATTTTTCCCTCGATTGGCGCGTAGACAGTGGATTGCATCTTCATCGCTTCCAGCACCAAGAGGCGGTCGCCCTTTTTCACCAGCTCGCCGAGCTCCACCACGAAGCTCGATATGGCGCCGGGAATAGGCGAACCGACTTGTCCGGGAACCGACGGGTCCGCTTTGGGCCTGGTCTGCACCGAAGCTTTCAGCGCCTGGTCGCGCACCGTCACTTCGCGCGGCTGGCCATTGAGCTCGAAGAAAATCGTGCGCGTTCCGTCCGGATGCGCGTCGCTCACGGAAACCAGTTTCACCACCAGTATCTTTCCAGGTTCCAGCGCCACGGCGATTTCCTGGCCCTGCTCCAATCCGTAAAAAAATTGCGGCGTGGGCAACACTTCCAGGTTCCCGTACGCCGTGCGCGCCGCGGCGAATTTCAGAAATACGTCCGGGTACATCAGGTAACTCATCAGGTCGGCGCCGGAAATTTTTTGCTCCAATTTTTTCTCGACGGCCGCTCGGGTCCCTTCCAAATCAATGGGCGCGAGGTGCTCGCCCGGCCGTCCTGTGGCCGGCTTCGCGCCGCGCAAAATCACGGACTGAAGCTTCGGCGGCCAGCCGCCCTCGGGCTCGCCCAGAGCGCCGGCAAACATTTCCACGACGGAATTGGGCAGCGTCAAATTGTGATTCGGACCGAGCCCCTCGAGATCCTTTACCGTCATATCGTGGCTCACCAGGAAAATCGCGCAGTCGCCGACGACCTTGCTTGATGGCGTGACCTTGACGATGTCTCCGAATGCGAAATTCAATTCCGCGTAGGTATGCGCGATCTCCTGCCAGCGCGCGCCGAGACCCATCGATTCAGCTTGCTCGCGCAGATTCGTGTACTGCCCGCCGGGCATTTCGTGCAGATAAACTTCCGCGGTGCCCGCCGGGGGCGCGTTGTCGAAGGGCCGATACCACGTGCGCACCGTTTCCCAATAATCCGCGCAGTCATTGAGCGCCTCGAGATCGAGGCCGGTATCGCGTTCGGTATGTTTCAGCGCGGCGACGATGGAATTCAGGTTCGGCTGGCTGGTCGTTCCGCTCATCGAAGCGATGGCGGCGTCGGCGGCATTCACGCCGGCTTCCGCCGCTTTTAAGATCGAAGCGGCATTCACGCCGCTGGTATCGTGCGTATGAAAATGAATGGGCAGCGCGACTTCTTCGCGCAAAACCGAGAAGAGGCGCGCGGCCGCGTAGGGTTTGCACAATCCGCCCATGTCCTTGATGCAGAGAATGTGCGCGCCCATCTTTTCCAGTTCTTTCGCCAGGCGGATGTAGTACTGCAAAGGATATTTGTCGCGTTTGGGATCGAGGATGTCGCCTGTGTAACAGATGGCCGCCTCGCAAACTTTGTTTGTCTTGTTGCGAATCGTCTCGACGGAAAGCTTCATGTTGGGCAGCCAATTGAGCGCGTCGAAAACGCGGAAAATATCGATGCCCTGTTTCGCGGACTCCAGAATGAACGCCTCGACCGCGTTGTCCGGATAGGCGGAATAGCCAACCCCGTTGGCCGAGCGAAAGAGCATCTGGAAACAAATGTTCGGAATAGCTTCCCTCAGAAGCTCGAGCCGCGTCCAGGGATCTTCGAGAAGAAACCGCATGGCCACGTCGAACGTCGCGCCACCCCACATTTCCAGGCTGTATAGGTTGGAAAGCTTGTGCGCGACGTAATTCGAGATGGCCAGCAAATCGTAGGTGCGGACGCGCGTGGCCATGAGCGACTGGTGCGCGTCGCGGAATGTCGTGTCCGTGATCAAAAGCTCTTTCCGCGATTTGGTCCACTCCGCGAATTTCTCTGGGCCGAGTTTTTCGAGAAGCTGGCGCGTTCCGGCCGGCGGATCGCCCGGAATGTGCGCGGGTAGCGGCGCGGCGCGAATCGTGTGCGGCCTGGGCTTGTCCGCGACCTCGGGATTTCCGTTGACGATGACTTCGCCGAGGTAGCGCAAGAGCCGCGTCGCCCGATCTTTCTGCACAGGAAACTGGAAAAGCTCGGGCGTCTCGGCGAGGAACGATGTGGTCACGCCGCCTGCTTGAAAGCGCTCGTGATTCACGACGTTCACGAGAAACGGGATGTTGGTCTTTACGCCGCGAATGCGGAACTCGCGCAAGCAGCGGTCCATCCGGCGGCAGGCTTGCGAAAATTCGCGGCCCCACGCCGTCACCTTGACGAGCAACGAATCGTAAAACGGAGTGATGACAGCGCCGCCGTACGCCGAAGCGCCATCGAGCCGGATGCCGAATCCAGCCGGCGAGCGGTAGGTCTGAAGCTTTCCGTAATCGGGCAGGAAACCGTTCGCGGGATCCTCGGTCGTGACGCGGCACTGCAGAGCGTATCCGTGCAGCGTGATGTCTTTTTGCCGCGGCAGATTCATCTCCGGGCCGTGCAAATCGAAGCCCTGCGCGATTTGAATTTGCGACTGCACAATGTCGATGCCCGTCACCAATTCGGTGACGGTGTGCTCGACCTGCACGCGCGGATTCACTTCGATGAAATACCAATCGCCCGTATCCGCATCGACCAGAAATTCGACGGTCGCCGCGCTGTAGTATTTCGATTCGCGCGCCAGCGCCACGGCCGCGTCCGCCAATCCCTTGCGAATTTTCGGATCGAGGTTGACCGCCGGGGCGACTTCCACGACTTTCTGATTTCTGCGCTGCACGGAGCAATCGCGCTCGTGCAGATGGAGAACGTTTCCGTGCATGTCCGCGAGGATTTGCACTTCGATGTGCCGGGCGCGGCGGATGTACCGCTCTAGAAAAACCGCATCATTGCCGAAGGAAGCTCCGGCTTCGGCCCGCGCCTCCTGAAGGCCGGAAAGGAGCAGTTGCGAGCTTTGCACCACGCGCATCCCGCGCCCGCCGCCGCCAAACGCCGCTTTCACAATGAGCGGGTAGCCGATTTTGTCCGCGATGCTTTGCGCGTCGTCCTTTTGCGTCACCGGCTCTTCCGTACCCGGAACGACCGGCAGGCCGGCCTTTTGCGCCAGGCGCCGCGCCGCCGTTTTGTCGCCCAGCAGGTCGAGCAGATCCGCGTTCGGTCCAACAAAAGTAATTCCCGCCGCGGCGCAAGCCCGCGGCAGCGCGGGATTTTCCGAAAGAAAACCGTAGCCAGGGTGAATGGCGTCGACGCCGCGCTCTTTCGCGATTGCCACAATCCCATCGACGTCCAAGTAGGCTTGAACAGGCCCCTTGCCCTCCCCGATCTGATAGGCTTCGTCCGCCTTGAAGCGATGCAGGCTAAGGCGGTCTTCGTCGGAATAGACGGCGGCGGTGCGGATCCCCAATTCGTTGGCGGCGCGGAAAATGCGGATGGCAATTTCCCCGCGATTCAAGGCCAGAAGTTTTTTGATCGGCATCTTTGAGAATTACCTCGGCGACGTTTCGGCGTTTTCACGGTCTGGCATCGGCGACTTTACCAGATTCCACAAGCTTTCGCGCGCGCACCGGCAGCGGTCTTTTGTCTTGAGATTGCCGGCCTACGGCTCGGTAGGAAATTCCTTCCCTGCGCTGTGGCAGCCAAGCCCAACGGGGATTTGGCCGTCCCAAGGGAATTGAAGCGCTCTGCGACAAGGCGGAGCCGCTCACGGGACGTAAATTCTACCGCAATTTCATGAATTCGCTCGAAGAATGAAAAATTTCTTGCAGCCCTAAATTGCAAATTGCCACGATCATTCTTGAGCTGCCGCACTTTGGGGGCGTTCCTGTGGCCAAACGAAAAACCTCAACACAGAGAACACCGAGAAAAACATGAGAAAAATGCGGAAAAACTTCGACCTGTTTCCTCCGGTTTTTCTCAGTGTTCTCTGTGTTAAGGTTTGCTTGTTGAGTTCCGATAGACAGGCCGAGATCACGAGTGAAGGAGATATAGCGATGAAGCTCATTTTGACACTAGCCACTATTGTTGTTCTGGCTCTAGTTCCCTCGGGCCTGCTCCTGGCCCAAAACGATCCTTTCCTAGGAACTTGGAAACTGAATCCGGCAAAATGCAAGTTCACCGCAGGCGCGCCCCCGAAAGAGGAAACGTTTACGGTCCAATTGGTAGGTGACCACGACCAAATGACTGCGAACGGCACCGCAGCGGACGGCTCGGCCATTTCGCTGAAGTTCGAGGTCCCAGCGAAAGGCGGGGTAGGAAAGATTCTAGCTGGCCCCTTCGATGGTATTTCTGCGAAGATGATCGATGAGAATGCAATGAAGACCAGCTATATGAAGGGCGGCAAAGAAATCAGGACCAACCAAACAACGGTGTCCAAGGATGGCAAGACCATGAGGGTCACGATCAAAGGAACAGACGCGCAAGGTAAACCTGCTGCTGGTGTGTTGGTCTTCGAAAAACAATAGCTTCGTATTACTAGCCAGCAAGCCCTGTTGTAGCAACATGAAAATGTCACCCCAATAGCCCGATGAAAATGTCACCCCATTGAGTGAATTTATCCGTCGGCGAGACGGAGTTTGTTCTCTGCGTAATAGATCGAAACTTTTCCTTCGAGCG